>Ga0214471_10000368_pt1 | contig 39854 bp, 47 predicted proteins | sample RVTome_5_FD_207665 | JGI IMG/M metagenome (GOLD analysis project Ga0214471, IMG submission 207665) | Soil microbial communities from uranium-contaminated site in the Upper Colorado River Basin, Wyoming, United States - RVT142D155 | ecosystem: Environmental > Terrestrial > Soil > Contaminated >... | reverse complement strand
CTCTGGCGTGATTGACAACAGCATGAGACACACTCCCAAGCAACAACTCTTTAAAACCTCCCAGTCCCCTACTACCCATCACAATCAAGTCTGCGCCAACCGTCTTCTCTGCAACATCTACGATGACCTTAGCGGGATGCCCTATTTGCCATTTGAGCTCTGGTTTTATGCCATATTCCTTCTGTGCTCTTTCTGCAAGACTATCAAGGAACTTTCTTGCTTCATCCTCAACTGCTATCTCAAATGCACGAATTGCAGTATGTGTTTCAGGAGCAGATGGCGATGGCTCGACAACATGCAATATTGTTACCTTGGATTCATGTAACTTCGCAAGCTTCAATGTATATTCAAGGGCCCTATTGGAGTTTTCAGAGCGGTCTACAGCAACTAGAATTTTGGAAAAGGGTGGCGATGCTCTCAATGCTAATTCTACCATCAGGTCTAGCTGTCCAGAATGATAAAAAAGCTTTGTTCCATTCTCACGTTGCCATCTTAATCCAGCATCGTCCCTTGGAATTGAACCTAAAAAATAATGAACTTAACGACAAGAAAGAACTTGAAGCTCTGACCGATTATTTGAAGCAAGTTTACTATCAGAATTACAAGTCAGCGTATAACTATGAAGGCATGGACGAACCAAAGTATGATTGCATAATTTAGGGTGCGGCGATCTGTTTTCGTCGATAACGTTGTGAATAAAAGTCAAGTTCTACGCCGCGGGTTTTATCATAGCTAAAGCTGTAGCTTTCATCATTTGAAATAGGGAGTGAAGAAAGCGGTTTGTCACATTCTGGACAGGTAACAGGATCAAAGTAGCGTTGGCATAATGCAGAAGCACACCAATAGCAATCATCGCATATGATGAATAGTCTTTTTTGCTGTTTTACCTGCGGTCTTGCTGTTTCAGTGATCAACAATACGTTAGCGTCAACTTCTACAATAACTGACATCGTTACTAGATGATCTCATCAGATATAACCTTACTGGTGCATGCGGCGGAAATCAGAATCTATCCAACCCAGTGTTCTAAGCGCTGTATTGATTGGTATCGAATATACCATGACAACAATTACAATTATCGGGAAGGCAAGGTGAACAAACAGATAGAAGAGGTAAAGCGAACGCAGCATCATTAATGCCAGTTGCCATTATTTGCGCTTCATATTAAACTCTACCCACGTAATGGTGCTTTAGGGAATCCCACGTTAGTGCCAAATCTATAGTCCTAACTATATCCCCAAGATAGTAGTGGGGCCGTTACAATTTGAACCATGAATTCCGCAGTAAATTCGATAATCTTTGAGTACTCATTACTTACGGCCTGTCAGGCTGATGTACTCGTACGCCTTCACCGCGTTGTCAAACGCATATTGCACCTTCTGGTACTGCTTCCGGAACTCTGCGACGTCTTCCGCTACCTGCGCAGGATCCTTCTTCTCCACCACAACCCTCTTTATGAAATTCGCGATCTCCTTCATCTCGCTTTCCTTCATGCCAAGCCTCGTGACCTCGGGCACGCCTATCCTGACGCCTCCGGGGTGCATGTAGTGCCTGCCGGCCTTGATGTCGCCGGGCAGCAATTGCCTGTTTAGTATGATGCCAGCTTTTTCCAGGTCTTTTTCAATGGTGCCGCCGTCGCCAAACTTTGTCACGTCGACTGCCATCTGGTGCGACATGGTGTAGCCCCTCTTCTCGCCAAGCACGCCAAAGCCGGCCGCTGCAAGCGCCCCGGCAAGCGCCTTGGCGTTTCTTATCACCTGCTTTGCATAGTCCTTGCCAAACTCTAAAGATTCTGCAAGCGCTATCGCCTTTCCTGCGACATGATGCAGGTGATGGCTGGACGTGTTGCCCGGGAATATGCCCTTCTTTATGCCATCGGCGAATTTCTCGTACGATACTATGATGCCCCCCTGCGGTCCCCAGAGCGTCTTGTGCGAGCTCATCGTCATCGTGTCGGCCCCTTCCCTGAGCGGGTCCTGGAACTCGCCTCCGGCTATCAGCCCTGCGACGTGCGCCCCGTCGTAGTTGATGTGGATGTTGTGCCCGTGCATGAACTCTGCCAACTCTTTGACAGGATGCGGGAACAAGAACAGTGAGCCGCCAAACATCGCCAGCGCGGGCGTCTTGCCGTTGCGGGCCATCTCCTCTATCTTTTTCTTTGTGCCGTCGACGTCGATTGTCATCTCCTCCCTCAGGAATGGGTAGTGTTCGATGTTGAGGCCATGCACCAGGCCGGCGGTCCCGGCATGCTCCTTCTTGCCGTGAGAGATGTGGCCGCCAGTCGGTATGGAAGCCGCCATCATCCAATCGCCGGGGTTTGAAAACGCGGAATAAATTGCCAGGTTTGCAACGACGCCCGAAGTCGCGCGGCAGTCGGCAAACTCTGACTTGAATACTTTCCTTGCAAGGTCGTTGCAGATAAGTTCAACCTGGTCAATGTAGATGCAGCCGGCGTAAACGCGCTCGCCCGGCCACCCTTCCGCGTAGCGGTTCGCAAAGTCGGACATGCACGCCTCCCTGACGGCGGGGCTTGGCACGTTCTCGCTTGCGATAAGCGGGATGGAACGGTTGAACCAGTCGTGATGCTCGCGCATCAGCCTAAGAACGTCGTCGTACGCTTTCCTTGCACTCATATGTGTGAGGAGTTTCTAAACCAAGTCCATAATAGTATATCGCTTACCCCAAGTCGGCAAGCTCCTTGACCACTTCTGTCCAAGCATTGCCGATGTTCGTGCGGTTGTAGCCCCCGCCGCCCACCGCTATCATCCTGCCTTTGCAGTGCTTGTCTGCCAGCCTGCGCAACGTTCTGGCAGCGTGTCCGTGGGCTTGTGCAGAATAACGCAGGTCGGTTATTGGGTCGCCGGCAAGGCTATCCGCGCCGCAGTTCAGGAAAATCAGCTCTGGCTTTGCAAAGTCGATGAATTCTTCCACCCTTGCGAACGCGTCGAAAAACTCTTTGTCGCCGGCCTCCGGCATGAGCGGTATGTTCATCTTGGTGCCTTTCGCGTCGCCCACGCCTGTCTCGTCGGCAGAGCCGGTGCCAGGGTACAGGTAACGCCCGTCCTCGTGAATGTCTGCAAAGAACAGCAGCGGGTCGCTTACAAACTCGTAAAACACGCCGTCGCCGTGGTGCGCGTCGATGTCGACATATGCTATCCTCTTTATGTTGTATTTTTTGCGCGCCTGGATTATTGCGACTCCAACGTCGTTGAATACGCAAAAGCCGCCGGCAGAGTTCCTGCGCGCGTGGTGCAGCCCTGCTATGGGCACGAATGCATTCTCTATCTTCCTTCCCGCCCTGTCCACTCCTTTCATGACCATGTCAAGCGCGGCCAACGTCGAGCCTACAACGTAGAGCGTCGCCTCAAATATTCCCCGGAACGACGGCGTGTCTCCCCTGTCAAGCGGGATGCTTCTGCACTGCTTTGACGCCATTTTCACAAGCTCGACATAGTCTCTGTCGTGGAATGAGAGCACCATTTCTTCGTTCGTGATCTCCGGCTGCTCCACCATCACGTTGGCGACGTTTTCGCTCTGCAGCCTGGACCAGAACGCGTATATCCTGTCCCTGCCCAGCGGATGCGAGCCCCCAAATCCGTAACGGGCAAGCTCGTCGCCGAAAAAGACTGCAGTGCCCACGGCGTTTCATCGAAGGCGATGCAAATCAATCTTTTTATCCCGTATGCTGCAATCGCTTTTGCATGTTCACCGGCATCGTGGAGGGGCTCGCAGAGGTGCGTTCGGTAGCCAAAGCAAAAAAGGGGGCCGATACTTTGATGCGCGTAAGACTGGGCAGGATGGCCAGGGGCCTGAAGACAGGCGACAGCGTCTGCATAAACGGCGTTTGCCTCACCGTCACCAAATTGAGCAAGGGCGAGGCTCAGTTCGAGATGGTTGCAGAGACGATGAGGCGCACGTCCCTCGGCTCGGTCAGGCCCGGCGGCATGGTAAACATTGAGAGGAGCATGAAGGTGGGCGACAGGCTCGAGGGGCACTTCGTCCTTGGCCACGTCGACGGCACCGCTACCATAGTCGACAAGATAGAGAGGCAGTCAGAGACCACGATGTGGCTCTCGCTTGACAGCAAGGAGCTTTCAAGCGCGCTGGTCCCAAAGGGCTCCATTGCGGTCGACGGCGTCAGCCTCACAGTCGTCGACGTTGACGGCGAGAAATTCTCGGTGTCCCTGATACCGCGCACGCTAGAGATAACCTCGCTTGGCGCCAAGGACAAGGGCGACAAGGTGAACATCGAGACCGACGTCTTGAGCAAGTACGTCGCCAAGAACCTACCAAAATCCTAGTAATTACCAGCTTTTTAGTAACCTTTTAATAACAATCGCGCGGAGGCACAATTGTTGCTAGGAGACGCCATTTCAGCATTAAAGGCCGGCAGGTTTGTGCTGGTCCACGACGACAAGGGGCGCGAGAATGAAGTGGACATGGTAATCGCCGCCGAGCATGTTAAACCAGAACACGTGGCGACCATGAGAAAGGACGCCGGCGGGCTCCTGTGCCTCGCTATTGCAAATGAAGTGACAAAAAAGCTGGGCCTGGTTTACATGCACGACATGATTGCCGGCATGGGCAAGATAAATCCGCTCTACGCAAGACTTGTTGAAGGAAAGGCGGCGTATGGCGACAAGCCGTCGTTTTCCATTTCAGTCAACCACCGCCAGACTTTCACTGGCATCACCGACAGCGACAGGGCGCTCACAATATCTCTGATGGCACAGGTGTGCAGGAACATCGAAAGCGGCGGCGTCGAGGAATTTGCAAGGGACTTTCGCGCTCCCGGCCACGTTCCGATATTGATTGCGTCAAGGCGCCTGCTCGTAGAGCGCAACGGCCACACAGAACTGTGCGTCTACCTGACAAAACTCGCGGGAATAACGCCGGCGGTCGCGATGTGCGAGATGATGGACAGCGAGACCCACGGGTCGCTCTCGATAGAAAAGGCAAGAGACTACGCAAACAGATCGGGCATCCCGCTTGTCGAGGCAAGCGAACTTAAGGAATCGCACCAGAAGGCCAAGGTAGCATGAGGCTGGCAATCGTCGTTTCAGAATTCAACAGCGAGGTGACCTCCCGGATGCTCGAGAATGCGAAAAGGCACATTGTCAAGATAGGTGCCAAGGCCAGTTACATTTTCTATGTGCCCGGCGTCTATGACATGCCCCTTGCTGTAGAGCAATTATTGAAAAAACGTACGGTCGACGCAATAGTGACCATCGGCGCGGTGATAAAAGGCGACACGCGTCACGACGACATCGTCGCCGAAAACGCGGCGCGGTTGATAGCAGATTTGTCATTAAAGCACGGTAAGCCGGTGGCGCTTGGCATAACCGGGCCTGGCATGACCGACGAGCAAGCAGGGGCGCGCGCAGAGGAAGTCCCGGTGCGCGCGGTCAACGCGGCTGCAAACATGGTTCTCAGGCTTGGAAAGCTAGAAAGAACGGTGAACAAGGAAACAGTGGTAATAGATGATACAGCTGACAATAATTAGGATAGAGGGCTACGGTCCCTGGACGCTCACGCTCGGCTACGACCGGGAGGCGCAGCTCCAGATGCTGCAGGCCAAAATTTACCACGACGTGCAGAGGCTCTTCTCCGAGAAGGACTGCCTTGTGTATTTCAACCGCTTTGACGAGTATTTCGCCATCACAAACGGCCTATCAGTGAAAGAGCACGTTGCCATCCAGCGCGAGCTCGCAGGGCTGTACAAGGACCTCAAGATGTCAATGGCAATAGGCACGGGAGAGACTGCGCTTGCCGCAAGCATGGCCGCATACAGCGCAAGGCAGGAGGCCAAGTTTGCAGACGAGCAGACGCGCATCTTCGGCTCTGCTGCAAATGATGATCTGTCTGCCCAGGTGATGCACATAGATATGGACAGCTCGACCAAGCTATCAGATAGGCTCTCGCCATATGAGGTCACGGCACTTGTCATGAAGGTCTACAGCGTCCTTGCCGAGGAGTTCCTAAAACGCGCTGCGCTCACCTTTTTTCTCGGCGGCGACAACTTTATGGTAATCTCTAACGGCGTGACCGGTGATCAGGTCGACGAGGTAATCAAGAAGGTGACCGCCGGCCTCAAAGTCAAGCTCAACTGCGGCATCGGAATCGGCAGGACGGGCAGGCGCGCCGCCGAAGCCGCGACAAAGGCCCTTGACACCATCCGGGACATGCGGGATGAGGGCAAGATACAGACAATCTATGAAATACGATGCTAGCCATAGAGAACGCGAGCATTCTGATTGGACCCGGCCTAGGGCACGTCGAGCGGGGCTACATAGAAATCGCGGACGGTATTATCAAGGGCGCGGGTAACGGTAATTCAAATGCCCGCAACAAGCTCAACGCAAGTGGGTTTCTCGTCATGCCGGCGTTTGTGAACGCGCATATGCACATCGCGGACTCGATAGGCAAGGACATTGCCGCCGGCGGGCGGCTTGACGACAGGGTGCACCCCGTCTCTGGAGCCAAGAAAAAGATCTTGGAAGGCAGCAGGCCAGAGCACATCAAGGCGCTTGTGCGCAACTCCGCCATCTCAATGCTAAAGAGCGGGATAACCGCGTTTGCCGACTTCCGGGAAGGCGGGCCGGAAGGCGTCCGGCTCTTGCGCGACGCGATTTCGGGCCTGCCAATAAGGTGCGTGGCCCTTGGCAGGGTCGACCACTACGGCGGCCCGTCAGGCGACGGGTTGTCAGAGCAAGAGCTTGCGGCGGCAAAAGACGTACTTGCGATTTCAGAAGGCCTGGGGATAAGCGGCGCGAATGAAAATTCCGACACGGCGCTTGAGCAGTACAGGCAGGTTGCCGGAGAAAAACTGGTCGCCATACACGCCGCCGAGTCAAGAGAGACAGTTGAGTTCTCGCTAAAGAACACAGGCAAGCGGGAGGTCGAGAGGATAATGGCGCACCTGCGCCCGGACATCGTCGTGCACATGACACAGGCCACCAGCGACGAGATAACGCTCGCCTCAAAATCAGGCATAGTCGTGTGCCCCCGCGCGAACGGTGTCCTTGGCGCGGGGCTGCCCCGGGTTGCCGACATGCTGGCGCGGGGCTGCCAAGTCGCCATAGGCACAGACAACGTGATGCTCAACTCGCCCGACATGTTCCGCGAGCTTGATTACGTCTGGAAGGCATCGCACGCCCAGGGCGACTTTATCGAGCCCCGCGAGCTTGTGAAGATGGCTACTGTGAATGGCGCAACGATGCTAAGACTGAACAGCGGCTGCATCGAGCCCGGCAAGAGTGCGGACCTGATATTCATAGACAAACATCATGCCGATCTGTATCCGGTGCACGACCCGTACGCAGCCATCGTGCACAGGGCAAGCAGGGATTCGATAGCGGCGGTAATGGCCGGCGGGCGATTTCTGACGGAGGCCATGCCTTGAGAGTCACGATAAACGCCGCTATGACCCTTGATGGAAAGATAGCGACTGCCGCTGGTGACTCTGCGATATCGTCAAAGGAAGACCTCAAGCGCGTCCACAGGCTGCGCGCGGCCTCGGACGCGGTGATGGTGGGCATCTCGACGGTGCTAGTCGACGACCCCATCCTCTCAGCCAGGCTGGTCAGGGGCAGGAACCCCGCCAGGATTGTGGTAGATAGCCAAGGCCGTATCCCCACAGAGTCGAGGCTGCTGCGCACTGCCTCCGGGACAAGGACTATAGTTGCAGTGACAGAAAAGGCCACAAGCGAGGCCGTCGGGCGGATTAGAGAGTCAGGCGCCGAGGTAATAGTAGCAGGCAAGGAGGCAGTAGACCTTAAAGCGCTCTTTTCTGCGCTGGGGAAAATGGGTTTTCATCGGGTACTGGTGGAAGGCGGGGGCGAGCTGAACTGGTCAGTGCTACGGCTCGGGCTCGCCGACGAGCTGATAGTGACCGTCGCGCCAAGGATAGCAGGTGGTAGGCTTGCGCCCACGCTTGTTGAAGGCGACGGCTTTGACCTGATTTCAAAAGGAATAAAGCTAAGGCTTGCCAGAGTGGAGCACAAAAAGTCAGGCGAGCTCATCCTTCATTACAGGCCGGGGAAAATACACAGCACTTTTTAATATGGAGCTTCACCGTAAAAGCGGATGTCGAGATTGCACGTCGGCAGGGTTGACGACTCGAAGTTCGAGGTTGACCTATCGTCTCTTACCCGCCACACAATAATCCTGGGGGCCACCGGCTCGGGCAAGACCGTGCTCTCAAAGGTGGTGGTAGAAGAGGCAGCACTGCAGGGCATCCCGACGTTTGCCATCGACCCCAAGGGGGACATCGGCAATTTGGCCTTCAAGTCCGCCTCCTTTGACTTTTCAGGATGGTCCGGAAAAGAGGCCGACGCTCTCAGGCTGGACAGGGCAGAATATGCCGCGAGCCTGCGCAAGCTCTACGGCGACAAGATGAAGGAATTTTCAGTCGCGCCGGACGCGCCGGCAAAGTTGGAAAAAATCCTGGTGCGCATATTCACGCCCAAGTCGTCAGCAGGCCTGCCGGTGGGAATATCTCCGGACCTGGCCGCGCCCACGGACTTCGACAAACTTCTTGCAAGCGACGTGTCGTCGGCCGCCGACCTGCTCGACTTGACATCTTACAACCTGCTCAGGCTTGCCGGCTATAGCGAGGGCGACAGGAACGAGATAACCTTCATCTCTGCGCTTCTCGAAAACGCCTGGAAGTCCGGCAAGAGCCTGACTGTCAGGGACCTAATGCGCAGGATAGAGAGCCCTCCGGTGAGCATGATAGGCTCGCTGCACGTGTCAGACGTCCTTGAGGAAAAGGATCGGCGCAAGCTGATAACAAAGCTCAACCTGCTCGTCTCGGACCCGAAGCTCAGGTCGTGGTCGGCCGCGGAGCCGTTCAACTTTACCAAGATTTTCAGTGAGCCTTCGATAAACGTGCTTGACCTGCGCAACATCCAGTCGGAGCAGGAAAAGCACCTCTTTGTAGAATTGACGTTGCAGCGGCTGTTCCAGTGGATGATAAAGCAGGGCAGCGCTCAGACGCTGCGATACCTGCTTTACTTTGACGAGATTGCCGGATACTGCCCGCCCGTGCGCGAGCCGTCGTCAAAAAAACTTCTTTTGCTTCTGATAAAGCAGGCCCGTGCGTTTGGACTCGGCCTGATGCTTGCAAGCCAGAACGCCGTAGACCTAGACTACAAGGTGATATCAAACGCAAACGTGCGCTTTATCGGCAGGTTAGGGGCACAGCGGGACATACAGCGAGTGAGCGTGGGCTTGGAGCTTGGCTCGCACGCGGAAAAAGAGATCGGTCGGCTCCAGGCAGGCGAGTTTTTCTGCAACATATTTGAGCCCAGGTTCCAAGGCGTGATAAAGTCGCGCTGGCCGCTCACTTATCACCGCGGGCCCCTCGAAAACAGCGAGATTGCAGAACTGATGGCGAATTTCAAGCGCGACATGCCCGAGGCTGAAAGCGCCCCCGAGGTTGTACAGGGCCTCAAGGCAGAACCCGAGCCGGATGAGCAGCCCGAACCTGCAAGGCAAAAGGCACGCGCAAGAGAGCCGGACCCTGTCATAGCCGCAAGCTCGCACGACGCGTTCATGGCACTTGAAAAAACATTTGAGCCCAAAGATTTGATGACGTTCATCAGGCTTGGCAGCAATGTCAAAGAGGCAAAGGCAATCTCTGCAGAACCAACGGAAATATTCCATCCGGTGTTCGAGGTCAGCGCGTCGGTATTTGAGAAAAGCTACGCCAAGCAATCGCTTGACAAGGTGGAAGAGCTGGCGGCTTTTGACGGCACCCTTGTGCAGCTGCCGGAGCACAAGCTCACCTCGCAGCGCTTGGTCCCGGCCGAGGTGCGCGCGGATGCAGGCAAGTGGAAGGGCGAGATCGAAAAGAGGGCCGCCGCGCTGAAAAAAGCACTCGTCGCAAAATTCGATGTCGTCATGGAAGACGCCCGGAAAGAGCACCTTGCAGCCAGGACGCAAATACCAAAGGCCAAGATCGCAGGCATCGACGAAAGCATATCAAAGCTGCTGGAAACGCTGGACGCCGAGCACGACGCGCAGAAGCAGCAGGAAAAGCTCTACAAGCAGCTGAAAAAGGAAAAGACCAAAAAATCGCGGTTGATATCTGCAGAGAACAAGATTGACACCAAAAAACACAAGATCCAAACCACGAAGCGCAAGATAGAGCAGCTGCGCACAGACAGGGAGGCGCTGGTGGAAAAGCTGCAAATGATAGAAATAGAGGAGAAAGCGAAATTCCACGAAGCGCTTGCCGAAGTCAAGAGCAAGTCAAGTTTCGAGATAGCCGGATGGCTCGTGGAAACGTTCTACCGTGCCTCGATAACTGTCAACGGCAGAGAGCACTATGGCGACGTAAGGTGGAGCTCCTGGTCGGGCAGGGGCACCTGGGGCAGGTGCTCTGCGTGCTCCGTTCCTCTGGAAGAGGGCTCTGCATGCAGCTGCGGCAACTTGCTGTGCAGCCAACACCTTGCATACTGCAAGATCTGCCTGATGCCGGCCTGCGGCGAGCACAGCGCGCTATGCTACATCTGCAGTTCCACGTTCTGCTCCCGGCACAGCGTCAAGTGCGAGGTGTGCGCCTCGTCTGCATGCTCAAACCACAGCGGCGTGTGCAGCATGTGCAGCAGGAAAGCCTGCGTCAACTGCTCGCAAAAGAAGGGGCTCATCAAGCGCGAGCTTGTCTGCAAGATATGCTCAGGACGCTGAGCAATCTACAAACGCCCGCTCGCCTGTCACGACTGTCATGCAGTTTGTCAGGCCGGCAGGCAGCGTGCCATTGCTGGCAGCCTGCTCGCTTGCTAACGAGGCCGCGACAAAGCTTGCCACAAAGAACACCAGCGAAACGGCTATCATGAGGAATATCAAGAGTTTTGACTTGTTGCTGGTGGCGCTCACGGTACTCATCGCACAAAAGTGGTTACTATTCTTTTCTGATTGATTTTTAAGGTTCTAGAGACAATATCCGGTCGGATGTTCGAAAACGAGCACACGCTGCGCCACTTTATGACCGAAAAGGCGGAAGGGCAGTTCCACGACAGGTACGAAAAGGCACTGGAGCAGGTAAAGCCAGAATTCGGCAGCAAGTACCCGATGATTATCGGAGGAAAAGAGGTAAGGACCGCGCAGGCCTTTTCCCACGCGTCGCCAATCGATACCAGGATTGTGCTCGGCCACTTTCCGGCCGGAACTGCAAGGCATGCCAGGCTTGCGGCAGCGTCTGCGAAAAAGGCGTTTGAGGTGTGGGGCAAGACCGACTGGCGCGAGCGCGTGCGCATCTTTCGCTCCGCTGCAGACCTGATGAGCAGGAAAAAGTTCGAGCTTGCGGCGTGGGTCTCGTACGAGAATGGAAAGAACCGTTACGAGGCGATAGGCGACGTAGACGAGGCCATTGACTTTGTTCGGTATTACGCGGAGGAGATGGAGCGCAACAACGGCTTTGAGACGCCTATGAAAAGCGCCCAGCCAAACGAAAAGAGCAAGAGCGTCATGAAGCCCTACGGGGTGTGGGGAGTTATCGCGCCTTTCAACTTTCCGGCTGCGATTTTGACTGGAATGACCACCGGCGCGCTGATAACCGGCAACACGGTAGTGCTAAAGCCTTCAAGCGACGCGCCTGTGGTTGCGTTCAAGATTGCAGAAATCTTTATCCAGGCCGGCGTGCCTGCAGGCGCGCTCAACGTCGTGTTTGGCTCCGGCAGCAAGGTAGGCGGCGAGCTGGTGGCAAGCAAAGATGTTTCAGGCATAGTCTTCACGGGTTCGCGCGAAGTGGGCTATTCGATGTCAAAGCAGTTCAGCAAGGACGGCCCGCGGCCCCTCATAGCAGAGCTTGGTGGCAAGAACCCCGCAATAGTCACGGACACGGCTGACATCAACAGGGCGGCCGACGGCGTGATCAAGGCAGCATTTGGATACTCGGGGCAAAAGTGCAGCGCCTGCTCGCGGGTATTCGTGCACAAGAAAGTCAGGGACGAGTTTATGCGCCGGCTCGTGGACAAGGCAAAGAGCCTGCCGGTCGGAAACCCGCTCGACCCAAACGTGTTCATGGGGCCTTTGGTGAATGAAGATGCATACAAAAAGTTCCAACAGTACGCCCGGCTTGCCGACAGGGATGGCAAGGTGTTGACAGGCGGCTACGTGCGCAGGGAAGGCGAACTTAAGCACGGCTACTACGTCGAGCCCACTATAGTGGCAGGGCTGCCCAAGAACCACCGGCTGTTCAAAGAGGAGCTGTTCGTGCCAATATTGTGCGTCGCAGACTATGAGAAATTCGATGACGCGGTGAGGATTGCAAACGACGCCGACTACGGCCTTACCGCAGGGATATTCTCCGGCGACAATGGCGAGATAAAGAAGTTCCTCGACCACATAGAGGCTGGCGTCGTCTACGTAAACCGACAGGCAAGCGCTACGACGGGGGCAATGGTGGGTTGCCAGCCATTTGGCGGGTGGAAGGACTCGGGGAATACTGGCAGGGGGACGGGCGGTCCGCACTACCTTACGCAGTTTCTGCGCGAGCAGAGCCAGACGATAGCCGAGTAGTCAGTTACTGCGCGGGTGAGATTTACACTTTCCTGCCAAGGATATTATTTGACTTTGCAGTCACCGCATACATTGAACAAGGTAGTAATCTTAGCAGGCGCAGCGTCGGCGCTTGCAGTCGTCCTTGTGGTTGCGGGTTTAGCGTACATACCGAAGACCGTGACCGTAGAGATTGGCAATGAAGGCACCACCCCTGACGCCGCGCTGTTCAGGCCTGGCACCGTCAACGTGCAACCTCGCACAACTGTGATATGGAAGAACACCGACGCCTCTACGCATACAGTGACATCAACTGTGCCCACAGGGGTCTTTGACTCCGGGGTGATGGGACCAAGAGAGGAATTTGAGTTCATGTTTGCCACCGAGGGCACGTTTGACTATTACTGCAAGGTCCACCCTATAATGCTGGGCAAGGTAGTGGTCCAGTAGAGGAGGGCGCCAGTCTCATGGAGCCAGTCAAATTGTTCGGCTAGCATCTCAATCGGTACAAGATTTGACAGAACCGCCCATACATCAGTATTTATGCCTGAAGCGCTGACCAAATGCAGAACAGGAGAAGCATCACGACCAGTTTTCTAAACGCCGAACTCCATTGCCATAATACCTTCTCAAATCATCATAATGGCTCGGTCCGGATGCCGTTTGATTGCGGCGTAGAAATGGTAGGCCAGCTGCACAAGGCACTCGAGAAAGAGATCGACATCCTTTTTGTAACAAACCACAACACGCTTGACGGCTACCGCCAGATAATTGACTATCAGAAGCACCACGACAAATTCTCCAGCATCAAGATCTACCCTGCGGAAGAGATCACCATAGAGGGCGGCGGCCATGTCTTGGCGTACGGCATTTACGAGACCATAAAGGCCGGAATGCCCCTCGAAGAAACGCTGGACGAGATCAGGCGCCAGAACGCAGTTTCCTGCGCGGCGCATCCCTTTGCAGTTACAAACGGCATAAGGGAAAAGGCCGCAATGTGCGATATGATTGAATCTTTTAACAGCAACAACGTCGACCGCTATTCAAACGTCGTCGCCAGCGTATTTGCAATAGAAAAAAAGATGCCGGAAATAGCCGGCAGCGACTCGCATGTGCTGGCTACCATCGGCAGGTGCATGAACGCTGTCGAAGCCGACAACAACCTAGACTCCATCCTTCCCGTCATGAGAAGGGGTACAAAAGTTGACGTCAAGGGCTATGCCTCGCGAGCCGAGGTCTACGAGCATGCCCATTACATCATAAACAGCTCGAGGGAGCTGCTACTGGACTACGCTTCAAAGTACCACCCGCGATCTTACCCACTGGCAAAATGGGCCCTGGACTCGTACGCAAGAAACCCGAAGGGTTTCTGGTGGAGGTCGGTCGGCACCTTTGCGCTTTACCTTGCAGAACGCGTATCAGAAAAAGTGAACGTCAGAGGGCACAACCCCGAAGTGCTGGCGAAAAGATCGTGGGCAAAGCTCATTCCGATGGGTCTGATGCCCTAGCTCATTCTCAGGAGGGTTTCAGGGCTACAAGGGCGCGCCTTGCCAACTCCTCCCAATTCTTGCTCTCAGAGTACGGAACGCAGAACCAGCCGGCCATGGGCGGCCTGTTCTTGAACGGGTTGAGAAGATGCCAGTCTTTGACGCCAAAAGCCTTTGCATCAAAGTCCTTGCCGAGCCTGAATATCATCTCTTTTTTGCAGTAGAACGCAAACACTTTTCCATTGCAGGTGACGCCGGGGGCAGACATCATCCTGCCCGGCTTTACTCCCTTTTGCCTTGACAGCTTTTTTGTAATGGCCTCGAAGAGCTCCTGCTCCTTTTCCATGAACATTGTTCGTACGGGCCGGTTAAAAGCAGCAGGTGAAAGAAATGTAAGTAAGTCATTGCTGTACAAGCGAGCGGGCAAGCAGGAGCAGGTTGCGCTTGCGTTCCCTTAACCTGCGAACGGAATAGGGGAGCCACTGGCTGCCGTAGGGGATGTACTCCGCGACGCGCAGGTTCTTGCTCACAAGCTCGCATTTTAGTTCATCACGGATTCCCATGAGCATCTGGAACTCGAAATTGCCTCCCATCTTCACGGTTTTTTCTATCAGGTCAGAGTCGTGGGTTGCGACTGCAAAAAAGTTGTTGCTGTTGGCAAGCATCTCAAGCAGGCGGGCATAGTTCTGGTCGACTTCTTCCTTTGAGGAAAACACGTGTTCCTCGCCTTCGTGGTAAGCGCCCTTCACCAGTCTCACTTTGCCGCCGCGTTCCAGGATGTGCAATAAATCACTGCCGCTGCGCTTCAGGTACGCTTGTATGGCAACGCCCACCTGTTCGTAGTCTTTGAACAGCTCCAAGTAGATTGCGATGGTGTCTTCGGTGAATTTCGCCGACTCCATGTCAAGCCACAGGAATTGTTGAAGCAATTTTGCTCTTGCAGCAAGTGTCTTGTAATTTTGCAGGCACGTATCGTAGTCGATTGCAAGCCCAAGCTGTGTTGGCTTGACAGACACGCAGCCTTTAACGCCTTTAGCTTTCAACAGATCCATGAGGGACAGGTATTCGCCGACTGCTATGTCGACCTGTTTTCTGTCAAGCGTGTCTTCGCCAAGGAAATTGATGATCGCAGACATGCCCCGGCCGTTTGCGTCAAGGGCCGCCTTTGCCGCATCGTCTGCAGAGTAGCCAGCGACCCACTTTTTTGCGACCCGGAAAAGCAGACGCTCCATTAGGCTAGGGTCGTAGCTCTCGGAGTGGACAGTCTGCATGATGTAGTTACGCGTTTCATTGATATAATTATTTAAGAGTAGATGCAGCAGGTAAGTGCCTGCAATGATTGCCGCCCTGAAAGAAGCCTGCCTGCTGGTTCATGCCCGCACGAAGAGGATTGCCGGAACTGTCAGTGGCAACAAACAGATGGGCATGGGGGCAGGAGGCGATATCTCGAGAAGGATAGATCTGCTTGCGGAAAAGACGGTAATTGAAGTCTTGAGAAGGCGCAAGGTGGACGCCACGATAATCGGTGAGGAGTGCGGCAGGATTGAAGGTAAAAACGGGTATGTCGTAATGGACGGCATCGATGGGACCACCAATGCTTCACGCCGGATTCCGTTCTACTGCTGTTCTTTGGCCTATGCGACTAATTTTCAGCTGAGCGCGGTCACCGACGCCGTCGTCATTGATCTTGCTAACGGCGACCTATATCACGCTTCAAAGGGCAAGGGGGCGTTCTGCAACGGCAGGAGGATAAGGGTGAGGGAGGCCGGCGACGACGTCGTGGTGGGGATGAACGTGTCGGGCATAGATCCTGACGTAATCAAGAAACTGTCGCCGGTCATGTCAAAAGCAAATCACGTCCGGCTTTTTGGCGCAGTCGCGCTGGAGATGTGCTTTCTTGCGCGGGGGTGGCTTGACGCGTCTATCGATTTGCGAGGCAAGATAAGGCCGACTGACATCGCCGGCGCATACCTCATCGTGAAAGAGGCGGGTGGAAGAATTCTTGATGGCAATGGGAAAGAACTGGATGCGGATCTTGGCGTGGATACGCGAATCTCGTTTGTTGCAGCAGCGAACAACAAGGCCCAAAAAGAATTATTTTCTGAATTGTTTTGAAATCATGTAAGCGCCCGGGCCGGGATTCGAACCCGGGTCGAAGGAGTGACAGTCCCCCATACTGGACCGGATTGTACGATCCCGACTAGCAGCAGCCGGGAATCACTATACTACCCGGGCGCATGTAATGCAACGCTTGGCAGAACCAATTAAAGTGTTTTGTTTCACTGCGTTTTGTGCCAACAGATGGGGCAAGGCCTGTCGTTATCAACCACCTTTGAGAATACCGCTGTGTCCTCACGTATTTCCAAGAGCGTAAGCGTGACCGTGCATCCGTTGGTCGCCTTGTCGCCAACATGCAGCGTTATAGGCATGCCCTCAGACACGGCAACAGGGTATTCCAAAAAGTTGAGCCCACTGACATAGTCTCTTCCTATCTCCTGCACCAGAAGCGGCCCTTCACGCTGCCCCTCGCCCAGCTCTACAGTTGGCCCCGGCTGCCCGCTTGTCCGGATCCGCTTTATTTCCAGAGTGTAATCAGAGCCACTTGCTGCAAGAAAGAGAGTGTTGCCGGACACCTCGAGGTGGATTGTGTCGCCCTGCCTTATCGCTCCTGTGGCTTGCGCCACCTGACCGTCTATGCATTCCCTTGCCTCCGGGCCGCTGGTGCAAAGCACGGCGGCAGGCGTAAAGCGCGCGACTGACATCCTTATGCCTGCTTCATCGCGGTGCAGCATCACCAATGTCCCTTTTCCCCTCTCAAGGTTCCACCCGGAAATGATGGCCACGCTTCCCGAAACCTGGGCCCCAAATGCCCTGACAAACACGCCGGCCGAGTTTGCACTCACCTTGGAAACGACAAGCGCCGCCACATAGTCGTCCGGCTCGGTCTGCACGCTGCTTTGGGGGTACGGTTCTAGACCGAGCAGCTTTACGGAATACTGACCAAAGGCTGAGGATGGGGATTCGTCTGCCCCAATGGTGAGCATGAACTCCCGCGGGCCGGCCCCGTCCACCTTCACGGAAACGCTGATCGTGGCCTGCCCCTGCCAAATGCACACCACGTCTGACGGACACCTAGAGTCTCCGACAACGTCGGCAAAGCTGACGGCAATATCTTCAGAGTCGATAAGGGCCTGCTGCCCTAGCTTTAGCTCAAAAGGCACCCCAAGTTCTGCCGACACACTCTCCTGTGCGTGGGCCAACGCAGCCGACAAAAGCACAACTGCGGCTAGAACCGATAGGGCGGGCCTTATCAATAGCAGTTACGCGCTGTCCATCCATATAGGCAGTATGGAAAAATACTCTACTCTACCTCTACGCTTCAGGATGATGGAGGAAAAGGTTGACAAGGAGCCTGGAGGCTCTACAGGATAATGTGGCGCCTCGTCAAGTACCTAGAGGAAAACCAGCGGTTGCTTTTTGACACAGTGGACGCAAGAAAGGAAACGCACAGTGAACTTGCGAAAAAGCTGGCCGAATTCCGGCCTAGCGAAGCAAAAGACAACGCAGAGCTGGCAAATGCCGTCATCGTGGCGCTGTGGCTTGGCAGGCGCGCGCAGCAGATAAAAGAAGAATCAGGCGACAAGAGCGCCGAGCAACTCTTCCGCGAGGTGGTTATGGTTGCTTTTGAGACGGGCCGGCGCTCGGCGATAACCGCGCCCTAGCTGTTTATTAGTCGGTAGTTATTTCTTACCAGGTATGACTGAAGCACCACCTGACGGAGGCAAGCAGGTTGTTTCGTGCCCGGTCATCGACATCTGGGGGATACTGGGCAGGCGCTGGTCGCTCCTGATAATAAAGAACCTGAGCACAAAAGATACCATACGCTTCAACGAGCTAAAGCGCGCTCTGTCAGGAATAAGCAGCACCGTCCTTTCAGAGCGACTATTGGAATTAGAGAGGGAAGGCCTTGTCTCGAAAAAGATCTACCCAGAGGTGCCGCCAAGAGTAGAATATAGCCTGACGCCGCAGGCAAAAGAGCTTGAAGTGATAATAAAAGAGCTGGGGCGGTGGGTCAGCCGCTGGAAGAGCCCGGTCGCCCCTGAGGTGAAAAAGGAAGGGGCTACAGCTTCTTGAACTGGCCTTCCGTGACTACGCCCACTTCCACGACCGGTCGCTCGCCAAGCGCTTTTTCTATAGCCCTGTTGCTCAATTGAACCGCCTGCTCAACTGTCATGTCGGCGCTGTACTCGCGCTGAATTACGTCCAGCGCGCTGTCAGCCGACTGCCCTATTGCAAAGCCGGCGCCCCGGAAGTACGTGCCGCTCGGGTCAACCTGGTACATGTGAATGCCCATTTGGTCCGCGCCCGCGATTATGACTGACGCCGCCTGAGGCCTTACCGCGTAGATGGTGTAGTTGTGCAGGTATCCGCCTAGGTGCTTTGCCAATGATCCAACATCGGCAGGGCTCTCAAAGCTCAGCCTGTGCTTTTGTGCCTCCAACCGCAATTCGTCTATGAGCTGCAGTATGTCGCCGATGTAGCCCGAGCCCGTCGCCCCGACGTGGTTGTCGATCGCGAATATCTTCTCCGTCGGCTCCATCAGAGGCCGTATAGGCTTGATGTGGCTTGCGATCAGCGCAAACTTGGGTGTCTTTATACCTATAGTCGTCGAGCCGCGGTTGACTGCTTCGAGCGCGCTGTCTACCAGCACCAGCCTGCCTTCAGGGCCGTAGAACGACGGGTACCTTCCAAATCCTGTGTTCTCTGCCACCTAGACCGCCTCCGCCTTCATGAGCTTTGGAATCACGACGGTGTCGATGCCGTTTCCAGACCCCGGGTCGCGCTCCATTGCCGCCCTTACAGCCTTTGAAGCGACTTCTTTTGCCTCCTCGTTTGTCAGGTCAGCCCTGTACACGCTCTCAAGCACGCCGTACGCTATAGGCGAGCCCGAGCCGGACGATGCAAACTCTTCTTCGATTATTGCGCCGCTCATGTCTGCAGTGTAGATGTGCGCTCCCTCCTCGTCGACTCCTGCCACCAGCAGTTCAACAAAGTACGGCTGGTAGTTCTTCAAGCCCGAGTACGCCAAGTTTGCTATCAGCCTCGCGGATTCCCTGATAGTGAGCGGGAAGCCCCGGCGAAGCTCCATCAGCTTGCGCTCTGCCTTTGCCACTTTTATTAGGTACTCGGCGTCTGACAGTTGTCCGGCGATTGCTATTGCCAGCGTGTCGTCTATTTTTGCGATTTTCTGCGTTATCTTTGACCCGATGAAAAAGCCTTTGCTGGCCCTCTTGTCAGAGCCAAGCACGACCCCCTCACGGGTCTTGATCCCGACTATCGTTGTCATTTGATATATTATACAATAGACCGCATTAATCGACCGGGTTTTTTGAAATCAGGTCACAGCTAGTTGTTGACGGGTGTGCCGAAAACGTAGGCGTTGCCGGGCACGAGCCTGTCCTGCAATGCTCTGGTTATCTGCTCGTATATCGCGTACGAGCCTATCATTGACTGCAGCTTTTGGCGCTCCGTTGACGCGTTTGTCTCTATTACGATGTAGTCGGAGACCATCCAGAGGTTTATCTGGAACGAGCCGTCGTCGCTTGACCACTGCAGCGTAAAGCCTGTGGCGCTTTCTATCAACCCCACCCAGCGAAGGTTCTTGAACCACTTCCCGACAAGCGCATGAACTATCTCAGACGACTTGACGTCCACCGGGATGTAGGTCTGCAAAAGCTGCATGTACTCCTTGCCCTTTGCCTCAACTTTTGCCGTTGCCGCGGTCTCGCCTATCTTGCTCAGGCGATAGCCCACTTTGGATTTCTCTACAAAGCCCATCTCTTCGAGCCGGCGAAGCGCCCTGGCGAGGCTCTGCTGGTGGATGCCCAGCCTGCGCATGATACCCTTGAAGGAGTAGTTCGATCCAGCCTCGTTGAGGAGTGCAAGCACCTTGGTGTCGTTGTTGCGAAGGTCCTCTGCGGAATACTCTTCCTTCTGTATGAGAACGGCCTGTTTACCGCTTGGGATCTCTTTGACCTCCTTTACGGCTCCGTCCTTTTCCACTGGCAAGTATAATGCAGCAACGGGATTTAAACAGTCAAGTTTCCTTCCGGTTAGCAGGTAAGCCGTTTCTTACCACTACATTACTTCGATAGAGTCCTCTGCAAAGCCCATAGAGACGAGCATGCTCTTTGCCATCTGGCGGTGATCTCCTTGCAGCATTATCTGCCCGTCCTTGTAGGTGCCTCCCGTGCCTATCTTCGTTTTTAGCTTTCTTGTAATTTCTGGGGCGTCTTTGTTGTCCTGCAGTCCTGTTATGATTGTGACCGGCTTTTTGAACCTGCGAAAGTCCTTGGAAATTATGATGCGCGCGCTTTCGCGGTCAAGCTCTCTCGTGAGATCGTCCATTGTAAAGTCGTCTGACACTTAGATTGCCTTCACATTCCTATCAAAAAAGTGTTTGGAAAGGTCAGGGGTGCCCGTCCACCTGAATGCCCACCTGGAACTGCCGCCCATACCTGTTGACGGTAACCGTGACCATGTCATCGACCTTCTTTTTCCTCACCGCCCCGGCTATCTGCGACGGGTCCTCTATCCTGTCCCCGTCGACCTGCTCTATCACGTCGCCCCTGCGCAGGCCCGCGTCGTCTGCAGGGCTGTACGGCTCAACCCCCGCTACAAGCGCGCCCTCGGTCCTAGGTAGGCCGTAGTACCTTGCAACTTGTGGGGTCACCTTGACAGACGCAATCCCTATCCATGGCCTGCTAACCTTGCCGTGCTCAACAAGCTCCTTCAGTATCTCTTTTGCAGTGTTGACCGGAACCGCAAAGCCGATGCCCTGTGCGTACGGCATGTTGGCAGTATTGATAGCGACCACCTGACCTTTCGTGTTGACAAGCGGCCCGCCAGAGTTGCCCGGATTTATCGCAGCGTCGGTCTGTATCAGGTCCAAGACGCCGGTCCTTGCCTGAATGCTCCTGTCAAGGGAGCTGACGATGCCTGCGGTGACCGTGGGCCCGCCTGTTAGGCCAAACGGGTTGCCTATCGCTATTACTATCTGGCCCGCCTTCAACGCAGACGAGTCACCAAGCTCTGCGACTGGCAACGAGGCGTCGGATTCCACCTTTATCATGGCAAGGTCCGTCGTCTCGTCGTTGCCGACCACCTTTCCCCTTAGCACCCTGCCATCTGCCAGCGTTACCTTCAACCGCTCCGCGTCGTCGATGACGTGGTTGTTTGTCAGTATGTGGCCCTCTGTATCAATGATGACGCCAGAGCCCACGCCTTCCACGGGAAAGACCCGGAAAAGCTGGTCGTGCATCATGCGCACGCTCGCAATGTTTACAACGCTCTTGCTTACCTTTTCTACCGCGCTTACAAGCACGTCTTCGTCCACCGGTATCATGCCACTTTATACGGCAAGTGAGGCTAAATCGACCAGCTGTACAAAAACCCGGTCACGCCTGCCGGTAGCGCGCCGCAAACGTTTCCTGTTCCTTGCCAGCAAGGTCCTGCGCAAACTGCGTCTTTATCACCCTGCCGTAAACAACAATGTCGCGGGCCATCATCTTTATCCTCTGCTCCATCCTCTCGTTTGTCAGTTTGCCCTGCACAAAGTCCTGCGCGCCGTTTATCGAGACACCATAGGGGAGGCTCCAGCCGTAGCACTGCCTGACAGCTGTCCGCATCTGGTCCATCGCCGTCAATCCTTTTTCGTGCGACGCGACGACGTAGCCAAACAGCTTGCCGGCAAACTCCTCGTAAAAGTGGTCAAGAAAGTTCTTCAATACTCCTGATATCGATCCGTGGTAGTCCGGCGACGCAAGTATAAACGCGTCTGCCCACTCGACGTCCTTTGCGGCTTTTTCAAGCGCCGGCGAACTTGCGTTTGGCGCATACATCGGCAAATCAGCCTCCCTGAGCGCGAGAAGCCGCGTCTGAGCCCCACGTTCTTGAGCTCCCTCAAGCGCCATCTTTAGCACACGCAAGCTGAACGAGTTTTCTCGCATGCTGCCTGCGACACCCAGCACCTTGAGCTCACTGGTTGACACTAAACTCCTCCGGGAGGTCTAGCAATATCAACTCTGATGCTTTGTCTGCCGATATTTCCACTTTGCTTTCGCTCTCTATCATGGCCGCGTCCTTTGTTTCCAGCGGGTGCTCGCCGACTTGCACCGCGCCGTCTATTACAAACAGGTACGCTTTTCTGCCCGGCGCAATCGCGTGGCTCACCTTTACACCTGTTGCAAGCAACGACACGTAAAAGTAGGCATCTTGGTGTATGCGCACAGCTCTGCCGTTCTTGGCATTTTCAGGCACGACGACCGGAAGCAGCTTTCCTTCGCGCTCTTGCTTTCCGAACTTTTGCTGCTCCCACGACGGCTTTAATCCGCGCTTGTCTGCGAGTATCCACATCTGCAACAGCTTTGCCGGCTTGTCCTTTGAATGATTGTACTCCGAGTGCACTATACCCGAGCCGGCAGTCATCCTCTGCACCTCGCCGGCATGGATTACGCCCTGGTTGCCTTGGTCGTCACGGTGCTCAAGCTCGCCTTCCGTGACGTACGTGATTATCTCCATGTCGCGGTGCGGGTGGAAACCAAAGCCCTTGCCCGGCGCTATCACGTCGTCGTTGAATACCCTTAGCGGCCCAAAGTTCATCCTGTCAGGGTCGCGGTAGTGGTCGAATGAAAAATGCCAGTAGGTTGACAGCCAGTCTTCTTCGCGGTGGTAGTGTTCGCCAGACTTTGTTATCTTGATCATGTATTTCTTAACCGCGAAATTCTATTTAAACGTGGTAGCAATTTCTGACTAAGTGGGTTTGTCAAACCTTGCTTGGTAAACCACGGCTAACTAGTCGTCCATTACCTCGGCGTTTGGCAGCGGGATCGCCACTCTCTCTTCTTCGCGCTTCTGCTCCGGTCTTGGCTGCGGCGGCTTGCTCTCCTGCGTGAGGGGGACGGTGCCCGCAGTTATCTGCCTACTCTTTATCAAGAAGTCACGGAGGATCTTGCTGCGTTCGTCGGCCATCTCGCTCGTCTTCACTTCAAACACGCCGTGTATGACGAGCCTGTCATCCTTTTGATACAGCCCGACGTCGATGAGGCCGTGGCCGTGGCTTACGATGGCGTCCTTCATGCTCTCCATCAAGAGTAGCGAATCCGGGTAGGGCCTCGGTATGTACGAAACCACTTCATCGATTATCGTGTCGCCGTACACCATTACAGGGTTGTTGATGAGCATAAAGTTTGGCACCTTTATCAGCCTGCCAGTCCTGACCGAAGGCAGCCTCTCGCCGTCGCCCACTTCCATGAGTGTCGTGCGCAAAAGCCCCATGTGCATCACGTCGCCTTTTGTCGTGATGCCCGCCGCCGTGATCTTGATCCTGCTCCCAATCTTTATGTCCTTGGTCTTTTTCACCACAAAATTGGCGAGGATGTCCGCGATATAGTCCTTGAACACAAATGACATTCCCATCGAGCTGAATAGCACACCCAGCAGTGGGAGGTAGGTAAGTATCTCCTCGGACATCCAATGCTGGTTTGCTGAATTAGGGTTAAGCCGTTGACTTGAAAACTTCTAACAAGCAATGAAAAAGTGTTAGACTGTCATCCTCTTTTTGCATGAGACGCATTCGACCGTCACCCTCGCCTCCTCGTCGTTGCGCCCGATTATCCTGAACTTTTTAGAGCCGCAGGCCGGGCAAATGGGGCACGCTCTCAGGCCCCTGGCCACGCCTACCACCTTGCCGGGTTCGTGTCGGACTTCTCAAGGATCTTAATCCTCTCTATGCCGCCGACTGCTTCAATCACCTTTGCGACCGCGCCGGGCACAAGGCGCTTCCAGGGCCCGCCAGAAGCGATAAGGCGGCGGATGTTGGTGCCGTTGTACTCTTTTTTCTTCTCAAATTTTGGTTTCCTTACAGCAAGCGACTTGTCCAGCGCTGATGCGAGGTGCTCGACAAACTCGTTCCCTGAATAGATGGCGTCAAAGGGCGGGACCTGAGACCTGAGGTACCCAAGCCACCGGGCGTTGTTCTCGTCGTTGTGGTAAGGAATGATGTAGCAATCTGACAGGTCGACGCCGGCCTCTGCGAGAGCGTTGTGGATCATGAGCACGCGCTCGCCGGCCGTGAACGGGTCCTTGCCGATAAAGTTGAACTGCGCGCTTCCAACGACTATGACGAGCTCGTCGCATTCAGAGAGCGCCTGCCTTGCAAGTGCAAGGTGTCCGTTGTGGAACGGCTGGAACCTGCCAGCCATCAAACCGCGTTTCATTTCACACCCAGCTTTGCCTTCTGCTCCTCTATTTCCTTTGCCTCTATCTTCTTGAACAATGGCTCCACTCTGCCCAGTGCATGGCCCGCGGGGATGGCAAACTCGGAAGCAGAATTCCAGCTTTGTTTGTGGACGCTCCCTTCAAGGCTGAGCTGCTCCCACATCTTTTCGCAGGAAAACGGTATGAACGGCTCGAGCATTATCGCAAGCGACCTTGCCGCGTTCACCGCGACATGGAGCGTCGTTCCGGCAGTCTCCTTCTCGCTCCAGGGCTTTTTCTTCTGGAAGTACTGGTTGAGCTGGTTGCTGAGCGCAAGAATCCTCTTGAGTGCCCTGTCGGTCCCGTTCGCAGATAGAAGCTCGCCTGTTTCTTTTACTGCGCTTTGCACCGCTCCCTTGATCTCCTTGTCGTCTGGCGAAAGCTCGCCTGCCTGTGGAACTTTGCCCGCGAATGATTTCTGCGTAAACGACAGGGCGCGGTTGACAAAGTTGCCGACGTTTGCTATCAGCTCGTTGTTTATCTTTTCAGCAAAGCCGTCATAGTCAAAGTTCAAGTCGTCCTGCGAGTACGTCACTATCGACGCGACATAGAACCGCAAATAGTCCGGGTTGAACACTGACACAAAGTCCCTGAGTCCTATGTACCAGTTACGGCTCTTGGATATCTTTTGGTTCTGGAGCATCAGGTGCCCCCGAGTAGGGATGTAGTCGGGAAGCTTGTACTCCTCGTTTATGCCCATCCTCATTGCTGGCAAAAACAAGTAGTGATGATAAACAATATCTTTGCCAATAAAGTGGTAGATTTCTGAGCCATTCCAGAATTTCCTGCCGTCGCCGCCCTTTTCTTCCACGAACTTGGACGCGGTGGATATGTAGCACAGGTGGTTGTCAAACCAGCCATAAAACACCTTGCCCTTTGCCTCGTCGAGCGGTATGGGCACGCCCCACGCAAGGTCGCGGGTGATGTCCCAGTCCCGCAGCCCCTCGTTTATCCAGTTGACAACATAGTTCCTGACATCAGCCTGCAGGTTCTCATTCCGCAGGAGCCACTCTTTCAGTTGCTGTGAAAAGTTGGATAGCTTGAAGAAATAGTGCGTGCTTTGCTTTTTCACCGGCGGCCTGTTGCATATGGCGCACTTGGGCTCCAGTATCTCGTCGGGCACCCTACCGCACTTTTCGCACAGGTCGGAATACTGGTTCTCTGTGCCGCAGAATGGGCACTTGCCGACGACGTACCTGTCGGGCAGAAACTTGTCGTCAAACACGCAGTAGAACTGGACGATGTCCTGTTCGTATATGTGGCCGTTTTCCCTGAGCTTTTTGAAAACGTGCTGCACGAACCTGACGTTTTCAGGCGAGCTCGTGCGGTAAAAGAGGTCAAACGAGATCCCAAGCGACGCAAAATCTTCCGCGTCGCGCGTGTTCCAGTGGGCGACGTAATCCTGCGGCGTCTTGCCTTCCTTTTCCGCCTTTATCAGGATGGGCGTGCCAAAGTCGTCGCTTGCACAGATGTGATACGCATCACGCCCTTTCAGCCGCAGAAAGCGCGTGAATATGTCTGCCGGCAGATATGTCGAGGCGATGTGGCCCAAGTGTATCTCGCCGTTTGCGTACGGGAGGGCGCTTGTTACTATCGCGCTTGCCGGCATCGGCTTTCCAAACAGCGCACCAGATTTTAAGGTATTACCCGCGCTGGTATTTTTTCTGCTTCGCAGTCGGCTTGTCGATCTCGACGCTCATCGCCACAAGCGCGAGGCGTGCAACAGCGTCGTCGATGCTCTCTGGAACGGGATGCACCTTTTTCTCCATACTTGCGTGGTTCTTGGCCACGTGCAAAATGGAGGCGAGTTGGTTTGCAAACGAGAGCGCCATCACCTCAGGAGGGTGGCCTTCTGCAGCAACCAGATTGACGACCCTGCCCTTCGACAGCAGATACAGCTTTTTGCCTCCAAACTTAAAGCACTCGACGTTTGGCTTGACCTCGACCGACCTGCCGTTTCTGTAGAGGAACGACGCGTCTATCTCTACGTCAAAGTGGCCGGTGTTTGCCAAGATCGCGCCATCCTTCATTTTCGCAAAATGCTCCTTTCTGATGACGCCCGTCTGCCCGGTGCACGTGATAAAGACGTCGCCCTGCTCTGCGGCCTTTTCAAGTGGCGCGACCGCAAAGCCGTCCATCTTGGCCTCCAGCGCTTTTATAGGATCAACCTCCGTAACGGTCACCGCCGCGCCCATTCCATGCGCCATTGCGGCCACGCCTTTGCCCACCCAGCCGTAGCCGCAAACCACGACGCGAGAACCGGCAAGGAACATCCCCGTTGCCCTGAGGATGCCGTCAAGCGTGCTCTGGCCCGTGCCATACCGGTTGTCAAAGAGGTATTTCGTGCGCGCGTTGTTTACCGCAATGACTGGGTAGCGCAGCTTTTTTGATTTTTCAAGCGCCGACAGCCTTCTGACGCCTGACGTGGTCTCTTCAGTCCCGCCCATTATGCCACGGGCCTTTGCCCCATGCGCTGCATAGTGCAAATCGCCCCCATCGTCTGTGACAATGTCCGGCTTGAATGCAATCACGTCGCGTATGCATTTTTTGTATTCTGCCTGCGTTTCATTGCGCCACGCGTATACTGCAACACCCTCGCCGTGCAGGAACGCGGCAATGTCGTCCTGCACGGAAAGCGGGTTTGCCGAGCACAGCGCGACCTCTGCGCCCAACTCCTTTGCGGCCATCACAAGCACCGACGTCTCCTTGGTCACGTGGAGGCAAAAACCAACCCTGAAACCCTCAAGCGGCTTCCGCTTACCCTTCGCTATTCTCTCGATAATTGACATCCTGGTGCGCGCCCACCCGTACGACAGTTTTCCACTTTCAACAAGCGTGGCGTTAGCTATCTTTCCCGGCACTGCAGTGAAATGGAAGAGCGTGTATAAGAGTTACTGACTATCCAATTCTTGGAACCGGGACTTGCCGCGTCGCATGACTGTAAAGAGGCCCAGAATGATTGCAATCCACACTGCACTTATGGCCATGTTGGTGGTGCTGACGTACATGTAAGGTATCGCATCTATGATGTCTTTCTGCATTGCGAAAAGCGTCACGTGGATGTCGCTCATGCCGGTGCTGTAGGCGCTGCTGTGCGGCTCTAAAGAGGCTATCGAGTTTGCCCGCGAAAGCACGCGGTCAAGCTCAAGCTGAATTAGCCCAAAGTCCGTCCTTGCCGTCGGGAACGCCCAGACTGGGTTGCCGCTTTTTGGCAGGTCTGTCTTTGCTGCACGAATATAGTCTGCCAGCTCGTAGGGCGTCTGCGTCGATGCCGCCCTCGCAAGGTTGCCAAGCGCCCTGTCTACAGGGTAGACGGTGTTCGCATAGCCATAGTATGACAGGCCTGCAGCGAGCACGAAAAGCCCGATAATCCCCACCGTCGCCGCCTTTAACGCCGACATTTGGTATCAAGGCATCAAACGCCGTATTTAGGTGTGGCGGAGCCTGATTCCTTCCGATGCCATTTTATAACCAAAAAGTATAGTGCATCTAAATTGACACTGGTCAAGGTCGCCCGGCAGGGAGAAATCGGGGAAAACACCGGCAAGGAGATAAATGTCAACGGAACCAGAATCGCGCTATATTACGCTAGCGGCAAGTACTACGCGATGGAGGCGCTCTGCCGCCACCAGGACAAGCCCATCGCGCCTGGTAAGGTCGACGGCGAGGTCGTCGAGTGCCCATGGCATTCGTGGCACTACAACATCCGCACGGGAGAGCTTTTGGACTACCTCTCGGGCGTCAAGATGACCACCTACAAAGTGGATGTCAAGGGCGGCGACATATACGTCGACGTCTAAAAAGGTAAATAGCGCCATTCTTGGTTGAAAGTCCAGTGAAGCTATACAACACCCTTACCCGCCAGCTCGAGGAGATTGTGCCCCGCGACAATGCGGTAAGGATGTACGTCTGCGGCGTGACTGTCTACGACAGCTCGCACATAGGCCACGCCCGCACCGTTATCGTTTTTGATGTTTTCAGGCGCTACCTTGTGTCCAAGGGCCACAAGGTAACGTTCGTGCAGAACTTTACCGACGTGGACGACAAGATAATCAACCGCGCCAAGGCGGAGGGCAAAACGGCGGAGGAGATATCCGCAAAATACATCGATGCTTATTTTCACGACTTTGCGGGCCTGAACGTGCTTGCCGCCGATGTGCACCCCAAGGCCACGGAGCATATTTCAGAGATGATAGACCTCATCAAGGGGCTGTTTGAGAAGGGCCATGCCTATCTCACACTAAATGGCGTGTATTTCCGGGTCAAGTCGTTTCCCGGCTACGGCAAGCTTTCAAGAAAGCCGGTCGAGGAGCTTGAAGCCGGCGCAAGGATAGAAGTGGATGATACAAAGGATGACCCGATGGACTTTGCGCTCTGGAAGTTTTCATCCGAGCCTCCGACGTGGGATAGCCCGTGGGGCAAGGGGCGCCCCGGCTGGCACATAGAATGCTCGGCTATGGCGCTAAAGTACCTTGGCAGCGGCTTTGAAATACACGGCGGCGGCCACGACCTGGTATTCCCCCATCACGAAAACGAGATAGCCCAGTCAGAGGCGTTCACGTGCAAGCAGTTTGCCAAAATCTGGATGCATTCTGGCATGGTCACGATAGACTCGCAAAAGATGAGCAAGTCGCTCGGCAACATTGTGACAATAGAAAAGGCACTTTCTGACTGGGGCATGAACACGCTGAGGCTGTACTGCCTCTCTGTGCACTATGCAAAGCCTCTCGACTATACGGATGATCTCTTGAAAGAGTCTGCGCAGCGGTGGAGGCAGATAGAGACCTGCGCGTACGAGCTGCGCGCTGCCGCAGGACCGGCAGGTGATTCTACCATGATGCCTGCAGAGGAGTTCCAGGCGTTCGAAGCTGCCATGGACGACGACATGAATACGTCGCTTGCGCTGACTGCGTTTCTAAAGTTCGTGACAAGGTTGAACCAGCTTGCGGCGTCTGACAAGTTGACAGCCGGGATGGCTAAGGCCGCGATGATGCCGTTTGACAGGATGATGGGCATTCTGGGGCTGAGGGTAGTAGAGGCAAGCGAGCATGAGCGAAAAGAGATCGAAAAGCTCATTGAAGAGCGGAACCGGCTGCGGGCGGAGAAAAAGTTCAAGGAGGCCGACGACATACGCAAAAAGCTAGCAGAGCGCTCAATAGAACTCATGGACCACAAGGGCAGGACGGTCTGGAAGAAGGTTGAAAAGCCCGAGTAGCAGGTTTTTCACCTCTTTGTGCATTTCCATGCACTTGCGTGTTAATGTCGCTTCTCGCTGGAACGAATGAGTATAGACAATGAAGATACTGGACGGTAAGCGTGTAGGATCGGTCACGTTTGACGAGGAGGGGATGCTTATTGGCGAGGTGGCCGGCGACGTCATTGTCAATGCAGGCTATCTGGAGTTGAAGGGCAGCGTTCTTGGCAACGTGCTTGTCAGGGGCGGCTCGTGCAGGCTTACCGGCATCGTGAGGGGCAACGTCGTGAACGAGAAGGGCGACCTCGAAGTATTCGGCACAGTGCACGGCAAGGTAATCACGAAAACGGGATACACGTACATCAACCCAGGAAGCAAGGTGGGCGGGCTCGAGAACGCGCCACTAAAGAGGGAAATGAGCGCCTAGCCCGACTTTATCTTCTCGAGGTCTTTCTGCAGCGACTCGATGGTTTTCGGGATCTCCTGCTCTGCGCAGGCAAGGCACATTTGCTGCAGCGAAAGCGGGTAGGCGAAATATCGCTCGTTGAGCGTGATGTCCTTCTTGCACTTGACGCACTTTTTTAGCTTGTAGGGGTCGGTGTTCTTTACTATCAGACCTCGATCACTTCGCCCTGCTCAGGTGCACGCGCGTCGTAGCCGTACTTTTCCTTTATCTCAACCGCAAACTTTTCGCACGAAGGCCCATCGCCGTGGACGCAGAGAACCTTGGGGTTGCCCTGCACGCCGTCCAGGATCTCGAAAAGCTCGCTCCTGCTGTTGTGACCCGAAAACTCAAATCGCTTCACGTCAGCGTAGCACTTGTGCATCTTGCCGTCAAAACTGGCCACGCGCTTCTCAAGAAGCATCCTGCCCGGCGTCCCTTCGCCCTGGTAAGAAACAAGCGCGATGCCGTTCTTTTCGCTATTCATTACCGCCTGCGTGTAGAATATAGCAGAACCGCCGACGAGCATCCCTGCCGGCGATATTATGACGCAAGGCTCGCTTGCCACCTTTTTGCGCCTGCTCCAGCCGGTTATCCACTCTGCGCCGCCTATTGCGCGCTTGAACATTTCGGGATCGCGGAGGTACGCAGGGTGCCGGCCCATTATCTCGTTGGCTTTTAGTGCCATGCCGTCCATGACCACCTTGTGCTTGAAATCGTAGGCTTCAAGCACGCATGCAATCTCCTGCGCGCGCTCGACAGAGAACGACGGGATGAACATCGTGCCGCCGCGTCCTATCACTTCGTAGCAAGATTCCACAAGCTCGCGCTCTGACTGCTCGCGGGGCGTCTGCTCGGCCTGGGAATACGTGCTCTCGATTATCATCATGTCAACGGGACCGATATCGAGGTCCGCCGGGCGCAAGAGCTTTGACCCGCGCGTGTTGATGTCGCCCGTGTAGAACAACTTTTTGCCTTCGTGCTCCACGACTACGGTCGAGCCGCCCACGACGTGGCCGGATTCATGGAGCGTCACCTTGGCGTCCTTGACCATGTACGGCTCCCTGTACTGCAGTTTCTTGGAGCTTTTCAGCATCGTCATGACGTCAACGTACTCAAAAGGCAGGTAAAAGCCTGACAGCTTTATCATATCTTCAATCAGCAGTTCTGACAGTTCGAACGTTGGCAGCGTGGCAAGAGTAGGTATGTCCGTCGAGCCCGAGAGGTAGAGCGCCGGCACGAAACCCGAGTGGTCGAGGTGCGCGTGCGTTATCACGACCGCGTCAACCTCTTTTGGCTTGATGTGCATCGGGAACACAGGCTCGCGCCTGAGAAGCACGCCGTAGTCCATCAGTATGTTCGTTCCATTACAGCTTGCGAGAAAAGCAGAGCGGCCGACCTCTTTTGCGGCCCCCATAACCTTTACTTTCAATTTATTGCAGCTGCGATTTCTATGCAAGGCGCTTTAAATCTTGCTAATCAAAATTTACCTGCCAGAGTGGTTCAGACGCCGCAGGGTTTTCCAGCTTTTGCAGGTAGCCAAACCCACACTCATCAAGCACCGACTCAAAGTCATAGCGGTCCCGCGGGTCTTCCTGCGCAAGCTGGGCTTGCAGGGCATTTTTCACCCTGACAGCCACATGGGGCCTTGCATACGCGTACCAGAGGTTGTGGGCTCCGCGCATTCTTGCCAGTTCGGCGCGCTTGTCCCCGCTCATCTTCGTGTAGAATTTGTTCATTATCTCGATGTTGACGTCCTCCCACGAAGGCGTGCGCCAGTGTGCCACGCAGTCAAAGCCGTGGCCATCAAACTCGGCGGAGAGGCTTATGCCCTGATCTAGTGTCGTAATTATGACATCCGTGCTTTTTGCAATAGGGTCGCGGTAGTCCTGCCCCGGCTCCATCCAGGCCACGAATATTACGTCATAACGTTTATCGATCCAGTGCGCGTCCGATATTACGATATAGTCTTGTTTTTCGATGCCAAGGCTGTAAAAGATGCTAGCGTCCCTCTCCATGCCCTCTGCTCCCGGCAGAAGTTCTCTAACGCGCTTCAAGAAATCGCCATAGCCGCAGCCCACGTCAAGGTAGCTCGGGCTCTTGTTCACCGCGGTGGCGATTGAGACGACGCGCCTGACATCAATCTTCCTGTAGGAAAAATAGGTTCCGGAAAAGAAAGGAAAGCTGTACCTCTCATGGTGAGGCGAGATTGCGCGTGCCCTGTACTGCTCGAGGGACTTTATCGCATTGCGCAGATCTTGTGTAAAAAACGGCACTAGTCAAACATCACTTCCCAGAGCTTTCTTGCCTTGGTGAGCGTGGATAGCTCTTCCATGTAGCCAAACCCACACTCATCAAGCACCGATTCAAAGTCATAGCAGTCATTTGCGTTTTCAGCTGCAAGATGCGCCTTCAGTCCCGCCCTGACGCGCTCTGCAAGATCGGGCCTTGCGTAGACGTACCAAAAGTTGTGGGCGCTTCTGAGCTTTGTTAGTTGTTCATTTCTCTCTACAGTGAGCGAAGGAGTGTAGTACCTGTTCATGAGCTCCGCGTTGACGTCGATCCATGACGGCGTGCGCCACCACGCGACTTGCTCAAAATCAAACTCGTCGTACTCACAGCCGCCGTTTATCCCGCATTGGCCGCCCGCGTCAAAGGTCGTTATCACGCATTTCGCGGCCTTAGCGATTCGGCTTCTAAAGTCCGTGCCGGGCTCCATCCACCCGACAAACGCCACGTCGACTGCCGGGCACTGCTCGGCGCCGGCAATCTCCACATAATCGGGCTTGCGCGCAAACTCGAATATGCCTCCCTCCTTTTCGATCCCTGTTGCCTGCGGCAGGTATCCGCGCACTTTTTCAAGAAAGTCGCCATAGCCGCAGCCCACGTCAAGGTAGCTCGGGATTTCATCGATTGCCCCTGCAATGGCGACGACGCGTCTCACGTCCACTTTGCGGTACGTGAAATACGACCCCACAAAGAACGGGAAAATGTAACGCGCGTGACGGGCAGGAGGATTCTTGCCCAGAAACTCCTGGTAGGCGGTGTACGCCTGTCTTAGTTCCTGAAGCTTGAAGGGCACACCATGCACACCATGCGATCCCTATATTTTACTTGGCGCGCAGCAAACGTCGATGTGCACCACATAACACCGTTTACAGAACCCCAAAACGCTTATTAAGTTGCGAACATAAAACTTGTCCTATGGTTAGGAAATTCGACGACTGGTGGAAGACTGTTCCAGCTGACTTAAAAGCAAAAGCTCGCAAGGGCGACGAGGCGAACAAGCCATTGCTCAACCAGATTAACTATGTTCTTCTGCACCTGCATCTGGCCGGCAAGCACGACGCCAAGCCGAGCCATGAAGAACTGAAAGACTGGCTGCACAGTGGTCAGGTCGACGTCCTGAGAGCAGCAGTTAAAACTGGCGGAAAGTAACTCTTTTCTCTTTTCTCTTTCTTTTTCATCCTTTCAATTCTTCCAAGCTCAACGATTGTTATAACAGCGTTTTGAGAAATGCATAGGGTTTAAATAGTTTCGAGCATTGTTCTTCGATTAGTGATTTAACAGATGCCAATTGCTATACTTCCAGACGTAGATGAGCAAAGATGCATCGGTTGCGCACTTTGTGTAGAAATCTGCACCGCACTCGGTCCAGACGTACTCAGAGTCAAGCCGGTGGAAGGATGGAAGAGGGGTAAGGCATTCGTGTTCTATCCAGAAAGATGCATTTCTGACGGAGCTTGCATCGGCGTGTGCCCAACACACTCTATTTTCTGGATGAGGCCAATGGAATACACCCCCGGACAACCAGTCGCGCTGCACAAGAACGGTGTGTTCAGCAAGGGCTGGGAAGAAGGCTAAGCGTCCCATCCACTCTTTTCCTTTTTCCTTTTTCAAACCTTATCTAGTCGTATGTCGATAATTATCGTAATGTGCGACTACATGCACTATGATTTGCCGCGAAAATACAGGGCCAGAAAACAGGTCGAACCGGAACCTGAATTGGAACAGGTAGAGGAAAAACCGATACTGATCAAAGCCTAGAATAGGTGTCTGCCAGCCTGAGAGGCTCGGGCAGCCACTCTCCTTTCTTTGTCATGCTTCTGATTATGGCTACCGCCGATTCGAGGGATATCCTGTGGCCGACACTCACGTACAGCTTTTTCCTGCCCGTGACGACGCAGCCCAGAATCTCGCCCCCGAGCTTTATCTGACCATTGCTTTCCGTTCCGCAGAGCATGCTCTTGGCGACGCCGATTGCCGGCTTGTCCAAGGCAACACCCAGATAGCACGCAAGGCCGCACCTGCGAGGGTGTAGCCGGCCGTGACCGTCAACCAGCAGCAGGTCGTAGCGCTTGAGCTTTTTTAGCGTGCGCAAGGCCGGACCTGCCTCGCGCAGCATGAAGAGCCCGGGGATGTACGGGTGCCTTATTGCGCTTTTAGTGGTTGCGCGCTCGACGACGTTCAGCTCGCGATCGACTACTACTGCGGCGCACTGCGCCACGCCGCTACCATACGAGACGTCGACGCCGCACACAAGATCTATTTCCTCAAAATCGTCATGCGCGACCACCTTTCCTGCAACCTTTAACTGCTGCGTTGTCGCAGATTGCGGGGTGGATGGGAGCCTAAAGCCTTTCAATGACGTGGTCAGAATAATCTTCGACGCGGGCATTTAGCTTTGCTTCCGCCATAGCCTGTTTCATGAAGGCGTCGGCGACTGTAATAATCTCGTCAAAGTTGTTATTTGCAGTAAAGCTCTTCAGCGACTCAACGAACGTGGGGTAATTGCTGGAGTCTCTTTCTACCCTTGCAGTCACGTTGTGGGACGCCGGGAAAACGTCGGATATCTCTGCCGGGATAACGCCGAGGAATGGGTTGTAAGTCGCAAGCTGCGCTCCAGGGAATTTCTTTACAAGCTCTCGAAAACCCCGCGTCGAGTAAAATGGATGGACCTCGCCCTCCGGGAACAGCATCAGGGTTTTTTTCTGCGACCTAAACTCTGAAGTAAGCCGCCTGTACCTTCGCGCCTCGGGCCTGTGCTGGTCAATTGCATCGAAAAAGAATATCGCTTTTTCCTTGAAAGCCGCCGTGCCTTCTGCAAGGTACCCGAATTCGTCGCTTGCAAAAAGCTGTACTGCCTCCATCAGCTTGGGATGCGCGCGGGCCTTCTGCATGACATACTCCCACAACCGGCCGTCCATTATCGCCTGCTTCGTCGCGTCCACCTCGGCTTTCAGCACGTGCAGGTTGTGCTTTGCCACCTCTAACATCCTGCGCTCCTTAGGAAGGGCGCGCAGCTCATCTGCAGTGTACGAGACGCACACGGCGCACTGGCAGGGAAGATACGCGAGTTCGCCGAGCCTCACGGTCCCCCCAGGATGCATGTACCTATCATCCTTGGCGTAGAGCATGTAGGACGCCGAGTCAAACGTGTCGCAGCCCAAAGCTATTGCAACCGGTATCGTGAGGGGGTGGCCCGCGCCAAATAGATGGATGGGCTTTGACGGTACGGCCTTCTTTGCCCTTGCTATCATGCGTGCAAGTGTCGCAAACTCGTACGCCTCCATCAGCTCGACAGGACTACCAAGAGCCATGAACTGGAACCCCATGCCGTCAAGTGCCATTGCGGACTTTTCCACCAAGTCGAAATGCTCGGCGCCCTGCACCGGCCCGACCCACACCGCGTCCGTGTCGCCCACTACACGCAATGTTTCTTTGCTATTTTCAAGCGTAATGTCCACATACTCCTTGGCGCGCTCGTAGGGCAAGCCGTAGCCGGTAGGCTTGTCCAGCGGAATCGGTATGTCGCTTTTGATGTCCTTCTCAAACTGGGCCATCGTGGCCGGCTCGACTTCTACGGATCCATATTCCAACACCTGGTAGCCGCCCGAGTCCGTCATCACCACCCCGTCAAATCCGATGATGTCGTGTATGCCACGCCTACGGGCCTCGTCGCCGTACTGCTTGAGCGTGATGTACGCATTGGTGATGACAAGGCCAAAGCCCATATCTTTCAGAAACTGCGGGCTTATTGTCTGTCTTACAGGGTGCACCACGGGTACGAATGCGGGCGTCTCCACGACGCCGTGGGGCGTTTCGAGCCTGCCTATGCGGGCCGCAAGATCCGTGTACCGGACCTCGAACACTACTTCTTTGTCTCCCTCATGAACTCGTCAAAGACCGACCTGACCCTGTCAGCAGAGAGGCCGGTTCCCTCCTCGACGCCCGCCTGCGTCACCTTTATCTTGTCCATCACGATGATGGCACCCACGTCCTCGCGGATCCTGACAAGCCCGGGGAACACCCGCGCAAGCCTGTCCGCAAGTGCCTTGAAGTCGAACGGCTTTTCCATCAGGCGTATCTCCTTCACGAACGCGCCGTTCAGGATCATCTTCCGGATGCCGTGACCTTCCACGTTGTCCAGCACCACGTCAAGTTTGTCGTCCACACCTGCAAGCGTGCCGTTGTAAACCTTGTTATCAGATGTCTCTACCGCGACTTTCTTGCCAACGAACTGAAGCGTCTCTTCACCAAATTTTCTTGCTACAACTGCTGCCATGACACTCTCAACCGCTCGGTTGTATATATACGAATTTTTGGCCTAATATGCAAAAAACCGCTGCACTTCCTCTTCAGAAACGACTGCAAGCCAGTCAACCGTGCCCGCGCGCTTGGGCTTTTTCTTTTGCACCGTTGCAACAATGTCGTCGGCAGTCTGCTCAGGCTCCTTGCCCGTCGTGTCAAACTCGGCAACTTTGCGCTTGCCAAACGCCTTTACCGAATCGTACAGTGATATCCCGAGGATCTCGGCAGAGACATTCTCATTTATCTTTTCCCGCGCATAGCCGCGCTCTTTCAGGGTCTCCTCGAGCCTAGCCGGCGAGCGCCTTAGGACTACGACCACGTCGATACCCGCAGTCTTCAAGACATAGGGCGCAAGGTGGCCCACTACCACAAACTTGCCTTTCTTTTTCAAAATGCCCGCAAGCAATCTGCCAAGCTTTTTCAAATCAACCTCTAACCCCTTGGCAGTCTTGGCAGCGATCGCTTCGTTGTCAATTGCTAGCTTGTTTATGTCCACCACCTCTGCCTTCAATCGCCCTGCGACGAGGCGGGCACTCGTATGCTTGCCCGTGCCCGGGTTGCCCGTTATCACTATCTTCAATCAGGAACCCCTCCGCTCGCCCGCTATTTTTCGCTATAGGTTTATCCACACGGTCCTTGAAAATACACTGTGAAGACGTGCGAGTCGTGCGGCAGGGTCTGGTTCTACTCTCTCAACTTTATCTTTTCAAAAACGATCTGCAACGAATGCTATCTGAGCTTAAAAGAGAGAGAGGAGCGCTAGCCTTGCTGGTTTCCGCACTTTGTGCAAAACCGCGCATTTGCCTTTAGCTTTTGGCCGCAGCTGACACAGAACCTGCCTTCCGGCTCCAGCGTCTCCCTGTCAAGGGGCGTCAGCTTGGGGGGCGCCATCTGTTTGGTTGGACCCGAAGACGCGCCACCGTACATGTCAGTTACTGCACCGGTGGGCCTGAACGTGTCGTCGGTGTCTGGCACAAACTCGGAATTGCTCTTTGCACCCTTTTCCTGTATGTACATAATCAGCCGGGGCACCTGCTCCTTTCCGCCCTGCGCACTGACCTGCTCGCCAAGCCAGAGCGCGAACTTGCGGAGTGTCATCTCGGGCGTCGAGAACGTGAGAGTATGTGTGGACATGTAATCATCAGTTGCTGCCCTGCCGTTGAAAACCTTGGCCATACTATCCGGTGCAGAAAGTCGCTATTAATTATTGCGACCTGCCGCACTTGCTGCAGAACTTGGCCTGCGCCGGTATGGCTGCCCCGCATATTATGCAGTTCTTGGTCGATTTCTTGGGGAGCTCGATGTCCACCGGCTTGAACGTGGGCTCGACTTGGGGCGACGGCAGAGTGTAGCCTGCAGACGGACCTGCTGTGCCACCTGCGCCTACAAATCCACCTATTCCAAAGCCGGCCTGCTGCGGCGGGCCTGCTGCAAAGCCCCCGGTCGGGCTCTTTATCGGCGTTCCCTTGTCAAGCACCCCTTTTATCTCGAAAATCACCCTAATGGCAAGAAAGTTCATCGCCGAGGTCGCGACGAGGTAATCGCCTATCTTGGCGAAATACTCTTTCTCGTTCATCTTGCCCTGTTTGTAAAGCTGGGTGACGTCTAGGAATGCCTCGTACATGTTCTGCGTGTCATCTGACAGCTGCTTTAACTTCTCTGAAAGGCCGCCAAACGTGTCGACGCCAAAGGACATGACAAAAAAGAGTCGTGTGGGACTTAAAAATGATTCCCGCTAGTAGTGGCCGCGGTTGCCGCCATAGCCGCCCCTTCTCTGGCCGCCATAGCTCCTGTTGCCCCCGTAACCACTGCGCCTTTCGCCGCCATAGCCGCCCCTTCTCTGGCCGCCATAGCTCCTGTTGCCCCCGTAACCACTGCGCCTTTCGCCGCCATAGCCGCCCCTTCTCTGGCCGCCATAGCTCCTGTTGCCCCCGTAACCACTGCGCCTTTCGCCGCCATAGCCGCCTCCGCCATAGCCGCCACCGTACGACCTGCGGTAGCCTCCGACGGTGGCGATGCGTGGTTGCGCTGCAGGAACTGCGATGCCAAGCTCGTCGTTCAGCCTGCGTATCGGGAGCGTAGTCCGCTCGAGTATCCGCTCAAAGTCGGCCGTCCTTTCAGCTGAGACAAGCGATACGGCCTTGCCTGCACCGCCAGCCCTCGCAGTCCTTCCTATCCTGTGGAAGTACACGTCGGGCTCGTCCGGGACGTCATAGTTGATGACGTTGCCCACTGCCGGCACGTCGATGCCCCTTGCCGCAATGTCTGTTGCTACCAGGATGTCTTCCGTGCCCTTCCTGAACTTGAACATGGCGTTGTCGCGCTGGCGCTGCGTCAGGTCACCGTGTATTGCGATTGCGGAAAAGTTTTCGCGTCTGAGCTGGTACGCGACCCTGTCTGCCCGCGATTTCGTTGCGGCAAATACTATGGTTTGCGCCTTGGCGTCCTTGTTCTGCTTGATAAAGTTGCACAGGTGCTTGAACTTTTCTCGCTCCTCGACTATGAGGTACGACTGCTCTATTGTGTCAAGCGTCACTTCCTTCTGGTTGAGCCTGATGTGCTCTATCTCCTTCATGTACTCCTCTGCCAGCCTCAAAATCTCGGGCGGCATGGTGGCGGAGAACAGGCACGTCTGCCGTTCATCGCTGACGTAGAACAAGATGAACTTGATGTCGTCAATGAATCCCATGTCAAGCATCCTGTCTGCCTCATCCAAGACTACGAACTTGACGTCGTCAAGTATTATCGACCCCTGCTTAATGTGGTCTATGAGCCTGCCAGGCGTAGCGACTATTATCTGCACGCCCCGCCTAATCTTCTCCATCTGGATGTTAATGCCCTGGCCGCCGTATATGGCGACCGTCCTTATGCCTGTGTACTTTGCAAACCGGCTGATTTCGTTTGTCACCTGCACCGCAAGTTCCCTTGTCGGCACAAGCACCAGTGCCTGGACGGGGCCCTCGTTGCTTACTCGGGCCAAAATGGGCAGTCCAAATGCTGCCGTCTTGCCGGTCCCTGTGTGGGCCTGCCCAATCACGTCCTTGCCTTCCAAGACGAGCGGGATAGCTGCTTCTTGGATGGGGAAAGGCACTTCAAATCCATTCTCGCTGAGCGCCTTGGTTAATTCTGCGCTCAGACCCAATTCTTCAAACGTCTTTGTCATATTTCTCACTTTTTCTGTTTGTTTTGTCACAAAAGTCTGACGTCATCGTTTCCTGCCGTAAAACCTTTGTCTGTACCTTTGTAGATTTTACAAGGATATAAGGCTAGCTAACCACGGTTCTGTAGCATCTGCGGCAGTTGAGGGGGTTCTATAGGG
>Ga0214471_10000367_pt1 | contig 39920 bp, 36 predicted proteins | sample RVTome_5_FD_207665 | JGI IMG/M metagenome (GOLD analysis project Ga0214471, IMG submission 207665) | Soil microbial communities from uranium-contaminated site in the Upper Colorado River Basin, Wyoming, United States - RVT142D155 | ecosystem: Environmental > Terrestrial > Soil > Contaminated >... | reverse complement strand
GGTCCCATGACCGCCACGAACTCTCCCCGCTGAATATCCAGGGTCACTCCGCGAAGGGCCTCCACGGCCACCTCACCGATCCGGTAGGTCTTGGCCAACGACTCGACGCGGATGATCGCCGTCATGCGATGTCTCTCTGTTCAGGGTTCATGGTTCAGGGTTCATGGTGGAGGGGGTCCAAGGTCCAACGTCCAACGTCAGGGAAACCCAATGAACCCAACAAACCCTAACACCCAATACCTAACACCCGACACCCAATACCTAGAACCGGGGGCCCCGCGGGCGCGGAAAGGGCCCGCTCCCCTGCTGGGAGCGCCGGGATCCATCCCGTGTGCCTAATCCGACCACGACCGACTGCCCTTCTTTGACGTCCCCCTCGAGGACCTCGGTGAAGTATTCGTCGCTCAATCCGAGCTTGACCGCCACCCCGCTGAGCCGCCCATCATCGAGGATCCAGATCTGTGATGGCCCACGAGTCTTCGCCTGGGCCGCGAGGGGCTCCCCGTCAGGCGAGGGGGGCTTGAACCGCAGCGCCGCATTGGGAACCTTGAGGACGCCCTCCCGCCTGTCCACGAGGATCCTCACGTTCGCGGTCAATCCCGGCTTGAGTTTCAACTCGGGATTGACCACCGCGACCACCACGTTATAGGTCACCACATTTTGCTGCACGATCGGGGCCTGGCGGATCTGGACCACCTGACCCTCAAACACCTCCCCCGGAAAGGCGTCCACGGTGAAGCTCGTCTGCTGGCCCACCTGAATCCGGCTGATGTCCGCCTCGTCCACGTTGGTATCCACCTGCATCTTTTTGAGGTCCTCGGCGATGAGAAAGAGGATCGGGGCCTGCAGAGAAGCGGCCACCGTCTGCCCGACATCGACGTTTCGCGCAATCACCACGCCATTGACCGGGGCGTTGATATACGTGCGGTCGAGGTCCACCTGCGCCGCTCGTAGGGCGGCGAGCGCCGCCTCGAGTCTGGCGGCCGCCGAGTCGTAGCTGGCCTGGGCCGAGTCCCACTCCTCCTGGGAGGTCCCCCCCTCCTGAAAGAGGGCAGCGCGGCTGTCCCGTTTGATCTTGGCATCCTTTACAGCCACCTTGGCATTGTCCACCTCGGCCTTGGCTTGGTTGACCTTGGCCTCGAAAGTATCCGGGTCGATCCGCGCGATGAGCTGCCCTTTCTCCACCCGAGAGTTGAAGTCGGCGTACAGATTCTTGATCTTCCCAGAGATTTGGCTCCCCACCTGGACGGTGATCACCGCGTTCAGCGTTCCGCTGGCCGAGACCGTCGCGGCGATCTCCCCCCGCTCGACGGGCGCTGTCCGGTATTGGGGGCGTCCCGCCGCCGACCGGAACCAGACGACTGCCCCAATCGAGAGCAGGGCGAGGGCGGCGAGCAGCCCGATGGTCCTCTTACTCCACCGACGCCAATCCAACCATTCCATGAAAGTCTCTTCTCCTGGTTTCCTGGTCGCACGTTGCTCGGACTGCGATGCCTCAGCATCGAGGGGGACGATGACGGTCCGGTGATCTACCGCTGGCCTCTGTGCTCTCTCTCCGCGTCCCACGCCTTGAGGAATGCTTCAAACCGGGGCTGCTGGTCGGGAGTCAGCATGGTCCGGATCCGTCCGCGGGCCCGCTCCTTGATCTCGGTCACCTGGGGCGCAATCGTCTTGCGGAGCTCCACGAACTCGGTCCGCGTGTCGTCCAGGATCCGATTGAGCGCCTGCTGCTGATCCGCGGTCAGCTCGAGATCCCGGGTCAGCCGCGAGCCGTACTGTGCCCGGTCAAATCGGCCCCATCCCCGCTCGGCCGACCCCGCGGACGCCCGTTCATACAGGCGAATCCCCAGCGCCCCGGCGGCGACCCCCAGCGCGAACACCACACCCAGCAAGAGGACCTTCGGATCTCTTTTCATGGCGCCTGCTCCTCTACCCCGAGGAGGGATGCCAGGACTTGCTCGCGGGTCGGCTGAGGAATCCCAAGATACATAAAAGTCTCGGAGGCACCCGCCTGCGAGTGCAGAAGCTGGAGCAGTGGGGGCGGCGAGGAATGGGGGGAGAGGAAATAGGCGGCGCTCCCGAGAATCAGCGTCAGGGTCGCCAGGGTCGGGACGAGGAGCTTCACCCAGAAGCGCGGGGCGACGGGTGAAACCGCGATCTCGCCCAGCCGAGCCCGAAGGCGCGCCATGAAATAGGGCGACGGCCCGTCGTCAGCCGTCAACGCGTCCAGGAGGAGCCGGCTCAGTCGCCGGGTCCGAGCGATCGCCGCGCAATTCGGGCACGCCCCCAGATGCCGGGCAAGCGCGTCGGCCTCCTCGGATCCGAGCATTGTCCGCCGGTCGAGCGCCCCTTTCGCCTCGCGGCACTTCATGTTTTCCTCCCACCCGGATGACTCCCTCCGGCGAAGAGCTTTCGCAACGTCCGCCGGGCCCGGAACAGGCGCAGGCGCACTGCCACTTCCGAACACCCGAGCACCCTCGCCACTTCCCTCGTCTCCATTCCCTCTCGCTCTTTCAGCAGGAGCACGGCCCGATCCTGTGGGCCCAGGCGGGCCAGCAGCTTTTGCGCCAGGTCCCGGAGGAGGAGGGTGTCGATTTCGCGAAGGGTGCTTTCATCCTGCAGCAGCCTCTCGAGCACCGTCGTGTCTTCCGGACCGAGCTCGGAAAAGAATCGCTCCGGCCGCCGACGCCGACGGCGGAGGTGATCGGTGCACAGGTTCACCGCCGTCCGAACCAGCCACGGGGCCAGAGAGCGGCCCGGCTGGAGTGTACGCAAGGATCGATACGTCCGCAGGAAGACCTCCTGGGCGATATCTTCCGCGTCAGATGACCGGACCAGGACCCCTCGAACGACCCGCAGCACCAAGGGAGCGTACCGGTGAACCAGGGCCTCGAATGCTGACTGGTCTCCCTGGAGGGCGCGGGCGATGAGTTCGCCGTCCTCCACCTTCGGCCTGGCCTCTCGGGCGGAATCGCCTCCCCTATTATTCATATACGCTGTGACGGGTCTCTGCGTTTCACGGATTATGGATTGCCCGGTAGGCACTGCGTTCCCCTGGGCTCGCCGTGACGGACGCACTGGCCTCCCGGCAGCTCGGGGGCGCGGAGGTCCCCCTCGGGGTTTCGATCACCGGGGGCGAAGCGGGCGCACGATGGGGAGTCCAACGGGCCCTGCGCCGGCGGGGGAGAGACACGCTCTCGTCGGGCATCGGGCTACAGACCGGATCGCGGCGGGGGGGCGGTCCCGGAACCCATCCCGCCGACGGGAGGGAATGGCGCCGGAGGGACGGCGGGCAGAGTGAAGGTGAAGGTACTCCCTCGATCCTCTCCCGGGCTCTCGACGCTGAGCTCGCCTCCTTGCAGCTCCACGAGCCGCTTGGCTAACGTGAGGCCAAGGCCGACCCCCTGGATCCGGCGACTCACGGCATTCTCCCCCCGCCAGAAGGGCTCAAAGATCCGCTCACGCTCCTCGGGACGGATCCCGATCCCGGTGTCCTTCACGGAGATGGCCACCATTCCCGGGTCGTGGAGACGGGCGGTCACGGTGACCTCGCCTTCGTCGGGAGTGAACTTGATGGCATTGGAGACCAGGTTCAGGAGGATTTGCCGGAATTGGTGGAGGTCCCCGCGGATCAGGGGGAGCCGCCGCTCGCCTTCCACGGCGAGCTTGATGGTCTTGTTGGCGGCCTGGGGCGCCATCAGGGCGTTGACCTCTTCGAGGACGTTGAGCGGGCTGAACTCCTCGGCGTAGAAGGTCCGCCGACCCACATCCTCCTCGGCGAGCTGCAGCAGGTCATTGGCCAACTTGAGGATCTGTTGGGCGCTGCCGTAGATGTTCTGCAAGTACTGCTCCTGCCGCGCCGACAGGGCGCCCACCCGCTTATCCCGCAGGAGCTCGGCGTACCCCAGGATCGCCGTGAGCGGCGTCCGCACCTCCTGGGAGAGCTGAGAGAGAAACCGGTTCTTCTGGTGGCTCGCCTCGAGGAGTTGCTGGTTGGACTGGAGCAGCTGATCGTGCAAGCGCGCGTTCTCCAGGGCCGTGGCCGCGTGGTTGGCGATGGCCGAGAGGAGCGCGAGGTCGGCTTCGCCGAAGGGCGTCCCGTCGGTCCGATTGATGAGCTGGATCACCCCGAGGACCCGCTCCGCGGTCTTGACCGGCACGCAGAGCATCGAGCGGGTCTCAAACCCGGTCAGGGCATCGACGCGTTGCGAGAACATCGGGTGCTTTTGCACGTCGGGGAGGACGAGCGCCTCGCCGGTCGAGGCCACCCAGCCGGCGATCCCCTCCTCCGCCGCGACGCGGCGCCCCTCGAGCAGCCCCCGCTGCTCGCCGAGCACCACGGCGAAGGTCAGCTCTCCGGTCTCCTCGCGGAGGAGGAGCGAGCCGGCCTCGACCTTCATGAGGTCCACCACCTGCTCCATCACGAGGCGTAGGAGGACCGGGAAGTCGAGGGTGGACGTAAACGCCGCCGTCACCTGATTCAGGACACTGAGCTCCCGGACCCGCTGGTGGACGTGGCTGATGTCCTGGAGGATCATGACGCCCCCCGCCAGCTTCTGTTCCTCCATGAGAGCGGTCATCGTCAGCTTGAGGATGCGCCCGCCGTAGAGAAACTCGAACTCGTCCCGCTCCCCCGTCGCCTCCATCCGGCGAACCGCCTCCGGAATCGGTCCCCCGAAGATGGAACCGATGGGCGCGCCGATCAGCTCTCTCTCCTGTCGCCCGAGTAACCGGATGCCGGCCGGATTGATGTACACCACCTGGTGCGTTTCGTTGAACTCGATCACCGCCTCGCCCAGCGCGGCGAGGAGGATGTCCTGGTGACGCTTGATCAACAACAGCTCGCGGGCGATCACCCGCGGCCGTACGTCCTGCAGGCCGACGACGACCGGGGAGGCCCCTTCGACTTCTTCCGCGCGCTCCAGGCGGGCAAGGATCTCGAAGATGTCCGCCACCATGGCGTCCATGCGGCGCTTGGCGATGTAGGCCTTCGCCCCCATCTCCTTGAGGTCCTGAAAGCTCGTCAGGCCCTCGGCCATGGTGGCGGTGACGACCACGACGGGAATATGGGACAGGTGGGGATCCTGCGAGAGGTGACGGCAGAGCTGGCGGCCGTCCATCACGGGCATGATCAGGTCCGTGACGATGAGATCGGGCCGGAGGATTCGGGCTTGCTCTAAGGCCTCGAGCCCGTTCCGGGCCTTCGCAACGCGAAAGCCGGCCGCCGTGAGGGCGTCCCCCACGCCGGCGAGGATGAGCTCATCGTTATCGACGATCAGGATGTCCTTGGCCATCGTCCCCTTCGGCGACAAAAGCGATGAGGGTCCACCGCCAGTTGCTTTCGGACACCAGCAAGCGGTATGCCAAAACTGTATCGGAATGCCGTCGCCTTGGCAAGCCTGTCCTGAGCCCGTCGAAGGAGCTGTCTTGAGCCCGTCGAAGGAGCTGGCCCTGAGAAGGAGCAATTGCTCCAATGCGCTGCAAATGGAAAAACCCGGGGAAACGCGGGAGCAATAGAGCAATGGAACAATAGACCGCAGTGTCGCATTCAGCCCATTTTCCATTGTCCAATGCTCCACTGCTCTGCAAATGAAAAGCCCGGGTTTCCCCGGGCTTTTCATTTGCTGGTGGAGGCGGCGGGAATTGAACCCGCGTCCGAGAACTGGCCCATAGAAGCCTCTACATGCGTAGCCTGTGTTTTGTTGTCGTCGGTAAGCGCCCCCACAGGCAGGGTCGCTCACCAACCAGCCCTTTGGTTCTCGCCCCCCTCCCCCGGGCCAGGGAAGGGAGGCCAGCTCACCTGTATGACGCCTGACCCCTACCCGGTAAGCAGGGCAAGGAGGCGTGGCTGCTAGTTAGGCAGCCAGTGCCAATTCAGCGTTGGCAGTTGTGTTTTTCCCACCGGTTTTACGAGGTAGATGGGACCTCGGCATGCAGCCTCTACCAACCGCGTCCCCGTCGAAACCGTTGCGCCCCCCTCCTTTCGCGGCCTTGCGGCCGCGGTGAAATGGTGATTGGTGTTTAGTGAATAGTGATTGGTGGTCAGTGGTTGGTGCATGCCAGTCACTATCTTACCAGCCACCAGTCACTAATCACTAGCCACTCCTTGCTTTCTTCAAAGCGTCGGCCACCTCCCGTTCCTGGGTCCGGCGCTTGATATCCTCCCGCCGATCGTACTGCTTTTTCCCCCGCGCCAACGCCAGCTCCACCTTTACGCGGCCATTCTTGAGATACAGGCTCAGGGGGATGAGGGTCAGGCCTTTCTCCTGGACCTTCCCGATGAGCCGGCGAATCTCAAACCGGTGCAGCAGCAATTTCCTCGGGCGCAGAGGATCGTGGTTGAACCGACTCGCCGGGGTGTAGGGGCTCACGTGACAGTTGCGCAAATAGACCCCATCCCGCTCCACCGCGGCGTAGCTGTCCTTGAGATTCGCGCGGCCCTCGCGCAGCGACTTCACCTCCGTGCCGGTGAGCGCGATACCCGCCTCGAAGACCTCCTCGATGTGATAATCGAAGCGCGCCTTCCGATTCGTCGCGAGCGCTTTGCCCTCCGCCATCCGTCCCCACTCCTACGCACCCCGACGCCGCGTCCTTAAGCATAGGGCTTTTTCCCCGTTTTTTCAAGGTGCAAGGCCACCTGCCCTCGGCGCCACGGCGCGGCGCGCGCGGAGAGTCTGACCCGGCGCCATCAGCCGGGAATGGCCGCTGGCCACATTACCCAGCGCCCCGGCAGGCCCCGGATGGGCACACCGCGCGCGAGGCGCTTGGCGGGGAGCGTGTTCTTCAGGTCCCAGGTGAGGAGCACGGCGGGATCGTGGTGCGTGTGTCTGGGCCAGCGGGGGCGCCGGCGGCCGCAGACTGCCCCCCAGAGACACGGCACGGCGTACCCGAAGGTGCTGAAGGTGTAACGGAAGCCGACTTGCCGGAGGAATCGCAGCGCGCTCCGCTCGCCCCGCACGCGCCGCTTCGGCAGGCGGTGGAAGGTGTGATCCCGCAGGGCCTCCAGGTGACGACGGGACAGGGCCTGGGCCCGTGTCCTCATGCGTCCCGGGACACCTCGGCCCGTATCCTCCCGATCTCTTTCTTCAACGCGGCGACCTCGTCGATGAGCTTCGGGAGTTGCGCGAGCGCGGCCAACTGCTCCTTGGTCTTTCGAACCGGCCGGGCGGGATACCCGACGACGACCTCGCCCGCCTTGACGTGCTTCCCCGAGAAGACTCCCGACTGCGCCCCCACGACGGCCCGATCACCGATGACCACATGGTCGGCAATCCCCGCCTGCCCGCCCAGGAGACATCCGGCGCCGATCTCGGAGCTTCCCGCGATGCCGACCTGGGCCACCAGCACTGCATGCTGACCGATGCTGACGTTGTGGGCCACCTGCACGAGATTGTCGATTCGGACCCCCCGGCGGATGACGGTGGAGCCCAACGTGGCCCGGTCGATACAGGTATTCGCCCCGATCTCGACATCATCCTCGATGAGCACCGTGCCGACCTGGGGGATCTTCACGTGCCGGTGTCCATCCCAGACATAGCCGAACCCGTCGGCACCGATCACCGCCCCGCTGTGGATGACCACGCGCGCTCCCAGCCGCATGTTCGGGTAGAGCGTGACGTTGGGATGCAAGATCGTCTCGGGACCGATCACCGATCCGTCCCCGACCACACACCCGGGCCCGATGACGACTTTCTCGCCGACCTGGACCCCGTTCCCGATGACCGCATAGGGGCCGATCGAGACCTCCCGGCCCAGGCGGACCTCCCGGCCCAGGACGGCCGACGGGTGAACACCCGGCTCCGCCGGGGAGGAGGGATGATAGAGGGACAGAATCTTGCTCAGCGCGAGGCGGGGATTCTCCACCTGGATCAGGGTCTTCCGAGCGGCGGTGATGCCTGGCGGGACCAAGATGCACGAGGCAGCGGATCGTTCCGCCCGCTGCACGTGACGGGGGGTCGTGGCGAGGATGAGGTCGCTCTCGCCCGCGTCCTCGATCGTCGCCACCCCCGTGATGAGCCGGGAGGGATCGCCGACTACCCTTCCCTGGATCTCCTGGGCGAGTTCGGCAGCCGTGAAGGCCCTCATCCTCCTTCGCTCCCCCGGCAAATCCTGCGCGCCCGCACCGGCTATCGGGACCGCAGCGCGTCCCGGAGCTCGCGGACCAGGATCTCGACGGTGCCGCGCGTCCCCCCCGCCTGCTTCTGTCGCCAGGCGCCTTCCGTCTCGAAGCGGGCGTCGCCGAGGCGGGCGCCCCCCCAGGGGGCGACCGCCTGCCGGATCGCGGCGGCATCGAAGGGGTCCTTCTTGAGCTCGCGGGCCGCCGCCATCACATCCGGCGAGACCCGGATGAACGCCCGCAGGGCCGTTCCCGTCTTGATGCTGTACTTCCGCCCTGCCCAGGCCTTGGGAAAGACCCCCGCGATCGCCTTGAAGTAGTTCAGGAAGAACCGGCGTGCCCCCTCGCGCAGCTCCTTGGCCCGCTGCTCCCCACCCATCTTGCGAACCGCGTCGAGGAGTTCCACCATCTCCTCGGCCAGGGGGGCCTGCGACACCCGTCCCCGGCCGACGCCCAGGACGCGGATCTCTCCCCCAAGGGGCGAGCCCTCGGCCTCGTTCAATGCCCGGATGACGTCGTGGGCCAGGGCCTGATCGGCATTCGCGTAGAGCCGCCGACCGGCCAGGCTGATGAGATGCGAGGGATTGAGGCGGGTATGCTTGGCGTTGATGGTGACGAACAGCTCGACCACCTGCCGATCATCGAGGTTGTCGAAGACGACGGCGGGGACCTCCATCCCCTTCAGGGCGCCGGCGGCGGCGTGGAGCGCCAGGAGGCGATGCTGGCCGTCCAGCGCCCGCAGGATGCCGGGCTCTTCCGGGATCTGCAGGGAGCCGAGACTCCGGCTCCCGCCGGCCGGGGTGAACTGCAGCCGCCGTTCCGAGATCATGATCACCGCGCCGGGGACGGCCGGCAGATTCCCCGCCTCCTGACACTCCCGGTAGTACTGCTGCAGCTCCTCGATCTTGCGACGGATCACCGGCCGCTGAAACGCCGCCTCGCTGCGGGCGATCCGCTTCTCCAGCAGCTCCCAGTTGATGCGCGACCGGCGGCGCCCCTTGCCGCGCGTCCCCTCGGCCGGGCCGTAGCCCAGGACCTCGAACTGGACCAGGCGGTCGATGTCGGCGGCAGAGAAGGCCGCCTGGTAAAACTCGGCGCCGAACTGCTTCACCTTGTGGGCCGCCACCGTAATCATCGCCCCTCATCCCCTTTTTCCGCAGTGCTCAGTTCATGGTTTCGATTCATCAACACCAGCCGACCGACGACAGCCGGTCTAGTCAATAGTCATTTGTTATTAGTCAATAGTGAGTCGAAGTCCATGAACCTATTCAAGAGACAGGCCGCCACCGCAGCTTGGGTTCCCGGGCTGCCTTGGTCTCGTTCATCCGTGTCACCCGCGGATTGTGCGGCGCCAGCCTGAGGAGCTCCGGATTCTCCTGCGCCTCCTGGGCGATCCGCTTCATGGCCGCGACGAACTGATCGATGGTCTCCTTGCTCTCGGTCTCCGTCGGCTCGATCATCAACGCTCCTTTGACGATCAGGGGGAAGTAGATCGTCGGAGGGTGGAACCCGTAATCGATGAGCCGCTTGGCGATGTCGAGGGTGTGGATGTCGTGCCGGGCCTGCAGCGCGTCGGTGAAGACGCATTCGTGCATGCAGTGGCGGTCGTACGGGAGGTGGTAGACTCCCTTGAGCTGGCTGAGGATGTAGTTGGCGTTCAGCACGGCGACCTCGGCCGCCCGCCGAAGCCCCGCGGGCCCCATCGACCGGATGTACGTGTAGGAGCGCACCATGACCCCGAAGCTCGCGTAAAAGGCGCGCACCTTCCCGATCGATTTCGGCCGCTTGTAATCCAGGAGGAACCGGTTCCCCTGTTTCTCCACCGTGGGGACCGGCATGAACGGCGCCAGGTGCTTCTTCAGGGCGACGGGTCCCGCCCCGGGCCCACCGCCGCCGTGCGGCTGCGAGAACGTCTTGTGCAGGTTGATCTGGATAACATCGACGCCCCAGTCGCCGGGGCGGCTGACTCCCATCACGCTGTTCAGGTTGGCCCCGTCGCAATACACCTGGCCCCCCTTGGCGTGCACGATCTTTGCGACCTCGATGATCCGATCCTCGAAGAGCCCCAGGGTGTTCGGATTGGTGACCATGATGGCGGCGACCTCGTCGTCCATCACCTCGGCTACCGCCTTGGGCTCCACGACGCCGCGGGGTCCCTCCTTGACCGGCACGACCTTGTAGCCGCACAGCGCCGAACTCGCCGGGTTGGTCCCGTGGGCCGAGTCGGGGATGAGGATCTTCGACCGCGGGTTCCCGCGCGAGGCGTGATAGGAGCGGATCATCATGACGCCCGTCAGCTCCCCGTGGGCGCCTGCGGAAGGCTGGAGCGTCACCCGGTCCATGCCGCTGACGTCGGCCAGGTACTGTTCCAGCTCCCACATGAGCTGTAGCGCCCCCTGACTGACCTCCTCGGGCTGATAGGGATGCGCCTTGGCGAACCCGGGGATGCGCGCCATATCTTCGTTGATTCGGGGATTGTACTTCATGGTGCACGAGCCCAGCGGGTAGAACCCGAGATCGACGCAGTAGTTCCACTGCGAGATCCGCGTGAAGTGGCGCATCACGTCGACCTCGCTGAGTTCGGGCAGGCCGGGGATGCCGTCCCGGAGGAGCCGTTTGGGGATCAACGCCTCGGCCTTCCGCTCCGGCACGTCGCTCGGCGGCAGCGAGTACGCCGTCCGCCCCGGGGAGCCCTGCTCGAAGACCAGGGGCTCGTTGAGGATCAGCCCACGCGTCCCAACGGTCTTTTCCGTGCCGCTCATCGTCCACCTCCCAGCGCCTTTGCCAGCGCGTCGATCTCATCGCGGCTGTTCTGCTCTGTCACGCAGACCAAGAGGCAGTCCTTAAGCTCCGGGTAGAACCGCCCCAGGTCCAGGCCGCCGATGATCTGCCGCTTGAGGAGACTCGTGAGGACCTCGCCCGGTTTCTTCCTGGTGCGCAGGACGAACTCGTTGAAGGTGGGACCGCTGAAGCGGAGGCCGACGCCTCGGACCTTTGCCAGCCGCTCCTTGGCGTAGGCCGCCTTGCGCAGGTTCAGGAGCGCGACGTCCCGCAGGCCCGTGGGCCCCATCGTCACCATGTAGATCGTCGCCATCAGCCCGATCAGGGATTCGCTGGTACAGATGTTGGACGTGGCCTTCTCCCGTCGGATGTGCTGCTCGCGGGTCGCCAGCGTCAGGACATACCCGGTGCGGCCCTCGCGGTCCACCGTCTCGCCCACGAGCCGACCCGGCATGTGCCGGATGAACTTATCGCGGGTCGCGAAGAAGCCGAGGGCTGGCCCGCCGAAGTTCAGCCCCGTCCCGAGGCCTTGCCCCTCGGCGGTGACGATGTCGGCGCGGCACTCCCCCGGCGGCTTCAGGATGCCGAGCGCGATCGGCTCGGCCACCGCAACCACCAGGAGGGCCCCGACGGCGTGGGCCGCCTCTGCGAGCGGCGCCAGATCCTCGACGCCGCCGAAGAAGTTGGGAGACTGGACCACAAGGCACGCCACCCGCTCGTTCAGGGCCTTCCGGACCTGGGCAAAGTCGGTCACCCCCGCCTCGGTGAAGGGCACCTCGCGGAACGACACCCCGAGCTGCGACGCGTAGGTCCGGGCGACCGTCCGATAGTCCGGATGGACCGCCCGCGCCATCACGATCTCGGTGCGCCCCGTGACCCGGTGCGCCATCAGGACCGCCTCCGCCGTCGCCGAGGCGCCTTCGTACATGCTGGCGTTGCTCACCTCCATGCCGGTCAGGAGACAGACGAGGGTCTGGTACTCGAACAGGGCCTGCAACGTCCCCTGCGAGACCTCGGGCTGGTACGGGGTGTACGGGGTGAGGAATTCCCCGCGCAAGACCAGGTGATTGACGATGGCCGGGCTGAAGTGGTTGTAACAGCCGGCACCGAGAAACATCGCGTACCGGTCGGCGTCGGCATTCTTGGCCGCCAAGGCCCGGAGGTGCCGCGCCACATCCGACTCGGCCATGGCCGGCGGGACCTTGAGGGGACGCTTCAGTCGGACCGCCGGGGGAACATCGGCGAAGAGCTCCTCCACCGAACGGACGCCGATCGCCTGGAGCATCGCGCGGCAATCGGCGTCGGTATTGGGGATGTATCGCATCAGTGCCCTCCTCCGGCCTGCTTCAGGAGCGCCGCATACTGCGAAGGAGAGAGGAGATTGTCGAGTTCCTTCACCTGGGTGATCTTGATCACGAGCATCCACCCCGCCCCGTAGGGATCCGCGTTGACCAGCTCCGGCTTGCGCTCGAGCTCGCCGTTGACCTCGGCGACTTCGCCCGTCACCGGGCAGAAGAGGTCGGAGACGGCCTTCACCGACTCCACGACGCCGAAGGACTCCATTTGTCGCAGCTTCCGTCCCTTCTTCGGCAGCTCGACGAACACCACATCCCCGAGCTGATCCTGGGCGTAGTGCGTGATTCCGACGCGGCCTTTATTCCCCTCGACCTTGATCCATTCGTGCTCCCGCGTGTACTTGAGTCCTTCCGGTACACTCATAATAATGCCCTCCAAGCAGTTCAGGGTTCAGGGTTCTGAGTTCTGAGTTCAGGGTCAAGAGTCCACGGTCCATGAACCATGAACCCTCAACGACTCGACTGAGCTCGTCGAAGTCCATAAACTACTTGCGTTTGCGCTTGTAAAAAGGGGTGGGAACGATTCTGGCCCGCACCGGTTCTTTACGGATCAGGATGTCCACCTCGGACCCGATCGCGGCCTGCTCGAGAGGGAGATACCCCAGTCCGATGTTCTTGCCCAGGGTGGGGGACGGTCCTCCGCTGGTCACCTCGCCGATTTCCCGGCCGTCCCTGACGATTTTGTAATGGGAGCGGGCGATCCCCCGCCCCACCATCTCGAAGCCCACCAGCTTTCGCGTGAGGCCCGCGGCCCGCTGCTTTTCGAGCGCCGTTCGGCCGATGAAGTCGCCCTTCTCGAACTTGACGACCCACCCGAGATCCGCCTCCAGGACCGTGTGCCGATCGTCGATGTCGTTGCCGTACAGGGCCATTTTGGCCTCCAGGCGCAGGGTGTCCCGGGCGCCGAGCCCTACGGGGAGCATCCCGGACCGCTTCCCGGCTTCCTGGAGCCGTCGCCAGAGCGCCTCCGCCCGGGCCCCGGAAAGGTAGATTTCGAATCCGTCCTCCCCCGTGTAGCCGGTGCGGGAGATGAGGGCCTCCGCGTCCAGGACCTTCCCGGGCCGGAACCAGTAGTACTTGATCTGGGAGAGGTCGACCGGAGTCAGCGGCTGCAGGATCTGCTGGGCCTTCGGGCCCTGCAGCGCGAGCAGCGCCGTCTCATCGCTGATGTTCCGGACCTCCACCCGGCCGCGCACGTGATCGCGAATCCAGGCGTCGTCTTTCACGATATTGGAGGCATTGACGGTGAGCATGAAATGATCGTCGGCGACCTTGTAGACGGTGAGGTCATCCACAAAGGTCCCGTTGTCGTAACAGAGGGCCGCGTACTGGACCTGCCCCACCTGGAGCTTGGAGGCATCGCTCGTCACGAGGCGCTGGACCGCGGCGAGGGCGTCCGGACCCCGGAACTCGATTTCGCCCATGTGGCTGATATCGAAGAGGCCCGCGGCCTCGCGAACGGCCCGGTGCTCTTCCAGAATGCCCGAATACTGCACCGGCATGTCCCAGCCGCCGAAGGGGACCATCCGGGCCCCCATCTGTCGGTGGACGGCATTCAGGGGGGTGCGCTTGAGCGGTGTCTGAGCGGCGTCGATGGTGGACCTCCTCCGTGGTCAGCGAGGAGCAAGGGGGGTGAAACCGCAGAAAGTGACCGGCGATTGGCTCATTAATGTAAGGAGAGTATCGGTTTTGTCAAGGAGAAAGTCGGCCTCAGGCCGGGGGGAGGGGACCAAAAAACCGATGCCACGTTGCATCGCGCGGTCCTTGGCGCCATAATATCTATGTCTCTCCGCCGACCCTGAAGCTGCCCGACCGGCCCTCCCTCGGGCCCGCTTCGCCTCAGGGCCGGCCGCGGGACCCACGGACCCGCCCGACGCCGGAAAGGGAAAAATCATGGGGATGCCCGCATCGAGCTTTGGCCCGCTGCCGGCCGGGGGCTTTTCCTCTGCATCTGACCTCACGCTCGTCGCCTGGCTCGTGGCCGGCGCCCTCCTCGCCTCCGTGGCGGTCCTGTGGCGCCGGGCACGGAGAGTTGAGGGGACGGTTCAAGAGCTCCACCGACACATCGTCGAACTCAAGCACGAGGGGGAGACCCTCTCCCGAATGGCGGCCATCGTGCAGTCCTCCGACGACGCCATCATCGGTAAGACACTGGACGGCGTCATCATAAGCTGGAACCCGGCCGCAGAGGGGATGTACGGCTATTCGGCGGAGGAGGCGCTCGGCCGGCCGGTCTCCTTCCTGGTGCCCCCCGAACGGCCGGACGAGCTGATGCACATCCTCGAGAAAATCAGGCATGGAGACCGCGTCGATCACTATGAAACCGTGCGCGTCGGGAAGGCCGGCCGGCGCATCCATGTTTCGCTCACCGTCTCCCCCATTCGGGATGCCACAGGAGAAATCACGGGCGCCTCGACGATCGCCCGGGATATCACCGAGCGGAAGCGGTCCGAAGAAGCCCTGCGGGAGAGTGAGGAGCGGTATCGAGACCTGGTGGAGCAAAGCGAGGATCTCATCTTCTCCCATGATCGGGACGGGAAGCTCCTGAGCGCCAACCGTGCCCTGGTCCGGTTCCTCGGGGTCGATCGGGCGGAAGACCTGCTCGGTCGCACGTTGCGGGACTTTCTCGCCTCGGACGTGGTGGACATGTTCGATGCCTACCTCGAGACCGTCCTGAAGGACGGCTACGTTCAGGGCCTCATGAAAATCGTCACCATGAACGGCGAGGAACGGATCCTGGAGTATCGCAACTCGCTGCGCCGACTGCCGACGCCCACTGTCCGCGGCATCGCGCACGACGTCACGGAGCGGGTGCGGGCCGAGCAGGCTCTGACGCAGCGCACGGAGCGGCTCCATCGGCTCCGAGACGTCACCCTGGAGATCTCCCGGGAAATTGACCTCACCAGGCTGTTGGAGGGGATCATACACGGGGCGGCCGGCCTGCTCGGGGCCCTGTCTGGCGCGATCTATCTCTGGGACGAAAGAGCGCACGTCCTCTCCGTGCCGGCGTTGTACAGCCTGGGCGAGTGGACGCGTGGGAAGCACCTCCGGCTCGGAGAGGAGATCGCCGGGACCGTCGCCCAGCGCCGCGAGGGGATGATCGTGAACGAATACGCCAGCTCGCCGTACGCCAGCTCATTCTTCCTTGAGCGGGCCGCCTTCACCGCCGTCATTGCCGAGCCCCTCCTGTGCCACAATCGACTCGTAGGCGTGCTCACGGTGAACAATGAGGGGACTGGACAGCGCTTCACGGAGGAGGATCAGGACTTCCTCCGCCTCCTCGCCGTCGAGGCCGCCATCGCCATCGAGAACGCCCAGCTCTACTCTGTCCTCGCCGATTCCAAGCGAAGACTGGGAGAGCTCTACGGTCTCGGCGTGGCGATGCAGGAGCCTCTGACGTTTAGCGCGCGGCTCGACCTGATCCTGAAGGGGGCGCAGACGGTCCTCGGCTTCGACCGGATGAACATCCTCCTCGCCGATTCCCAGGGGACGCGTCTCAGCGCCGTGGCCAGCCTGGGCGTCGAGGAACCGCTCGAGCAGATCTCCGTCCCGATCGGCCCGGAAGGCGGAGGGCTCGCGAAGGCCTTCCTGGAGCGGATCGACATCGTGTGGGAGGGGTTTGGGCCAGTGCCCACCGCGTTGCGCCTCGCCCCTCCCTCTTCGGAGATCAGGGCTTTTCGTTCGCGGTGCTTCGTCATCGTCCCCCTGATCGTCCGGGGGACGGCGATCGGCGTCCTGGGTGCCGACAACAAGCACAGCCAGCGGCCGATCCCCACGGAAACCGTGCACCTCTTGAAGACCTTCGCGGCGCAGGCCGCCATCGCCATCGAAAACGCCCGGCTGTACGAGGAGGTGACGCGGTACGCAAAGAGGCTGGAGCAGCATCTCAAGGAACGGGGGCCATTCCCGAGCGACCTGCGCAGACCCTTCGTGTAACCGCAATCTCCGACCGGAAAACGGGCGCCTCAGCCCTTCTGTGTCGAGAGCCCCTCAAGCCCTTCCCCCGACTGAAGCGTCTCCCACGTCCCGTCCGCCCGATAGCGCATGAACTCTCCGGTCGTCGGATGCCAGGCGATCAGATGGGCCCACTGGTTCTTGAAGACATTCTCAAGAACCCTATGGCGCGCCACGATGGATGCCACCCTCGCCGGGTCCGCATCGACGATAATCTGGGCGCGCATCGGCTCGTGCAAGGGCGCCACCCCCTGTGCCGGCAGCCCCGGTTTCAGATCGCTCCCGGCGCCCTGCATCACCCCGACAAGGCCCACGACGTTGTGGAGGGCTTTCGTTCCGGAGCCAAACACGCCGTTGATCCCGCTGTCCACGAACGAAAAGTAGTAATCCAATGTGATCCCCCTGACCACGGGGATGAACGCGGCCATGATCTCTTCGAGGACGGCCCCATCGGCATCCTGGTCGGGGTCATAGGACTGGAGGTAGACGCGGCGATCCAGGAAGACCCCGCGGGTCAACGCCCTCCGGCCGATCACCATCGCCGCGCACGTGGCATGCCCCCATTCGGGATAGACCTGCGCCCAATCGACGGATCGCGTCTCGACATGGCGGAGGGCCTCCTCCGGGGTCGGGCGCGCCGGGGCCATCGGGAGGCGGCGGCATCGCTCCTGGGCATGCCGCCCGCACGCCCGCTGGAGGGCCTGCTGGAGCCGTCCGAATTCCTCGCGGTGGGTGGCGGGGATATCCTCGGTGTCGAAATAGGCGATACGGTCCGCGGCGGTGTCGTGTTCCGCCCCGAGAAAATGCGTGTCGGCCGGGATGCTGATCCCGTGCCCCTCCAGCAGCGCCCGCACCGTCGGGCTGTTGGCCATCGCCGCGATTGTCCGGGCGTTCGGCCCCCCGCGATTGCCCCCGCAGGCCCCACAGTGATAGGCGGTGGCGAAAGGATTGTTCTCCGTGGTCGCGCCGTGCCCGCAGAACGCCACCAGGCGCGCGAAGCTCTCCGTCAGGCCGATCATCCGGAGCTGACCCTCCACCAGATCCGCCTGTTCCTCGGGCGAGAACCCGATGCTGAGGAGCTCCGCCAGCCGAGACGCGCGGTGGCGGCCGTCCAGTCCGCTCCGCCGTAGCTCGTCGATCAGGGCCAGCTCTTGTGGGGGGGAAAGACCGAGGAGGCGCGCGGCCAGGCTCTGCCGGCGCTGCCCGTCCCCCGCCAGGGCCGCCAGGCGCAGCTCCTCGACCGCCTCAGGCGGGAATCCACCCGGCAACGTGCCTCCGCCCCGCCGGCGCACGGCCTCGAGGATCATGGCGCGCTCCTGGGCGGCCAGCATCTCCTGCCCCTCAGCCTCCGTCGGCCTCGCGACCCGAAGTGCGGTTCCGACGAACGGGACGAGCCGCCCGCCGGCGGCCTCGGTCGCTGTCCGCCACCGGTGCGGGAGCAGTGTCTTTCCGGCCACGGCCGCGCCAAAGGGGACGCCCAGGATATCGATCAGCGGGTAGGCCGTGACGAAGTTGGTCTCGAGGCGGTGATAGATAGCATGCAGGGCGTCCTCCCACTTCGTTCGATGCTCGCGGTGAGCCTCGCGGATCTCCTGGCCTGGGCGGACCTCCTCGGCTACCGTATGCCGGGGCTTGATCACGATGGGACACGACTCGATCCCCGTCCCCTCCGCGCGGGGGCGGTAGACGATCGGCATGCTGAAGAAGCCGGCGGTGCCCAGGGTCTCGTACGCGTCGCCCTCGGCCTCCAGATGCCGCCGGATACCCTCTTCGCGCATATCGAGACAAAAAATGACTTGGGCCATCGGATGCGTTCCGGTCTGGTGGGGGTCCCGGCGAGTCCTGCTGAGGTGCGTGAAGAGCCGGTCCCGGTAGTGGATTTCGTAGGCCTCAAGCCAGACGGGTCCGTGGGCGGACGAGGGAAGATCGTCCAGCAGCTCGACGAGGCCCTTCGCGTCGCCCGCCGAGAGCGTCCGGATCTCGTCGGCCGACAGGCCCAGGACCTGACCGAGATTGAACAGCCGCCAGCCGTCGTGGCAGACCTCCTCCACGTGATGCAGCGCTTCCTCGGTGGCCCGGCGGTAGGCGGCCAGCACCTCCGCGAATCGGTCCCATTGCTCCCTTCGACTCAAGCCCGAGACCTTCCGGATCTCAGCGTCGCCGGGAGAACCAAGGGCATCCCAGTTCAAGTCGACTGCGCCCTCTTCCTTCCGCACGATCGCGCCCGCCAACGGGTCCGGGAGATCTCCGGCGGCGATGCGCCGTCGCGCGACATACTCGCCTGGGTTGTCCCGGAAGTAGGCCCGCAGCGCGGAAACCGTTCCCTCCACGCCCCACAGCCTGCGACACAGAGCCGAGACGAGCTCCATCTCGTAGAAGAGGCGGACGGCCAGGTACTGGGTCAAATCGATCGGATGCTCCGCCTGCGGCGCGTAATCCGGATGGCCTTCGCGCCACCTGACCAGGCCGGCCCAGCCGGGGAGCGCGGCGAGGTGGAGCGTGAGATATGCGGTCCAGTGGTCCTCCGGGATCCCCATGCTGCGGAGGCATTGGATGACGACGTCTCCGGCGTCCGGCGGAAGCCGCCGCACTCTCCGGCGCCACCGGCGGATGCCCAGGAACCAGCCGGTCAGACCGTTGGAGGCGATGCGGCGCCACGCGTCATAAAACCCGTGCTCGCGGTGAGGCATCGGCCAGCCGGCCAAACCCTCGTCGAGGAAGGCGGCGCACCATCGGATCATCTGGTCGTTGATCTTCGCGGTCACGCCGGCGCCGGAGAGCCACTGACAAAAATTGCCCAGGCTCCACGCATGACCAATCTCGCCGAGATCGCCTTCGAGCGCCTCATAGGCCTCGGGCGGGAGGGGAGCGCGGAGGTCGGGCCCCTCGACGCCACCCCGAGCGACCGCGAGGGCGCGATGCAGCGCGGTCTCGGCCGCCCGCGCCTCCCGGTCCCCGAAGGAGACGGGATCCGCGAGTCCGAGCTTTGCCAGGGCCGCGGCCCACAGCGCCGTGACCGCATAGGCTTCGAGGTCCCCCTCGAAGTGGCGCGCAATGGCGGGCAGCGTGCCCCGGGTCCCGAGGGAGCGTGGGACCAGGGTGCCCAGCAACTCTCGTTCTTCGTGGAGCCATACCGCCGCGAATTCCTCGCGACTGACCGGCGGATCCCCGGCCGCCTCGCGCAGGGGAGCATACGACCGATCGATCCGCCGCAGATACCCATCCCGCCGGGGGCGAGGCACTCCGAGGTCTTCGAGACAGCGGTCGCTGTGTTCGCGGGGGGTGCGGGAGATCCGCCGCGTGAGGGTGGCCCGGGCGGCCCGCCAGGTCTGCCAGAAGGGCGCGCGATCATTCCGGCTTCGGGAAGAGGAGACTCCTGCCTCGACGGGCATCCTGAGCGCATTGACGATTCGCCGGCGGATCTCTGGGACCAGATCGAGGCCCGTGCGGACCTCCAGCCATTGCGCCACTGTCCACTCCTCGCCGAGCCGGGCGAGGTCCGCCTGCAGATCGGTCCCGGCGCGCCGAAGCAGCGCGGCCCGCGTCTCGGGCGGCAGGCCCGTCCGGAAGCGCCTCGTCGCCTTCGCTTGACAGACCGTCCACCGGAGGGACCGATGGGGTAGGGGGTCGATGCCGTACATCAGGTGGGCGAGGAAGACGTCGCGCGCCGCCACTCGCCGACTCTCCACCTGCACCCCGGGACGACCCGCGAGGCCCGGGACCACGATCGCCAGCGCCCGCTCGAGATCTTGCCGGGTGATCCGCCCGCTGGCAGCGATCCGGAGAAATCCCTCGTTGGAGAGGTAGCCCTGTCCCTTCAGAAGGCGTCCCGCTTCGAGGACCGCCCGGTCAAAGGGGAGGTGTTCCAGGCCCTGCAAGGGATTCTGGGCGACGAAGCCGTGTAGCGGCCCTTTGGGGGGCAGGATCCTGGCGGCCTGGGCCACGTGGACCCGGAGGCGCTCCTGTTCCCCATCCGCCACCGGGGTCCGGAGCAGATCCAGCCACCGCAGCCGCGGACGCCGTCCGACGGCTTTCTCATCTCCCACCCGGTCCCCCCGATCGACCGATTCAGCCTCGAGGCGGGTGTCGCTCTGGTCCCTGTCGTTGCTCATGGTACCGACTCACCAGCGAAGGAGATGAACGAGTGAAGGACATACGCAACCGCCACCAGCAGAATCCCCACGGCCATGGCCAGGATGTAATTCTGCATCACCCCGGTCTGCAGATACCGCCATGTCGCGCTGCACCGCTGAATGATGTGCGCGATCCTGTTCACTGCCCCATCGATCAGCCCTTGGTCGACTCGGGATGAGACGTGGCCGAGGCCGAGGCTCCACTCGGCGACCTTATCAACCGTCCCATCGATCACCCGTCGATCGAACCGCGAAGTGCGCGCGCTCCAGCGCAGGGTGAAATCGGCGCTCTTGTCCACCGCCGCATTGATCACCGTCTCGTCGATCCGGGAGGAGGCGCGCCCCGTCGCCACGACGAGGCCCGCGACGCGGTTGACCGCCGTGTCGATCACCCTGCCGTCCAGCGCCGCGAGGCGATGGCAGAACCGGCGGAGCCCGTTCAGGAAGATGGCCGAGTAGATCTCATCGACAAAATACCGACGGTAGAGGATCACATAGAGCGTCGCACAGCGGGTGCGGACGTCCCACCACTGGACGTACGACAGGTAGGCCAATCCTACCCCGACCGATGCCACTCCGAGCGGGAGGAGCACTGTCAGGGTCCGCAGAGGGCCGCCGGGGCCCTGCCCCCCCAGGGGGGACGTCTGACCCAAGAAGCGCTGGAAGGCCCCAGGCTCCGGCGTCACGCCCACGAATCCCGCAATCACCGAGAAGAGCGCGAGGATGACCAGGGGAATCCAGATGTTGGCGGGCGCCTTCCGGAGATGATGGACCGTCCGGGCGTCTCCGCGGTAGCGCCCGTGAAAGGTCAGCAGATAGAGACGGAACATGTAGAAGGCGGTGAGCAGCGCGGCGAACAGGCTCAGGACCCAGAGGAAGTAGCGGCCGGCGTCGAAGGCCGTGAAGAAGATATGGCTCTGGGACCAAAAGCCGGCCAGGGGAAAGATACCGACGGTGGCTAACACCCCGACCAGGAAGGCATATGCCGTCAGTCGCATATGCGGGGCGAGCCCGCCCATCCGCCGCACGTCGTGCTCTCCATGCAGCGCCTGGATCACCGAGCCGGCGCCGAGGAACAGGAGCGATTTGAAGAAGGCGTGGGTGAACAGATGGAAGATGGCGGTCGCGTAGGCCCCGAGCCCCGCCGCCATGAACATCAGCCCGAGCTGGGTGATGGTGGAGTAGGCGATCGTCTGCTTGATATTTTGCTGGACGAACCCGATGCTGGCGGCGAAGACCGCCGTTGCCGCCCCGACACCCGCCACAACGTTCAAGGTGTCGGGAGCCAGATTGAACAAGGGGCTCGAGCGAACCACCATATAGACTCCGGCCGTCACCATGGTCGCCGCGTGGATCAAGGCGGACGTCGGGGTCGGACCCTCCATGGCGTCGGGAAGCCAGACGGAAAGGGGGAATTGGGCGCTCTTCCCCATGGCCCCCACAAAGAGCCCCAGCGTGATCAGCGTGGCGATCGCGGAGCCCGCCGCCAGATCCTGCTCGGCCCGGCCAAAGACCTCGGCAAAGCGGAAGCTCCCCAAGGTGCTCCACATCAGGAAAAGCCCCAAAAGAAACCCGGCGTCCCCGACCCGGTTGACGATGAACGCCTTGCTGGCGGCATCGCCGGCGCTCTTCCGCTCATACCAGAAGCCGATTAGGAGGAAGGAACAGACCCCCACGGCCTCCCAGCCGACGAACATGAGGAGGTAGTTGTTGGCCAGGACCAGGATGAGCATGGCGAACAGGAACAGGTTAAGGTAGGTGAAGTATCGGTGGTAGCCCGGGTCGCCGTGCATGTACTTGGCGGAATACACATGGACGAGGAAGCCGACGCTCGTCACGGTGAAGATCATCACCGCGGAGAGGGGATCGATCAGGACGCCGACGGGAACCTCCAGAGCGCCTGCGACGATCCACGGGAAGATGTCGGCATCACGGATGCGGCCGCCAATGACCTCGATGGAGACGAAGAGGGCGACGAGGAACGAGAGGCCGGCGGCGGGAACCGCGACCCAATGGGCCCGATCACGGATGTGGGTCCGCCCGAACAGGCCGTTGACGAGCGCCCCCAGGAGAGGAAAGCCCGGTACCAACCAGACGTATTCGATCATGAAACGCCGACGTCAGATCACCGTTCCCGGTTCACCGAACAGCTCGACCGCCCCCCGAGGTTCGTGTATCCCTCCTCGCGCGTCGTGTAACCAGCACAAAGGAGTGGAGAGACAACAAGAGGCTCACCTTGCGGTGAGCCTCTTGTCGAAACCGTTCTGTCACTGACTTCCGGAATGGTCCTTACGCCCTCGCCTCGGCCTCCTTCGGAGCCGGCGCCCTGGTGATAAAGGTCAGGGCGAGCCCCGCAGCGCACGCGATCACCAGGTACCAGAAGGCGCTTGTCCAGGCGCCCGTCGCAACGCGAACCTGGATGGCGAAGAGGCTCAGCACCCCGCCGGCCACGCCATAGGCGGTGAAGAGCGCGCCGTAGTTGATTCCCAGATTCTTGGTCCCGAAGAAGTCGGCGGTGAAGGCCGGCATGAGGGCCAGCGTGCCGCCGAAGGCGAACCCCACTATGCAGACCCCCAAGGCGTACGTAGCGAAAGTCGTCGCGTTCGGGAGGATGAACAGCAGGGACACAATGTGCATGGCGAAGATCAGGGCCATTGCGTTCTTACGACCGATCGTGTCGGAAATCGCACCGAAGCCCGGCCGCCCTAACCCGTTAAAGACGGCCAGCATCGTCAATGCCCCTCCCGCGACGACCGGCGTCAGCCCTGCGACCTCCTGGCCGATGGGGGATGCCTGGGAGATGATGATGAGCCCCACCCCTGCGGAGATCAGGTATTCGACCCACAGGAGCCAGAAAGGCAGGGTCGCGACCATCTCACCCAGCGTGAAGTCGGCCTTCGCCACTTTCGCGCCAGGAGCCGGGGCCGGGGGGGTCCAGCCTGCCGGCTTGTACCCAGGGGGCGGGTTCCGGAGGAGCGCCCCACAGAAGGTGATGACGGCGCCGAAGATGATCCCGAAGATCACGAACGTCGTCAGGACGCCCACGCTCCCGATGAGAAGCGGCCCCCCGATGCCGCCGATGATGGCGCCCGCGCCAAACCCCATCACGACCATGCCCGTCATCAGGCCCCGCCGATCGGGCCACCACTTGATGGTGACCGCCAGCGGGGTCACATAGGCGGCGCCGAGGCCGAGGCCGCCGATCACGCCGAAAGCGATGTAGAGGCCCGTCAGGGTGCTCCCAATGATGCCCGACAGGATAAACCCTGCCCCGACGAGGACACCTCCTACCATCGCCACGGTCCGCGGGCCCACCTTATCCTGCCAGCGGCCGGCAAAGATCAACCCAACCGAGAAGAACGCGATCGAAAGGGCGAACGGCACGGTCGCATCAAAAGCCGACCATCCGTACGCCTTCTGCAAGGGGATCCGGAAGACGCTCCAGGCATACAGGTTCCCCATACAGAGGTTCATGAGGATTCCCAGGATCGGAAACAATATACGGTTCGGAAGCCGCTCTTCCATCATTTAGCGCTCCTCCTCTTCTTGAAGAAGAGAGGGTGGATCACCCCCTCTTCTTACACCTGAATGAGGATACCGATCCCTCCCACACCCCTGGGTATTCGCTCGCAATCACCCCCTTTATTCGCTGATATTTCGCGTTGTTCCGACAGGCGGCTTTCCTGCGGTAAGTAGTTGGCCACTCCTATCAGATTCAGCTTGTGGCTGTCAAGGGAAATGTCTAATCCCATTTTATTCTGAAACAGTTGACGACCGGCCAGTATGGCCGTAGCGCTCTAGATTAGGATGAGTGGTGGCCCAAAATAATGTTTTATTGTATCGGCTGTCAAGCGAAATTGTGGGCCGAGTCCGTCGGATGGGTGCGCTCCCGCCGTGGCGAGGCTCAGAGGGAAGGAGAGACGATGACGGAAGTCAGGGCCTGGGGCGATGGCGGACCTGCGGAGAGGGTCGAGGATACAGAGCGGAACTAGGGCAAGAGGCTCCCCGACGAGCCCGAATCTCCATCCGGATCGCGGGCGGGATTAATCCGCCGACTTTTCTTGTTGCAGAGGGCGCAGATGAGGGAGGCACCGCCCTCCACGGTCTGCCACCGGTGCCAACGACACGCGGTCTGCCGGATGCGCTCCCAACGCAGCCGATCCAGTCGGAACAGACGGCGGAACCCGGCAGCTCCGATAATGCCGCCGATCGACAGCAGGGATACAACCGTGATGACATCCGTAACTACCATGGCTCAATGGTCTCCTTCAAGAGTCGACTGAATATGCCCACCTTTGGGTGCGGCGGAGAACTGTTTCTGCAAGAATTTTGCCAATTCCGATCTCTCGCTGTGGAAATTTTCCTGGCACCGGCGGATGGCCCCTGCCGCCGGGGGGAGACACTACTCGCCCCCTGTCATGCGTCTTGGACGGCAGGCTCGCCACAAATATTCTCCAGAAGAGCGGATTCCCCGAGCTTGCCACCCGGGATGGGCTCGACCGCACCGTGTCCGGCGGTGGCCGGCCGGGCTTTTTCCCTTGGCCCCGTGGCACGCCCTATGTTAGAAATTATGCCAGGACCGCATCACCCGAGGGGAGAGCCGTGCACCCGAAAATCCTCATGGAAACGGATCAGCAGTGCGACGGGCCCGTGTCGGGATTGCTACAGCCGGTCCTTGAGGAGTACGCGCAGGCACTCGAAATACCGATCCACGCCCACACACCGAGAAACCGTCTTTCCCCGCCACGGCGCGGAGGGGGGTTGCACCTGCACATATTTGCGTTGCCGGCCCGCCCGCGCCGGTTCATCCTGCAACCGGTCACCCCGACCCTCGAGATGCCGGCAGTGTTGCCCTGGGCGGTGGCCGACGGGCGGCGGCGCGCCCTGGCGCCCGGAACCGCGTTTGTCCAGGGGCGCCTCACCCACGATCCGCAGGGACGCGCGATCGCAGGGATCCTGGGTGAGAACATCTATCTCCTCTTCGACCTGTTCGGTCAGCCCGAACCCCTCGTCCCGATCGTGCTGCGCAGAACGCTCGATCTCTGCCTCTTGAGTGTGTCGGAGTGGCTCTCCCTGCACACCGGCAGGCTCCCGCATCAGGTGCGGGTGACGCTCAGCCGCCTGCGCCACAGGACAACCCTCCTCACGCTGGATTACGGGGGTCCGGGGGCGCAAGGCGCCGACCCTTCCGATCCACGATATCAGGAGGTTACGCAGGAGGACCACGCGGGGCCGGTCCAGGAAAAGATGGTGGTGATCGAGGAAAACCTGAAAGAACTCTCTCGCCAGATGGCCTCGCACACCCGCCTGCTCGGGAGCTGTCAAGACCGGATGCGGACCCTCAAAGAGGCTGAGCAATCGGAGGAGGCGCTGCTGCGTGAAATCGAAGGGCTCTTCGGGATTCCCGAGGTCCGGGACGTCGAGGTGCTGGGGGACCGCCTGAGTCTGGTGACGGATACGGTCGACACGGTGGTGGGCGGGAAACGCTATCGCCTCGGGCGGTTCCGCCTTGATATCCGTTTCACCGGGGAGGTCACCATCAAGAATCTCACCCGGGCGTACGGGTACTATGACCACCCGCACGTCTGGAATGCCAGGCCTTGCCTGGGCAACATCGGCCATAGTGTGGTGAAACTGGTCAGTGAATTTCAGTGGGTCGCGGCGGCCCAACTCTTGATCGAATATCTCAAGACCGTCAACCCCAAAGAGTGGTACACCCCGATCGACCACTGGGAGGAGGCATGGGCGTAACCTGGACTGGCGAGGCCCTTCCCCAGGTCTGGATCACGCCCTTCGCCTTTCGAAAGTTGTGTCTCTACATCGCCCTGTGCCCCATGGAGATCGGCGGGCTCGGCGAAGTGGAGCGTCCCGGGTCGAATTTCCTGATCACCGACCTTTTCATCCTTCCCCAAAAGATCTCGCCGGCCGAGACGGAGCTGGACCCTGCCGCCATCTTCGACGTGCTGGAGCGCTGCGTCGCAGAAGGGCGCGACCCGGCGTCGCTCTGCCTCTGGTGGCACAGCCACGCCGACATGGAGGTGGAGTGGAGCGAGACCGACAAGCAGACCATCGCGGGTCTGCCCGGCGATTACATGCTCTCCATCGTCGGCAACAAAGCGGGCGCGTTCGCGTGCCGTCTCGACGTCCTGCGGCCGAGCCGGCAGGTATTCGGCGATCTTCCTCTGACGGTTCTCGCCGGAGCGGAGGACGAGGTGGACGAGCGCTCGCTCAGGACCGCCATCCTCGCCGAGATGTGCCGGACGCTCCAGGTGATCACCCGCGATGTCGAGTTGTATGACAGCCCGGTCGACCTGGAATTCCTGTCCGCCTTCCCGCCGGAACTCTGCCCGCCGACCAATCCCCCTACCTCCTGACCTCGTCCGCGCCCCCCGAAACTCTTCATCGACCGACGGCCTCGGTGCGCGAAGGAACCCCCGCTTGACCCCGCGACACCCCACGTGGACAGAAGAAGGAGAGCACGATAAGATAAGAAGGGAGCGATGAGAGATGAGAACTGATGCACGAATCGGAGGCGCATGATGGAATTCCGTCGACTGACCGATCTGCGATCAACAGACGGCCATGCGGTCCCCGCCTACACGTTCCTCCCCGAACACCCTCGCGGGGGGGCGGCGGTCGTGCACGGCTACGGGGGATGCAAGGAGCAGATGCTGGGCATTGCGGCTCGCCTTGCCGAGGAGGGATGGGCGAGCGTCGCCCTCGATCTCCGGGGACACGGGGAGCATCCTGCTCCGCTCGGGGAAGGAGTGCTGTACGACGTGGAAGCGGCTGTACAGTGGCTCCGCCGCTACGGGAAAGTGGCCGCCGTCGGCCACAGCCTGGGGGGACGACTTGCCCTCATCTCGACTGCCGACCTGGTCGTCGCCATCTCTCCCGCCGTCGCCAGCCGGCCCTCGGAGGAGGGACGGCAGATGCTCCTCGCGTTCGGCTCCACCACGGTCCGAAGCCCGAGCCCGACGTACATCCTGGAACTCCTTCGAAAGATGGGCGAGGCGACGCAGCCCGGTCGGCCCACGCTGTTGCTCCACGGCGAGCGCGACATCCCGACCCTCATCGAGGGGATCCGCCGTCTGTCTCAAGAGCTCACCAACGCCGCGGTCGCCTCCGTGACGAACTTCCAGCACCAGGAGACGCCGCTCCCGGAAACGATCCTTCCGTATCTGCACCGCTGGTTCAATCACCTGGACCTGAAATTCAACCCCGAAGTCCTCCGCCGGGCCCTCGAGTGGCTCAGGGAGAAAACCTAACCCCAAACCTCAGTCCTCAGTCCTCAGTCCTCAGTCCTCAAAACTGTGGTCGGCGCGACGCCTTGACACCCAGGGCCATCGCGTCTAAGGTAGAGCGCTGAGGAAAGGCGACCGATGGAGTGGATCGAAATCCGCGACAAGACGGTTACGCTGCACCGCGAGGGAACGCCGCCCCGCGTTGACCGCGAGGTGGCGCTCGAGGATTTCCTGCGTGAAATCGTCGCCTCCGGCCGCCGCCCCGGGCGGGGCAATCACCTGTTGCTACCGCCGGGGACGCGCATCCTCAAGCCCGAAGGGGCCGCGAACGCTCTCTGTATCGAGCAGCCGCCGCAGGTGCGCCTGATCCGCTGGAGCGCGGCCGCCATGGGGAAAGGGGGCGAGTACCAGATGCACCGCCTGGCCTTCCCGTACATCGTTTACATCTTTCTCTTCTTCCAGGGCAGCTTCGAGGAGATGCGCGTCTACTACCGCACCGCCCCCCTCGAGCACCTCAGCGATATCCTGTTGATGTCGAACCTCTGGAATGTCCAGGCGGAGCCCGCCGCGGTGTCCGCCTGTCGTGCATGCCTGCGGGGCCGGCCGCTCGACCTGTGGGAGCGCCCGTTTACCACGCAGGTCACCGCGCTGCTCGATCACTTCTGGAGCACCGGTTTCAACGCCGACATCACGGGCAACTGCTTCGAGCGGTCCCGAGTCCTCGACCCGCGCATCGCCTCGCTCGAGGCGTGGGAACGGGCGTCGGAGGCCGACCCGCTCTTTCCCCTCGCCATCGCCTGGGAGCCGCTCGAGGTCACTGTCGGCGACGTCATGGACCGTCTCGTCGAGTCGGGTCCCCAGCCCCGCCAGGCCATCGCCGAGACGGCCGAACTGGCGGACCTCATTTACCGTATTCCCGAACGCAAATAAGCTGTCCCTGCAAGAGGCGGGACCCGTCGAGCGGTGGACCGGAGGGGTTCTCCCCGGCACTACGGTTGGGCGAGTCGCATCTCTTCGGACGCGAGGAACTCGGTGAGGCGGGATTTCTTCAAGATGAGCTGCCGATCCTCCCGGCTAAGCAGGCCCATGCGCTCGAACCTGTTGATCTGGGTCGTGACGGTCTCACGCGTGGTCCCGATCAGATTGGCGAGATCCTCATGGGTCAGACGCAAGGCGATCAGGGTCCCGGCGGCCACCTCCTCCCCATGCTTGTCGGCGAGGTCGAGAAGCACCTTAGCCAGCCGATGATAGGACCAGCTATGGCTGAATTTTGCCAATCCCCTCTCCACCTTCATGACCCGTTTGGAGAGCAGCCGCGCGAAGTTCAGACTCATCGTGGGGACCGAGGCTAATAGGATCAGGAAGTTCTCTCGAGGAACGACTGTGAGGACGACGTCCTCGATGGCGACCGCCGAAAAGGGCCTCTGCCCCTCCGCGAGGAACAGCTCGCCAAAGACCTCGTCCCCTTTCAGGATGTGCAAGATCGTTTCCGTCCCCTTTTCCGAAACGGAGACCAGCTTGACCAGTCCCTCCTTGACGATATAGAGGGCGTCGGTGGCATCGCCCTCGGAGAAAATCGTGGCGCCCTTCACGTATCGCCGCTCGGCGCAGAGACCGGAAATTCTCTCGCCCTCCTTCTGGGAGATCCCCTGAAACAGTTCGACCCCTTTGAGGAAAAAGGGCACGGCCTCCCTTTCCAACTGGATGGTCGTAGGTCTGACTTTCCTCTCGTTCATGATACCCGGTCTACTGACGGGGGTCAACATCCGGTAGAGAAGGCCTCGTCGCTACGTCACGCCGTTCTCTGGCGTGGCGAGACCTCCATTCATCCCATCGCGTCTTGCACCCGACGAACCAACCGAAGTGGAGGTCACCTGCGGCGACGAAGAGCAGCACGAGAGCAAGCACACCAACAAAGCTGAGAATGGAGGCGACCTGAAATGCCTCCCGCCCATCGGAGAAGAGGGGGGGAGGAAGCGCCGGAGGTGGAGTCGTCCCCAGGGTCGTAAACCCCATCCACATGACCCATTCGGGATCGAGTCGGAGCAGGCTCCAGGCATAGATGGAGAACATCACCGTCACGAGGAGCAACTCCCGCCACGTGAAAAGCTTTTCTTCCGGTTGATTCTTCATAAGACCCATCCTTCCTCTCTCTCAGATGATTCCTTGTCCGGAGGGAACTCACGCCCGCCATATTCAATATCTTCCAGCTCCCCTCAGGCGTCCGTGAAAGCTTTCACACACTGGCCCACAATTCCGATGGGCTCGAAAAATGTTCCACACTGTGAAAGGTTTCACAGAAACAAGCCCGCCACCTCGGATAGGAACATGACAGCACCGGGGGGTCCATCTCGAGGAACGTCCCGCGGGAGCCCGCGGGCAACAGAAGGAGGGAGGCTATGGACACAAAGACCCTAAACCGTTGGTGGCGCATCGCGGGGGGGCTCTCGATGAACCTCGCCCTGGGCGCCGTCTATGCATGGAGCATCTTCGTCCGGCCGCTCGAACAGGAGTTCGGGTGGAAGCGAGCCGACGTCTCCACCGTGTTCACCGTGTTGGTCTTCGTCTTCGGGCTCACCTTCGTCCTGGGTGGGCGGATGCAGGACAAGCTCGGGCCGACCAAGGTCTCGTTGATCGGGGCCGGGCTGAACTCGCTGGGGTTTTTCATGGCCGGATACACCACCAGTATCGCTTGGATGATCTTCTGGCTCGGCGTCGTGGCCGCCACCGGCCAAGGCTTCGGTTATTCGACGCCGATCCCCGTCATGTCCAAGTGGTTCCCCGACCGGCGAGGCCTGGCAGTGGGACTGGCCGTCGCAGGGTACGGAGGGGGGTCCGCCATCTTCGGCCCGTTGGGGGGCAACTGGCTGATCCCGACGTACGGGTGGCGGAACACCTTCTTTATCTTCGGGGTGATCTTCCTGGTCATGGGGCTGATCGCCACGTGGCTGCTCCAGAATCCTCCCGCCGGCTACAAGCCGGAAGGGTGGCAGCCCTCCGCGGCAGCGAAGGCCGCCGCAACGAAGTATGAGTTCCTCCCCAGCGAGGCGGTCAAGACGCCCACCATGTGGTTCATGTGGGTTGCCTATGCCCTCGGCACGGCGGCGGGGCTCATGGTGATCAGCCAGCTCGTCCCGTTCGCCCGCCAGCAGGGACACTCGATTGAAATCGCCACGACTGCCATCTTCGTCGGGGCGATCGGTAGCGCCTCCGGCCGGATCCTGTCCGGATGGATGTCCGACGGCCTCGGCCGTTTGAACGTCTTGCGATTGATGATCGGGGTCTCGGCCCTCTCCATGTTCCTCCTGTTCCACGTGGGGGCGAGCGTCGCAATGCTGTACCTCATGGTGTTCGTCATCTACTGGTGCTACGGCACGCAGCTCTCGGTCAACGCCTCAACCTCGGCCGACTTCTGGGGGACCAAGAACGTAGGTGCCAACTACGGGATCCTGTTCACCGCGTGGGGCGTGGCCGGGATCATCGGTCCCCGCATCGGCGGGCAGCTCTACGACAAATTTGGGAACTACGAGTACGCCTTCTACGTCGCCGGGGTCCTGTCCATCGTCGCGCTGGTGTTCGAATTCATCGCCAGGCGACCGACCGAGCCTGTGGGGGCTCCTGTCCAGGCCAAGGCGTAATCATTTCTTCACCACCCGGTGTGCAGAAAGGGGCCATCAGAAGACCGATGGCCCCTCTTTGTAGGTCGTGCCTCACGGACCCGGGGTGGAGTCCTGTAGGGTACAGGGATTCCCCCTACCACCGGGGAGGACATCACGGCTCGGTTATCGTCGGTTGGCACGGGCTCATCCGGCCAGTACGGGATCGGCGAGTGAGGACGGCACCCATTGAAGATCCCACAACCGACCTGTATCTTCATCGCCCCGCTCGCCTTTCAGAAGCTCAAGATCTACATCGAACGCTGCCCCGTGGAGATCGGCGGGTTGGGGGAGGTCGAGCTGCGAGGCGATCGGTTCATTGTCACTGATCTCTTTCTGATCGCCCAACGAGGAACCCCGTCGGAGACGGAACTGGACGCCCAGGAGATCGCTTCGTTCCTCGCCGAGCGCCTCGCCCAGGGCAGGGATCCGGCCCTTATCCGCGTCTGGTGGCACAGCCACGCCGAGGCGGACGTCCACTGGAGTCTAACCGACCAGAAGACCATCAAGAGCTTTTTGGGCGATTACCTGATTTCGATCGTGGGGAATAAGCGGGGGGAGTTCTTGTGCCGGCTTGACACCCCTGCTCCCGCGCCGCAGACCATCGAGGACCTCCCCCTCATCCCCCTGGGCGAGCCGGCGGTCGCCGACGGCCCGGAACTCGGTCGTCTCCGGCGGGCGATCCTCGGAGAGATCAGGGAGAAGGTGAGGATACTTCTTCCGGTCGATCTCGGCGAGCTGTACGAGTGGACGATGGCGACGGCAAGCGAGTACTACGTCGAGGGCGACGTGCCCCCGGTGAACGATGATCAGGATTAAGCGCGTCTACACTCCGCCCGATCGCGCCGATGGGGCGCGGATCCTCGTGGACCGCGTCTGGCCGCGGGGGCTGAAAAAGATCGCGGCGCGGATCGACGAGTGGCGGTGGGACCTAGCCCCCACCGCCGCTCTGCGCAAATGGTTCCGCCACGACCCCAAGAAATGGGACGACTTTCAGCGGCGCTACCGGCATGAACTGAAGACGCGCGGGAAACTCGACGCGCTACAGGAACTGGCCAAACGGGCGCGGCGAGAACGGATCACGCTCCTTTTCGCGGCGCAGGATGAGGAGCATAATAATGCCGTAGTCCTCAGGGAGCTTCTCAGCGAGCTGCTCGACGCGACTCCTGGAGGCCTTCCGGCTGCAAACGTGGGCCGCAACGCCACCGGGAAGCACGGCACAGGCAAATGACATCGGGCCGACCCGCTTCAAGGATTGCCATACCCCGGACTCATATCTAGCGGGTCGCGGCGCCGCCTCGCCGGCGTCCCTCTTGGGGAGCCGCCCGTGCCTGGTCTGTCGTCGGGGCGGGCTCCCGTGTTCAGTCCTTCCGCTTCCCCGTTGTCCTCTGCTCCGCGAAAAATCCCAGGAGAATGCGACCCGTGACGACCGCCAGGAAAACCATTGCGGGAATAAAACTGCCGTCGGACTCGAACACCCGGGCCCCGACGGCGAATCCCTCCATCGATCTCACCTCCTCTCCGCCCCTGTGTGTCGAGACAGGATAGGCGGGAGGCGAGGAGACTTCTGTAATCACTTTCACACGGGCCGGCTTTTTTGAGGGGTCCCACGGGCGAGAGGGAGAATGCGTCCAAGAAAAAAACAGGGCCAGTGGTCCGCAGCGTTCCACGAACCGCTGGCCCTGAGCCTGTCCGGCCGTCAGGCCGCCTTGCGGAGCCTCGTCTCCTGAACCTCAGAGGATTCCCCGATCGTGGCAAGAGGCTCTTCAAGCCAGTCGATCCGCCTGCCCTGCGCCTCTTCATCGGCGATATAGGCGAACACAAGCCCGGCTAACGCGACGGCGAACATGAGCAGCAGACCTGCGACAGCCACGTCAGTATTGAAGAAGCTCTCCATGATCGTCACCTCCTTTCAGCCTCCGCTCTAAAGATAGGGCGGAGGCCGCAAGGCTTCCGTGAAACCTTTCACGGGTGCGGTTTTTTTTGAAAATGGCTGCGGGACATCCCCGCTGCCCGCGGGGGCACCGATGTCGCCTCTGACGCGGGCCGCCGGGCGGAGATCATCGCCGTACGCCCGATAATGGGCTTGACATGGGCACGCGCGATGTCCGATAGTACATGAGCAATTCGGCCGAAGCGTTTTGCGGGGTGGTGGATCGACCCCAGCACTATCCGATGGAGATCCGTTCAATCCTGCGTCCCTTTCCCCGTTTTCATCGCCGTGATTCACGGGCCGACGCCAGAAAGGAACGCTGCGTGACGAGGCCTCACTTTCCCTTCTCCGCGATCCTGGGCCAGGACAGGATGAAGAAGGCGTTGATCCTCAACGCCATCGACCCCTCCCTCGGGGGCGTGCTCATCCGCGGGCAGAAGGGGACCGCAAAGACCACGGCCGTCCGGGGCCTCGCCGAACTCCTCCCGCCGCGCCTCGTGGTGAAGGGGTGCCGGTTCGCCTGCCATCCGGGACAGAAAGAGGGACTCTGCCCCGATTGCCAGTCCCGGGGAGGTCGGGGGGAGGAGCTGGCGCTGCATCTCACCCCGACCCCCGTGGTGGACCTCCCCCTGAACGCCTCGGAGGACCGCGTCGTCGGATCCATCGACATCGAGGCGGCCCTCAAGACCGGTCAGAAGGTCTTCCAGCCGGGCATCCTGGCCAGCGCCCATGGCGCGATCCTGTACGTGGACGAGGTGAACCTCCTCGACGATCACCTCGTGGACGTCCTCCTCGATGTGGCGGTCACCGGGATCAACCTCGTGGAACGGGAGGGGGTAAGCTACACGCATCCGTGCCGGTTCCTCCTCGTGGGGACCATGAATCCCGAAGAGGGAGAGCTGCGGCCCCAGCTCCTCGACCGGTTCGGCCTCTGCGTGGAGATCGAGACCGAGCAGTCGCGCGAGCGCCGACAGGAGATCGCGCGGCGTGTCCTCGCCTTCCAGGCCGACCCCGACGCGTTCCGGCGTGAGTGGCAGGCCGATCAGGATACCCTCCAAGGTGATATCGCACGAGCACGGGAGCTCCGTCCGACCCTGGCCCCTTCCGATGTCCTCCTCGGATTCGCCGCTCAGGTCGCCGAGGAGATGAAGGTGGACGGCCACCGGGCAGAGATCACCATGGTGAAGGCCGGGCTGGCTGCCTCCGCCTTTCGGGGGCAGGACGAGCCCGCGCCCGAGGACCTGCGCGACATCGTCGAGATGAGCCTCCGCCATCGGGTGAAGCGCCTGCCCTTCCAAGACAAGGCCCTCGATAGTAAGACGTTGGACCGGCTGGCCGCGGAATTCATCGAACGGAGGCACCTTTGACCCGGGGCAGGCGGCGACGGTCTCCATCACGCGGGTGCCGGATCGCGACGCGCAGTCCTGGTCCCCGACCGAGGCGTCCGGCATTGAGCTCCACCCGTGGGAGGGCCTGGAGGGGGAGGAACCGTCGAGCGGCGGCGGGATCGGTCGCGCCGGGCGGGCGTGCGCCTGTGATTTGGACGACTGTCCCCACAACCAGGAATCGCCAAGCGGGCAACGGATCGCCTTCGACGACGCCCTTCTCCACCAGATGATGGAAGGCCTGAACCCGAAGCTCATCTCCCCCCGCAAGGAACGCCACCGGCGAGACGTCCCGGGAAAGCGGAGTACCGCCCGGACCGCGCTCAACCGCGGGCGGTACATCCGCGCCTGGCAGGCCGGCTCCCTGACCCGCGACATCGCCGTGGATGCGACCATTCGAAGCGCCGCGCTGAATCAACACCGCCGGGATCGGCAGGGCGCGACCCTGAAAGTGGAGACAACCGACCTGCATGCGAAAATCCGGCAGCGGACGGTCGGGAATCTGCTCCTCTTCGTGGTGGACTGCAGCGCCTCCATGGGGGTCCAACGGCGGATCCTGGCGACCCAGGGGGCGATTCTTTCCCTGCTCGTGGATGCCTACCAGCGCCGCGATCGGGTGGCCCTGGTCACCTTCCGGGAACAGTCTGCCGCGGTCAACTTGCGCCCCACCGCCAGCATCGAGCTGGCCAGGGCGGCCTTCCAGGACCTGGCCATCGGCGGGACGACCCCGCTGTCGAAGGGCTTGATGACGGCCTACGACCTGATCGACCGCGAGCGACGAAAGGAGCGCGGCGTCCTCGCGGTGCTGATCCTGATCAGCGACGGTCATGCCAACGTCGCCATGTCCGATCTCGAGCCGCTCCGGGAGGCAACCATGGTCGGAGAGATGATCCGGGCCAGACAGATCCGGAGTATCGTCCTCGGCGTGGGCGGCGAGGGCTGGCGGATGCCTGACGGAACTCTCTTCGCACCCGCCCAGGAGCTCGCGGTGGCCATGGGGGGAGAGTTTTACCCCATGGAGGACGTGACCGCCGCCCGGATCCTGGATATCCTCCGCAGCCCCGACCTCCGCTCGGCGGAGGGCCGAACGAGCGAGAGCACGGCAGCCACTTTCCGTCCCTCGCACTGAAGGCGCTGAACCGCCGCATCCCGGAGGCCGTCCTGCGGGCCTGGGGTGCCCATGATGATCCTGACCACCACGTGGTCATTTCGGCCCGAGGAGCGCGAGATCCTTCGAGATCGGATCGACGCCCTCCTCCAAAAAAATGCTTGATCCGTTGCCGCCTTTTCTATTATAAAACAGTGTTTAGTATTTTGGTGTCTCGACGGGTGGAATTGGCGAGGCCCGAGGTCCCGTCAAGCCAATTTCGTCACCTCGGGAAGGCGCAAGAAGGAGGCAGAACATGATCCCAGGCCAGGAACGAAAACGCATGGAAGAGCGATTTGGCGAGATCGGGGAAGGCCTCATGGAATTGACGATTGAAGGCAAGCGGCTCGATCTGTACCAGCTCCTCAAGGGCATCGGGATGGACCATGCCGACATCCGCCCCATCGATGCCCATTACGTGGACGGTCCAGATCGCTTTGCCGTCCGCTTCTTTGACCTCGAGGAGCGATCCATCGTGGCCTACGAGTTCAACGCCGAGTTTCGGTATCTGGGCGAGCAACGGGTCCATATCGACGAATGGATGGGGGATGACTATTACAATTTCCCCTGGGCGATCTCTTGTCCGGAGTCCGTCTGACCCCTCCCGCTCCACCGACCACTAATCACTGTGTCTTCGCGGTCGTCGGACAACGGGACGTTCGGCTGAGCTCAGTCGAAGCCTCATCGGTCATCGGGGTTACGCCATGGACGAACACCCACGGATTAGCTCTCAACGCCGATTCATCGAGCGCCGCGCCGAAGAATTGGTGGAGCGCCTCCCCTTTATGGAGGACGAAGAACTGCGGTGGACCGTCCGGCTGTTTCAGGATTGCCTGTCCGATGTGGCGCAAAGGGAGATGCTCCCCGACTATAGCGAGTATCTCGACCTCCATCAGATGCGGCAGGTTGTGGAGGATTTCATCCCACGCTATACGATCCATGCGCTGCATGCGCTCGACGCGAAACAGTCCACCACAGGCCAAGGCCTCCGGGATCTCACGGACGAGGAACTCCAGGGGATGTCAGCGGCAGAGAAGTGGGACCTGTATCAGCGCGATCCCGCCGCCCTGGAGCCGTATCAAGTCCGGCGGGAGCTGGCACGGCTCTTTATGTGCCTCAATTTTGACCTCTTCCACGATACCGCCCTCGGCGAGGCCGCAATTGAGTTCAACGCCTACCTCGACCTCGTCGACAGGCTCGGTGGGCTCGCGGACCGGGCGATTGAGGCGGTAAAGGAAGAAGCCATTGCTGCCTTCCTGGACCTCAACTTTCGCGACGTCTCGGCGGTGGAAGAGGTCTTGACCACGCTCCGGGAGGCCATCGGTCGGTCAGTTGAGCTGCATCCCCCCTTTGACCACCTCCTCCGCGAGCGGATGGGCCACTGGCCCTCGACCGCGCCCGACGCCCTGCCCGAGGTGCTCAACCCGGCCGTCACGGCGGCCGTCGAGGAGATGAATCTCCAGCAGCTGCAAACGTCGCTCCGTGTCCTGCTTGAACTCCTGAGCCTCCAAGACCAACACCGCGAGCTGGCACCCCTGAAGGCCACATATCGCGCCGTGACCGACATCCCGGCCGATGTCCTCACGACATTCCTTCCGCAACTCTCTATGCGCATCGGAAACCGCACCGTATGCGATTTCGCCCTGCGATACCGAGCCGGCCGCCTCTGGGCTCGGGAACCGGTCAACCCGCAGGCGTGGAAGCTCCTCCCCTTCCAAGAGAAATTCATGCTCCTGGAAGCGGACAATGAGGCCATGGATCTCCTCCAAGCCTCCCGGCACCTCACACGCCTCCTGCTCACCGAGCGATACGACCTCCTCTTCGACCCCGCCCACCAGGTCGCGCTGACGATCGAGCCGATGTACCAGCGCGTCCTGAATTACAGCATGACTCAGCTCGGGGACATGGAACAATTGCAGAAGGTGAACAGACACGTCACCCGGATGATGCTCGAGCTGGAGGACCTGGTGCCGGAGGCGGACCGGGCAAGTCGGTTTCTCGAAGTCCAGGAGGTGATCGGGAAAATCCTCAAGGTCGAACCACGCCCCGCGGAGTGACGATGGGTACAGGGCCTACCCCGCGAGAGATGGTCGCCGCCGCCGAGGCGCGCGCGCAGGCGCAAGAGGCGGCCGGGGACCTCGGCGGCCTCCTGGAAACCCTGGCAACGCTGGCAGGCCTGCTGAGCGAGCTACAGGATGAGCCCAAGGCCCGGAGGACCCTGAATCTGGCGTACCAGGTGGCGCAGAATATCGAGGATCAGCCCGGGATGGCCCAGACGCTGCACCAATTGGGATTTCTCCATCTACTGCAAGGCGGCTGGGATCGTGCACTGGAGTTGTATCACCGGGTCTTGGCGCTGCACAAGCACTCCACAGATCGGCGCGGCGTCGCCATGACCTTGGGCAGCATCGCCGAGGTCCTCCAAGGCAAAGGGGAGTTGGGGAAAGCCCTCGACACGTACGAGGAGAGCCTGGCGTTGAAGATGGAACTCCGGGATGAGGAGGGCCTCCCCCTCACCTGGAACAACATCGGGACCGTGAAGGCCCGGATGGGAGATGTGCCCGGCGCCGTCGAGGCCTTCGAGAAGAGTCTTCAGCTACAGGAAAAACTCGGCGATACTCTGGGAAGGGCGGTCACGCTGACCAACATCGGGAGCATCCACCAGCGGGAGGGCAACTGGTCGGAGGCGGTCGCAGCATTTACCCAGAGTCTCGCCCTGTACGAGAACGCAGGCAACACCCTCGGCATGGCGACGGCCCTCAATACCCTCGGTCTCATCCACCGCCGCCTGGGGAACGTGGATGATGCCTACCACAGTTACGCGCGCGCCAAGGAGATCACCCTGCAGCTCGGGGACCATCTGCGGGCCACCATCCCCCTCCATAATATGGCCCTGATTCATGAAGAGCGTGGGGAGTACCGGGAGGCCCTCGGCCTCATGGAAGAGGTCATCAGTATCGACAAGCGGATCGGTCATCCGGATCTCCGCCACGACCTCGAGACCTTCGGCCGGATTCGGGAGAAGCTGGACCGTCAGCGGGATCAACGCCCCTCCGCCTAGATATCCTCCAGGGACCCCTCCGAAACACGACGCCCGCCGGCCCGCGGAAGAACCCTTGATCCGAATGTGGTTTTATCGTATGGTAGCCTCGCGAACCGGACGGCCGGCGTCTTCGGTCACTCACAATGGTGGATCACCCGGGCGAGGCGAGAGGGCCGGGGTGAGGTGAGACGCCGTAAGCCAGGGACAGCGCAGGATGCATTCTCGGTACCGATTGACCCCTCGTGAAAAGGCCCGGGTGACCGTCGCCCTGCGGGACCTCCTGGTGTTTCGCGAGGAGGTCCTCTTCGCCTATCTGCACGGTTCCTTCGTGAGCGGCAACAAGTTTCGGGATATCGACGTCGCCGTCTACCTCGACCACGGTCGCTGGACGCGCCGGGCTTCACTCCAGTACCAGGCGAACCTCGCCAAAGACCTGAGTCGGACGCTCCGCCTGCCCGTGGATGTCACCGTGCTCAATGTGGCCCCGTTGGGCCTCCGGCACGACGCCGTCTCCGGACGGGTCCTGGTCTGCCGTGAAGACGGAACGCGCGCACACTTCGCCGACAGGGTCTCCACGCATTACGAGCAGATTCGCAAGCTGGCCCGCCACGCCCTCTTCTCCCTCCTGTGGGGAGACGCCACCGCCCGGCAGCTCACCCGATGGCGCCGCTGATCTTCCCCCTGCACCCACTGCACTCCCTGCACATTCTGCACTTTTTGTTCGTTCGGTACTACCCCTTGCCGAGGAGATAGCTGTCCAGCTCCTTCTGGGCGTCCCGTAACGTCTTGAAGGGCCAGCGCGACGCAATCGACTCCTGCCGATGCTCGCATCCCCCGCAGCGCATCACGTAGACGGTCTCCACGTAATAGTGGCCGCAGTTCGGATCGGCAGGGTCGTCGGCCAGGGCAATACGCTCAAAGCTGTCCACCCGGTGAAACCGCTCGCTCCCGCTCTCGCCGCACCGCTTACAGACCACTCCCCCCTCCGGCGCCGTTCTGCACCTCCTGCACTTTCTGCACCTTCTGCACCTTCTGTGTTTTCTTCGCCGAGTTAGCGGGCGCACCCGTGGATGACAGGCTGTCTGGCCTCGTTGAACAGATCCAGTGTCCCCTTCGCCCGCTGCAGATCACGCTGTGCCTCGATCTGAGCCAGCCGCTGCTTCCACACGCGCA
>Ga0214471_10000366_pt1 | contig 39922 bp, 57 predicted proteins | sample RVTome_5_FD_207665 | JGI IMG/M metagenome (GOLD analysis project Ga0214471, IMG submission 207665) | Soil microbial communities from uranium-contaminated site in the Upper Colorado River Basin, Wyoming, United States - RVT142D155 | ecosystem: Environmental > Terrestrial > Soil > Contaminated >... | reverse complement strand
TCCCGGCCAACGCGGTGCTCAAGACGTCGTCGACCATCCATCACGAGGACTTCACCACGGCGACCGACTGGAATGTCGGCGGCACCGAGAACGGCAACGATCTCGCCGACGCGGTCAACCTGGCGGCGGCCGGCATGACGGCGCTGCTCGCCGACGTGGCGCCGGCCGACATGGGCAAGGAGCTGTGGCAGCTGCTCGGGCTCGCCGCCAACCCGGGCGGCACCCTCGAGCTGGTCGCCACCTGCGTCATTGCCTCGACCCATGCCGGCAACAAGACGATCAGCTTCGAGATCGACTACGTCGTCGACTGACCCCCGGGTCAAGCCCGGGGGCAGGCCCTCGGGCGAACGAAGATCCGGCTTCGGCCGGAACGGCCCCGGCGCCGCGCCGACCCGAAGGGGTCGCCATCTTGCCGCACAAGTGGAGCGGCGCCGGGGTTTCCGTCTGGTCCGAGTGTGCGGATCGAGGTCCCCGCCTTCGCGGGGATGACGGGTGAAAGAAGGCGAGGCCGATGCCGCTCTATGCCGAAGCGTCCGAAGTCGGGATCTGCAACGAGGCGCTGGGGCTCGTCGAGCTGAAGGAAATCACGTCGCTCGACCAGGCGCACTCCAAGGCGGCGCGCGTCTGCACCATCCATTACCCGTCGACCAGGGACGGTTTGCAGCGCGAGTATCCCTGGAACTTCAACAAGGCCCGCGTGTCGCTGGCCGCGGCCGGCACGGCGCCGGTCTACGGCTATGCCCGCGCCTTCGCACTGCCCGGCGACTGCCTGCGCGTGCGCGAGGTCGACGGCTGTCCCGACGACGCCTGGCAGGTCGAGGCGAACGGCATGCTGGTGACCGACCTCGCCGCGCCGCTGTCCATCGCCTATTCGGCGCGGGTGACCGACGTCGCCCGCTTCGACGCCCTGTTCCGCCGCCTGCTGGTCGCCGAGCTCGCGGTGGCGATCGCGCCCCGGCTCGGCCGCCAGCGCTCGATCAAGCGCGATATCCGCGAGGATCTGGTCGAGCTGCGCCGGCAGGCCAAGAAGGCCGATGCCCAGGAGCGGGTGCTCGAGGTCGAGACCGGGTTCTCGCCGTGGCTCGAGGCGGGCTACTAGATGCCGGCGCCGGAACTCCGCAAGACCCAGGCCTCGTTCGCCAGCGGCGAGATCTCGCCCCTGCTCGAGGGCCGGCCCGACTTCCAGCGCTACGTCACCGGATTGAGCGTCTGCGCCGACTGGATCGTGCTGCCCCAGGGCGGCCTGACGCGGCGGCCGCCGACCGAATTCTGCGGGCAAGCCTATGCGGCGTCGGTGTTCCTGCCGTTCCAGTTCAGCCGCGCCGACAGCTACGTGATCGAGATCGGCCACGGCAAATGCCGGTTCTGGCGCGACGGCGCCCTGGTGCTGGCCGGTGCCGGCCCGGCGGTCTACGAGGTCGCGCTGCCGTGGACGGCCGACCAGCTCGCCGAACTGCGCTGGGCATCCTCGGCCAACGTCATCTTCATCGCCCATCCCGACGTCGCCTTGCAGAAGCTCGAGCGCCACGACCACGACGACTGGACGATTGCGCCGGCCGACCTCAAGAACGGCCCGTTCCGCGACGTCAATGTCGACCAGGCCAAGGCGATCCGCGCCTCGGCCGCCACCGGCGCGGGCATCGTGCTCACCGCCACCGGCTTCACCTTCGACCCGGGCCAGGTCGGCGCCCTGTGGCGGCTCGACGAGGCCGACAAGGCCCTGCCCGACAAGTGGGTCGGCAACGTCGCCTATGCCGCCGGCGACAAGGTGCGCGCCAACGAGAAGGTCTACGCCGCCGACAACGCCGCCAACTCGGGCCCCAACGCGCCCAACCACGCCGAAGGCTCGGAGGGCTCGGGCGCCACCTACGTCACCTGGGCCTATGTCCATTCCGGCTACGGCATCGTGAAGATCACCGCGGTCGCCGCCGGCGGGGCCACCGCCACCGCCGAGGTGATCGAGACCCTGCCCGACGACGTGGTGAGCGCGGGCACTTACAAGTGGGCCGAGGGCGCGTTCAGCGCCTTGCGCGGCTATCCCAGCCTGGTCAAGTTCCACGAGCAGCGCATGGTGCTGGGCCCGACCCGGGCCGACTTCGTCACCCTCTACCTGTCGGTCAGCGGCGACTACGAGAACCATCTCGCCGGCACCGACGCCGACCTCGCCATGGTCTGGCGGCTGGCCGGCGGCGAGACCCAGCGGGTGAACACGCCGCAATGGATCGCGTCGGGCAAAATGCTGGCGATCGGCACCACGGGCGAGGAGTTCTACGGCCGCTCCGGCGGCAACCTCGCCGAGGCGATCACGCCCGACAACATCCGCTTCCTGCCGTCATCCTCGGAGGGGGCCGCCTTCATCGAGCCGGTGCGCGTCAACGCCGCCACCCTCTACGTCGCCGCCGACACCCGCCGGCTGATGGAGTGGACCTACGATTTCCAGATCGACGATTTCGTGTCGAACGACCTCACCGCCGCGGCCGAGCACATCACCGCGCCCGGGATTTCGCGCATGGCCTGGCAGCGCAGCCCGCGCCGGATCATGTGGTGCGTGACGGAAACCGGAGCCTTGCGCGGCTTCACGTTCTTTCGCGAGCACGAGGTGCTGGGCTGGCACCGGCATCTGGACCCCGGATCAGGTCCGGGGCAGGCTCTGGTCGACGACGTCGCCGCCATCCCGGCGCCGGACGGCAAGTTCGACGACCTCTACCTGATCGTCAGCCGCGGCGCCGTCCGCCTGGTCGAGCGCATCCGCCGCGGCTTCGACCGGGCGATCCACACCGATCCCGCCGACCTGGTCCATCTCGACAGCCAGCTCACCTATTCGGGCGCGCCGGCGACGGTGCTGACCGGCTTCGACCACCTGGAAGGCGCCACCGTCGACGCGGTCGCCGACGGCAGCCACGTCGCCGGGCTCGTCGTCGCCGGCGGCGCGGTCACCCTGCCGGCGGCGGCGTCGGCGGTCACCGTCGGCCTGCCTTACACCAGCCACATCCGGTTCCTGCCGACCGCGGCCGAACTGAAGGACGGGCCGACCGACGGCCAGGAGCGCACCGTCAAGGGGATCAAAATCCGCCTCTACGGCACGCCCGGGTCGGTGCTGGTCGGCGACCGCGACGACTACGACGCCATGGAGCGGCTCGAGCTGTTCGGCGGCGGCGAGGACTTCGACACCGCGCCGGCGTTTGCCCGCGGCATCCATGACGCCCTGGTCGACGACGACTGGACCGCGGAGGACTTCCTCGACCTGATCGTCGAGGGGCCGTTCGCGTGCCAGATCCTGTCGGCCACCAAGATCGTCCACGTGAGCTAGGAGGGCGGACCCATGTGCATGGCGGCTCTCGGACTGATCGGCACCGCGTTCCAGGCCTTCGGCCAGATCAGCCGGTCGAACGCCGAGGCCGACGCGCTCGAGTACAACGCCAAGGTGCGCGAGCTGGAAGCGACCCAGACCACCGAGCTCGGCTTCCGGCGCGAGGAGATCCAGCGCCGCCAGGGCCGCCGGGTGCTCGGCCAGCAGCTGGTCGACCTCGCCAAGGCGGGCGTCGACACCGCCACCGGCACGCCGCTGCTGCTCGCCTTCGACAGCGCGCGCGAGGCCGAGCTCGAGGCGCTCAAGATCCGCACCGACACCGTGCTCCGGACCGACGCCCTCCGGCGCGAGGCGGTGCTCGAGCGCAAAAAGGCCAAGGACGTGCGCAAGTCCGGGCCGATCGGCGCCGCCTCGACCATCCTCGGCGGCTTCCAGCAATGGAGCGCGCTCGGCTGATGGCCAACATCACCACATATCAGCCGAGGCTGAGCGTGCCCGACGCGCCGCGCAACGCCAACGCCAAGCCGCTGGACGCGACCGCGCGAGCCGTCGAGGGGCTGGGCGGGGCGATCGCCCGGATGGGCAAGGCGATCGGCCGGGCCCGCGCCGACGGCGGCCGCTACCGGGCCAAGGCCGAGGCGGTGGGCAAGGTCAAGGCGCTCGAGCAGCAGGCTTTCGAGCAGGGTGGCGGCGGCGACCCGCCCGCCGGCCGGGCGCCGGAAGAGGCCTTCGACGCCGGCGCCGCCGGGATCCGCGACCTGATCAGGGACGACGCCGGCGCGGACTTCGACGACTGGTTCGGCCCGCTCGCCGACGTCTCGCGCCTGACGGTGCGCCGCCGGGCGCTCGCCGATGAGGTCGCCGGCCTCCGCGGCTCGCTGCCGGGCTTCGTGGCGACCGCGGCGCGCGCCGCCGGCACGGCCGACGACGCCGACGGCCGGGCGGTGGCGCTCACGGTGGCGGCGACGGCGATCGACGACGTGCTCGCCGGCGGCTACATCACCGCCGCCGAGGCGGCCGGCTATCATCAGCGCCTGGCCGACGACAGCGCGGTCGCCACGGTCACCGACCTGATCGCGCGCCAGCCCGAAGCGGCGGTGGGCTTCATCGCCGCCGGCGGGCTCGGGCACCTCGAGATCCCGGCCGGGCGCCACAAGGCCCTGACGGCGGCCGCGCATGCCGTGCGCGACGACGCGGCCCAGACCGCGATCGCCGCCGCCAACCGGGCGCGCGACGCCGAGGAGCTGGCCGAGGCCCGGGCCGCCCGCGACACCGCGTCCGCCGGCGACCGGCTGATCCTCGCCGAGGGCCGGGTGCCGGACGGCTGGCTCGCCGGCAATGCCGGTCGCCTGGCCCCGGACGACCTCGACGCCTTCGGCCGCATCGGCGTGGCGGTTGGCCACGATCCGGCGACGGCCGCCGAGCTGCGCTCACGCACCCTCGCCGGCGAGGACGTCGGCGGCGAGGCCCGGCGCGCGCTCGCCGACGGGCGCCTGTCGATCGAGGGCTTCGCCGCGGTCCACCGCGACGCGGCGGCCAAGCCGTGGCAGCGCCAGGCGCTCCAGCAGGTGGCGGCCCTGGCGCCGGCCTGGCGGCCGGAGACCGGGGCCGAGCGCGCCGACCGCATGGCCGGGCTCGACGAGCTGCACGACCTGCTCGCCGCCCGGCCCGACGAGCCCGACCGCGGGCTCAAGGCCGCCCAGGCGGTCGCCGCCCGGGTCCGCCAGGCGCGGCGCGCCCGGCTCGAGCCGGTCGAGGGGCTGCGCCCGGCCGGCCCGGCCGATCTGGCGACCGCGGTGGCTTCGCTGGCGGCCCGCTTCGCCGCCGGCACCCTGACGACGCTCGAGGCCGCCCGCGCCGCCGAGCAGCTCGCCCTGTGGCAGGAGACCTTCGATGCCTGAGCCCGGCACGCTCGATTTCGGGCGGGCGCTGGGGCCGGATCCCGGGTCGGAGCCCGGGACAGGCGACGCGCTCGCCGCCTACGCCGCCGCGGTGGCCGACGGCCCGCGCACCCCGGCCGGCCAGTCGCTGTTCCGCCGGATCACCGGCGCCGGGCTGGGCGACAACCTCGCCGGCACCGCCGCGCGCACCGACGGCGGGGCGCCCGCCCGGGTGGCGGCCGATATCGGCAAGGGCCTGGTCGAGGCGCCGATCCGCGGCATCGCCGGCGGCATCCGCGACGGCCTGCAGGCGGTGCTCGACCTCACCGACCAGGCGGCCGACTGGGTCGAGACCACTGCCGGCAGCCTCGGCTCGCCGCAGATCTTCAACGAGGCCGGCGAACTCGACCCGAAGCTGTCGGTGCCGGCGCGGCCGGAAGACACCGGCATCACCCTGCCCGAAGTGAACAAGCCGACGACGGTCACCGGCGGCCTGGTGCGCGGCATCAGCCAGTTCCTGGCCGGCTATGCCACCGGCGGCAAGCTGCTCAAGGGCGTGCGCACCGCGACCGCCGGCGGCCAGATGGCGCTCGCCGCCGTCAAGGGCGCGATCTCGGACTTCGCCTTCTTCGACGGCCAGGACGCCAAGCTCGCCGACCTGATCGAGGCCCACCCGGACCTCGCCAACCCGGTGACCGCGTTCCTGGCGACCGACGAGGACGACGGCCAGCTCGCGGGCCGGCTCAAGCGCACGGTGGAGGGGCTGGGCGCCGGCGTTCTCGCCGACGGCTTCGTGCGCGGCCTGCGCGCGCTGCGGGCGGCGAAGAAGGCCAAGGCGGCCCTGACCGTGGCGGCCGACGCGGCCCCGGCGCCGGGGGCGAGCGTCGACGACGTCGCCCGGGCGCTGGGCGACCCGGCGTCGGACGCCTTCGTCGTCCACCACGTGCTCGACAATCCGGCGCCGAAGACACCGGCCCGCGCCCGAGCTCTGCCCGCTCACCTGCAGTCGATGCCGCCGACGTTCCACACGGTGGACCTCGACGGCAGCGGGCAGCTGTCCAAGCTCGGCACCACCGAACTCGGGGACATCGCCGCGCGCCACGGAGTTCCGGCCGCGCCGCGCAAGCCCGCCAAATTCGATTTCGTGCTCGACGTTATCGACGATCAGGCCAAGGACCGGATCTGGGGATTGGACAAGGCCACGAAGGCCAGTGTGATCCGAGATCGGATGCGGAAATTGATCGATCAGGGGTACATCGTCGAAGCGTTGCCCGACGATTTGAGGGTGGCGAAATTCCAAGGCGGCGAATGGGTGGCGGCTGGCCTCGGCGAGCAGCCTGGACTCAAGGCCGTCGACGAACTGATCGTCGCGCAGTTCGACAGGTTCGGGAAGACGACGCTGTCGGTCGACGACTTCAACAAGATGTTCGTCGCCGAACGCCGGAAGCTGATCGATGAGGCGACGACGGCGATCGCCGGCGACCGCCAGCCGCGCACGCCGGCGCTGGCCAAGGCGGCCGAGATGGCCAAGGCGGTCAACGAGACCGCGACCGGCGTGCCCGACGACTTCGCCGCCAAGGGGCTGACCCGCGTCGTCCAGGACGGCACCGACGATCTTTATGTCAACTTCGCCCGCATCGACAGTCCCGACGACGTCAAGTCGGTGCTGGCGCAGATGGCCGACGCGCTCCAGCCGCAGATCGACAAGGCGGCCCGCGGCGTGCGCACGCACGCCCAGACGACGGTGGCGGCCGAACGGATCGACGCCTTCGAGACCCTGATGGCGCGACGCGCCGGCGAGGCGCTCAACGCCGAGCAGTCGCTCGCCGCGCGCACCCTGTGGGTCGCCTCGGGCGACAAGCTCAAGACCGTGGCCGAGCTGGCCGCGCGCGAGCCGTCGGAGGCCAACCTGTTCGCCTTCCGCAAGATGATGGCCGTCCACCACGCCATCCAGACCGAGGTGCTGGCGGCGCGGCGCGAGGTCGCCCGCGCGCTCAACTCGTGGAAGATCCCGGCCGGCGGCGGCGACGTCGAGCGGCTGCGCGCGATCACCGACAGCCTCGACCTGGCCGGCGGGCCGGAGGTCTCACGGCGGATGGCGCAGCGGATCGCGGCGCTCGCCGCCCACCCGGAGTTCGCCCGCGAGTTCGACACGATCGTCGAGAAGGGTGCGGCGGCCAAGACCTGGGACGCCTTCATGCACGTGTGGATCAACGGGCTCTTGTCGGGCCCCAAGACGCACATGGTCAACACCATGTCGAACACCTCGGTGGCGGTGCAGCAGGTCTACGAGCGCGGCCTCGCGGCGCGCTACGCCCGGCTGATGGGCGACGATGCCTCGGTGGCGATCGGCGAGGCCTCGGCGCAGATGTTCGGCATGGCCCAGGGCATCCGCGACGGCTTCCGCTATGCCTGGAAGACGCTCAGGACCGGGGAGACCGGGCGCTACGCCCCGGCCGGCGACGGCGGCGCCGGCAAGCTCGACTTCGGCCGGGTGCCGGGGATCTCGACCACGGCGCTGGGCATGCGCACCGACACCTGGGCAGGCCGGGCGGTCGATTTCGTCGGCAACGCCACCGCGGTGCCGGGCCGCTTCCTGCAGGCCGAGGACGAATTCTTCAAGACGGTCGGCTACCGCATGGAGCTTCACGCCCAGGCGGTGCGCCAGGCGAGCCACGAGGCCGCTACGGGTGCGATCGAGGCCGGCGGCTTCAAGGCGCGGATCGCCGACCTGGTCGCCAATCCCACCGAGGCGATCCGTCTCGAGGCGGTCGACGCCGCGCTCTACCAGACCTTCACGCGCAAGCCCGGCGATTTCACCAAGCGGCTGCTGCAGGTCACCCACGAGTTCCCGGTGCTGCGCATGATCGTGCCGTTCATCAACACGCCGGCCAACATCGCCAAGTACACGCTGGAACGCACGCCGGTGGCGCCGCTGATGCGGGCGTTCCGCGCCGACATCGCCGCCGGCGGGGCGCGCGCCGACCTCGCCATGACCCGGATGGCGACCGGCACCGCCCTGCTGCTGGCCGCCTCCGACCTCGCCTCGCAGGGCCACATCACCGGCGGCGGGCCGCAGAACCCGGCCGAGCGGGCCGCGCTCTACCGCACCGGCTGGCAGCCCTATTCGGTCCAGGTCGGCGACCGCTTCTTCGCCTTCGGCCGGCTCGACCCGATCGGCTCGACCCTGGGGCTGGCCGGCGACTACACCGAGTACCTGATGAACGCCGACCTCGACGACCTGTCGCAGGAGGAAATGCAGGAGCTGACGGTCGCCATGGCGGCGTCGTTCGCCCAGAACCTGATGTCGAAGACATACCTGCGCGGCATCTCGGAATTCTTCGAGGTGATGTCGGATCCCGACCGCTACGGCGAGCGCTACGTCAACCGGCTGGTCGCCTCGGGGGTGCCGACCCTGGCCGCCGAAGGCGCGCGCTTCATCGACCCGACCATGCGCGCAACCCACGACTGGCTGTCGTCGGTCAAGGCGCGGGTGCCGGGGCTGGGCGCCGACCTGCCGCCGCGCCGCGACCTGTGGGGCCGGCCGATCTCCTTCCAGTCGGGCCTCGGCGGCGTCTACGACGCGGTCAGCCCGATCTACTCGCGCAAGCTCGATGCCGAGCCGGTCGATGCCGAGCTGATCGCCCACGGCTATTTCCCCGGCCCGGCCCAGCGCACGGTGACCCTCGACGGCGTGCGCGTGTCGCTCAAGAACCGGCCGGACATCCATTCGCGCTACGTCGAGCTCGCCGGCAACGCCTGGAAGAACCCGGATAAGGACGGCCTCGGGCTCAAGGACTATCTCAACGCCGTGGTTGGGGGCCGCCACGCCGACGGCGAGGTCTACGCCAAGGCCACCGCCGGCCCGGACGGCGGCAAGGTCGAGTTCATGAGGAAGGCGATCCGCGACTGGCGCCGGGGCGCGCGCGCGGCGCTGCTCGAGGAGTTCGCGCCGTTCTTCGAGGCCGAGCGCCTGCGCGGCCAGGTCCGCGCCCGGACCGTGCCGCCCCATGCCGGGCTTCTGGGCTTGCAGGAGGAGTGACGATGACGCACATTCGGGCCCATGGCCATCGCCCTGTTCACGATCCTGTGGCCGGTCTCCGGCCTCGCCGCGGCCTACCTGCTCCATCGGGCGGACCGCGGCGTGTTCGCCATGCTGTTCGGCCTGGTGATTGCCATGGGCCTGCCGATCGTGATCGCCATGGGCCTGGCCATCCCGTTCCACATGATCGGCTACTCCCGGGGCGAGGCGATCGCCGCGGGCATGGCCGACGGCTGGGGGCTGCTCCTCGCCATGGCCATGCTGTGGAGCTGGATCTGGATGCGCTCGCGCTCGGGCTAGACCGCGCACGGCGTGCGTGGCTCACGGCCACGATTGTTCTTTCCAGCATTGCGGGATCCGGCGGCGGCTCGGTACGCCGGGCGAGGCCCCGGGTCGCGGCCCGGGGCATGATGGTCATGATCCGGAGGGCCGGATCATGACCATCATGAACGGCAAGGACGGCTTGCGCAGCTTCGCCGGCGACGACGTCACCGACACCTTCCCGGTGACCTTCCCGTTCCAGGGCGGGGCGGCGAGCCTGATCGTGGTGCTGCGCGGGATCGCCGACAGCCTGCCCGCCTTCGTCGTCAACGGCACCGCGGCGCAGCAGCGCGCCGGCGCGGCGACGATCACGACGGCCGTCGTGCCGGCGACGGCTGAGACCCTGATCGTGGTGCGCGCCATGCCGGCCGAGCAGGGCTCGGACTATTCCGACGCCGCGGCGTTCCCGTCCGACGACGTCGAGGCCCGGCTCGATTACCTGACGATGGCGATCGGCGACGTCCAGCGCACGCTCGACCGGGCGCTGCTGGGCGACTGGCTCGACACCGCGCCGCACCAGTTCCCGGCCGAGGCGGTGCGCGCCGGCAAGATCGTCAGCTTCGACGACGACGGCGTGCTCGAGACGCTGCACCCGGTCGCGGGCTTCGTCGGGCCGGCGTTCGCCTGGGACGCCTCCGGCACGCTCGCCGGCCGCGACGCCTTCGATGCCCAGGCCGAGGGCTACGCGTACCTGGCCACCGACACCGACCCGCCGCTGCTCTACATCCGGGTGACCGCGGTCGCCGGCACCTGGTCCGACCCGATCCGCTTCTTCAGCGCCGACGTCGGCGAGGCCTCGATCCTCCGCGTGCCGGCGTCGGGCGTCGACCAGACCGCGCCGGACGCGCTGGTCATCACCACCGCGCACCTGCCGTCGGCCGCCGCCGACCAGGTCAAGCTGCGCTTCGTGTTCGAGGCCGCCAACACCGGCGCCATGACGCTCGAGGCGCGCCAGTCGGCGCTGGTGAGCTGGGGCGCCAAGGCGCTGGTCGACCTCGACCAGCAGCCGCTCGCGCCCAACGTGGTCGCGGTCGGCATGCCGTCGGAGGCGGTCTGGTCGGCGGCGCTCGACAAGTGGGTGTGGCTCGGGCCCAGCAATCTCGACGAGTTCGTGACCGCGACCGGGCTCGCCGCGACGCTCGCCGACTATGCCCAGCCGGCGGCCAAGCAATCCTGGACCAGGGCCCAGCGCCCGGGCGAGGAGGCGGTCGCCTATGCCGCCACCTGGGCGCCGGACCTCAGCCTCGCGCCGCTCAAGACGGTCGCGGCCCTCACCGGCTCGTTCCAGATCGACCTGCCGGTCGGCTGCCACCTGTGGGACGTGTTCACGATCGTTCTCCTGCAGGACGGCACCGGCGGCCGGGCGATCACCATGGACGCCGGCTACGTCAACCAGCCGGCCGCCTTCGTCGCCGACCCGGACAAGCGCCAGCTCATCGACTGCATGGTGACCGCCGTCACCGGCACCGACGCCACCGAGGCCTGGGTGCTCGGCGCGCCGATCGAGGAATGACCATGAGGGGGATCGCCAGCCCGCGCATCTCCGGCCGGCCGGGCCTCGCCCGGATCGCCGGGCCGCATTACGTCGAGGGTCTGCTGGCGCCGGCGGCCTCGCACAGCCTCGGCGCGCGCTCGATCGGGCCCTACACGCCCGACCGGGTGACCCTGGTCGCGGCCATGGTCAAGACCACCGCCGGCTTCACCCTGGTCTCGCTCGACGGTGCCAACATGGCCGCGCTCGCGACCGTGACCACGGGCATCAGCACGACCGGGATCTTCGGCCTCTACACCGGCGCCGGCAGCGCCTGGCAGGACCTGACCCAGGCGGCGGTGATCGTCGATCCGGTGGGCTCGGCCTACCACTACGGCTCGACCGGCTGGACGCTCACCGGCACCGGCGGCGCGACCACGGTCGCCGACAGTTTCACCGACACCACCGGCGACCCGCTGACCGGCACCCTGGCCGCGCCGGCGCTGGGCTGCGCGCTCGCGGCGACCGCCAACGAGGACCCGGCCAACGGCGACGTCGTCTGGGGCGGGCTCGTCTGGGCGGCGCGGCAATGGAACACCCACCAGGCGATCGGCAATTTCGCCGGCGCGTCGGCGCTCGCCGTCAGCGCCGATTTCGCCACGCCCTCGTCGCAGGGCCTGGTCGCCTGCTCGTTCGCGCCGGCCTGAGGAGAGCGCCATGACGCATTACCGCCTGACCTTCAACGGCCGCCCGACCGGCCAGGAGTTCGCCGCCGGCCGGCCGGTCGCGCTGGTCTACGTGCTCGCCGACGGCACGGAGAAGACCCAGCCTTTCCCGGCCAGCCACCCGTGGGCGGCCGGCCTGCAGCACGCGCGCATGGAGGCGCTGGGCTACGCGGTCGAGGCCTTCACGCCGCCGCCGGTGCCGCCGCCGCCGTCGCCGCCGCCGGTGCCGCCGGGACCTGCCGCCGTCAACGCCGAGCGCGACCGGCGGGCGGCCCAGCCCAGGCCGGTCACCGTCGACGGCCGGCGCTTCGCGCTCGACATGGACGGGGCCGCGCGCCAGTGGCTCGCCGACGCCGCCCGCGAGGCGCAGCGCCGGGTGCTGGCGGGCGACGAGACGGCGTTCATGGTCCGCGCCGCCGACGGCACCGATTACAGCCTGGCGCCGGCGGGGCTGCTCGAGGCGGCGGCCCAGGTGTTCGCGGCCGTCGACGGCCTCTTCAAGGCCGCCCAGGCGCTGCGCGACGCCCCCGACGGCATCCCGGCCGACTATGCCCATGCCCGCCACTGGCCGCGGGCGTGAGGGCGGCGATGAGCGCCGAGGACATCGTCAAGTGGCTGCTGGGCCTGTTCGCGGCGCTGGTGACCGGCGGGTTGTGGCTGCTGGTCAACGCGGTGCGCGAGACGCGCAGGACCAACAGCACCAACACCAAGGAGCTCTACGGCGAGATTGCCGGCGTCGCCCGGGAAATGCGCGAGCGCTACGTGCGCAATTCCGAGTTCATCGGCGCGATCGCCGACGTCAAGACGATGATCCGCGACCAGACGGACGCGCAGCGCGCGACCAACGACAAGCTCGACGCCCTGGTGCGCGAGCTGATCGAGCAGCGGCTGGACAACCCCGGCCGCGGAAAGGGGTGATCCCATGACCATGCTGCACGCCGACTGGCTGCCCGACGCGAAGATGGAGCGCGTCATCGTGCACTGGACCGCCGGCGGCCACAAGGCCACGGCCTACGACCGCAAGCACTACCACCTGCTGGTCGAGGGCGACGGCACGATCGTGCCCGGCATCCCGTCGATCGCGCTCAACGAGGCGCCGGTGAAGAAGGGCTATGCCGCCCACACCCTGCGCTGCAATTCCGGCGCCATCGGGGTGGCGCTGTGCTGCATGGCCGAGGCCGAGGAAAGGCCGTTCGATCCCGGCCCGGCGCCGATGACCGAGCGCCAGTGGCAGGTGCTCGCGCGCGTGGTGGCCGAGCTCTGCCGCCGCTACGCCATCCGCGTCGGGCCGCGCACGGTGCTGAGCCACGCGGAAGTCCAGGGCACGCTCGGGATCAAGCAGCGCGGCAAGTGGGACATCGCGCGCCTGGCCTTCGATGCCGCCGGCCCGCAGGACGCGCGGGGCTGCGGCGATCTCCTGCGCGCGTTGGTCCAGAAGCATGCCGTCGCCGCGACGGCCGCCGAGCTGGCGCCGGCGGCGCCGGCGAAGGCGGCCGCGCCCGACGCACGCCGTGCGCCGTCTCCGGACACGGTGCGCCAGGTGCAGCAGCGCCTCGCCCAGCTCGGCTATCACGAGGTCGGCGAGGTCGACGGGCGGGTCGGCAAGCGGACCTCGTCGGCCATCGTGGCCTTCCGGCTCGACAACGGCCTGCCCCTGTCGACGGCGATCGACGCCCGGCTGCTCAGCAACCTGATGACGGCCGAGCCGCGCGAGATCGCCCCGGAGCGGGCGCAGGCCACGGCGGGCGAGCTGCGGGAGAAGGGCTCGTCGATCATGTCGGGCGCGGCGGTGCAGCAGGGCGCCGGCGTCGCGGTCGCCGGCGGCGCGGTCGCCGAGGGCGTGGCCAAGTCCGGGGTGCTCGATGCCCTGAGCGAGACGGGCGAGACGGTCGGCCAGGTCACCGAGGCCCTGTCGCCGTTCCAGAGCCTGCTCGCCGTCGTCGGCGATTACCTCTGGCTGGCGTTCGCCGCGATCGGCGGCGTCGTCGTGTGGCAGGGCATCAGGATCGCCCGGGCCCGGCTCGCCGATCACCGCTCCGGCAAGACGTCGGCACCGGGAGGCGCGCCATGATCGGCGTTGCCAATCCCTGGGTGATCCTCGGCGTGCTTGGCTTCGGCGCGGTCGCCTTCGTCGCCGGGATGCAGACCCAGAAGAAGTTCTACCAGGCCGCCCGGGTGGCGAGCCTCGAGGCCAGGATCGCCGACATGCAGGCCGACGCCGCCGACAACGCGGCCCTGATCAAGGAGCTGACCGATGACGCACGAAAGCACGACCAGGCGTTCCAGGAGGCCGAGGACGATCTCGCGGGCGGTGCTTGCACTGTGTTCGACGATCGCTCTCTGGGGCTGCTCAACTCAGCCCTCGGATACCGCCTGCCTGCGCCCGCCGGCGAGCCTCGTCCAGGATCCCGGCCCGCTGCCCCGGGTGGCTGACGGCCAGGCTTCGACCGCGCGCACCTGGATGGTGCGGGCCGGGCGGCAGTACGCCCGCGCCCGAGGCCAGGTGATCGGCATGGGCCGCTGGACCGCGCGCAGCCGCTGCTTCCCGAAACCCTGAAAGGACCGGTCCATGGCCGAGCGCAACTTCTACCACGACCGCAACGACATCAGCGCGCCGGCGCGGCGGTTATTCGCCATCACCCCCGACGACGCCACCGACCTGGTCATGGTGACGCGCGGCATCTATGTCGGCGGCGCCGGCAACCTCGAGGTGGTGACCGAGCAGGGCGACACGGAGATCTTCGTCGCCGTGCCGACCGGCACCATCCTGCCGGTGATGGCGGTCCGGGTGCGCGCCGCCAACACCACCGCCACCAGCCTCGTCGGCATGACCTGACCAACCCCCGCAGAAAGGACCTCCTCCCATGGCCGTCACCTATCCCGCCGCGCTCAAGAATTCCCGCATGGACCTCGTCGACGACGCGGTCAACGCCGGCGCCGGCGCCGGCAAGCTCGAGATCGGCACCGCGGCCATGGCCGCCGTGCTGGTCACCATCCCGCTCTCCGACCCGGCCTTCGGCGCCGCGGCCGCCGGCGTCATCACGCTCGCCGGCGTGCCGATCACGGCGGCGGCGTCGGGCACCGGCACGGCGGCGGCGGCGCGCATCCGCGACAGCGACAACACCGACGTGGTCACCGGGCTGACGGTGGGCACCGGCGGGGCGGACATCGTGCTCGACTCGACCTCGATCACCTCGGGCCAGGACGTGACCATCAACTCCGGCACGATCACCCACGGATGAGGTTCAGGATCTATTACGGCGACGGCTCGACCTATAGCTGCGATCCGTTCCTGGCGCCGGCGGATAATGTCCAGGTCATCGCGCAGGAGGACGCGAGCAGCGCCAAGGGCTGGATACTGATGCACGGCCTCCTGACGCGCGAGGGCTTCTATTGCTGGCGCGCCGACGGTTACGGCTGGGACATGCACGAGACGGCCGGGTTCTGGGATTACTTGTTCAACTATCGCGGGCCGAAGCATGTGATCTTCGGGCGCACCATCCCAACCGCTGCATTCCACGAGATCATCGGCCGCGCCGGACGCGAAGGGCTGGGCGATGGGTAAGGCTGTATTCGCACCGGCCGTCAACGCCTTCCGGTTCTACGCCGATGACGGCGATGAGGCCAACTCATCGCCGCTCGCCAACCAGGACACCAACATCACCGTCGATGTCACGTCCGGCGATGTCGTCCTTCATCTGCGTGTCAGGATCGACGAGACCGGTGGTGCGGGTGGAGCCGGCACTGACGATTATTCTCTTGAGTACAGCCACGAGGGAGGGTCCTTCGTCAGACTGACGGACGGCACCACTCATGTTCAGTGGGGAACATCTCAACTAACGGAAAGCGGACCTGGGACCAACCCAACGACGAACAGGGCCACCAACGGCATCAGTGACCCAGGAAGTGGCTCGTTCGCCGCCGGGAAGCAGGCAGAGCGAGGCGGATTCGACTTTCTTGCCCGCCAACATCTTCTATCGGCGGACAATTTTACTGAGCATGTGGGCGGCGTGCTCCTGAAATCTTCCGTGCTCAGCGACGGAGATACGATCGATTTCCGGGTCACGGCGACCCTTGCTAGTGGCACGCTGACGAACAACGTCACGCCGAGGATCACGGTCCAGAAGCCGACCAGCATCTCGGGCGACCTCGCCGCCACCGAGGCCGCCGACGCCGCCGCGGTCGCCGTCGCCGTCCTGGTCCAGGGCGACCTCGCCGCGACCGACAGCGCCGACACGGCGGCCTTCGATGTCTCGACCCTGGTGCCGATCGCCGGCGACCTCGCCGCCACGGAAGCCGCCGGCGACGCCGCCGCCTTCGCCGCCCAGCTGATCGTCCAGGGCGACCTCGCCACGGGCGATGACGCCGACAGCGCCGCCTTCGCCGGGCAGGTGGCGATCGCCGGCGACCTCGCCGCGACCGAGGCGGCCGACGGCCTGGCCGTCGCCGGGCAGGTGGCGATCGCCGGCGCCCTCGCCGCGACCGAGGCGGGCGACAGTGCCGCCTTCGCCGGCTCGACCCTCGCGGCCGCGGTCGAGGGCGATCTCGCCGCCACGGAAGCGCCCGACGCGGCCGCCTTCGCCGGGCAGGTGGCGATCGCCGGCGACCTTGCGGCCGGGGAGGGGGCCGACACGGCGGCCTTCGCCGCCCAGCTGATCGTCCAGGGCGACCTCGCCGCCGGCGAGGGCGCCGACAGCGCGGCCTTCGTCGCCCGGCTGATCGTCCAGGGTGACCTCGCGGCCAGCGAGGCGGCCGACCGGGCATCGTTCTTCGCCGCGCCGCCGGTCACCCGGGCCCACGCGGCGCTGCACGTCGGGCTGCGCATCGGCCTGTGAGGCCATCGGGCTCGACCCGATGGTAGACTTTCACCGGGATTTGCCCGATATCGGCGGGGTTTTGTGGCGCTAAGTGTTTGATTTCATTGAGAGACTGATGACTTTTAATCAGACGGTCGAAGGTTCGAGTCCTTCCGCGCTCACCAGCCCTTACCCCTTGATCGGGCTGGCCTTTCCGGCTTCGGGGCTGAGAACATCAGGGGAACAAAGCGCCGGCCGGTAGACCCGATTTTCAGTCTACCGGTAGACTTTTTGCTTTTTCGTTCTCCCCATCGACCACGCTGGCGCGGTCGACCTCGAGCGTGATGTCCGCCTCGAGCAGCACGTCACGGTCACGCTTATCAACCGCGAGGTCGACCATCATTACACCGACGATGCGCAACCCTCTGGCCTTGGCCCGGACGACGGCCGCGCCGTGGACGATAGCGGCGATGTCGGGCAGATGCTTCGCCTCTCGAGGCGAGCCGATCTCGTCGTACAAGTCGACGTGCAAATCGCGCCTCGCCCGGAACTGCCAGCACTCGTTGAAGCTCATGATGCCTTCCCGTCGATCGAGGCGACCAGCTTGGCGATCGCGCCGTCGGCGAGCGCCTGGGTGAAGCTCAGATAGTGCTTGAGGATGGTGGTCGCGCTCTCCAGCGTGTGGCCGGTGATGGCGCAGATCTGCGGGATGGTGCAGCCGGCCTCGGCGAGGCGGGTGACCGCCGTGTCGCGCAGGTCCATGAACAGGGCCGTGCCGAGCGACGGGCAGGCTTGCGATGCGGCGGCGCGGATCTCGGCGAAGCGGCCGGTGAAGGCATCCGGTCCCCAAGCCCGGCCGGTGTCCTCGCGCACCAGCAGGGCCGGCGCCAGGTCGACGTCCGGCCGGCCGGCGTGCAGGGCGCGGGCGCGCAGCTCGGCGGCGTCGAGCCGGGCGCGCAGGCGCGGGGTTTCCTCCAGATCGATCAGCGCGCCGGTCTTGGCCTGGGCGAGGCTGATCCGCCCGGCGCGGCGCTGGGCGCGCTTGAGGCCGACCAGGTCGGCCCGGCGCTGGCCGGTGTCGAGCGCCAGCATGACGCCGTCGCCGATCGACCAGGCCCCGAGCCGGTCGGCGGCGGCGACGAGGGCGTCGACCTCCTCGGGGCTCCAGATGCGCACCCGCGGCCGGGTCGACTTGAGCTTGAGCTTCAGGAGCGGGTTGGCCTTGAGCCAGCCGATCTCGACGGCGAACGACATCAGCAGGCGCAGCACGCGGATCCGCGCGTTGGCGCTCGACAGGGAGATCTTGTCGTAGACCTCGCGATGATAGGCCTTGGCGAGCGGGCGGGTGATGGTCCTGACCGGCGCGTCGCCGGCCCAGGCGCAGAGCTTGCCGAGCTTGGAGCGGTAGTCGACCCGGGATTTGGGGGCGAGCTCCCTGAACTCGACGCTGTCGAGATAGAGATCGCGCAGCGCGGTGAGCGTGCGCGCGGCCGGATCGGCCGGCAGCCTGGCGCGCTCGATGCCGGGCACCGGATAGGCGATATAGGGGCAGCGGCCGAGCCCGGTGCCGCCCGCGCCCAGCGCGCGCGGATCGTCCTTGGCCCAGGCGTCGAGCAGGGCCTTGAGGGCTTGCGGCTCCTGCTGGCCCCAAGCGTCCAGGATGCGGTTGAGCCACAGGGCCTGTGAGACGGCGACCGGGAACGGCGAGTGCTGCCCAGTCGCGTCCTTGAGGGCGACGGCCTTCCAGCCGAGGTCGCGGAAGCGCGGGCCCGGCTGCCACTGGTAGACGTCGCCGGTCGCCCGGGGCTTGCAGATGAAATAGCGGATCGCGTAGTGCGCTGCCATGGTGTCTCTCCTTGCCGCGTGAGAGCCTTGCCCGGCGGATGGTGAGTCCGCCGGGGCTTGGTGTCAACGGATGATGGTGTGCCGGAGTTCAGCGCTGACCCGGTCGAGAAGGTCAAGCGCCCGCGCCGCGCCTTGCCCGGCAGCACTGTCAGACGGTATCGGGCGGAAGCCAGTCTTTGCCACGTCCGGCCCCTTGCCCTCGGCGTCGCCGTTGGTGTCGCGGCGGTTGATGACGGCCAGGCCGGCATGGTGATCGTCGAGCGTGCGCAAAGCCGCCAGCAACGTGGCCCGCAGGGCTCGCTTGCCCCAAAAGGTGACCGCGGCGCTGTCGTCGTCGCCGTCGCTGTGCATGAACGGCCCCTTGATCTGCATGCCGCCGCTGGCCACCGGCAGCTCGAGATAGATGCGCAGGCCGGTGAAGGTCTGGCCGTCGATCGTCTTCTCGACGATCTCGACGCGGGGCTCGTCGGGCATTTCCTCGGCGTAGATGTTCACTCGCATGGGTGTCTCCTTTGGGTTGCGGTTAGGAAACTCAGTGGTGGCAGGGTTCGTCGCCGGCGCCGCCGCCGTTGGCGGCCGCATCACACAGCTCGTCGGCGACAAGGAGCGCGGTCCGGCGGTCGACCGAGCCGGCGGCGAAGATCGCGCCGGTGCGGTCATGCAGGCGCACGTAGACCGCACCGCACTGGCAGGCGGCGACGCTCATGGACCTGGCCATCAGCACGCCCTCGAGCACGGCGACGTCCGGCTTGCGCAGCCGGCGGGGCCCGCGGCTCATCGCTTCTCGGCCCAGATCAGCAGCGCCAGGCCGATCAGGCCGGCGAGGGCGATGGTGGCGGCGCTGAGGATGGCGTAGGCCTGGGCGACGTCGATCGGTTCGGTCATGGGGTGCCTCGTGCGGTGCGGGTGACGGCCTGGTGGAAGCTGGCCTCGCCGAAGCGGGCGAGGATCGCCACGCCGCCGGCCGGCCGCCAGCCGGTGACGGCCATGGCCTCGACCTCGACGGCGAGGCCCTCGGCGGTGGCGGCGGCGAGGATCCGGTACTGGAAGCGGGGTGCGGTCATGGCGTGCTCCTCCTGGTCGGGCGCGGATGGCTGGCCGGCCAGCCGTTGCAGTGGGCGCGCTCGTGGCGCAGCAGCGCGCCATGGCGGCGGGGGTCGAGATCGCGGGCGATCAGGATCCAGCAGTCGGCGCCCGAGCGGATGGCGCAGGCGAGCGCCAACGGCGCGCCGGGCGCGCCGGCGCACAGGGCGCGCACGATGTCGGGGCGCGACGGCACCACGTGCAGGACGCCGGGCCCGGTCCACGGCCGGTCGTATTCGGCCGGCGGGGGCGGGCCCCAGGCGCCGGCCAGGAGCAGGGCGACGATCAAGGCCCGGCGCATCATCGCTCCGGATCCTCGGGCGGCAGGGGCCCGCGCCGGCGGGCGGCGAGCGCGATCGCCAGGATGGCGCCGGCGCCGGCGCTGGCGATGCCGACGCAGGCGGCGAGGATGATTAGCTCGGCGGTCACGGCCGCGCCACCCTCACCCGGGGCAGGCCGCCGGGGGCGGCCGGGGGCCGGGCGCCGACCAGGACCAGGGCGTCGAAGCCGCAGGCCAGGCAGCGCCCGAGCGCGGTCACGCCGGCCGCCCAGCGCCCGGGCTCGGCGCAGCGGTCGCACAGGCCGGTTTCGCCGGTCATGCGGCGCTGGCGACGCGGGCGGGGCCGGCGGTGGACGAGGATGAAGTCGCGGGCCTTCATGGCTGGGCCGCCGTGTCGCGGACTTCGCTCGCCGACCCGGCGGCACAGCCGTGGAGCGCGCCGGCGGCCTCCACGAGATCGAGCTGGCGCGGGCCGGTGGCGCCCGCCTTGGCCTTCGACAAATCCTCGGTCGAGCCGAACCGCAGCTCGCGCGGCAGGACGCGGGCGGCCTCGTGCATGACCATGGCGCGCAGCGTGCCGCCGGTCTTGGCGAGCAGCTGCTTGCGCGCCGCGGCGTCGCACTCGCCGGTGGCGTCGAGCATCTCGACCAGGCGCTCCTTGCCGGCGAGCTTGAGATAGTCCTCGCTGAGCGGCAGGGCCTCGGCCATGTCGACGCCGAGGTCCTCGGCCAGCGCGACCGCGACCGCCTCGTCGCCGAGCTGCGGGGTGTAGCCGCAGAAGCTGCCGACCCGGCTGGCGACCAGGGCGGCGAACAGGGCGTCGAGGTCGGCGTCGGCCAAGTCGCGCACGGCGCGGTAGACGGCGCGCCGCCCGTCCGGGCCTTCGCCGCCCGCCGCGATCAGGCCGTTGTAGCGGCTGACCTCGGCGAACAGGGACACGCCCATCGTCTTGCGCAGGCGGTCGAGCCGGGTGTCGAGCTGGAGCGAGAGCACGTGATCCTCGTTGAGGATTTCCCCCTTGCGGATCGAAACAACATGCTGGTGGCCCGGCGTCAGCAGGGCGAAGCAGGTCATCACCTTGGCCGCGCGCACGTCCCGTGCGACGGCGTTTTGCAGGGCGATGGTCTTCATCTGGTGCGCGGCGAACAGGTGCTTCTTGGTGAAGTCGGGCTTCGGCGCGGCGGCGCCGTTGCCGGCCTTGCCGCCCGACTTCGCCGCCTTCGGCCTGACGTAGCCGGTCTTGACCTCGACGCCACGATTGCCGACCACGATGACCGCGCCGGCGACCGCGCGATCCTTGGAGCGGGTGTATTGCCACTCGCTGAAATAGTTCTCGTGGACCTCGACCCAGGCCCATTTCCGGCCGAGCTTTTCCCTGGTCGCCTCGATCGCCGCCGACTGCAGCGTCAGGAACTGCGCCTTGTCGGCGAAGCGGCGGTTCATGTCGACGTCGTCGGGGTCGTCGACGAAGGCGCCGTCATAGAGGTCGAGGGCGAAGTGCGCCGTGTTCACCTTCGGCAGGTCGCCGACCATGGTTTGGTAGATCCGGCGCGGCTCGGTGGCGTAGCGGATGACGGCGGCGAGCACCGCCTCCTGTTCCTTGGCCGTGCCGAGCTTGAGCATGCGCGCCTGGGCGATCGAGATCTCGCCCGCCTCGAGCGCGGCCTGCGCCGCCGGCGCCAGCTTGTCGGCGAGCGCCAGCCGCTCCTGGACGTGACGCCGCGACATGGCGACGCGCGCGGCGATGTCGTCGGTGCCGAGCCCCAGGTCGCGCAAGGCCGCGTAGCCGCGGGCTTCTTCCATGGCTGAGAGATCCTGGCGCTTGACGTTCTCGACGATCGCCAGCTCGAGCGCGGCGCGGTCGTCGAGGGCACAGACCAGGACGGGCAGCGTCCGCGCGACCGGCCACCGGCCGGTCTCGATCAGGTGGCCGATCGCGCGGTGGCGGCGCTCTCCAGCGACGATCTCGTAGTGGCCCTTGCCCGCCGGGTGCGGCCGCACGACGAGGTTCTGCAACAGCCCCTTGTCGGCGATCGAGGCGGCCAGCGCGGCGATCTCGGCGTCGTCGAAGCTCTTCCTCGGGTTGAGGCTCGAGGCGACGATGCTGGCGTGGGGCAGCTGGCGCAGCTCGCCGGCGAGGGGCGGCGCGGCGGCGGGCCCCGGCTCGGCGGCCGGGGCGGCCCTGCGGGCCAGCTTGGTGGTCTTCGGCGTCGAGGTCCTGGTCCTGGTCTTCGTCTTGATCGCCATGGCAACGGCTCCTTTCAGGGGGTGGTGAACATCGGGTGGCGGGCGGGCGGGGCGTCCTGGCCGGTCAGCGCCACCCAGCGGCGGACCCGGGCGCGCAGATTGGCCGGCCGGCGCGCATGGCGTGCGCGGGGATTGCGGCTGAGCCGGTCCCACGTCGCCCGCTCGAGGCGGGCGGCGCGCAAGGTGAAGGGGCAGCGGACCCGGACCCACTTGCGGCCCAGCCGCTCGACGAACACCAGCCTGAGCCCGGCGCCGATCGCCGGGGCCTCGTCGTCGAAGGGCAGCCGGATCCACATCTCACACGCCCTCGCCGGCGTGGATGCGGGCGAGCAGCTTCTTCGTCCAGTCCGACGGCAGCGGCTCGCCGGCCTCGTCGTCCTCGACGATCTCGCCGCCGGCGTCGGGGACCTCGCCGTTGTGGCGGATCCAGCTGTCGACCTGGGCGCGGCTCCAGCGCGGCCGGCCGGGCAGCGGCAGGGGCGGCGGAAAGCGGTGGCGCTGCTCGAGCACGGCCCGGTGGTCGGCGAACCAGTCGAGGCTGTGGCCGAGCCGCTCGCCGACCTGGGTGGCGGTGTAGGTGCCGGGCCGGGTCATCAGCCGATGGCCTTTCGGATCGCGGCGGCGCGCTCGCGGTCGACGGCGATGAGGGCTGCGAGCGCCAGGCCGGCGACGCGCAGCAGGGATGCCCGGGTGGCGCCCGGCCGGCCGGCGGCGACGTTGACGGCGGCCGCGACGCACTCCTCGTGCAGCGCATGGATGGCGTCGACCGGCGTCGCCTCGGGCGCCGCGGCGAAGGCGGGGATCTCGGCCAGGAGCTGGCGGCGGGACTGGATCACGGGGCGGGGTCCTCAGTCGTCGCTGTCGACGGTGACGACGATCTCGCCGATGCCGCCCCCGAACAGCTCATGGAGGGCGCCGGTGTCGGCGGCCTGGCGGTCGAACTGGACGGCGAGCCGGTCGTAGGCCTCGGCGTTGGCTGGGTCGGCCACCGCGCAGCCGCGCCAGTCGGCGGCGTCCTGGCGGAAGGTCATGACGGCGACATTCAAGGCGTGGGTGAGCGTGTGGACCTCGGCGGTGGTCAGCATGCGGTGGGCCATGGTGGTGTCTTCTCCTTCCGGCCCCGGGTCTCGCTGGCGCTCGCCCGGGGCGCGCCCGGCGGGCGCGTTTCACGTGGAACGAACCCGGTACAGGGCCGTGGCAGGCCGGTGTACGGGGGTGATGGGCGGGGATAATTTGCTGTTTTGGCAAGTTTGTCAATCTGTAATTTGACAAAACAGCAAGATGCGCGACGCAATTTTAATTAAATTCGCCGGATCGACAGGCTCGTGTGAGGCGAAGTCCGCTAGACTTCCGGTTGCCGGCGACGTCGTCGGCAATCACACATTGCAAGGGAGCATTCCGGAAATGAGATACCTGATTGCCATCCTGGCCGCGGCGGCCGTCCTGGCGCCGGCGCTGGCCAACGCCCACGGCGGCGGCTGCCGCAAGTCGTCGCCGCCGGGCCAGTGCTGTCACATGGAGACCGCCACCGGCATCGTGCACTGCCATTGAAGGCTAGGCCGGGCGTCTCGTCCCGGGCGGCTTCCCTCGGGCGGGACGTCCGGCAATCGCGCCGGGCGGCGCGGGCGGCGCGGCAAATGTAGTCAGGAAGCGTGGTTGGCGTTGGCGGGCTCGCCGCCGGGCGGGTCGTTCTGCAGAGCCGCCAGGGCGCGCAGCCAACGGTGCTGCTCGAACTCCGACATGGACTGGAAGTAATCGAGCCACCGCCGTTCGCGGGGGCTGAGCTTGACGCCGCCCAGGATCTCGACCCCGTCGCATTCCAGCCCGCGCTCGAGACGCGACAGCCAGTTCACCGTCAGCCGCCGCTCGCCGCTTTCCAGTCGCGATATCTGGTCGCCGGTGGTGCCGATGCGGCTCGCGAGCTCACCCTGGGTGAGCTTCTTGGCCTCGCGCAATTGCCTGAGTCGGTTCTCCATGACCGCCATATTGCGAAACTGGCAAATTAGTTGTGGAAAAGTTTGGTCGAATTGAGATTGACAAAAACGCAAGATGTTGATTAACGTCAAGCCCTAGTGATTTGCCGTAGTGGCAACCACGATATCTAGTTGCCAATCTGGCAATTCCGGGGCGAGGGCGATGCGGCTTTCTGACTGGTTGAGCGAGCAACAGGTGGTGAAAGCGGCGTTCGCCGAGCGCGTCGGCGTCCATCCCAGCCAGATCACGCGCTACTGCAAGGGCGTCCGGGTGCCGACCCGCGAGATCGCCCGGCGCATCTTCCGCGAGACCGGCGGCGCGGTCGACCCGAACAGCTTCCACGACCTGGCGGACCTCGACGCGGAGGTCTCGGACGCCCCGGCGCGCGCCGATAGACCTCCTGAGACCCGCCACACGACTTCACACGCCGCAAGCGAGGCCGCCTGATGGACCGCTATCTCGACTATCTCGCCGACACGACGCCGGAGGCCTGGCGCAGCGGCTGGCGACCGACGCCGGAGCAGGTGGCCGCCTGGCGGCGGCCGGCCGCGCGCAAGACTTGGTGGCGCGCGGTGCTGGCGAAGCTCAGGATCGCCGCCGCGGCGGGGGAGGCGCGCCAATGAGCATCGCCGCCATGGTATCGAGGGTTTCCCGCCCGCCGTCGCTGGCGATGCCCTTGCGCTCCAGCGACTTCCGGATCTTCGCCAGCTCGGCGAGCGTGCTCTGCTCGCTGGTGATGCCGGCCGCGACCATTTCGCGGGCGAGGAACATGGTCATGCCGGCGAAGATCACGCGGAGCTCCAAGGCCATGGAGAAGGGGGCGAAGTCGTCGTCGTTGGCGGCCATTGCCGAATTCCTTTCGCTGCTGTGGGGCCGGAGAGCGTGCGGTGAGTCGCCGGACCCGGGCAAGGGGAGGGGCTGATGGCCGTCTCGCTCGCCCGCCTGTCCGTCGTGCCGAAGGCGCCGGTTGCGCCCGACCCGGTCTGCTGCCCGCGATGCGGCTGGCTGCTCGAGGCCGATGGCTGGCTGGTCGAGGTGATCGAGGACAGGGGCATCGCCCGGCGCGGCGGGGAAGCCGTCCGCGTGACGCCCACCGAGGGCGCGGTGCTGGCCTGTCTGGCCGCCGGCAGCCGGGTCAGCGCGGCGCAGATCTACGATGCGCTCTACTGGGACCGGGGCGAGGACCGCGAGCCTGAACTCCGTCTGGTCCACGTCTACATCTGCAAGCTGCGCAAGCTGATCCAGCCGCTCGGGCTCGCGATCGAGACCAAGCGGAGCCTCGGATGGCGCCTGGTGGAGGCCGCCTGATGGCCGTCTCGGGCACCGGCACGGCGCGCGAGATCTCCTTCGGGGTGAGCGCCAGGCTCTATGGCAAGCTCGAGGCGCTGGCCAGGGAGCGCGGGACGCGCCCGGCGGTCCATGCCCACGACCTGTTCCAGGCGGCGTTCGCGGCCGCCGTCGGTGTTGCGCCCAACCGCGACCTCGACGCGGCGGTCGCCCGCACCATCGTGCTCGCCGGCGCCGGCACCGACGCCGCCCTGATCGCCGCGAACGTCGGGCTCACCGAGGCCACGGTCGGCCGCATCCTCGACGCCTGGCGGGCCGAGACCGGCGCCGCGCTCGAGGGGGGGGGGCGCGTGATGGCCGCGGCCATGATATCCCGGGGCGGATCGACAGCCGCCCGCGACGGCGCCGGGGCCCGGTTGCCCTTCGGCGTCCCGGCCGGCGGGGTGCTCTCCTGGGCTCCGCCGGCCGCCTCATACCCAGCGCGTGACCCGAGCCCGGGCCGGCGGCGATCCGGCCGCCGGCCGCGCACGCCATGCGCCAGCCTTCGCCCGGGCGCTCGCCGCCCCGGGCGATCCGGGGCCGGCATGGCGGTACGCCTGGACACGACAGCCCGGCCGGCCCCGACCCGTTCCCGCGAGGCCCGGCCATGACGCTCGCCCGCGCCCGGGTCACCCACAACGGCCACGGCGGCATCTACGAGCTCGAGATGTCCAAGGCCGGGCTGACCGTCTGGCGCTACGGCGCCCCGGTCGCCGACGTGCTGATCGGCGGCAAGACCGCGCTGCGGATCAACGACCACTTCAAGGCGCTGGCGACGGTCGCCGAGCGCAACGCCTATATCGACGGGGTGATCGCCGCCGGCCGGCTCGACGCCGATGCCGGGCTCGGCAAGCTCGTCGTGCTGCGCGACAGCCAACGAGGGCCCGAGCCGCTCGAGCTGATGGTCCAGGTCGGCAACCGCTGCCTGGTGCGCGGGGTCAGCTACAACTGGATCGCCAACATGGTGTCGCTGGGGGTGTCGACGCTGGCGGCCCGCATCGAGCAGCAGGGGCGCAACCGATGACCCCGGGTCAGGCCCGGGGCGGGCAGGACGCGCCCCTCGTCGGCCTCGTCGGCATCGCCGTCCGGATCACGCTGCGCGGCATGAGCGGCACGAGCGTCGACGATCTGGCGCGGCTCGGCCAGGCGGTCGATGCCGCCTGCGCGGTCGTGACCGACGATCCGGCCGACAACCTTGTCCTGTGGGCCGCCGACTGCGTCGGCCAGTACGGGCTCAGGGTCGACACGTTCCACGCGCTGAAAAGGGCCCTCGAGGTGTGGAGCCACGAGCGCGCCCGCCGCGCCGCGCCCGAAAGCCCCCAAGCCGACCCGCACTACTGGTGGAAGCGCGAAGCGGGGGGCATGGCATGACCACGGCCTGGGTGCTGGTGTTCTTCGCCTGCCAGCTCGGCCAGGCCGCGCCGATGACGCGCGAGGTGTGCACCTGGTCGGCGGTCGCCGCACCCTATCAGAGCTTCAGCCTCTGCCAGGCCGACGGCCAGCGGCGGCTGGCGATCGCAGCCGAGACCCTCGCGCCGGCGAATTTCGTCTGGCTCTTGTGCCTGCCGCGCGACGACATGATCGCGGGCGATCCGGTATGAGCACCGACCTCGCGCCAAAAATCGAGATCCGCGACCTGGTCGACCTGCTCGGCGCGCGCGCCGGCGACGTCTGCTGCAAACTGTTGCCCGAAGGCAGGCTCTCCCACACCCGGTTTCAGGTCGGCTCGCTCGCCGGCGAGCCCGGCCAGTCGCTCTCCGTCAACCTGCGCGGGATGAAACCGGGCAACTGGCACGATTTCGCGTCCGGAGAGCGCGGCGACATCCTCGACCTCATCGCCCAGGTGCTGTTCCGCGGCCACAAGGGCGAGGCGGTCACGTGGGCGCTCGGCTATCTCGGGCTCAGCGACGCCGACCCGGACGCCATGCGCACCGCGCGGCGCGAGGCCGAAGCCAAACGCCGCCAGGCGGCCAAGGAGGCGCAAGCCCAGCGCCGGCGCATGCGCGCCGCCGCCTGGCAGCGCTGGGGGATCGAGGCGAGCCCTGAGATCCGCGGCACGGCCGTCGAGCGCTACCTCGCCGGGCGCGGCATCGACCTCGACCGCCTGGGCTCGACCGGGGCGCTGCGCTACCACCCGGAGCTCTTGTCGGCCGAGGACGGCTGCTTCTATCCGGCGATGGTGGCCGCGATCGTCGGGCCCGACGGCCGCTTCCTCGCCTGTCATCGCACCTGGCTCGAGGTCCGGACCGACGGCCGCGTCACCAAGGCCGACCTCAAGGCGCCCAAGAAGTGCCTGGGCGGTTGCCAAGGCGGCCACATCTCGATCGCCAAGGGCCGGGCAGGGGTGCCGCTCAACCGCGCGCCCCAGGGCGACCGCTGCATCCTGATCGAGGGCATAGAGGACGCGCTGACGCTGGCGATGGCGCTGCCCGAGTGGCGGATCGTCGCCACGATTTCCGTCGACGGCATGGCCGGCGTGATCATGCCGGCGAGCGTGACCACGCGGGTGCTGTTCCGCGACCGCGACACCGAGCCGGCCGCGCTCGCCGGCTTCGAGCGCGCCAAGCTCGCCCATATGCGCCAGTGCCGCGACGTGCGCGTCGCCGCCTCGCCAGGCGAGGCCAAGGACGCCAACGCCTACCTGATGGAGACGGCGGCATGAGCGACGAGCTGACACCAAGGCCGGCGGTGATGGCCTTCGCGAGGCTGATGGAGCGCGAGCTGCGCGCCAACGACCACAAGGGCGGCCGGGAGAACTGGCTGAGTGTGCCGCCGCGACGGCTGTTCACTCATCTCGAGAGCGAAGTCCGCGAGGCCGGCGACGTTCTCTCGCCGCTGATCGAGCGGGTTGCGGCCGGGGATAAGCCGACCGCCGCCGGCCTCGCGGTCCTGCTCGCCGGCGAACTGGCCGACATCGCCAACATGGCGATGATGGTCGCCGACCGGTGCGGCTGCCTCGACGAATTCGGGGTCGCCGAATGACCGCGCTGCCGCTCGATCCGCCCGAGCTGCGGGCGATCTATCTCGCCGCCGGCGGCGACACCACGCTCGGCCTCGAGCGCGGGCGCGACATCGCCACCCGCCAGCTCGCCGGCCGGCTGACGCGCTACGCCTGGGCGGGCGACCAGGTGGTCTCGAGCGCGATCGAGTTCGAGGGGCCATGGCCTGAGGCCTGGGCCCGGTTCCGTGCCCTTTGCCTGGAGGCAGACCCATGCCCGACCTGATCCGGTTCATCGTCCCCGACCTTTACGTCTACGGCGCCCTGGCGATCGTGCTGCTGGCCTATGCCGGCGATGCGACCGCGGCCGCTTTGGTGGCGGGGCTCGCCTACCTGTCGCAGCTGTGCAGCTTCACGTGGGCGGCCGGCGAGTTCCAGGGCGCCGGCTGGCGGCGGGCCGCCAACAGCCTGCTGGGTGTGGCCGTGGTGGTGTGGGTGGCCGCCTGGGCGTGGGCGGTGGTCGGATGACCGGCCCGCCGCTGATCCTCGCCCCGCGCATCGCGTGCGCCGACCCGCTGGTGACGGCCGCCCTGGTGGTGCTGGTCGACATGGCGGGCGGCGCCCTGTCGCTGCCGGCCGATCTGGTCGACGCGGTCGCGGCCGGCGAGCAGCTGGCGGTCAGCCGCGCCGGCGGGCGCATCATCCTCGAGCGGCCGAGGCGCGTGCGGCCCTATACCGGCGACCCGGATCCGGGAGGGCTCTAGGTGGCCGATAAGGACAAGCGCCTCGCCGACCTCGCCCAAGCCGTCGAAGGCGCGACCAACATCGTGCCGATCGCCGGCCGAGACGGCGAGCCGCCGGGCCCCGACCCGGGCTCGGCCGGCGGTGGCCAGGGACGCGGTCGCGGCGAGGCCTGGGTGCTGCGCGCCGACGGCCTGCCCGACGGCTGCCCGATTATCCCGTTAGGCAAGCACGGCCATGACTATTTCTATCTCGACGCGCTTCGCCAGATCGTCTCCCTGCGCCCGCGCGACCACGGCCGCAACGCGCTCGCCAGCCTGTTCGCGCCGTCGTCGGAACTGTGCGCGACCTTCTGGCCGCGCTGGAAGGAGGTGCCGATCGAGGACGAGACCGGCGCCGTGGTCAAGGGTGCGGATGGCAAGGCGGTCAAGCAGTGGGTGGTGTCGGGCTTCGCCGCCGACCACTGCGCCGATGCGCTGATGGACGCCTGCGCCCGGCGCGGGGTGTGGAACGCCTTCGACCAGATCCGCGGCGCCGGCGCGTGGCTGGGCTCCGACGGCCGGCTGATCCTGCATTGCGGCGACACGCTGTGGCGCGACGGCGAGACCATCGCGCCGGGCACGCTCGACGGCTTCGTCTATCCGTCCGCGCCGCGCCTGCCCCGACCCGCGCAGCTGCGCCAGCCGACCGGCGCCGACGGCGGGCCGGGCGGGGTGCTGCTCGACACGCTCAAGACCTGGGCCTGGGAGCGCGGCCACGTCGACGCCATGCTGCTGCTCGGCTGGGCGGGTGCGGCCATGCTCGGCGGCGCGCTCGACTGGCGGCCGATGGCCTTCATCACCGGCGATACCGGCTCGGGCAAGTCGACCCTGCACAAGCTGTTCAAGTACCTGTTCGACGGCGGCATGGTCCAGTCGTCGAACACCACGGCGGCCGGTCTCTACCAGGAGATCAAGCAGGCCTCGGTGCCGATCGCCATCGACGAGCTCGAGGCCGGCGAGGACAACCGGCGCGCCATGCAGGTGCTCGAGCTCGCCCGCCAGGCCTCGTCGGGCTCGGTGATGCTGCGCGGCGGTGCGGAACACCAGGGCGTCCAGTTCACGGCGCGCTCCTGTTTCCTGTTCTCGGCCATCCTGCCGCCGCCGTTCGCGCCCCAGGACCGGTCGCGGATGGCGATCCTGCGGCTCAAGTCCCTGCCCGAGGGCCAGGTGCCGCCGGCGATCGAGCCGGCCCACTGGGCGGGCGTCGGCCGCGGCCTGCTGCGCCGGCTCGCCGACCAGTGGCCGCGGCTCGCCGACACGCTGCACCTCTACCGCGCCACGCTTTCGGCCGCCGGCCACGATGCCCGCGGCTGCGACCAGTTCGGCACGCTGCTCGCCTGCGCCGATCTCCTCCTGTTCGACCAGGTGCCCGATGCCGACACGCTCGACGAATGGCGCCGGCTGCTCGACGCCGCCACCTGGCGCGAGCTGACCGACACGGCGTCCGATGCCGAGAGCTGCCTCGACTACCTGGCCGAGAGCTGCCCGGAGGCCTGGCGCGGCGGCTCCAAGCAATCGGTGGCCGAGCTGGTGCGCGAGCAGTGCCGCGGCCTGGGCGAGACGTTTCACGCGGTCGCGCTGTCGGCCGGCGGGCTGGGCGTGGTCCGCGCCAAGGGCGAGCGGCAGTACTATCTCGCGGTCGGCAACGCCCACCGCGGCACCATGCACCTGTTCGAGGGCTCGCGCTGGGCGGGCAAGGCCGGGATGACCGGCGGCTGGGTCGAGGCGCTCGCCCGGGTTCCCGGGGCGGTGCTGGGGCGCACCGCGCGCATCGGCGGCCGGCCCACCCGCTGCGTGCAGATCCCGGTCGAGGCGATCTGCCCCGATCTCGGCCCGGCCGGCGAGGCGCGCGCTTCTGGAGATAACCAGTCGGCCGGCCCGGCCGACGCCGCTTCATCTTCCGACCTCCCCTACTAAATCTGAGGAACTACTTGAGACCATGGCCCCGACCCGCGCTCCCGCTCTTGCCATCCCGCCCCGACCCGTTGGGAGTGATCGGTCACGGGCGCGGGTTCGGGGGTGTAACGGTGTAACGCTGGTGTAACGCGGCGGGTGTTACGCCTAAGTCGTTGATAGTGTTGCGTAATCGAGTGGTGTAACGGTGTAACGGCAAAAAACAGACCCTACATACATGCGGGCGCTCGCGCGCGCGTATGTAGGCCCTGCCGTTACACCGTTACACCGTTACTCCACTCTTCCAGAGAGAGATTTAGAGAGATGGATCAAGGCTTTCGGCGAGCGGCGGTGTGTAACGGCGGTGTAACGGCGCCGTTACACCTGGTCGCGGCTGGCGGGCGCGGGCGGGCGCGGGCGCGGGGCAATAAACAACGGGGCGTTTATCGATGGGCGTGAAGGCAGGGCTGACGGCGGCGATCGAGGATCTCGGGACGGGCGAGCCGCCGGCGACGCTGGTCGAGCGGCGGCAGCGCCAGCTCGCGCTGCTGCCGGAACTCGAAGGCGACCGGGCCGATGCCGACCAGGGCGAGGGCCCGCGCGGTCCAGGGCGGCCGAAGGGCTCGAGGAACCGGCGGACGCAGGAATGGACCGATTACCTGGGCGGGCGCTACGGCACGCCGCTGGAGCGCCTGGCGCAGCTCTACAGCAGCGATCCGCACGCCCTGGCGCAGGCCTTCGGCGTCAAGATCGAGGTGGCGATCGAGGTCATGAAGGCGTCGGCGATCGCCGCCCTGCCGTACATGCACCAGAAGCAGCCGATGTCGGTCGACGTCCACGGCAAGGGCCGCATGGTGGTCGTGCTGGGCCACATCGACGGCGACGAGGCCGACCAGGCGGCCGAGGACGGGCTGTCGATGGTGCTCGACCTGGTCGCCACGGCCCCGGAAAAAAGCGATGGGAATTCAGATGGTTAGCGCGATGGCCCGGCGCCAGTCTACCACTCGCCAGTCTACCACATCGCCCGAATGTGGCGGAAACCTGCGGGTTTCGGTGCCTCGCTCGTCTGATCCAAAATCAGACGGCGCGTGCCTCGGCCTCGCCCTGGTTGCCGCGCACGCCATGCGCCGATCGGCCACAGGACGCGCGAAATCCCGGCCGCCCGGCCGCGGCGGCACCCGGGGGGAGGGTCGCGCGCATCCGTATATGGGCCAAGGTGTCCAGGCTTTCCACTTTTGGCCGAAAGGGCTGGCGGAACCTTGTTGCTGGTTGTCGCGGGTCGGGGGTGCGGGTCCGGGTGGCCGCGCTCCGGCGAGGGGAGCGCGTCATGGCTGAACAGGTGCGGCTCGATTACATCCCGGACGGCCCGGTCCTGAAGGCCTACTTCAGGTCGACCGCGCCGGTGCACGCGATCATGGGGCCGATCGGGTCGGGCAAGACCAGCGCCAGCCTCATGAAGCCGTTCCGCTTCGGGCCGCTGCAAATGCCGGATCCCAGGGGGGAGGTCAAGGTTCGCCGCACCAAGTGGGTTCAGATCCGCAAGACTTACCGCGATCTCGAAAGAACCACAATACCCAGCTACTTCAAATTGATCCCGAAGGACGCCGGCGACTGGCGCGGCGGCACCGGCGGCGAGCCGGCGAGCCACACGATCCGCCTGCCGATGACCGACGGCACGGTGTGCGAGATCGGCGTGATGTTCGTGGCGCTGGGCGACAACGACATCGAGAGCGTGCTGCGCGGCTTCGAGTACACCGGCGCGGGCTTCGGCGAGCTCGACCTGATGGAGCGCTCGGCGCTCACCTATGCGATCGGCCGCGCCGGGCGCTATCCGGAGAGCTTCGGCGACTTCGGCCCCACCTGGCACGGCGTGTGGGCGGACATGAACGCGCCCGACACCGACAGCTGGACCTATGACGTGTTCGTCGAGGCCCTGCCGGAGGGCTGGGCGTTCTTCCAGCAGCCGGGCGGGCTCGAGCGTGAGGCCGAGAACCTCAAATACCTGCCCGGCGGCCGGGCCTATTACGACAACCAGATGAAGGGCGCGCCCGAGTGGTACATCAGGAGGATGATCGACAACCGGTTCGGCTTCAGCCGCGACGGCAAGCCGGTCTATCCGGAGTACAACGACGCGCTGCACTCGACCGATCGCGAGCTCGAGCCGATCGCCGGCAAGGCGCTGATCGTCGGGCTCGACGCCGGCCGCAAGCCGGCGGCGGTGTTCCAGGCGGTCGACATGGAGGGGCAGGTGCAGTGGATCGCCGAGCTGGTGTGCCAGGACATCGGCGCCAAGGCCTTCGGCAAGCGGCTGAGCCTGTTCATCGCCGAGCGCTTCGCCGGCGTGCGCTGCATCGGCTCGGCCGATCCCTCGGCGGCCTATCCGTCCGATACGGCCAACGAGGACGATCAGGCGTGGATCGACATCGTGAGGAACGAGGCCGAGATCGAGATCAAGCCGGCGCCGACCAACCAGCCGGGCCTACGCCAGGAGGCGGTGCGCCAGGCGCTGGCGCGGATGATCTCGGGCGAGAAGCCCGGCTTCCTGCTGTCGCGCAAGCGCTGCCCGATCCTGCGGCGCGGCTTCAACTCCGGCTATCGCTACAAGCGGATCAAGATCGGCGGGTCGGAGCGCTATGACGACGTGCCCGACAAGAACGACCACAGCCACCCGCACGACGCCGGCCAGTACGCGGCGCTGCGCGGCACCGACTTCTCCGACCTGATCGGCCGGCGCAAGCGCCGGGGCGGGGGGCGCCTCGAGGTGGCGACCGAATATGACCCGATGACCTTGAGGGCGACATGACCGGCGTTCCCGGCATCGAGCTGCGCGCGCCGAGCGAGGCCGACATCGACCATGTCTGCCGGCGGCTGCGCGCGCTCGACCGGGCCGAGATCTTCGCGCTTCGCCACGGCGACGGCGTCGATGCCCTGATCGAGGACCTGGTGCTGCACGCCCCGGGCTTCCTCGAGCTGCGCGCGGTGGCGCCGGCGCATGCCGTGCACCGGGCCTGCGGGCTGGTCGGGCTGTTCCCGATCCGGCCGCATGTCGCCGGCGCCCTGTTCTTCGGCACCGACGAGCTGGGCGCGCTTCTGCGCCCGCTCACGCGCTGGATCCGGCGCGCCCTCATTCCGCGGGCCCAGTCCCGCGGCCTGCATCGCGTCGAGGTCCAGGCGCTCGAGAGCTGGCGGTCGTCCTGCCGCTGGATCGAGAGCCTGGGGGCTGTCCGCGAGGCAACGCTACCGCTCTACGGCAAGGCTGGCGAGACCTTCGTGCAATTCGCCTGGTACGGCCCTCGGGTCGATCCTCGGGTCACGCCCGAGGATGACAATGATCCCGCGGCCGAGGGTGACAATGATCGAAAGGAAGACACCGATGTGCATCTCGGGACTGTTCGGCCCCAAGAAGTCGAAGCTGCCTGATCCCAAGCCGTCGCCGATCCCGCTGTCGAGCGAGGAGACGCTCGACACCTCGGGCGAGGAGATCGCCAACCGCCGCCGCAAGGCGCGCGGCTTCGCCGCCTCGCTCTTGTCCGGGTCGCCGTCGTCCGAGCCCAAGCTCGGCCGGGTCGAGCCGGCGAGGGCCGCGTGATGATGACCCCGATCGAGGAGATCTGCGCCCGCTTCGCCGAGCTGCAGCTCGAGCGCTCGGCCCGCGACGCCGAGTTCGCCGAGATCGCCAAGTTCGTCAGGCCCATCCGCGACCAGTTCATGACCCGCGACGTGCAGACGCCGGAGCGAAGGGCAGCACTCGAGGGCGACGTCTACGACGCCACCGCGATCCGCGCCCAGGAGCATTTCGCCGGGGGTCTGTACGGGCTGATCTCGAACCCCGCCAACGTGTGGTTCACGGCCGAGGCGGAAGACGAGCGCCTCAACGACGGCGACGACGAGCGCGCCTGGAACGGTCATGTGTCGAAGACGCTGCTGCGCTCGTTCACCCCGGCGGTGGCGCCGTTCTACAACGTCGTGCCGGACCTCTATGCCGACACCGGCACCTTCGGCACCGGGTGCTTCTTCAACGAGATGATCCCGGGCACGCGGCGGATCCACGACCAGACCTTCTCGCTCGACGAGGTGTGGGCCGACACCGACGAGTACGCCAATGTCACATCGGTGTTCCGCCGCATCTGGTGGACGCCGGCGCAGGCGGCGCGCAAGTTCACCACCGAGCGGCTGAGCGCCGGGCTGCAGAAGAAGCTCGAGGCGCGCTCGAGCGAGCGTTTGCCCTTCCTGCACGTGGTCATGCCCAACGACGACTTCATGCCGGGCCGGATCCTGATGAAGGGCAACAAGGCCTTCGCGAGCATTTATCTCGAGCTGGCCGAGAAGCACCAGCTGGGCGAGGCCGGCGGCTATGACGAGCTGCCCTATCAGGTGCCGCGCTGGGCGGTGTCGGGCGGCAACAAGTACGGCCGGGGGCTGGGCTGGATCAACCTGCCGGACATCAAGCGGCTGAACATCATGGTCCGCGACCTGATTGTTGCCGGCAACAAGCACGCGACGCCGCCGATCCTCGCCGCCGACGAGGACGCGCTGGCGAGCCTCAGGCCGATCCCCAACGGGGTGAGCTTCGGCGCGATCAGCCCGCAGGGCCGCCAGCTGGTGCAGTATCTCGAAGCGCAGGGCTCGATGCCGGTCACGCTGGAGATGGTCAACACCTGGCGCGAGCAGATCCGCGAGGGCTTCCACTTCTCGCTGATGCAGCTCGTCAGCCGGACCGGCATGACGGCGACCGAGAGCCTGATGCGCGACGAGGAGAAAATGCGGCTGATGGGCCCGCATCTCGGCCGCCACCAGGTCGAGTTCCTGACGCCGCTGATCGCGCGCCGGTTCAACATGCTGTGGCGGGCGGGCCAGATCCCGCCGCCGCCCGACAGCATGCGCGGCCAGCCGCTCAAGATCGTCTATTCCTCGCCGATGGCCCAGGCACAGAACGCGGCGGACGCCACCGCCACCCTGCGCGTGGCCGAAGGCCTGCTGATGGCGGCGCAGCTCGATCCGGGCGTGATCGACCGGTTCAACGGCGACGCGGCGGCCGACATCCTGCAGAAGGGCTTCCAGGCCCCGCCCGGCATCCTGTTCGGCCTCGAGGAGACCGAGGCGCGCCGGCAGGCCCGCCAGCAGGCGCAGGCCATGGCGAGCGCGCTCGCCGCCGGGCAGCAGGGGGCGGACATCGCCAACAAGCTGGGGATCCAGGTGCCGACCGAAGCGGCGGCGGGGGCGGCGTGATGGCGGACAAGAGCGACAACGTAATGGCTCACGCACTGGAGATGTCTGGCAAGCCGTCGCGAGGCGTGATGGCGAAGCAGCACATCGCGACCTACGCAATCCTCGGCGCGCACACCGGGCGGCGGGTCGGCACCGGCTACGTCTACGATTTTGCCAAGGTCGAGAAGGTGCGCCTGTACCCGAATTTCCGCTGGCGGAATGAGGAATGCCGGGTCGCCTTCTTGCAATGGGCAGCGGCGAAGCGCTGCGAGGGGGTGGCGTGATGGGGATCACCTTCGACGGCCTGCGGGCGGCAACGCAATCGCTTTTCGAGCGCTGGCAGGCGGCCGGCATCGAGCGCGAGACCCTCGCGGACGAGGCGGCGGCGATCGGCGTCGAGTTCGGGCAGCTGCTCGAGGCGGTCAACAACCTGCGGAACCTCGAGCGCCAGTACGAGGCGGGAGTGATCTCCTATGACAATTGGCCGGGCCTGGCCGGCCCGGAGCTCGAAACCATCGGCCGTCACATCGGCCGCGTGCTGGTGCGGCTCGACATGCTTGCGTTTCGCACGTGCACGTTTCTGGACTGGGTCGCCGTCACGGAGCTCGATCGGCTGGGGGTGCTTCACCAGGCGCTGCCCGAACCACGGGCAGAATTGGGCCCCGGGTCGAGCCCGGGGAACGGTGCAGTCTATACCGAAGGCGTCTGCGAGGACGGAGCGGCAATCTTGCGCAACGGGGAAATGATACCGATCTCCGAGATTTTGGCGGCGCTCAATCGCATGGAACAGTCGTGATGGCCGGCGCCCAGGCCAACAAGATCACACGGCGCGCCCTCCTCGGCGGCGTCTCCGGCGGCGCGGTCATGGCGGCAATGCCGATGCCCCTGGCTGACGCCGCGCCCGTACCGTTGGGGCGCCTATTGCGATCACTGCTCCTTGAGGTCGTGTCCATGGGCCCCGGGTCAAGCCCGGGGAACGGTGAAGGGTGATGGCCGCTCAAGCCAACAAGATCACCACGGCCGCCTGGCTGAAGGCGGTGCATCCGGGCGCGGCGCAGCGGATCGTCGCGGGCTATTCCCGGATGCTCAAGGACAAGGCGATCCGGCGCGACCTCGAGGCGCTGTGCTTCGACGATGCGCCGACCTTCGATCCGGCGTCCGATCGCCAGAGCGCGTTCAACGAGGGCCTGCGGTTCGCGCTCCTGCACATGCGGGCCGTCGCCGATTTCGATCTCAACCAACTGGAGGAAGACCATGACGGACAATAGTGCGGCACCCGGCGCGGCCGGCGGTAACGCAGACGGCGCGGCGGCAGAGGCAGCGGCGGCCAAGGGCGCAGGCGAGGGCGCCGGCGACGGTGCGGCGGCGGCCAAGCCGTTCGACCTGGCGACCCTGGCCGAGCCGCACCAGCAGCTGTTCGCGGCCAAGAAATGGGGCAAGCTCGAGGATGCGTTCGACAGTTACGTCAACCTGGAAAAGCGGGTCGGCGCCAACACGGTGGTGGCACCCACGCGCGGCGAGACCACCAAGTTCTTCGCCGACAACAAGGAAGCGCTCGGCGTGCCCGACAAGGCCGAGGGCTACGAGTACCAGAAGCCCGAGCTGCCCAAGGGCATGGACTGGGACTTCGCGACCGAGCAGGCCGCGCGCGCGTTCGCCCTCGAGCGCCACATCCCGGCCGACCTGTTCAAGGAAATGATGGACTTCGAGGTCCAGGCCCGGATCGGCCTCTACAAGGAGATCGCCCAGGCCGAGGCCAAGGACGAGGCCAAGACCCAGGCGGCGCTCGACAAGGCCTGGGGGGCGGACAAGGACCGCAACACCGAGATCGCCAAGGCGGTGCCGCGCGCGCTCGGGCTCGAGGAGGGCGAGCTCGAGGCGATCAACGCCAAGATCGACAGCCCGGTGCTCATGAAGCTGTTCCACAAGATCGGCGAGCTGATGGGCGAGGACCAGCTGAAAGGCGCGATGGAAGGCTCCTCGGGCTTCGGCACGTCGGCGATGGCGGCCAAGGCCGAGATCGATGCCTTGCGCATGAACAAGGATTTCATGGAGGTCCTGCACAACGGCCGGGCGCAAGGCCACAAGGAAGCGGTCGAGAAATGGGAGGCGCTGCACAAGCGGCTCGCCGGATAGACCCCGGATCGCGTCCGGGGCGCTTCGCGCTTGACAAAATCCGCGAACTGACTCACCGTTCGCGCCATGGCCAGCGGGGAGGCCTCGTAGTCCCCGCACCCTTCACCGGGTAACTCTGCGAGAGCGATCGCTTTGTCCGGTGACGGCCTGGAAAGACAGGTCGCCTGCCCCACGACACGGGGAAGGTCGGGTCCGTGGCCCGGATCCACAGTCCGGGCCCAGATGCGGGCAACCCCTCCGATTTTCGGTTCAATTCGAACGGATCATTTGGAGGGCACACCATGCCTGAAGTCACCGGGGATATCCCCCTTCATTACACGCTCACCTTCCGCGGCAACATCGAGCACGCCCTGCAGAACGAGGGCTCGGTGCTGCGGCCCTTCATGACCACCGGCCAGAAGGGCGTGGGCGAGGGCGCGGTCACCATCGACCTGTTCGGCGCCACCCGCGGCCAGCGCAACGACGACCGCTATGGCGACACGCCGCAGAACGACGTCGCCCGCGACCGGATCTGGGCGCACCCGATCAGCTACGACTGGGGCACCCTGATCGACAAGCAGGACAACCTGCGCCAGATGATCGACCCGACCTCGAACCTCAGCCAGGCCTGCATCTGGGGCCTCGGCGAGGACCTCGACTACGAGGTCATCATCCCGGCGTTCTTCGGCAACAAGGCGACCGGCAAGACCGGCCAGACGACGCGCGCCTTCGGCACCGGCGCCAAGGTCTCGCCCGTGGTCGGCGTCCAGGTCGGGTCATCGCCCGCCGCCGACACCGGCATGAACGTCAAGAAGCTGCAGACGGCGCGCAAGCTGTTCCGGCAGAACAAGGTGCTCAAGAGGCGGATGCGCGAGCGGATCACGGTCTGCATGACCGCCCAGCAGGAAGATGAGCTGTTCGACGACGTCAAGGCGATCCATGGCGACTATATCCAGGGCCGGCCGCTGGAGAAGAGCGAGCTGCCCGGCCTGTTCAACATGGAGTTCGTGTTCCTCGAGGACCTGCCGGTCGACTCGAACGGCTTCCGGCGCATCCCGGCCTGGGTGCCGTCGGGCATGCACCTGGTCGACTGGGACGAGCTCACCCAGGTCGAGGCGGCCAAGAACCCGGGCAAGAAGTTCAACGTCCAGCTCTACGCGGCCTTCACCTCCGGCGCCGCCCGCGGGCAGGAAGGCAAGGTGGTCGAGATCAAGTGCCTGGAGCCGTAACACCGGCCTGACCCTCGGGTCCCCCGGATCAAGTCCGGGGCCGAGGGCAAGTACCGGGCGGCGCGCACGCCGTGCGCCGCCCTTGGTCCTCGGGTCAATCCTCGGGTCAAGCCCGAGGACGAGGATGACAGCGCCTTACGAGACGGAAACTTTTCAAGGAGGCAGCGATGCCCGCGATCAACTACACCGACGTCTATGGCGACCCGGCGACCGTGCCGGTGCCGCTCACCAAGTCCAGCAAGCACGGCGGGCGCGTCCGCCATCACTGGTCGACCCTCACGCTCGCCTCGGCGGCGCTCGACGCCGGCGCGCAGATCTTCATCGGCCGGTTCCCGGCCAACGCGGTGCTCAAGACGTCGTCGACCATCCATCACGAGGACTTCACCACGGCGACCGACTGGAATGTCGGCGGCACCGAGAACGGCAACGATCTCGCCGACGCGGTCAACCTGGCGGC
>Ga0214471_10000365_pt1 | contig 39935 bp, 25 predicted proteins | sample RVTome_5_FD_207665 | JGI IMG/M metagenome (GOLD analysis project Ga0214471, IMG submission 207665) | Soil microbial communities from uranium-contaminated site in the Upper Colorado River Basin, Wyoming, United States - RVT142D155 | ecosystem: Environmental > Terrestrial > Soil > Contaminated >... | reverse complement strand
TGTTCGACACGGTGCGGGGGACATGGTTCGAGGTCCAGCCGGGCGACGCGGTGCGCGAGCAGGCGCTGCGCCTGCTGCGACTGCATCCGCTCCGCGCCGCCGATGCCCTGCAACTCGCGGCGGCGCTCGAGTGGGCGGGCAGCCCGCCGGAAGGCGGGTTCGTGACCTTCGATGATCGCCTGCGCGAGGCCGCCCAGCGCGAGGGGTTCAGTATCCCCGACACCCGGGGAACCCGTGACACCTGACCGACTCCGCGCCGCCCTGGCCAACTGGTTCCGGGAGCTCGAGCGGCTGGTGCCGGGAACGGGTGGATCCCGCTGAAGCGGGCCCTCGGCAACCATCGGCCCGTAATGACGGGCGTGCGCTCTGGTCGCCTGGGCGACAGAGACGCGCCGAGGGCCCGCTTCAGCGGGATCCTCGGCACACGGAGCCTCATACGATGGCATGTGCTCCTGGACCCTGACTGGACGTCCACGCGCGGAGATTGATGACGGACCTTGCCGAACGCCTGAAGGTGGCCATCGCCGACCGCTACGCGATCGACCGCGAGCTGGGCCAGGGCGGCATGGCCACCGTGTACCTCGCCCACGACATCAAGCACGACCGCAAGGTCGCCCTCAAGGTCCTGCGGCCCGAGCTCGCCGCCGTGCTCGGCGCCGAGCGCTTCGTTGTCGAGATCAAGACCACCGCCGCGCTCCAGCATCCCCACATCCTCCCCCTGTTCGACTCGGGCACCGCCGACGGCTTCCTGTACTACGTCATGCCGTTCATCGCTGGCGAGACGCTGCGGGACAAGCTCGACCGCGAGACGCAGCTGGGCGTCGAGGAGGCGGTGACGCTCACCACCGCCGTCGCCGACGCCCTCGACTACGCGCACCGCCACGGGGTGATCCACCGGGACATCAAGCCGGAGAACATCCTGCTGCACGACGGCCGGCCGATGGTGGCGGATTTCGGGATCGCCCTGGCGGTGAGTGCGGCGGCGGGCGGGCGGATGACGGAAACGGGATTGTCGCTCGGCACGCCGCACTACATGAGTCCCGAACAGGCGACCGCCGAGAAGGAGATCTCGGCCCGGTCGGACGTGTACTCGCTCGCCAGCGTGCTCTACGAGATGCTGGCGGGCCAGCCGCCCCACCTCGGGGGTTCCGCGCAGCAGATCATTATGAAGATCATCGCGGAGGACGCCCGACCGGTCACCGAGCTGCGCAAGGCGGTGGCGCCGAACGTGGCCGCCGCGGTGGCCAAGGCGCTGGAGAAGCTCCCGGCCGACCGGTTCGCGAGCGCGGCCGAGTTCGCCGCCGCCCTCGAGAATCCCGCGTTCACCACCGGGACCACAGGCCCGACCGCATGGCCCGGCGGCCCGCCCGCCCGCCGGCCCGCCATCATCACGCTCGCCGCCGTCGCCGTGCTCGCCAGCCTCCTCGCCGCCTGGGGCTGGCTGCGCCCGACCCCGCGGCCGCCCCTCGGACGCTTTAACATCGCGCTTGCCGAGACGCAGGCGATGCAGCCCGGGCGCGGACCACGCGTCGCGGTGTCCCCGGACGGCCTGCGGTTCGTGTACGTGGGGCCGGGTGACGGGGGTGCACAGCTGTGGGTTCGCGACCGCGACCAGCTCGTGGCCAGGCCGCTCGCGGGCACCAATGGAGCCATCTCCCCCTTCTTCTCCCCGGATGGACGGCGCGTCGGCTACTTCACCATCGCGCCGATGCGGCTCAAGACCGTCTCGCTCGGCGGGGAACCGCCCGTGACGGTAGCCGATTCGGGGATCGACTGGGACGGCGGTACGTGGGGGCGCGATGGGTACATCTACGCGGACAGTCCCGACGGCCTGGTCCGCGTGGCCCAGGGCAGCGGCCGTGTCGAGCGGGTCACGCGGCTGGACACCGCGCGGGCCGAGGCGGCGCACAACTACCCGGACATGCTCCCCAACCTGCGGGGGCTGCTGTTCACCATCCTGCGCGGCGGCCCCGGCGAGTACGAGATTGCGGCTGTCGATCTCGCTACGGGGGCGCACCACGTGCTCACCGCGGGCGTTTACGCCCGGTACGCCGAGCCCGGCTACCTCGTGTATGTCACCGCGGGCGGCACCCTGATGGCGGTGCCGTTCGATCAGGCACGCCTCCAGCTGCGGGGTGAGCCCACGGCACTGGCGGAAGGCATCGGCATGCGTGGGCAGGGCTACGTCGACCTCGACCTGTCGCGTACGGGCACCCTGCTGTACTCCGCCGGCGGCGCGAGTGCGGCCCTGACCGACCTGGTGTGGGTGAGCCGCGACGGCGAGGCCGAACTGATCGATTCCAACGCGTATGACTCCCCGGTGATCGCGCCGGATGGGCGTCGCATCGCGGTCGCCGTGACCACGCAGGGCGACCAGCAGATCTGGATTCGCCAGCTGCCGGACGGCCCGTCGTCCAAGCTGACGTTCGATGGCAACGACAGCGGCCGGCCGTTCTTCGCGCCCGATGGGCGCTCGGTGGCATACTACACCACGCAGACGTCCGTCCGGAGCCTGTTCGTCACCCGCACCGACGGAAGCGCGCCGCCCGAGGTGCTGCTCACCCGCCCACGGGAACTGTGGGAGGGAACGTGGTCGCGGGACGGGCGGTGGCTCGTGTACCGCGAAGGGTCCGCCCCGAGCGCGGACCTGATGGCGGTGCGCACCGACGGCGATTCGACGCCGGTGACCCTCGTGGCGACGGTCTTCAACGAACGGTCGCCCACGCTGTCGCCCGATGGGGAATGGCTGGCCTACACCTCGGACGAGTCCGGCATCAACGAGATCTACGTGCGCCCGTTCCCGGAAACGGGGCGGGCCAAGCGACAGGTGTCTTTGGACGGCGGCAGCGAGCCGCTGTGGGCCCACAGCGGGCGGGAGCTGTTCTACCGGAATCCGGCCGGGGACATGGTGGCGGTTGAGATCACGACCCAGCCGACCTTCGCGGCCGGGCGGCAGACCGTCCTGTTTGCCGGCGCCGCCTATGCCCAGGACGACACGCATCGCCAGTACGATGTGTCCCAGGATGACCGCCGGTTCCTCATGATCCGCGAACGCGGTGGGGAGCGGGGGAGCCTGGTGCTGGTGGACAACTGGTTTCAGGAACTCGTGGCCAAGGTGGGCCGGTGACCGGCGGCCGTCGGTCGCGGCGCGATCGGCCTTGCCGGTGCGGGATGTTCGCAGTATCATGAATTCATGAACAGTGGTCATGAGAAGCACCCACGGCGGCGTCGGGTCGCCGAACCGGTGCAGGTCTACCTCGACGCCCCGGATCGGGAGCGCCTGGAGCGGCTGGCCGAGGCGCTGGACGCCACGAAGTCGGACGTGCTGCGTCAGGGCCTGGCGGCACTGGAGGCGCAGACGCGGCACGCCACCCCGGAGCATGCGGCCGCCCGCCCGCTGCCGACGTTCGCGGGCCGGGGATTGCAGCCGGGCGTGGATCTCGACGACACGGCGAGTCTCCTGGACCTCATGGACGCGCGGGATGCGGCTCGTTGACGTGAACGTGCTGGTCTACGCGTTCCGCGAAGACACGCCCGGCCACCCCGCGTACAAGTCCTGGCTCGATGCGCTGGTGGGCTCCGACGAGGCCTATGCGGTGGCGGACCAGGTGTTGAGCCGGTTTCTGCGGGTCGTGACGCACCCGCGGGTCTTCCATCCGCCCACGCCCCTGGAGCCCGCGCTCGCGTTCGTGGACGCGTTCCGGCACCACCCCTCCGCCGTCCCGGTCGCCCCGCGTGGCCGCCACTGGGACATCTTCACCCGGCTGTGCCGGGACACGGAGGCGCGGGGGAACCTCGTGCCCGATGCCTGGCTCGCGGCGCTCGCCATCGAGTCCGGCTGCGAGTTCATCACCTCCGACCGCGACTACGCGCGCTTCCCCGCCTTGCGCTGGCGCCATCCCCTGCGGGGGACGGCGGACGGGTCACATGCTTGACGCGGCGTCCCGACGTTCGGTTGCCCTCGAGGGCCGCGGCGAGGCCAGCGACGGCACGGGGCCCGTCACCGTCGGGACCGGCTACTCGTTCTAGCGCCACCGGGCCGCGCGGGCACGTGGCCGAGTGCTGCCCTGGCCGACGGCAGCGGCGAGCCGCATGTTGTGCGTTGCCCACGTCCCGGAGACCCCAGCGTGACGGGTGGCGGACGACCCCGACCTGGAAACAGGCACGGGCGTGCGCCGCTCGGCCCAAGGTGGGTATGACCGAAGTCACCGAGCGTCTGAAGGTCGCGATCGCCGACCGCTACCGCATCGAGCGCGAGCTCGGCACCGGCGGCATGGCCACCGTCTACCTCGCAGAAGATCTGAAGCACCAGCGCCGGGTCGCCATCAAGGTGCTGCGGCCAGAGCTGGCCGCCGTGCTGGGTGCCGAGCGCTTCGTGCAGGAGATCACCACCACCGCGCAGCTCCAGCACCCGCACATCCTGCCGCTGTTCGACTCCGGCACCGCCGACGGCTTCCTTTACTACGTGATGCCCTCCATTCAGGGCGAGACGCTCCGCAACAAGCTCGACCGTGAGAAGCAGCTCGGGGTGGAGGAGGCGGTGCGGATCACCCGCGAGGTGGCCGACGCGCTGGACTACGCGCACCGCAACGGGGTGATCCACCGCGACATCAAGCCGGAGAACATCCTGCTGCACGACGGCCGGCCGATGGTGGCGGATTTCGGCATTGCGCTGGCGGTCTCGGCGGCGGCGGGCGGGCGGATGACGGAGACGGGGCTCTCGCTCGGCACGCCGCACTACATGAGCCCCGAGCAGGCGACGGCGGAGAAGGAGATCACGGCCCGCAGCGACGTCTACAGTCTCGCGTCGGTGCTGTACGAGATGCTGGCGGGCCAGCCGCCGCACCTGGGCGGCTCGGCGCAGCAGATCATCATGAAGATCGTCACCGACCAGGCGCGGCCGGTGACGGAACTGCGCCGGGCCGTCCCGCCGAACGTGGCGGCGGCGGTGGCCAAGGCGCTCGAGAAGCTGGCGGCCGACCGGTTCGAGAGCGCCTCCGCCTTCGCCGCGGCGCTGGCCAATCCCGGCTACACCCGCGCCACCACGGCGCTCACGACGCAGGTGCGGCCGGCGGCCCGTCGCTGGCTCACGTCCGCGGCACTGGTCGTCGCCGCCCTGGCAGCGGGCATGCTGCTCGGCCGTCGCGGTGGCGAGGTCGGCAGCGTGGGGCCCTCGGACGTGGTCCGGGTGGCACTGGCGCTCGGCGACAGTGCCCTCATCCGGCCCGTCGCCAACCTGCGCCTGGCGATCTCGCCCGACGGGAAGCGCGTTGCCTACGTGGGTGCGGACGGGACGGACCGCGCGCTATGGGTGCGTGATCTGGACGATCCCTCGGCCCGCCTGCTGCGCGATACGAAGAACGCCGTCGCGCCGTTCTTCTCTCCCGACGGCGAATCCATCGGGTTCTTCTCCGATGCCGGCGGGCACATGCAGCTGAAGGTCGTGGGCGTCGGCGGCGGCGTCGTGAACACCATCGTGGATGATTCGGTGGCGCGGTTCGGCGGTGGGGACTGGTGCGAGGACGGCCGGATCTACTTTACGACCGCGAGCCGCGGCCTGGCGCGCGTGTCGGCCCTGGGCGGCGCCGTGACCCCGATCTCCCGCCCCGATCCCTCAAAGAACGAGATCGAGCATGACTACCCGGACGTGCTCCCGGGCTGCCGCCATGCGGTCATCATGATCTGGGGTGGCTCGCCTGCGGCGAACCGCATCGGCCTGGTGGACCTCGCGTCGGGCGCCGTCACCGTGCTCGCCGATGGATCCTTCCCGCGGTATGTCGCTCCGGGGTACCTGGCCATCGGGAGGTCCGACGGCCGGGTACTGGCATCCCCGTTCGATGCGCGGCGGGGCCGCATGACCGGCGCGCCCGTCCTGATGCTCCAGGACGCGGCGGCGGAGCAGGACAACGCCACCGTCCAGTTCGCCGTGTCGGCGACGGGCACGCTCGTGTTCCAGCCGACCGACGGGTCGGGTACGGACCTCGTGTGGGTGGATCGCGACGGGACACGCACGCCGGTCGACCCCGCGCTGAAGGAGGTGGGCCCGGCGGCGCTGTCCCCCGACGGAAGCCGGATCGCGTTCAGCCGTGGCGCCGCGTCGGGGACCGAAGTGTGGGTTCGCCACCTGGCTACGGGCGCCGCGTTCCGCCTGTCGACCGGCCTGGCGGGCGCGGGCCGCCCCGCGTGGACGCCCGACGGCCGTCAGGTTGCCTTCCTCGCCACAGGGGACGGGGTGCGGACGGCGTGGCTGCGGCGGGCCGACGGGAGCGACAGCGCCAGAGCCGTTGCGCCGGGGGTGCGGCTCGACGAGATCGAGTTCGACCGGCTCGGCCGCTACACGCTGCTGCGCTCGGACGGGACGGTCGGGACCAGGCGGCTGCTGGTGATGGAGCGCGGGCGCGACACGATCCCCCGGACGCTCGTGCAGTCCGGCGTCGACAACTTCGCGATGGCCCTGTCCCCCAACGGGCGTTGGCTCGCCTATGTGTCCACGGAGTCGGGAGCGCCGGAGATCTACGTCCGGCCGTTCCCGGCAGTGGACTCGGCACGGTACGTGATCTCCGCAGGCGGCGGCGCGGAGCCGTTGTGGAGCCACGTCGGGCGCGAGCTCTTCTTCCGGGGCCCGCGCGGGGAGATGTTCGCCGTTCCGGTGGCGACCGCCGGCTCCTTCACGAGCGGGGCGCCGACGCTGCTCTTCGACGGCCTGGGCCTGGGAGTCGATCGGTTCCACCGGAGCTACGACGTCACGGCGGACGGTCGCCGTTTCCTCATGACGTCGTTCGGCGGGGCCGACGGCACGAGCCTCAGCCTCGTCCTCAACTGGCGCGCCGAGCTTGAACGGGCGCTGCGGACGGGACGATGAGCGCAACACCCGATCGCCTCGCTCAGCGCCATCCCTGGCGGCGAACGGTTCCTGACCGAGATCACGACCACCGCGAAGCTTCAGCACCCGCATATCTTCTCGCTGTTCGACTCCAGCGATGCCGACGGGCTCGTCTTCTACGTGACGCCGTTCGTGGACGGCGAGCGCTTCCCCCCGGACGACCGCCGCTTCCTCATGGTCCGCGAGCGCGGCGGCGAGCGGGGGAGCACGGCTTCGTCCTCTCCAACGGCGCCGAGCCCATCCGCGGCCGCGACGCCATCCGGCGCAAATACGCCAACGCCGGCGGTTCTCTGCGGCTCCGCGCCCTGGGGTACGCCACCGCCGATACGGTCGGCTACGTCGTGGGCGCCTACCGCTACGGTGACGCCGCCCGGGACACCGGCAAGTTCGTGCTGGCGCTCCGGCGCGGACCCGACGGCCGCTGGCTGATCGCCGCGGACATCGACAACTCGATCCGGCGCCCGTAGCTCCCCCTCCCCCGCCCTCCCTGAAGGCCACATCAAGGCTCGGGGACCTTCAGGGGCTCGCGGAAACGCCGATCAGGACGCATCTTGCGCGGTCACCCCAGCGTCCTCCGTGCCTTCTTCCCCTTGATCTCAACCGGGAAGGACCGGTGCGCGCCCCCACAACCCGCTGCGCGCTACACGCTGCACGCTGCACGGCAGTCCCGGAGAGCCATGCCCCAGACCGACCAGCTGAACGTCGCCCTGTCGGGCCGCTACGTGATCGAGCGGGAGCTGGGCCAGGGCGGCATGGCCACCGTCTACCTCGCCCACGACGTCCGGCACGACCGCAAGGTCGCTCTCAAGGTGCTGCGCCCCGAGCTGGCCGCCGTGATCGGGGCCGAGCGGTTCCTTCAGGAGATCAGGGTCACCGCCAACCTCCAGCACCCGCACATCCTGCCCCTGTTCGACTCAGGCCGTGCGGAAGCTCCCCCTCTCCGCAGGGCGGAGAGGGGGCCAGGGGGTGAGGCCGGCAGCGAGGCCCTCTATTACGTCATGCCCTACGTCGAGGGCGAATCCCTGCGTGACCTGCTGCTGCGCGAGAAGCAGCTCCCCATCCAGCACGCCGTCCGGATCGCGGCCGAGGTGGCCGACGCGCTCGACTACGCGCACCGGCACGCGGTGGTGCACCGGGACATCAAGCCCGAGAACATCCTGCTCCACGACGGCCGCGCGGCGGTTTCGGACTTCGGGATCGCCCTCGCCGTGAGCACGGCGGGCGGGACGCGGATGACCGAGACGGGCCTGTCGCTGGGGACCCCGCACTACATGAGTCCCGAGCAGGCCATGGGCGACCGCGACGTGGACGCGCGGAGCGACGTGTACGCCCTCGGCGCCACGCTCTACGAGATGCTGACGGGCGAGCCGCCGTTCACCGGGCCCACCGCGCAGGCCATCGTCGCCAAGCTCGTGACGTCGGCGCCCGAGCCGGTCACTACGTACCGCAAGACGACGCCGCCCCACGTGGTGGACGCGGTGCACCAGGCCCTCCAGAAGCTGCCGGCGGACCGGTTTCCGACTGCGGCCGCGTTCCGCGACGCGCTCACGGACCCGGGTGCCACGCGCGCCGCACGAACGACGACAGGCATGGCCGCCCCGCGGCGCGGCCGCCGCACGCTGCTCCCGTGGGCCGGGTGGGGGCTGGCCGCCGTCCTGGCCGCGGCCGCCGTGGTCGGCTGGCTCCGGCCCACGCCGGTGCCCACACGCGACCCGGTCCGGTTCTCCCTCGACATCTCCGAGCAGGCGGGGGTGCAGGCGGTGGGCGCGGGCGGGCTGATGTCGGGGATCGTGATCTCCCCGGACGGCCGCACGATCATCTACGTCGGCCGCGGGGATCCGGAGACCCAGCTCTACCGGCGCCGCCTCGACCGGCTCGCCTGGGAGCCCATCCCCGGCACGAACGACGCGGACAGCCCGTTCTTCTCGCCGGACGGCCGCTGGCTGGGGTTCCGCCAGGGGAGCCGGCTCCGGAAGGTGGACCTCGCCAGCGGCGCCATCGTGACGCTCGCCACGCTCGACCGCTCGAGCCTGATCACCGGTGCCGCGTGGAGCGAGAGCGACACCGTCTACGTGGCGCTCGAAGCCATCGGCGGGCTGTTCCGGGTCCCGGCGGACGGCGGGAAGCTGGAGCGCATGCCGACGAGCGATACCCTCAGTCTCTTCTGGGGCGCCGCGCTGCTGCCGGGTGACAAGTGGGCTCTCGTGTCGTTGTCGCCCCCCGGCCAGGGGCTCGTGTCCATCGTGGCCGCCGTGTCCATCGAGACCGGCGAAGTGCGCCACCTCGTGGAAGGAGCCCAGGGGGCCGAGTTCCTCCCCGGTGGCCGGATGGTCTTCTTCCTGCCGGACGGCACGCCGGTCACGGCCCCGCTCGAGCCCGCCGACCCGCGTCCCGCCACGGAACGGACGCCCGCCGTCGAGACGATTGCCCGGACCGCCAGCAACACGCCGCACCTGTCCGTGGCCCGCAACGGCACCGCCGTGTTCCTGCGAGGCGGCTCCGCGGAGAACACGATCGTCTTCGTGGACCGCGCCGGCCGCGAGACGCCCATCCTGTCGCAGCCCCGTGACTACAAGGACCCGCGCTTCTCGCCCGACGGCCGGCGGCTGGCGTACGAGATCCTCGAGGGCAACGAAGGCGACATCTGGATCCACGAGTTCGACCGGGCCACCGCGGCCCGGCTCACGTTCGGCAGCGAGAATCTCTACCCGGTCTGGACCCCGGACGGCCGCCGCGTGGCGTTCACGTCCCGGCGCACCGGGATCGCCGGCCTGTGGTGGACAGCCGCCGATGGCAGCGGCCACGCCGAAGAGTTGATCGGCGGCACGGAGATCCGGTTCCCCGGCGCGTTCACGCCCGACGGCCAGACCCTCCTGTACCGCGAGACCGCTCCCACCTCGGGGTTCGACATCTACGCCCTCCCGGTCACCGGGGAGCGCACGCCTCGGCGGGTGGTGGTGACGCCGTTCAACGAAAGCTCGCCCATGCTGTCGCCCGACGGCCGGTGGCTGGCGTTCGTCTCCGACCAGTCGGGCCGGAACGAGGTGTACGCGCGCGCGTTCCCGGACGGCACGAGCGATTACCAGGTCTCGGCGGGCGGCGGGACCGAGCCCGCGTGGGATCCGGACGGACGCCGGCTGTACTACCGCCGCGGCGGCGCGCTCCTGCAGGCCACGCTCACGCTCGGCGACCGCGTGGGCGTGGCGCGGCGCGACTCCCTGTTCTCGGGCCCGTACCTCGAGAACGTCCGCTGGCCGGAGTACGACGTCCACCCCGACGGCGACCGGTTCGCCTTCATCAAGCGCGGCCGCACGGCGATGATGCCGGTGGTGGTGCTCAACTGGGCGGAAGACCTGGCGCGGCAGGCGGCGGGACGGGAGAGAACGTGAAACGGGAGGACGGGAGGACGTGAGGACGGTATGGCGCAGGTGACCGATCGGTTGAACGTCGCCCTGGCGCGGCGCTACGTGATCGAGCGTGAGCTGGGTCAGGGGGGCATGGCCACGGTCTACCTTGCCAACGACCTCAAGCACGACCGCAAGGTCGCCATCAAGGTGCTCCGGCCCGAGCTGGCGGCCGTGCTGGGCGCCGAGCGGTTCGTGCAGGAGATCAAGACCACCGCGCATCTCCAGCATCCCAACATCCTGCCGCTGTTCGATTCCGGGGACGCGGACCGCTTCCTCTACTACGTGATGCCGTACGTCGAGGGCGAGACCCTGCGGGACAAGCTGAACCGCGAGCGGCAGATGGGGATCGAGGAGTCCGTCCGGATCGCCACCGAGGTGGCCGGGGCCCTGGACTACGCGCACCGGCACAACGTGATCCACCGCGACATCAAGCCCGAGAACATCCTCCTGCACGACGGCCGGCCGGTGGTGGCGGACTTCGGGATCGCGCTGGCGGTGAGCGCCGCGGCGGGCGGGCCGATGGCTGACCTGCCGAGCCGTTCCGCTGCACGCTACACGCTGCACGATTCCAGGAGCATGCATGGCCCACGTCACTGAGCAATTGAACACCGCGCTTGCCGGCCGCTACGCCATCGAGCGCGAGCTGGGCCAGGGTGGCATGGCCACGGTCTATCTGGCGGAAGACCAGAAGCACCACCGCAAGGTCGCCCTCAAGGTCCTGCGCCCCGAACTGGCCGCCGTGATCGGCGCCGAGCGGTTCCTCCAGGAGATCGAGGTCACCGCCAACCTCCAGCACCCCAACATTCTCCCGCTGTACGACTCGGGGGAAGCCGCGACGTTTCTCTACTACGTGATGCCGTACGTCGAAGGCGAGACCCTGCGGGACAAGCTGGAGCGCGAGAAGCAGCTCTCCGTCGAGGACACGATCGAGATCACCAAGGGCGTCGCCGCGGCGCTCCAGTATGCGCACGAGCGAAAGATCATCCATCGCGACGTGAAGCCCGAGAATATCCTGCTCCAGAGCGGCCAGGCGCTCGTTGCGGACTTCGGCATTGCCCTCGCCATCAGTCACGCGGGCGGACAGCGGCTCACCGAGACCGGCCTGTCGCTCGGCACGCCGCACTACATGAGCCCCGAGCAGGCCACGGGCGACCGCGAGCTCGATGCCCGGAGCGATGTCTACTCGCTCGGCGCGATGGTCTATGAGATGCTCACCGGCGATCCACCCCACACCGGGAGCACCGTCCAGGCCATCATTGCCCAGATCCTCACGGAAGACGCCCGCGCGCTCACGTCGCGCCGCCGGACCGTGCCGCCGCAGATGGACGCCGCGGTCCGCAAGGCGCTCGCCAAGCTCCCCGCGGATCGGTTCGCCACGGCGGCGCAGTTTGCGGCCGCGCTGACGGCCCCGGGAACACTGACGACGGTTCCGGGACACGCCCGGTCGTTTCGCGACGGCGTCGCGTCCGGGAGCCGGCCACGCCTCGGCATCCCGATCGTGACCGCCGCGGTCGCCGGGTCGGCGGTCCTCGGCGCCGCGGCCGGGTGGCTCCTGCGCCGGCCGCCACCCGCCGCGCCGGCCCCCGTGGCCCGGTTCACCGTGGCGGTCCGCGCCGGCGACGCCGGCAGCATCGGCCCGATCGTCGAGATCTCCCGCGACGGGCGCAGCATTGTCTTCGTCGGCCCCGGACCGAGCGGCAACCAGCAGCTGTACCACCGCGCACTCGACGCGATTGACGTCACCCCCATCCGCGGCACCGAGGGCAGCCTGGTGATGTCGCCCACGTTCTCACCGGACGGCCGCGAGCTGGCGTTCTACGCCGACCAGCAGCTCCGCATCGTCTCCCTGGGCGGCGGCACCAGCCGCGTCGTCACGCGCATGTCGCCCACGAGCGGCGGCATCTCGTGGGGCGACGGCGACCGCGTCGTCTATCAGCCGGATTTCGGGCAGGGACTCATGGTGATCCCCGCGCTCGGCGGTGAGGCGCGCGTCCTCACGACGCCGGACGCCGCGCGCGGGGAGGTGGATCACCGGTGGCCCCACGTGCTGCCCGGAGGGAAATACGTGGCGTTCACCATCTGGCGGGGCGCCACCGACTACGCGCAGATCGGCCTCGCCTCCCTCTCGACGGGCGAGGTGCGGCCCCTGACAGAGGGGACCTATCCCCGGTACGTGGACGGCTACCTCACGTTCGCGTCGAGTGCGGGATCGCTGCAGGTCGTCCCGTTCGACCTGGCGCGCGGCGAGGTGCGCGGAGCGCCGGTGGCCGTGCTCGATTCGATCGCGCTGCGCGGCGATGGGTCGCCGCTGATCGCGCTCTCCCAGCAGGGCACGCTGGCATCTCTCGCGTCCCTCGGGGCCAATCGGCCCGTGCTCGTGGGGCTCGATGGACGCGTGTCGGAGCTCGACCTGCCGTTCGGAGACTATCAGGCGCCGCGATTCGCCCCCGACGGGCGGTCCTTCGCGATCGGCCGGGGCGCGGACATCTGGGTGTACGACCTGACCCTCGGCACGTTCGGGCCGGTCACGTCCGGCGGCGGGTTCTACCCCGTCTGGTCACCGGACGGACACCGCCTGTTCTTCTCCCGTTCCGACGGACCCACGATCGACATTTACGCGATGCCGGCGGACCGCGCCCAGGAGGCCGCCGTCGTCTTCCGCGCGGCGGGCCAGCATCGGACCCAGGACCTGAGCCCGGACGGTCGGCATCTCCTGATCCGCGTCAACAACGTCACGGCCAACGGCGCGGACACCAGCGCGCGGGCCCTGCCCACCGGCGCCGACACCCGGATGGGCTTCACCGGCGGACAGTACGACCTGTGGTCGCTGTCGCTGGACAGCGGCACGGTGACGCCGTGGCTCCAGACCGGGTTCCTGGAGCGTGCGCCCACGTTCTCGCCCAACGGCCGGTGGGTGGCGTACACCTCGGACGAGTCCGGTCGGGACGACGTGTACGTCCGCCCGTTCCCCGGCCCCGGCGGACGCATCCAGGTCTCCGTCGCGGGGGGCACGGAACCGTCATGGTCGCGGGATGGGCGCGCTCTGGTCTACCGCCGGGGGGAACGCTTCGAGCGGGTGCTGGTGGAGACGACCGGGAGCTTCCGCGTCCTGAGCCGTCCCGAGGTCGTGCTCGAGGGCCGCTACTACGCCTATCCGTGGCAGCGACAGTACGACTTCAGCCCGGACGGCCGGGGGCTCGTGGTCCTCCAGATGCAGGATCAGGAAGTCCAGATGACGGTGATGACCAACTGGTTCGCACGCGAACGGGACCGGCTGGAACGCGGCGCGCGTTAGGGGACCTGCCGAGCAGGTCCGCTGCACGCTGCACGATTCCAGGAACCCGTATGGCCCATGTGACCGATCAACCGAAAACTGCCCTCGCCGATGGTCCAGCGCGCCGGCGCCACCGACGTGTCCGGCGACCTGATCGTCGCGCTGAACTGGTTCCAGGAACTGAACGAGAAGGTCGGATGCTTGGCCGACCGCATTGCCCAGCGGAGGAACCGTGACGTTACCCTTGCACACCGTGCGCGTCCTGGTGTTCGCCATTGCCGCCGGCCTGGCCGGCTGCGCCGGGGGGGATGCCCGCGACACCGAAGAGCAGGCTGCCAGCTCCATTCCCGACGCCATCCTCGGCACGGCACCACCTCCCCAGGGGCAGGCGCTCCAGTACGTGCCCGGCGACACCCTCACGACGGGCTATCTGGCGGTGCCGGACGGCACCGGCCCCTTCCCCGCCCTGATCCTGATTCACGAGTGGAACGGGCTCAGCGACCGCGTGCGGCAGGTGGCGGACGCCTTCGCGGACCAGGGCTACGTGGCGCTCGCGGCGGACGTGTTCCGCGGCCGCACGGGCGGCGGCCGCGAGGAGAACATGGCGCTCGTCCAGGAAACGCGCGCCAACCCGGCGGCGCTCATCGCCAATCTCGACGCCGCCCAGGCGTATCTGCGCCAGCGGCCCGACGTGACCGGCAGGATCGGCGTCATGGGCTGGTGCTTTGGCGGCGGCGTGGCGCTGAGCTACGCGCTGGGCGGCGAGCACCACGACGCCACGGCCATCTTCTACGGGTCGCTCGTCACCGATCCCGCCGAGCTGGCTCGGCTCGATCACCCGGTGTACGGCACGTTCGCGGAGATGGACCAGGGCATCCCGCCGGAGCAGGTCGAGCGGTTCGCCGCGGCGCTCGACTCGATCGGCATCGCCAGCGACATCCACATCTACGATGCCGTGGGCCACGGGTTCTGGCTCCGCGTGGACGAGGATCGGGCGACGCGGGAGGCGCCGGCCACGGACGCGTGGAACCGGCTCCTGCGCTTCCTTGGGCGCGTCCTGAGCTGACGGGACGCGCGTGACGCTCACCAGCCGCTGAAAGCTCCGCATGCCCACGCCCATCGAACGCCTCACGACCGCCCTGGCCGACCGCTACCGCATCGAGCGGGAGCTGGGCCAGGGCGGCATGGCCACCGTCTATCTCGCCGCCGACCTCAGGCACGCCCGCACGGTCGCCCTCAAGGTCCTGCGCCCGGAACTCGCCGCCGTGATCGGCGCCGAGCGGTTCCTCCAGGAGATCACCGTCACCGCCAACCTCCAGCACCCGCACATCCTCCAGCTGTACGACTCCGGCGAGGCCGACGGGGTGCTGTTCTACGTGATGCCCTACGTCGAGGGGGAGTCGCTGCGCGACAAGCTCAACCGCGAGCGGCAGCTGTCCCTGGAAGAGACGCTCGACCTCACCCGCGCCATCGCGAGCGCGCTCGACTACGCGCACAAACGCGGCGTGATCCACCGCGACATCAAGCCCGAGAACATCCTGCTCGTGGACGATCAGCCGATCGTCGCGGACTTCGGGATCGCGCTCGCGGTCAGTGAAGCGGGCAGCACGCGGCTCACGGAAACCGGGCTCTCCCTCGGCACGCCGCACTACATGAGTCCGGAGCAGGCCACGGGTGACAAGCACGTGGACGCGCGGAGCGACGTGTACGCGCTGGCCTGCATGACGTTCGAGATGCTGGTCGGCGAGCCCCCGTTCACCGGCCCCACGGCACAGGCCATCATCGCCAAGGTCATCACCGAACGGCCTCCATCGGTGACCGCCTATCGAAGCACGGTGCCGCCCCAGGTTGAGAGCGCGATCCAGAAGGCGCTGTCCAAGGTGCCGGCCGACCGGTTCGCGACGCCGCACGAGTTCGTCGAGGCGCTCGGTCGCGCCGGCCACGCCACGCCCGCGGCCGCAGCCGAGGGACCCACCGCGCTCGAGCTGATGGTCCGCCGCGCGAGCGTGGCGCTGCGGCGCCCCGCGGTCGCGTGGACCGCCGCGGCGGTCCACGCCGTCGGTTTCGTGACCGCGCGCCTCCGGAGACCGACCGGCCCGGCCGGTGCGGAACCGGTCACCCGCTTCACCGTCCGGCTGCCGGCAGACCAGTGGCTGGCCCTTCTGGTGCCGCGCGTCTCCGACGACGGCCGGACGATCGTGCTCCCGGTGCGCCGGGGCTCGGCGAACGGCCTCGTCATGCGCCGGCTCGACGAGTCGGGCATCCGGCTCGTCGAGGAATTCCCTCCGCGGCAGGGCGAGCGCCCCGCGGTGTCACCCGATGGGGCCTGGGTCGTGTACAGCGCCGAGGGGAAACTGTGGAAACGCCCGCTCGGCGGAGAGGGGTCGCCGATCGAGCTCGCCGAAGCCGCCTGGGGTGGGGCGGACTGGGCAAGCGACGCCTTCATTGCCTATACCAGGAACTACCAGAGCGGCCTGTGGCGCGTCTCGGCCGAGGGTGGTGACGCCACCGAGCTGTCAACACCCGACAGCGCCCGCGGCGAGCTGGGCCACTGGTGGCCGCAGGTGCTGCCCGGCGGCCGCTACGTCCTGTTCACGGCCTTCTCGACGCCCATCGAGCAGTCGCGGATCGAGATACTCGATACCCGACGTGGCGAACGCCGCGTGCTGGTGGACGGGGCGATCTTCGGGCGGTACGTGCCCACCGGACACCTGCTCTACGTCCGGGGCCGAACCCTCCTGGCGGCGCCGTTTGACCTGGGGAAGCGCGCGGTCGAGGGTCAGGCGGTCCCGGTGCTCGACGACCTGGCGGTCTATCCGACCGACGGGCTCGCGGGCTTCGACGTGTCACCGAACGGCACGCTCGTCTACGTGCGCTCGTCGGTCTGGGAGGTCGGAAGCCAGCTGGTCTGGGTGGACCGGACGGGGCGCGAAACACCGGTGCTCGACCGGGTGGCGCAGTTCGAGTATCCGCGCCTCTCGCCGGACGGCCGGTTCCTGGCGCTCACCCTCACCGAAGACTCGCGCGACGTCTGGATCTACGAGTTCGCTCGGGGCGTGTTCAGCCGCCTCACACGCCATCCGGCGGCGGCGTTCCACCCGGTCTGGACCCCCGACGGGCGCCGGGTCATCTACATGGCCGAGGCGCCGCAGTTCGACCTGTTCTGGCGCGCGGCGGACGGGAGCAGTCCGGCCGAGACCCTGCTGACGACACCGAATGACAAGTACCCGAGCGGCGTCACACCGGACGGGCGCTTCCTGCTGTACAACGAGAACGACCCCACCCCCGATCTCTGGATGCTGTCGCTGGACGGCTCGGGCGAGCGGCGCCGCCTCACCGAGACCCCGTACAGCGAGGGCAACGCCGTGGTTGCACCGGGCGGTCGCTGGCTGGCCTACGACTCGAATGAATCGGGCCAATCGGAGGTCTACGTCATGGCGTTTCCGGACGGCGGCCGCCGGATTCAGGCGTCGGTGGACGGCGGGACCGCGGCGATGTGGACTCGGGGCGGTCGCGAGCTCGTCTACCGCCAGGACGATCGCCTGTTGCGGGTGGCGTTCGATCCGGAATCAGGGGACGTCCAGCGGCCGGTGGTCATCACGTACGGTCCCTACGCGCACGCGTTCGCGGGGCCGAACTACGTCGCGACGCCGGACGGCGAGCGGTTCCTGATGGTCAAGACGCCGCTCGACCTCATGCCGCGGGAGGTGGAGGTGGTGGTGCACTGGTTCGAGGAGCTGAAGGCAAGGATGGGCCGGTGATCACGGCGTAGGCAGGGCCCGCCGGCCATGGGAATGCCGACCGCTCTGTGATCGAGCGGGAGCTAGGCCAGGGCGGCACGGCAGGATCTGCTGGCAGCGTGCCCGGAGCAAAAGGCGGGTGCCAAGGAAGGCGGGTAGATTCCGGACGTGGCGCACTCCAACGTCAGCGACACGCCCGCGGCGATACGCGAGCGACAGTGGCAGCTGATCGCCGCCCTGACGCCGGCTGAGCGGCTGGGCCGGGCACTGCGGCTCTCGGCTCTGGCACGGGCGTTCGCGTGGGCCGGCGCCGGGCGGGTGGCGGGTGACCGCGGTCCCGATGCGGTCCGCCACCGGTTCCTGGAGCAGGTGTACGGTCCTGAGACGGCGGCGTGGGTGGCCTCGCGGACTGCGGCGGGCGACGCGCTGTGACGGGACGCGATGATCTCACGAGCGCGGTCGCGAGCGTCGCCAGGACGCTCGATGCATTCCGAGTACCCTATTTCGTGACCGGCTCGCTGGCGGCCAGCACGCATGCGGAGTTTCGGGCCACGAACGACATCGATATCGTGGCCGATTTTTCGGCGGTCGATCTCCGCGCCCTGATGCGGGAGTTCGACACCGAGTTCCATGCCGATGTGGAGCAGGCGGTCTCGTGTATCCGCGAGGGGCAGTCCTTCAACCTGATCCATCGGGTGTCCTTCCTGAAGGTGGACTTCTTTCCCGCGGTCTCCGCGTTCAACCGGATCGCCATCGAGCGAGCCGAGTCCGTAGTCCTGGGGACGGACGGGCCTGCCGTCAGGGTCGCGTCGCGCGAGGACATCCTCCTCGCGAAACTGCACTGGTACCGGCTCGGTGATGAATCGTCGGAACTGCAGCGCCGCGACATCACAGGGATCGTGGCGTTGAACCGTGACCTGTTCGACCGCGCGTACCTGCGTCACTGGGCCGGGAAACTCGGCGTGCAGGATCTGCTGGATCGGCTGCTCGGATCCGGGCCGGATCGGACATGACCGCCCCGCGTGTTCGGGAATCCAGCCAGCCCCGCTTCACCGAGATACCGTCCGCTGCCCGACGGAAAGTGACGGCATGACCGGAATCACCGAGCGCCTCAGGTCGCCATTGCCGATCGGTACCTGATGGACCGCGAGCTCGGCGCGAACGGCATGGCCACCGTCTATCTCGCCCAGGATCTCAAGCACGACCGCAAGGTCGCCCTCAAGGTCCTCCGCCCCGAGCTCGCCGCCGTCCTCGGCGCCAACCGCTTCGTGGTCGAGATCAAGACCACCGCCGCGCTCCAGCACCCGCACATCCTGCCGCTGTTCGACTCGGGAACCGCGGACGGCTTCCTGTTCTACGTTATGCCCTTCATCGACGGCGAAACGCTGCGCGACGAGCTGAGCCGCGAGACCCACCTCGGCATCGAGGAGGCCGTGCGGATCACGATGGACGTGGCGGACGCGCTGGACTACGCGCACAGGCACGGGGTGACCCACCGGGATATCGACCGCTCGACGGCGACGGTGACGTGGTCCAGGTGTCCCAGGGCGGCGGCAGCGAACCGGTGTGGAGCCGGAATGGATCGGAGCTGTTCTACCGGGGAATGGCGGCCAACGGGCAACCGGTCCTGATCGCGGCGCAGGTGCGCCGGGCCGAGGGGTCCGGGGTCACCGCTCGCCAGGAGCTGTTCCCGCTGGCCGACTACGTGGGCACCCAGCCCCACGCCAACTACGACGTGTCGCCCGACGGGCGGTATTTCGTGATGGTGCGGCGGAGCCCGAGCACGCGGATCATGATCATCCAGCGGCTGCCGGCCCTGATCGAGCGGCTGCGCGCCGCCTGACGGTCAGGCCGACACGCGGGGCAGGCGCCGCGCGATCACCGCGCGATTCGGCTCTTCCCACGGCGGCAGCTTGAGCTCCCGCCCCAGGCACGGGAGCGTCTCGTCCACCGTGAACCCCGGCGGTACGGTCGCCACCTCGAACAGCACGCCGCCCGGCTCGCGGAAGTAGATCGAGCGGAAGTACTGCCGGTCGCGCACCTCGGTCACCTGAAGCCCGAGCCGGATCAGCTCGGCGCGCATCCGGAGCTGCTCGTCCGCGTCATTGATGGCGAACGCCACGTGGTGCACCGTGCCGAGCCCGTTCACCGCGGCCGGCGCGGCCGGCGCATGAACGATCTCCACCGTGTGGCCGGGCGCGTCGCCGTGCACCGCGAGCCGCGTGCGGGATTCCTCCTCGCCCACCACCTCGAATCCGAGCACGTCCGTCAACAGGGCGACCGTGGGAGTGGGCGACCGTATGGTCAGGGTCACACCGTGGATGCCCCGGATGGCCGACTCGGGGCCGATCGCCCCGCCGGTCCACGGCGCGCGGTCGTCCCGGTCGTTGGCCACCAGCTCGATGGCGAGGCCGCTGGGATCCGGAAACACGATGGACTCCGTGCCGAACCTGGGCTCGACGTCCTCGACCGGCACGCCGGCCTCCCGCAGTCGGCGCTTCCAGGCGTCGAGCGATCCGGCCGGCACCGAGAACGACGTCACCGTGATCTGTCCCGCGCCCCTGGTGCCCACGCGCACACCCTGGTCCCGGTAGGGGAACGTCGTCCAGATGGTGCCGGGCTCGCCCTGCTCGTTCCCGTAGTAGAAGTGGTAGACGCCCGGGTTGTCGAAGTTGACCGTCTTCTTCACCAGGCGGAGACCCAGCAGCGACGCGTAGCAGTCCAGGTCCTCCTGCGCGCCGTCGGCCGTGGCGGTGACGTGATGCAATCCGCGGATGAGTGGCTCCATGGCTCAGCGTACGTCCTTCGGAAGGGACGAGTTCAGGTGCATGAGGACATCGTACACCGACGTACCGCTTGCGGCGCCCACCGCGTCGGGGTGGATCACCGGGTGGTCCGGACCCACGAGCGTGGCGACGTCGCCCACCGCGACGGCCGGCCGGTCTCCCAGCTCGACGATGGTGTGGCTCGCGCTCACGGCGCCGATCACGGGAAAGAGCGCGTCCCCGATCAGCACCCGGGCGCCCTGCACCGCCCCGCGGGGGTAGCCGTCCGCGTGGCCCACGGGCAGCGTGGCGATCCATGTGGGCCGGGTGGCCACGTAGTGCCGTCCGTAGCTCACGGAATCCCCGGCGCGGAGCTGCGCCACGCGCACCACGCGCGCGCGCAGGCGGAACGCCGGCCGCAGCTCGGCGATGGGCCTTTCGCGCTCGGCTTCGCCGGGATAGGCGCCGTAGATGGCGATCCCGGGACGCACCATGTCCAAATGCGCGTGCGGGAAATGGAACAGGGCGTGGGAGGACGCCGCGTGCAGGCGGCCGAGGCGAACGCCGCGGCTCCGCGCCTCCTCGGCGAGCGCCAGGAAGCGCCGCAGTTGCTCGCGGTCGAACGCCGGATCCTCCGTGAGCCCCATGAAGGTCCCTTCGATGATGACGTCCTCGAGGCGCGAGAACTCCACGAGCAGGGGCAGCGCCTGGTGATAGGGAATCCCCATGCGGCTCATGCCCGTGTCGAGGTAGGTGTGCACGTGCGCCCGTCGACCTGCCGCCCGCACGGCCCGGATGATCCGGAGTCCCGCGTCCGGCGTGCACAGGCTGAGATGCACGCCCCGGCGCACCAGATCCGGCCCGTCGCGGTCCGCGAACAACCCCATCAGCAGGACGGGCTTCTGCACGCCGATCTCCGCCAGGGCAAACGCCGCCTCGGTCTTGACCACGGCGAAGCCCGCGACCTCCGGCAACGCGTCCAGGAGGGGGGCGACCGTCGTGAGGCCCAGTCCGTAGGCGTTGTTCTTGACGACCGCCGTGATCGGCCGGCCGCCGGCGAGCGTTGCCAGGACGGCGACGTTGTGGCGCAGCGCAGCGGGATCCACTTCGATCCACGGATCGAAGCGGTCGGCGGGAGCGGTCCACAACGGGTGAGGCACGCCGGGTCGCGGCGGTCGGGCCAGCGCCATGGCGGCCGTAGTACCGAGGAACGTGCGGCGGGAGAGAGGCATGTCCGGTCCACCGGTTCGAGACCGATAGAGCATGGCACGGCGGAACCGTCGCCGCCATCCTGAGACCTCCCCCTGTGCTGGCCCGATCCCCCAAGCCCCTCTAGTTTGCACCCACACCCAGCGAAGGACGTACCCTGACGGACGTACCGCGTGGCCTCGCCGACGCGCTCCGTGAGCGCTACACGATCCAGCGCGTCCTCGGCGAAGGCGGCATGGCGACGGTCTATCTGGCGACCGATCTCCGGCACGACCGGCTGGTGGCCCTCAAGGTCCTGAAGCCGGACCTGGGGGCCATCGTGGGCGCCGAGCGGTTCCTGCGCGAGATCAAGACCACCGCCCAGCTCTCCCACCCCAACATCCTCCCGCTCTACGACAGCGGGCAGGTAACCGTGCCCCCACCCGCCGGGGAGCGCGGGGCGGCGGACGAGGAGCTCCTGTACTACGTGATGCCGTACGTCGAGGGCGAGACCCTCGCCGACCGCATCGCCCGGGACGGGCCCGCGCCGCTGGCCGAGGTGCGGCGCATCGGCGCGGAGGTGCTCGATGCGCTGGAGTACGCGCACCGGCAGGGCGTGATCCACCGGGACATCAAGCCGTCCAACATCCTGCTGTCGGCCGCCACGGGTCACGCGCTCGTCGCCGACTTCGGCATCGCGCGCGCGCTCAGCACCGCGGACTTCGACGTGATCACGCGCCCCGGCGTGATTCTCGGCACGCCGGCCTACATGGCGCCCGAGCAGGCCACGGCCGCCGAGGTCACCCCCGCGGCCGATCTCTACTCCACGGGGCTCGTCCTGTATGAGTGTCTCACCGGCCAGCGGTTTCCGCCGCCCCGGCTGCGTGATGCGGCGGATTGGTCGGCCGTTCCCGCGAGCCACCGACGGATCATCCAGCGTGCCCTTGCCATGGATCCCGCGGGACGCTGGCCCGACGCCGCGGCGTTCCGGGCCGCGCTCGAGCAGGGCGCCCGTGGGCACGGCTGGTGGTACGCCGCCGCCGCCGCGGTCGTGGTGCTCGGCGCCGGGCTGCTCCCGCTGCTCCGCACCGTCACCCCGGCGCCCGCCGCCGACCCGCGGCTCGCGGTCCTCCCGTTCACGGTCCGCGGCCCGGGCGGCTTCGACTATCTGCGGGATGGCATGGTGGATCTGCTGAGCGCCAAGCTCGACGGCGCCGGCACGTGGCGGGTCTCGGACCCCCGCGGTGTGCTCAGTCTCGTGCGGCGGCAGGTGGGGGACGCGGTGATCGATCCGGACGGCGGACGGCGGGTGGCCGAACGGATGGGGGCCAGCCATTTCGTGCTCGGCGACGTGATCGAGGTGGGCCGCCAGATCCGGCTCGATGCGGCGCTCTACGCGGCCGACCGGCGTGGCGACATCCTCGCGCAGGCGTCCGTGGAAGGCGACGGCGAGAACGTGCTGGCGCTGATTGACGAGCTGGCGGCTGAACTGCTGAGCCGGTACGGCCGGGAATCCGACGCGCGGCTCACGCGCACCGCGCTCATGACGACCCAGTCGCTGCCGGCGCTGAAGGCCTATCTGCGCGGCGTGCGGGCGCTCCGGGATGCCCAGTTCCCCGCGGCCGAGGCCGCGCTACGGGAGGCCATCGCCGCGGACTCCGCGTTCGCGCTCGCTTGGTACCAGCTGAGCATCACGGCGGACTGGCTGCAGCGTGCCGACCTCGCCCGCGACGCGGCGGAGCAGGCGGTGCGCTACGCGCCACGCCTGCCGGAGCGCGAACGCCGGTTGCTCGACGCCCTGCGCACGATCCGCGGCGGCGACATGGACGCGGCCGAGCAGCAGCTCCGCGCGATCCTCGGCACGCACCCGGACGACATCGAGGCGTGGTCCCAGCTGGCCGAACTGCTGTTCCATTTCGGGCCGCCCCGCGGACGCGCCCTGACCGATTCGCGACACGCCTGGCACCGCCTGATCGAGCTCGAGCCCGGCTGGGCCGCGGCCTATATCCACCTGGCCAGGATGGCGGCCGACGAGGGCGACGGCCGGGCGCTCGATACGCTCTCCCGGCGCGCGATGGAGCTGGCGCCGGCGGGCGACCGCGGCCTCGAAATGCGGCTGCTGCGGCTCACGGTCCGCGACGACCCCGCCGAGCGGGAGCGACTCCGCCGTGATTTGTCGGAGGCGGCCGATGGCGTGCTGGCCCAGGCCTTCTGGAGCGCGGGCACCTACCTGCGCAGCCGCGAGCTCGCCCTGTTCGTGCTAAACGTGGCCACGGCCCCACCCCGCTCCCGTGAGATGCGCGCGGCCGGGTTCGGCGGGCGCGCGGCCATCGAGGCGGGCCACGGCCGGTGGAACGCGGCGTGGACCGCGCTCGACAGCATGCTGTGGCTGGACTCCGTGCGCGCCATCAGCCGGGGCGCCGCGCTGGCCCTGGAACCCGCGCTGCGCGGCGACCTGGACCCCTTGCGACGGTTTCACGCCCTGTTGGCCGCGGCCGACTGGCGCGGGATTCCCAATAGCGTGAACGCGTCGGTGTGGTTCTCGGCCTACGACGGGATGCACGAGGCCGTCCGCTGGTACCTCCTGGGCGTTGCCCAGGCCTTCCTGGGGAACGGGCGCGCCGCGCTCGCGCTGGCCGATTCGCTCGACGCGACACGGGCGCCGCCCGGCAGCGGGTCACTCGTCCCGGACTTCGCCGAGACCGTCCGTGCCGCGGTGGCCTGGACCGACGACCGGGCCGCCGACGCCCTTGCCGCGCTCGAACGGATCGAGAACCGGGTGTGGTACCAGCTGGCCGTCGGCGGCCTGAGTTCGGGGTTCTCGCGGTTCCTCCAGGGGATCGTGCTCGACGAGGTTGGCCGACGGGAGGAGGCGCTCGCCAAGTTCGCGGCGCGCGCGGGTCCGGAGGACATCGTGTACACCGCTCCCGCTCATCTCCGACAGGCGCGGATTCACGAGGCACTCGACCATCGCGACGACGCGCTCCGGCATTACCGCACCGTCGTCGCGATGTGGGAGAACGGCGATCCGGCGGTGCAGGCGCTCGTGACGGAAGCGCGGGGGGCGATACGCCGGCTGGAGACGGAGACCACGAGACGGTGAGACGGTGAGACGGCGTGAATGCGACGCCCAGTTCACATGACCACCCGCCTCCCCGTCTGACTCTGGCCAAGAAGCCCGACACCCCATATCGTACCCCCACCCCATGACACCACCCACTGATCGCCTCTCCATCGCGCTGGCCGAGCGCTATCGCATCGAGCGCGAGCTGGGCCAGGGCGGCATGGCCACCGTCTATTTGGCCCACGACGCCCGGCACGACCGCAAGGTCGCTCTCAAGGTCCTCCGGCCCGAGCTGGCCGCGGTGATCGGCGCCGAGCGGTTCCTCCAGGAGATCAAGGTCACCGCGAACCTCCAGCATCCCCACATCCTGCCGCTCCACGACTCGGGCGAAGTGGACGGCACCGTCTTCTACGTCATGCCCTACGTGGAAGGCGAGTCGCTCCGCGATCGGCTCACGCGGGAGAAGCAGCTCCCGGTGGACGACGCGGTCCGGATCGCGGTGGAGGTGGCGGGCGCGCTCGAGTACGCCCACCAGCATCAGGTGATCCACCGCGACATCAAGCCCGAGAACATCCTGCTGCATGGGGGCCACGCGCTCGTGGCGGACTTCGGCATCGCCCTCGCAGCCGCCAGAACCGGCGGGGCGCGGCTCACGGAGACCGGTCTCTCGCTGGGCACGCCGTACTACATGAGTCCGGAGCAGGCAGGCGGGGACAGGGACCTCGACGCGCGTGCCGACGTGTACGCCCTCGGCTGCGTCCTCTATGAGATGCTCGTCGGCGAGCCGCCGTTCACGGCACCCACGGTCCAGGCCATGATCGCGCGCGTGATGACCGAGCGTCCCACGCCGCTTTCGCAAACGCGCGACACGGTTCCCGCGCACGTGGAAGAGGCGGTGCTGACGGCGCTCGCCAAGCTGCGCGCGGACCGGCAGGCGAGCGCGGCGGTGTTCGCCGCTCAACTGACGGGTGCGGCGGTCGTGCGCCGGTCCCCCGGGCCCACCCCCCGGCGGGACCGCGCCTCGCGGTGGTCGTGGCCTTTGGGGGTCGCGGCCACCGGCCTCCTGGCGCTCGGCTGGCTCGGCGGACGCCTCAGCGCACCGGGAGAGCGGGCCCCTGGCGACGCCACGTCGCGGTTGGCGCTCCTCACACCCGGCCTCGGCGGATCCGGCGCGGGCGGCAACAACCGCCAGCTCGCACTCGTCCCGGACGGATCCGCCGTCGTCTATGTCGTCGGGCACGCGACGGGAGCCCAGACCGGTCTCGTCGTTCAGCACTTCCACGAAGAGACCCCGCATCCTATCCCCGGGAGCGAGTTCACGTACGCGCCAGCGGTGTCGCGCGACGGCGCCTGGATTGCCGCGCGCACGATCACTGGTGAGGTCACCGTGTTGCCGTTTGCGGGCACGCGGCTGCCGCCGGAGCCGATCGCCCGCGGCCTGAGCGTGTTCGCCTGGCACCCCGACGGCAGCCTCTGGCTCACCCGGGTCCCGTTCCGGCGCGTCGAGCGCTACCGCCCCGAGACAGGGACGCTCGACGTGGTCCTGGACAGCCTGCCGGTTCCCGTGCTCATCCAGCAGGTGCTGGACGACGGGGGAACGGCGCTGGTCGTGCAGGCCCCGGCGGGCGCGACCGGCGGTCCGCTCCTGCGCCTCGACCTCGCAACGGGCGTGCTCACACCTCTCCTGAGCGACGCCGTCGTGACCGCCCGGTACGGTGGCGGCCTCCTGGCGTACGCCGGACTCAACGGCACGCTGCTCGTCCGCGCGTTCGAGCCCGCGAGCGGACGCCTCGGCGGCCGAGTGACGGTCGTGGCCCAGAACGTATCGGTCGCGGGTATCGGCGAGGTGCAGTTCGATCTTTCGTCGGAGGCCACGCTGGTGTACGTGCCCGAGGAGCCACGCGCGCTGGTGATGGTGGACCGGAACGGCGTGGAACGCCTCCTCACGCAGGAACGGTACAACTACCACATGCCGCGCTTCTCGCCTGACGGCCGGCGACTTGTCACGGACTTCGTGACCGCCGAAGGGCGCGACGTCTGGATCCTGGATCCGGCGCAGCAGACGATCACCCGCGCCACGTTCGACCGCGATGCGCACGACGCCGAATGGGCCCCCGATGGCCTGGCCATCACCTATCTGACCAGCCGCGACGGGGAACTCGGGATCTTCCGGATCACCCCCGGCGCCGGAACCGCGGCGGAGTCCCTGCTCGTGTCGCCGCACATCGCCTTTTCCGGGATCTGGAGCCCGGACGGCCGCGATCTCCTCACCGTGGCCACCGACCTCGCGCGCGGGAGTGCACAGGACATCGCCGTGATCCGCAACGAGGGGCGTGGACCGATCGAGCCGCTCGTGGCCACACGCTTCCGTGAGGAGTATCCCGCGCTCTCGCGTGACGGCCGGTGGGTGGCGTTCGTGTCCGACCAGTCGGGACGCCCGGAAGTGTACGTGCTGCCATGGTCGGGCGGCGGCGCCCTGACCCAGGTGTCCCAGGGCGGCGGGAGCGAGCCCATGTGGTCGCCCGACGGCCGGGAGCTCTTCTATCTGGCGTCGTCCGCTTCCGGTCCCGTGCTCATGAGTGCCCGGCTCGCGCTCGCCCCCACGATCACGGTCGTTGAGCGCACCATCCTGTTTCCCGCCGGAGACTTCGTGACGAGCACGCCGCACACGAATTACGACATCGCGCCCGACGGCCAACGGTTCGTGATGGTTCGCCGCAACCCGGCCGCGAGAATCATGGTGATCCAGAACCTCCGCGCGCTGGTCGCGAGGCTCGACGGCCGGGCTCTGTCGGAACTGTGACACGGAAACGCCTCCACCCACCGATCGAGGCATGATGGCGCACGTCACTGACCAACTGAAGCGCTCCCTCGCCGACCGCTACCGCATCGAGCGGGAGCTGGGTGCCGGCGGCATGGCCACCGTCTATCTCGCCCACGACGTGCGGCACGACCGGAAGGTCGCCCTCAAGGTCCTCCGGCCCGAGCTGGCCGCCGTGATCGGCGCCGAGCGGTTCCTGCACGAGATCAAGACCACGGCCAACCTCCAGCACCCCCATATCCTGCCGCTCCACGACTCCGGCGAGGTGGACGGCACGGTCTTCTACGTCATGCCCTACGTGGAGGGCGAGTCGCTCCGTGACCGGCTGACGCGGGAGAAGCAACTCCCGGTGGACGACGCGGTCCGGATCGCGGTGGAGGTGGCGGGCGCGCTCGACTACGCCCACGGCCACGGCGTGATCCACCGCGACATCAAGCCCGAGAACATCCTGCTCCACGGGGGCCACCCGCTAGTGGCGGATTTCGGAATCGCGCTGGCCGTGAGCCGCTCGGACGGCGGGACGCGCATGACGGAGACGGGGATGAGCCTCGGCACGCCGCACTACATGAGTCCCGAGCAGGCCATGGGCGATCGCGAGATCACGGCCAAGAGCGACGTGTATGCCCTGGGCTGCGTGCTCTACGAGATGCTCACCGGGGAGCCGCCGTTCACCGGGCCCACGGCGCAGGCCATCGTGGCGCGGGTGATGACCGAGGAGCCGCGCAGTCTCACGCTGCAGCGCCGGACCATCCCGCCGTACGTGGAGGCGGCGGTGCACAAGGCGCTGGCCAAGCTCCCCGCGGACCGATTCGGTGCCGCCGCCCAGTTCGCCGACGCCCTCGGAAACCCGGCCTTCACGCTGACCGGCGCGACCGCGAGTCGTTCCGCCATGCCGTCGGCCCGCCGCTCGGCCCTCGTACCGATCCTCGCGGCCACCACCGTCCTCGCCACGGCTGCCGCCCTCTGGCTGGCGCTCCGGCCCGTCGAGAAACCGGTCAGCCGATTCAGTCTCGCGCTCCCGGCGGATGAGGCGCTCGGCGCCGCGGGCGGATCCCGGGTTGCGCTGTCGCCGGACGGGCGCCGCCTCGTCTACGTCGCCGCGGCCGGCGGCGTCAACCGGCTCATGGTGCGGGAGTGGGATCAACTGCACGCCACACCCCTCCCGGGCACCGAGGGGGCGGCGTCGCCGATCTTCTCGCCGGACGGTCACCGCATCGCGTTCCTGGGCACCGGGCCGTTTCACCTGCAGGTCGTGGCGACCAACGGCGCGCCGCCCGTTACCCTGGTGGATTCCGGCATGACCGGTGGCGGCGCCGCGTGGGGTCCGGACGACTGGATCTACTTCGACGCGGGCGACGGATTGCAGCGCATCAAAGCCGGGGGCGGTCGGCGCGAAGTGGTCGTCGCGCTGGACACCGCCACGCGAGAAGTGGGCGTGGCGTGGCCGGACGCCCTGCCCAACGGCCGAGGAGTGATCTACCGCGTGCGCCGGGCCGGCGAGGACGAACGCCAGTACAACGTCATGGTCGTGGACCTGCGGTCAGGCGAGCGGCGCACGCTGGTGCGGGCGGTGGTGGGCCGCTACGCCGCATCCGGGCACCTCGTGTACGTCACCGCCGATGGGAAACTGCTCGCCGCGCCGTTCGACCAGGACCGGCTCGAGCTGACGGGACCCGCGACGCCACTCGTCGAGGGGGTGGGGGTCGGGTTCTTCGGTTCCGTGGACCTGAGCCTCTCGCGTACGGGCACCGCCGTGTACACGAGCGGGGCGCCCCGCGTGGGTGCACGGTTCGTCTGGCGCGGCCGTGATGGCGCGACGCAGCCTGTGGACCCCAACTGGACCGGGGAGTTCTTCGTAGACGGCCTTGCCCTCTCTCCGGACGGGAAGCAGCTGGCGTTTTCCGCCATCAACACCACCAGCGGGTCCGGCTCGGCCATCTGGATCAAACAGCTCGATGCGGGGCCGGTCTCGCGGTTGACCTTCGATGCCGCCGCGCGCCGGCCCGCCTGGATGCCGGACAGCCGGTCGGTGCTCTACGCCGCGCAGCCCGATCGTACGAGCGTCGAGGCCGGTCAGGCCGCCCGGTATGAAGCGATCTACCGCAGGCGGGCCGACGGCACCGGCGCCACCGAGCTGGTGGCCCTCGAGAACCGGGCTCTCGTGGGAGTCACGGCGGCGCCCGACGGCCGCTCGCTCGTGATGCAGACCAACCTGGGCGCGGCCGGCGCGGGAGACCTGCTCATCTTGCGACTCGGGGTGGACAGCGGCCCCAGCCCCTTGCTGGCCACCCGCTTCGGCGAGTCCTATGCCGCGGTTTCGCCGGACGGGCGGTGGCTGGCGTACGTGTCGAACGAGTCCGGATCGGACCAGGTGTACGTGCGTCCGTACCCCAACGTGGCCGATGCCCGCTGGCAGGTGTCCGGGAACGGCGGCTATGCGCCACGCTGGGCGCGCAGTGGCCGGGAGCTGTTCTACGTCAGCCGCCCCGAGGGCCGCGTGGGCGACCTGATTGCGGTGCAGGTCCAGCTCACACCGACGTTCGCGGCCGGCCGCGCGCAGACCCTGTTCTCCTTCTCGGCGGTGGGACAGGACCTGTACGACGTGGCCCCGGATGACCGGCGGTTCCTGACGATCGAGGCGGCGGGTTCGAGCGCGGCCGACGCGGGCGAGCTGATCCTCGTGCAGCACTTCTTCGAGGAATTGAAGGCCAAGGTGGGACGAACACGGTGACGATGGTGCTCAACGGGAGCGCGGAAGTGGTTCGGGTGGGGCGCGGAGCCCGGTGATCGGGCCCGACCGACTCGCCGACGCCCTGGCCGACCGCTACCGCATCGAGCGGGAGCTGGGCCAGGGCGGCATGGCCACCGTCTATCTCGCCGACGACCTCAAGCACGACCGGAAGGTCGCCATCAAGGTCCTGAAGCCCGAGCTGGCGGCCGTGCTCGGCGCCGCGCGGTTCGTGCAGGAAATCAAGACCACGGCGGCGCTCTCGCATCCCCACATTCTCCCGCTCTTCGACTCGGGGGAAGTCGGCGGGTTCCTGTTCTACGTCATGCCCTACATCCAGGGCGAGACCATCCGGGACAAGCTGAACCGCGAGACGCAGCTCGGGATCGAGGAGGCCGTGAAGATCGCGGCCGAAGTCGCCGATGCGCTCGACTACGCCCACCGCCACGGCGTGATCCATCGCGACATCAAGCCCGAGAACATCCTGCTGCACGACCGGCGGCCGATGGTGATGGACTTCGGGATCGCCCTCGCCGTGAGCGCGGCGGCGGGTGGGCGGATGACGGAGACCGGCCTGAGCCTCGGCACGCCGCACTACATGAGCCCGGAGCAGGCGACGGCGGACCGGGACATCACGGCCCGGAGCGATGTCTACTCTCTGGCGAGCGTGCTGTACGAGATGCTGGCCGGCGAGCCTCCGCACATGGGGAACTCGGCCCAGCAGATCATCATGAAGATCATCGCCGAGGACGCCAGGCCGGTGACCGAGCTGCGGCGCACGGTCCCGCCGAACGTGGCCGCGGCGGTGGGGAAAGCGCTGGAGAAGCTCCCGGCCGACCGTTTCAGTACGGCCCATCAGTTCGCGACCGCGCTCCACGACGCCTCGTTCCGGGCGGCGATCGGCGGCGGGTCCCCTGCCGCTTCCGCCGCTGCCGCCGTGCTCACCCCCCGGACCGCGCTGGTGGCTGCCGCGGCACTCGCCGTCGGCTTCCTCGCGCACGCGTTGCTGGTCCGGAACCAGGCGGATCCGGCCCTCGTGGCCCGGGTCTCGATCCCGCTCGACAGCGGCGTGCGGTTCACGGGCCCTGGGGCGAATGCGGGGCGACCGATCTTCACGGAGCTCGCCCTCTCGCCCGATGGACGGACACTCGTCTTCTCCGCGCGCGGCGCGGACGGAACGAGGCGCCTCTTCGCGCGCGCGATGGATGCCTCGTCGGCGACGCCGATCGAAGGAACCGAAGGGGGCGACGCACCCATCTTCTCGCCGCGTGGCGATCAGGTCGCCTTCTGGTCGAGGAGTCGCCTGCGACGGGTCCCGCTGGCCGGTGGGACGCCGGTCGATGTCGTGACGTTCACCGGCGATTTCAACGGCGCAAGCTGGGGGGACGACGACTACATCGTGTTCCGGGACGATGGGCGGACCGGCCTCGCACGGGTCAGCGCGGCCGGAGGTGGCGCCGTCGTGGCCCTGCCATCGCATCCCGATGCCGCGCTCCCGCAGGTGCTGCCCGGGAGCAAGGCCGTACTGTACACGGTCCGGTACGGCGCGGCGTTCGAGGAACGTCGGGTGGAGGCGCTGCGACTCGGCGAGACCCGAACCGACACCATCGTCGACGATGCCTCGGACGCACGTTACCTGCCGACCGGGCACCTGTTGTTCGCCCGTGCGGGCAGTCTCATGGCGAGGTCATTCGATCCGGATCGCCTGCGCGCATCGGGTTCGGCAACCGGCGTCCTCCCGGACGTGATGCACGCGATGAACGGATGGAACACCGGTGTGTGGACCAATGCGGCGCAGTACGCCATCTCCGCCGCAGGTCACCTAGCGTATCTCACCGGCGGGGTGACGCCGACGGAGCGGAACCAGGTGGTCTGGCTCGACCGGACCGGGCGCGTCACCGATCTCGGCCTCGACCCTGCCTGGTACCTGCTGGCCCGCATCGCGCCGACCGGAGACCGACTGGCGGTGGCCGCGCCAGGTGCAACGGGCGGGGTGTGGACCGTGGACCTTGGTCGGGGAAATGCGGTGCGCAGGATCGCCTCCGGGCAGATCGCCGGACTCCTGTGGACCCGGGACGGACGCGGCGTCGTGTACCGGGCGGAATCCCGCGGTTCATTCCGTGTCGCCGCCGACCGGAGCACGCCTGCCGAGGTCCTCGATAGCGCGACCGTGTGGCCGGCGGAAGCGACACCGGACGGACGTGACTTGATCTACATCGACCAGTCGTCCGGTATCCCGCGGATCGGCGCGCGGATGTTCTCCTCCGGTGAGCGGCGCGTGCTCGTCGAGGAGCCGGCCGGCACCTGGTACCCCACGCTGTCGCCCGACGGCCGCTGGCTGGCCTACGCGCTGGTCGACGGCTCGGAGCTGGTCGTGCGATCCTGGCCGGACCTCGAGCGCCGAACGGTGATCGCGGGTCCCGGAGTGTCCGAACCCGCCTGGTCCCGCGGAGGACGTGAGCTCTTCTACCAGCAGCCAGTGAGGGCCGCTACAGGCGAGCTGATCCCGGCGCTCGTGGTACGGTCGTTCGATCCCGACACCGGTCGGCCGGTCGGCGACTCGATGACCATCTCTCTGCCGCGGAACTACCGTTCAATGGGCCCCGTCCGCGCGTACGACGTCACCGCGGACGGCCGGCGCATCGTCGCCATACTTCAAAACGCGGATGTATCGCCTCTCCCCCGTCAGATCGAGCTCGTGCTGAACTGGGCCTCGACGATGAAGCGTCCCCGTGACTGATCCGCGCCATCGCCTCTCGGCCGCTCTCGCGGACCGCTACCGCATCGAGCGCGAGCTCGGCGCCGAGCGGTTCGTGCAGGAGACCAGGGCGGCTTGCGGTTCCTCGGGAGGGGGCTCGGGTAGCGGCGGCCTCGGTTGGCGGGTCGAACGGAGGGCGGTCCCCTCCCGGCTCACGGCCTGCCTTCCCCCACCGCCATCCGCCTCTCCCAGTCGTCCAGCGAGCGCGGCCAGTCCTCCCTGAGCAGGCGGGAGAGCGCGCGATCCGCCAGCACCCTGCCCCCCGTCTGACAGGTCGCGCAGTAGTTGACCTCATTCTCCGCGTAGCGGATCCGCTGCACGGGTGAGCTACAAGCGGGACACGGCTGACGGTACCGGCCGTGGACGGCCATTCCCTCGCGGAACGCCGTCACCTTCTCGGGGAACCCGTCGCCCACGTCTTGCCGGAGCCGCGCGGTCCACGTGTCCAGCGTCCGGCACGTCGCGTCGTACAGGCGGGTGATCTCGTCCCCGTCGAGATTCGTCGTGAGCTGTAACGGTGACAGCCGCGCCGCGTGCAGGATCTCGTCCGAGTACGCGTTGCCGATGCCCGAGAAGACGTGCGGATCGGTGAGGGTTCGCTTGAGCGTGTGCCGCTCCCGGAGCAGCGCCTCCCGAAACGTCTCGACCGGCACCCCGCACGGGTCCACCCCGCCGGGATCGTGGGCGGCGAGCGCCTGCTCCCCGCGCACCAGCCAGAGCCCGGCCCGATGGGTCGTCCCCTCCTCCGTAACGAGCACGGTGCCGGTCGCGAAGTCGAACGCGGCGAGCCCGCGGCGCTTGGGCAGGACCGCTCCGGCTTTCCGCCAGCGCAGCCGCCCCGCGATCATGAGATGGACGACCAGGAACAGATCCGGGTCCAGCGCGAGCACGATCCGCTTGCCCAGCCGCCGCACACCGGCGACGTGGCGCCCGGCCGCCTCCGAGAGCGGGGGCGCCACGGACCGGAGCACGAACGGGCTGCCGAGGCGCACGCCGTCGAGCCGGGCGCCGAGGACGTGCCGCTCGAGCGCTTCCACATAGACCACCACGTCCGGCAGTTCCGGCATGCGTCTCCTTGCGATTCGGGAATCATGGCCGTCCGGGCCGCCCGCGGCAGGGTGCACCCTGACCAGTGGGCTGGCGGCACGGTGGTGATCAGTATATAGTTACCATATATGTCAGCCAAGACCACCATCTACCTGGATCCGGACGACTACCGGCGCCTCAAGCTGCTGGCGCGCCGCCAGGGACGCCCCACGGCGGCGCTGGTGCGCGAGGCCGTGGCGGAATACGCGCGGCTGCACGCCCCCGCCGTGCCACCCCGCAGCATCGGCGCCGCGCGGAGCCGGCGTACCGACCTGTCCGAGCGGGCGGAGGATCTGCTCGACGGCATGGGCCGGGACCGGTGATCGTCGCCGACACCGGGGCCATCCTTGCCCTCGTGGACGCGGGGGATGCGCACCACCAGGCCGTGCGGCACGTCTACGACGAGCATGCGGCGCACTGGGTGCTGCCGTGGGCCATTCTCCCCGAGGTGGACTATCTCCTGGGCCGGCACGTGAGCGCGCGGGCCCGGCGGCTGTTCCTGGACGACGTGGCCGCCGGCGCGTTCGCCGTCGAGTGGGGAGAGGCCGCAGACCTCGAGCGGGCGGCGGCGCTGGACCGCACCTACGCCAAGCTCGGTCTCGGGCTGGTGGACGCGGTTGTGATGGCGGTGGCCGAGCGGCTCGACGCGGACGCGATCGCGACCGTCGATCTCCGGCACTTCGGTGCCGTGGCGCTCGCCACGAAGCCCCGGCTGCTCCCGCGCGACGCGTGAGTGGTACATTGTTCCGGACCGACGCCCCGTCGGTCGCCCAGCAACCCTCCGGAGGTCCTGTGATCCCGCGCCGCCTTGCCCCGGCCGCCCTCGTGTTCGCGCTGCTCGCTCCCGCGGCCGCCGCTCAAGCCCCGCGCCTCGGCACCATCACGTTCCCCAACTCCGGCGCCCCTGCGGCGCAGGAGCCGTTCATCCGGGGCGTGCTCTATCTCCACAGTTTCGAGTTCGGGCCCGCGGGCGCCGCCTTCCGCGAGGCGCAGCAGGCCGATCCCGGCTTCGCCCTGGCCTACTGGGGCGAGGCGATGAGCTACAACCACCCGCTGTGGGACGAATGGGACGACGAGGCCGCGCGCGGCGTGCTGCACCGCCTGGGCTCCGCCGCAGAGGCCCGCCGCGCCAGCGCCCCCACGCGCCGGGAGCAGATGTATCTCCACGCGATCGAGACGCTGTGGGCGGAGGGTCCCAAGGCCCCGCGCGACACCGCGTACGCGCTGGCCATGGAGCAGCTGGTCCGCGCCTACCCGGACGACGACGAGGCGCGCGCCTTCTGGGCCCTCTCGATCCTCGGGCTCTCCGGCACGACCCGGGTGATCCCGAGCTACATGCACGGGGCCGCCATTGCCCAGGAGGTGTTCCAGCGGAATCCCGATCACCCGGGGGCCGCACACTACATCATCCATTCGTTCGACGACCCGGTGCACGCGCCCCTCGGCCTGCCGGCGGCTCGCGCCTACTCGACGATCGCGCCCGACGCCGCGCACGCGCAGCACATGACGACGCACATCTTCCTGGCGATGGGGATGTGGGACGACGTGGTCTCGCAGAACGAGATTGCGGCCGGTCTCACGGGCTGGGGGCCGGGCCATTACACCTCGTGGCTCGGGTACGGGCTGGTTCAGCAGGGACGGCACGCAGCGGCCCGGGAACACCTCGAGCGGGCGCGGCGCGAGATGGGAAGCCCCGGCCGGCCGGGGCAGCGGCGGTACCTCACGTCCATGCGCGCGCACTACGTGCTCGACACCGAGCGATGGGACGACCCCGTCCTCGAGTGGACCATGAACGTTGAGCCCGGCTCCGACGCGGCGGCCACTGACGCGTTCGCGCTGGGATACGCCGCCCTGCGCCGTGGGGACCGCGGCGCCGTAGCGACACAGGTCGCACGCCTCCAGACCGCGGCCGACTCCGGTGACTCCCCGGCGGCCCGCGTGCTGGCCCTGAACCTGGCCGCCGCCATCGCCGCCGAGGACGGCGCGTTCGCGCGCGCGGAGCAATTGCTGAAGGATGCCGCGGACATCGAGGACGGCCTTCCGGCCGCCTACGGCCCGCCGGACATCGTGAAGCCGTCGTGGGAGCTGCTCGGCGAGCTGCTGCTGGCCAAGGGGCGGGCCGCGGAGGCGCAGACCGCCTTTGCGCACGCGCTCGCCCTGGCGCCAAAGCGCGCCTTGTCGCTGCGCGGGCTCGTGGCCGCCGCCACCGCGGCCGGCGACCGCACGGTGGCCGAGCGTGCGCGTCAGGATCTCGCGGCCATCTGGCACGCGGCGGACGATGCGGTACGGAGGACGCTGGCGGCGCGGTGATCGAGTCGGCGAGCGGGGCTAGCCCGTCAAGCGAACCACCTCGCCCAGGGTCTCGACGGCCGCCAGGAGTTGATCGTCCGACAGGTAGGGAGCCGGGCCGAGCCGCAGCGCCTCGCCCCGGGCATCCGTCCAGACGCCGCGCGCCTTGAGCGCATGGGCCAGGCGGCCCGCGCGCGGACTCGTGAGCGCGAGGAACGCCGCGACGGCCTCCGGCGCCGCCGTGCGGTCGCGCGTAACCAGCCGGGGATCGAGGTCCAGCGCGTCGAACCGCTCCGCGAGGAGCCCCACCTGGTGGCGGCTGACGTCACGCAGGAAACCCGGCGACAGCCCCTGCTCCTCGAAGAACCCGAACACGCGCGCCGCCCGGTAGTGACTCGTGGGATCGTACGTGGCGCCCGCAAACCGCGCGGGCCCGCGCCCGTACGCCACGCCGCCCGCCCGCGCGTGCTCCAGCTCCGCGAACTCGCTGAACCAACCGGTGAGCACGGGCCGAAGCTGCTCGCGTCCGGGCGGCACCCGCAGAAAGCAGTTGCCCTCACCGAGCTGGCAGTACTTGTACCCGCCGCCCGTGACGAACGCATCCTCGAGTCCTTGCGCGCCGAGCGCGTACGGAATCGCGTTCAGGGCGTGGTACGCATCCACCAACAGCTCCGCACCGACCGCACGGCAGCGTTCGAGGACCGCGTGCAGCTCCGGAACGATGCGGGCGTTGCCGTACAGCACCGCCGACACGAGCACGGCCGCCGTACGGTCGTCCGTGGCGGCCACGAGCCGCTCGGCAATGGAGCTGGCCGGTGACGACGCGACCTTCACGATGGTGAGGCCGGCCTCCGCGAGACGATCCAGCTGGCGCCGGATGGTGTGGAACTCGCCGTCGGTGGTGACGAGCCGTGGCCGGCGCCCGAAATCGAGCGCCGACAGGAAGCGAAGCACGAGCTCGTGAGTGCTCGCGCCCAGCGCGATCTCCCCAGCCTGGCAGTCGAGTAGCCGTGCGAATCCCTCCCGCACACGGTCGGCCCGCTCGAAGGCGCGCTCCCACTTCCCGTCCACCAGCTCCGCCGCATCCGTCCACGCCTCCTGCTGCCCCTCGAACCCCACGTCCGGCCACGCCTGGTGCGAGTGCCCGGTGAGCAGCAACCGCTCGCTCACGCGGAACCGCGAGTAGTGCCGCGCCAGCGCATTCGGCGACCGCGCCAGGTCCCCAACGGTCAGCACAACACCCCCCTCGACCGTCCTGGACCATGCCGTCCGCCTCGTCCGCCCATTACAAGTCCGTCCGTATCGCCCACAGATCTGGGAATGCCGCCTGATTGAGCGTTGTCATCAGGTACTCGGCCCCCGCCGACCCCCCGGTGCCGCGCCGCGTGCCGATCGTGCGCTGCACCATCTTCACGTGCCGGTACCGCCACTCCTGCACGCCTTCGTCCAGATCCACCAGCCGTTCGCAGACCGAGGCGGCGATCGGGTTCGAGCGATACACGCCGATCAGCAGGCGCTGGATCTCGGACGACGGCTCGATCGGCCGGGTGACGTCGCGCCGCAGGTGCGCCGCCGGAACCTCGCAGCCCTCGGCCAGGAGGTAACGCAGAAACGCGTCCCACACGGTGGGCGCGGCCAGGCGCCGCTCGAGCCGCGCACGGTGGTCGCCGCCCGCGGGATACCGCTCGAGCACCTTCCGGTCCTTGCGCCCCAGCAGGAACTCCAGCTCGCGGAACTGGAACGACTGGAAGCCGCTCCCGGTCTCCAGCCGGTCCCGGAACGACAGAAACTCGAGCGGCGTCATCGTCTCCAACACGTCAATCTGCGCCACCACCACCTTGAGGACCGTGAGCACGCGTTTCAGGGTGTGGAGCGCGCGCGGCGCGTCCCGCGCTTCCAGCAGCGCGTTCAGGTGGTCCAGCTCGTGCAGCATCTCCTTGAACCACAGCTCGTACACCTGGTGGATGATGATGAACAACGTCTCGTCGTGCTCCGGCCCGTGGGACACCGGTCGCTGGAGACCGAGCAGCTCGTCGAGCCGCAGATAACTCGCATACGTGAGCGTCATCGCCCCCCCTCGAGGGTCACTCGAACCGCGGCGTGTAGCCGTTCAGCGTGGCGTACGGCTCCGGCCACGGCAGCGGATGGCCCAGCGCGTGGGCCGCGTGGCGGGTCCAGTACGGGTCCCAGAGGTGCGCGCGGGCCAGCAGGCAGAGGTCGGCCCGCCCCGCGGCCAGGATCGTGTTCACGTCGGCGTACGACGAGATGTTGCCGACCGCCATCGTCGCGATCCCGACCTCGTGCCGCACGCGGTCGGCGAACGGCGTCTGGAACAGCCGGCCGTACACCGGGCGCTGGTCCGGGACGGTCTGCCCGGCCGACACGTCAATGACGTCGCAGCCGTGGGCCTTGAACAGGCGGGCCACCTCGACCGTATCGGCGGGCTCGTGGCCGTCGGGGTACCAGTCGGTGGCCGACACCCGCACGGACATGGGCCGCTCCGCCGGCCAGGCGGCCCGCACCGCGTCGAACACCTCGAGCGGGAACCGCATCCGGTTCTCCAGCGATCCGCCGTACTCGTCGTCACGCTCGTTGGTGAGCGGCGAGATGAACCCCGCCAGGAGGTAGCCGTGGGCGCAGTGGACCTCCAGCATGTCGAAGCCCGCCTCGATGGCCAGCTCGGTGGCCCGCACGAACTCGCGCGTCACGACGTCCATGTCGGCGCGGGTCATGGTGCGCGGCACCTGGCTGTGCGCGAAATACGGGATCGGCGAGGCCGCCATCGTAGGCCAGTTGCCGTCCGGCAGCGGCTCGACGTCGCCTTCCCACATCCGGCGGGTGGACCCCTTCCGGCCCGCGTGGCCCAGCTGAATGGCGATCCGGGCGCGGCTGTTGGCATGGACGAAATCCACGATCCGCTTCCAGGCCCCGACGTGCTCGGCGCAGTACAGCCCGGTGCACCCCGGCGAGATCCGTCCCTCCGCCGACACGTTGGTCATCTCGGTGAACAGGAGCCCGGCCCCGCCCATCGCCCGGGAGCCGAGATGCACGAGATGCCAGTCATTGGGCGTGCCGTTCACCGCCGAGTACTGGCACATGGGCGACACCGCGACGCGGTTCTCCAGCAGCAGGTCCCGCAGCCGGAACGGCGTGAACATGGGGGGCGGCGACGCCGACGGCGGTGACGGCGCGCCGGACTGGCGCGCCGCCCCCTCGGCGAACCAGGCGTCTACGCGCCGCACGAACGCGGGGTCGCGCACCCGCAGGTTCTCGTGCGTCAGGCGCAGGCTGCGCGTGAGGAGATTGAACCCGAACTGGAGCGGGTCCATGTCCATGTAGCGCTCCGTCTCCTCGAACCACTGGAGGCTCACCTGGGCCGCGCGTTGCAGGCTCTCGACCGCGGGACGCCGCGCGGCCTCGAACACGGCCAGCGCCGCCGGGACGTCGGCGTGTCGCGCGAGGGCGTCCGCCAGGGCCACGGCATCCTCCATTGCCAGCTTGGTCCCGGATCCCACCGAGAAGTGGGCCGTGTGGGCGGCATCGCCGATCAGCACCACGTTCGCCCGCCACCAGCGCTCCGTCCGGACCGTCACGAAGCTCCGCCAGACGGACTTGTTGGCGACCAGGCGGTGGCCCTGCAACTCCTCGGCGAACAGCGCCTCGCAGAACGCGAGCGTGTCGGCCTCGGTGGTGTGATCCAGCCCGGCCTGCCGCCACGTGCGCGGCGTCGCCTCGACGATGAACGTCGAGTACCCCGGCTCGTACTGATAGGCGTGGACGCGCCACAGCCCGTGCGTGTCTTCCTTGAAGTAGAAGGTGAACGCCGGAAACGGGCGGGTCGTGCCGAGCCACACGTAGCGGTTGGGCCGCGGATCGAGCACGGGACGGAACTCGGCGTGCCACCGCTGCCGCACGGTGGAGTTGGCGCCGTC
>Ga0214471_10000363_pt1 | contig 40005 bp, 51 predicted proteins | sample RVTome_5_FD_207665 | JGI IMG/M metagenome (GOLD analysis project Ga0214471, IMG submission 207665) | Soil microbial communities from uranium-contaminated site in the Upper Colorado River Basin, Wyoming, United States - RVT142D155 | ecosystem: Environmental > Terrestrial > Soil > Contaminated >... | reverse complement strand
AGAATTAAGTACATCAAAAACTTATATGCCTTGGTAGCTCAGTGGTAGAGCAGTGGCCTGAACTTCGGGCCCCCTAGTAGTAATATTAGGTGAAAAATTGGGTGAATTCGGGGAAATCCTAAACATATTGCAGGACAATCCCGAGCCAAGCCCCGACGGCACGTCGGGGAAGGTGTAGAGACTATCCCGAAAGGGAGTAGTCCGACGTAAGTCGGGCGAAGCGCCCAACCCCCGCAATGACAAAACGCGCTTTTGCGGGGTGATAATATAGTCCGATCCCTGGAGTAATTCAGGAAAAATAGCTCGGAAGAGCCTCGTGTCGGGGGTTCAATTCCCTCCCAAGGCACCATCCAGCCGTCGCTGGCTGCGGGCTTTGCCCGCCGAAGCCAGCTATGGCTGGCGAAGGCGGGAGTAGCACAGTGGTAGTGCACCTGGTTGCCAATCAGGGTATGCGGGTTCGATTCCCGTCTCCCGCTCCAAAACAAAACCACCCCATATGGGGTGGTTTTGTTTTTCTATTGAGCACTAAATCCTAAGGGAGTTTCTGGAGATTGGGCTTGCTGGATTTTGCCGAATTTGCTTTCGTATTTTTCTACGTTGTCTTGCAAAGCGGCAAGCATTCGCTTCAAATGGCCCGGGCTTAACACTACCCTGCTTGTTAGCGTGCCCTGGGGCGGCACCACCAGGAAAAAGTCCAGCACAAACTCTTCTTGCGTGTGCGTAATTTGCATTAAATTGGAATACTTTCCCTTTAAATCCTGGTCTTGCGCCTTAATTTGAATTTGCCTTTGCTGCGGCTGTTGGAGGTTGTCCATGTTTAATAGTATATTTATTACTTATATCTTGGGTTGGACTATCTCTTTTACCCAAGTTTATATTAATTTCCTGCTTTTGGCTTTGCTGGATATTGATCAATCGCTCAAGATTATCATTTATCTTCCCCACTTGTTTCCCTACTTCTACAATACCCAGCAATTTTACAAAGTCAATCTTTCTCATTCCAACAACCGCAAGCACTCCCACTACTCCCGCTACTAATATTACCATATACACTTTTTCAGTCTCCTTAAAAAATCCAATAATCAAGAGGGTTAGTAAAACACTTTCAATAACCCATGCTAAAATTTTAGAATTTTTATCCATCGGATCATTTCTTTGTCTTATTTAGAATTACTTTTACCAAATTTTTGGGAGGAACTAGGAATTGGTTAAACTCATTGAGATTTTGGTTCGTGATTCCTATCTGAAACTCAATCCCTCCTCGATGTTGGTGGCTTCGGGTCGGGTGATTTTCGATTTCATCATTTGTTAGAACCCAATATAATACTTTATCTATCCAAACGCCGATAAAAACAAACGCATCTGCCATATCGAGCTTTAACTGCTGAAAATTCATCCAAAATGGCTCTTTAGACTTAAAACTCAACGCTTTTGTTTCAAGTCCTCCTCGAAGCTTCGTGTTAATGGCACGCGATGCTTTTACTTCGATTTTTATTATTCGTTTTCCGTTTTTAAGATAAAGGTCGTAATCTCCCGAATACTTTTTATCGACACCTTTTGATGGTTTTTGGAATCGAGAGTCGAGGTCAACTAAGTGTTGCTGTGCCCATATTTCTCCGAACACACGCGGGGCAACGCTATACAGATGTAAATATGGATTGGCGTTTACATAGGCATCTCGCAATGCTTCGTATTCTTGGAAAGTAAGTATCTCTTTATCGAGGAGATACATCAGCCGATATTCATACTCGTTAAACGGGTAAACAGACTTTAATCCAGAAAGGCGCGCCAAAAATATTTTGCGGTCTTTCTCTGACAGGTTTTTAGCCCATTCGTTGAGCTTTCTATCCAGCTTTCTTTTGTCCATACACTTTACAAAAAATCAAGCAAAGTCGGTGACCCAAGCAACTTTTCGTCGTTCACTGCCAACTTTCCACCTTCTATTATTTTAGTCCGTCCCCACCCCAATTCTCCGGTTCTCCTATAGTGAAGAAGGCGTGCGACCGTAACTTTGCAATATAAAGGGTTTATATCCATCGTATAGCATCTTCGTTTGCTTATTTCTGCTTGAAGCAGTGTCGCTCCAGAGTGACTAAAGAAATCGACCACCAAATCGTCTTGGTTGCTACTCGCTTCGATTATCCTTTTTGCAGATTTCAGTGGTTTTTGCGCAAAAAACCCCTCCACATTTTCATGCATTAGGTAGAAAACTTGCTGGATATCGTGCCATACGTTCCCGGCGCGTATTGTTTCCGATTTACTTCGTTCAAAGTTTTCAGTAATATGCCCGCCAACTTTTTTATAATATCCCTTGGTTTTTTTGGGGATATCTGTATATTCTGCTTCGACATTAAATACAGGATCTCCCTTCAAGTAGTACAAAAGTTCCTGTCTAATTGCCATCCAATTCTTCTGCGTTCCGTAACCTCTTTGGTTCCTCATTGTAATAAAGTTGCGCGCTTTTAGGGGTTTTTGGCGCATCATGATTATAAAATCAGGAAGAGGCTGAAAATCTTTTCGAATATCTGAGCCAAGCCAGACATAAAGGGAAGCGTTTGCAGCCAACGCAGAAATTGTATTGTCAATCCATTTATCAGACCAGGCAATATATTGATCCAAGGGTAAGTTTCCGAACTCGTCATTTATATCGACATTGTAAGGAGGGTCTTGAATAGCAAGCATCGCTTCTCCATCCTTCATTAATCTTTGGACATCCGCCTGATTTGAAACGTCAAGACAACCAACCCTATGTCCACTTATAGGATCTTCCCAAACCATTCCATATTCAAAATCAGGTAAAGCATTCTTTTTTGTTACCGTAGGAATATTTAGTTGTTGGATCGATCTTGATTCCATACGTTAATTGTACCAAATTTTGGCACATAAGCACGAACTAGCTCATACGATCCGAAGAAGAGAGCCGTATAAAAAAGGTCGCCCAGAAGCGTGAATTTCAAGAATGGCAGGGCCATATAGTAAGAAAGCATAAGGCCGTTAAAGGTGGGCGCGTACATACCGGAAAACGCCCATACGGCAAAGTTGGTGGTAAGATAAAATAGCACAGAACCCAAAAGGGTAGCCAGCGCCACTGTTTGAAGTTTGACTTCAAACATGCGGGCAAGGAAACCGATAAGGGCTATGGCGAAAAAGCTGGCGTACACCACTGCCATGGTTTTTGGCTCGTAAAAGCCCACAAATACGTCTGACAGAGCCATTGCCACCAAAGGGGTAAATAGGTACCATTTTGACACTTTCGAGGCGTATACGCCCGCAAAAAGCGCTAAAGCCGCAATAGGCGTAAAATTCGGCGCATGCGGAAGAAGTCGGGCCGCTATGCTTATTCCGATAATCGTTACTAGAAAAATCAATGCAAACCTATTGTTCATACCTTTTATGTTTCTTTTTCTTCCAAACGATAAAAATAATTACAATGGCCGCAATTGGCAATCCAATAATTACGATATAAGGCAAAAAGACTACCGCAAGTGTAATTAAAAAATTGAATGTCCCTCCTGCTTGTGTCGCCTGTTCGGTTTCATGAAACTCAACAACCACAGGATCTGTCTCTACCGCTTCTTGTGCCTGTAGTGCCGCTATAGGTGCGGAGATTAATATTGCTAGAAAAACTAGGGAGAAGGTTACTTTTGAAATTTTAAACATTGGGATTTGATTAGAAATTAAAAATTAGGAATTTGGAATTCTAGCGATAGCTAGGTCGGGATTCTTTGATCTTTGATGTAAAAATTTCAAATCGGGCTAAGGCGTACAAATAGCTCGAAAGGCGGTTCATATACGCAAGAATTTCCGGGGGCAGGGGGTGCTTTTTGTGCAGGGTGTCTATTTTGCGCTCTACCCTGCGGCTTACTGCCCTGGCATAGTCTAGCTGGGCTGCTATAGGATTTTCGCCCGGGATAATAAAACCTCGCCCTGGCTGTATTTTTGCCTCAATGGCGTCTATCTCTTGTTCTAACTCCAAAATACGCTTTTTGGCAAGGACTTTCGCTGTATGCTCTGGAAACATTATCCAGGCGACCCTGGCCTGGATAATAAATAACGCTTCTTGCACATGTTTTAACTTTGCCTGCAACTGTTTATCTTTAAAGCCGCTTCTGGTAACCCCAACTAAACTGTTCAATTCATCTAAATCACCCAAAGCCTCTAAAATAGGTGAATCTTTGGGAATTTTCTTTTTTCCAACCTGCGAAGTTCCCTTATCGCCCTTGCCGGTGTAAAATAGTCCCATACCTATCAGCTGCAACGGCTAAATCCACATTCCCTGCAGCTAATGCAGCCCTCTGCCATAGTAAGTTGCGCTCCGCAATCCGGACATCCCGGCATAAACCCAAAATCTGCTATAGAAGGCGCGTCTTCTTTCGCGAACGCAAACACTTCCTGGCCTTCGGGGCGCGACAGCAAATCTTCCACATCTCGCACCCCTGTCACATGCTCTTCCAGCACCCTGCCAATGGCGTCTGGCAAGGAAAGCACAGTACCCTTTTCCGTAAATATGGGCATGGGTCCTCGAATTCCTTTTAAGTCTGAAATTACTTCGTCAACCCGAATGCCTGCCCGCAAAGCAAGAGAAGAAAGCTTGCAGATTGCTTCTGACTGCTCTTGGAAGAACCCTCCGCTTTTTCCAATAGTGGCAAACACCTCAAACGGCTTTCCTTCTTCGTCGTCATTAATAGTAATGTACAAATTGCCGTATCCTGTTTTCATGCGATAGGTTTTGCCTGCCATAACTTCCGGGCGTTTTCTTGGAACCACGCCAGGAAACGCTTGCTTTGCCTGCTGGGCCGTTTTTTGTTGTGTTCCGGGCTTTTCGGTGGTGGAAACAATGTGGTCTCCATTTCCCACGTTTAAAATTTGGATCTGCCTTGAGCCGTCTCGGTACACGGTGGCACTCTTGCACCCAAGCTTCCACGCGGAAATAAAGCTGTCTGCAACCTGCTCTTTGGTCGCGGAATTAGAAAAGTTAATGGTTTTGGAAATAGAGTTGTCCACGTGGCGCTGAAAAGCGGCCTGCATTTCCATATGCGATTGCCCTGAAATGTCCATTGCCACCACAAACGTATCCCGAATTTCCTGCGGAAGCCAGCTTATGCTTTGAATGCTGCCTTTTTGCATTACTCCGTCCATAATTTCCTTTTGCTGGTCCCCTGCAAGCTGCAGGGCGTCAAGCGCCTCCTGGAAATACTTGTTAAAATACCGGTATTGCTGGCCGTCTTTATCTTGTTTTACATACGCTAACGCGAAGTTTGGCTCAACGCCCGAAGAACAATCCATCATCATAGAAATGGATCCGGTAGGAGCTACCGTGGTTAAGGCCGCATTCCTCATCTTCTTGCCTATACCGTATTCTTGAGCCGCAGAATGGGGAGCGTCTTTCTTGGCAAAGATGCTTTTTTCATAATTGGGAAATATACCTTTTTCTTCTGCTAATTCCTGCGACATTTTGTACGCCTCTTCGTTGACGAAACCCATTACTTTCTCTGCTGTCGCAAGCCCCTCTGCAGAATCATATCGAATACCCAGCTGGTAGAGCATATCGCCAAACCCCATAATACCCAGGCCGATTCTTCGGTTCTTTTGCGCGAGTTCGGTTACTTGAGGCACTGGAAAGTCAAATAGATCAATGACGTTATCCATAAGGCGCGCCGCAGTTCTCGTTACAAATCGAAGTCGTTCCCATGCAACGTTTTTATTCTCCACAAATGTGGCAAGATTAATGGAACCGAGATTGCAATTGTCGTATGGGTGCAATTGTTGTTCGCCGCACGGGTTAGAAGCAGCTAATGGTCCGAGTTCGGGCAGCGGATTGCTTCGATTTACCGTATCAATGAAGGCAATGCCGGGCTCCCCGTTTTCCCAGGCATGCTCTACGAGCGTGTCAAACAGCTCTTGTACGGTAATATCTATCTCTTGGGACTCATATACGGCGCCGTTCGGATGGCGCAGCACGCGATGCGGCTTCATTTTTTTGCCTTTAAATTGCGCAAGCCATAGGGAATTCGGATTTTCCTCGAGTTGTCGCATAAACTCGTCGGTTACGGTAACGGAAATGTTAAAATTGCGAATATCCCCTTCTATTTTTTTACATTCAATAAAATCGAGCACGTCGGGGTGGTCCACCCGCATCATGGCCATATTCGCCCCATGCCTGCCCTGCTGTTTTATGGTGCTAAACGCTTTGTCGTACACAGACAAAAACGTTACGGGCCCCGAAGCCTTCCCGCGCGACTTTTTCGTGGTCGAGTTTGCCGGCCGCATTTCAGATAAATCAAACCCAAGCCCGCACCCTGCCTGTTGAAGAAGCGCCGCCTCTTTGAGCGTTTGGAAAATGCTTTCCATAGAATCTTCTATGCGAAGCACAATACAGTTTGCGATAAGCGGAGTTTCTCCGCCAGCGTTGGTTAAAGTACGGCCAGCGGGCGTATACTCTTTTAAAGCCATAATGGAAAAGAAGTCCTTTGCTACGCGGTCTACGCCGGCCTGGTCTTTTCCATAATTTTTTTCTACCTCGGCCAAAGCGTTCGCAACGCGTTCAAACATGTCGGCGGGAGTTTCCTGTCCGCCTTCGTCATACGGCATTAAGTACCTTTTTTGCATCATCTTTAGGGCGTTTTCTGAAAAGGAGCGGTTTGTTTGGTCTTTTTGTTCTTGAGAAACTCGCATAAGGGAAGAGGTAAAAAGTTTTATTATGACTTTTTTTGAAGCTTTTGAATTTCCTTTTCAAAAGCTTTGGGGGTTTTAAAATTGCGGTACACGGAAGCAAACCGCAAATACGCGACTTTATCGAACTGCTGCAAGTGAGACAATACTGTTTGGCCAATCCGGGCCGATTCTACCGACTCTTTCTCAAGGTCAAAAATATCGCTTTCAATGCTAGAAACCAGTTTTTGGAGCTGTTCTTCGGTACACGGGCGCTTTTCCAAGGCTTTGCGAATGCCAGATTCTAACTTATGGCGAGAAAATCCCTCTTTTTGCCCGTTGCGCTTGATAACTTCAATGCCCAAAAGCTCCAAACGTTCGTATGTGGTAAACCTGCGACCACATAAAGTACACCATCGGCGTCTTTTTACCGCCCTGCCGTGCTCGGCATTTCTTGAGTTTGTAACCTTCGTATCCGCTTGGCAAATAGGGCAACGCATAACAAAAATCTACAATATATAGTATGGAAAACAGAAAATTTGGTACAGAAACAAAGCCGATGCACTACCAATTTTATCACCAGAGGAGTTGCTGTCAAACTGGGCTCTGTGGATAAATACCCCTAGCCTATACTATACCTTGACTTATCCTATCCTAACGCCTCACATGGAGTACCCGCTCGCTGTGGAATTACGAAGGGTTGAAAATATGCCGCAGAAGCGTTAGAGTGAGAACGTATGGATACAAGCAACACAATAAAAATTTTCGGCACCGAGTATGCGGTGCGGAAAACTTTTGACATCCTCGATTATATCGGTGGTGTTTATGGATTTGATGTGTTGGATAACAGCAATTCCTTCTTATTCCACATTAATGGCGAATACGAAGCACTGGTTGAATCGGAGATAAGGTGGAGAATCTATCGTTATATTTCATGAACGAGGAAAGAACATTTTCAGAGGCTATTGAGCAGATAATGTTGCATAATGGCTACTACGCACCCCTTAAGTTGGTATACAAAGAATTTGAGAAATATCGGCAGTTTTCGGGTTTAACGCCGCTCAAAACGATACAAGAACGAGTCCAGCGCGACAAACGATTTACTCGCATCGGACTCGGCGTGTACGCGCTAACGAAACACTTAGACAAATTGCCACAGGTAATCACGCCCAAAACCACTAGCGAGAAAAGCAATCAACGACATACGGCAGTTCAAGGGATGATTATAGAAATTGGCAATATGGAAGGTTTTGAAACTTATACGCCAGACCGAAGCAAGGTTTTTGCCAATAAAGAGCTTGGCAATATTGCGACGATAAAAGATTTTCCGCCTTTTACTTATGATAGGATAATTCGATCAGTAAAATTTGTTGACGTCGCTTGGTTCAACGAACGCGGCTTTCCGGAAAAAGTTTTTGAGGTTGAGGACTCCACGGATTTTCGTGGTTCGCTCGTGAAATTTGCAGAGCTGCAAGACTTCAATACAAGTTTCAATCTCGTGGCGTCCGCCGAGCGAAAAACAAAATACGACCGCGAGGTCTCCAAAACAGCATTTGCAAGCATTTTGAAGCGATGCCACTTTGTAAATTATTCCGATATTGAAGAATATTACAATGCGTCATTAAATTATCATAAAGTGTCGAAATCAGTTATATTTTAACGATTATGAAAAATTACAAAAGAGAGTATGGGAAAAAATGTGAGGAATGCGGAAAAATGGCGAAGATGTATAGAATGTTCGATGTTGACGGAAGCAATTTAGTTGAATATTTAGTTTGTTTGGAGTGTGGATCGGGAGCTCCATTTACGCGTAGTTGATAAAACCTTTCATTTGCTCTTGACTTCCTATTTTGGTATTATACAGGTAAATATGGCCTTGAATCGTAAAAAATACCGAAACGCTATCCTCTACTTGTGCAAGAAACTTGGCGGAGAGGTGCGAGGCAAGAAAAAGTTGGCGAAATTGCTTTATTTTGCCGATTTTGACTTTTACGAGAAAAACCAAAGATCAATTACGGGCGATGTTTACAAAGCATATCCTAAAGGGCCGCTTCCAAACAATCTGAGTGAAATTTTGGAAGATCTCTCGAAGTCTGGGAAACTCAATATCGATACCGATCAAGAGTGGGGCGGTGAATACGCACCCACCGAAGTATATAAGGCTTTGGCAAAACCAGACGAGTCAGCGTTTGAGCCCGAAGAGAAAAAAATGCTTGATCGTATTGCCAAGCGGTATGGTAACCTCAACGGGGAACAGTTGGCTAACTTATCTCACGCCGAAGCTCCTTATACCGCTGCAAAACCCTATACGGAAATACCCTACGAGTTTACGTATTACCGAGGCACCGACTTCAGCGATCTATGATTGACTTTCGGCGCCACGATGATTTCGAGAAAGAAATCGCCGCCCTAAAAAAGCGGCGATTGCGTCATGTTGAAGAGAGTTTGGGAGGATTTCAAAATTTGTGCGAATTCCATTTTCACCCAACGAACCCGCAGCCGCGCATTCACCCAGGGAAACTTCATCGTATTACACAAAATAATACCTGGACGATGTGGAAAACAGAGCTTCCCATTATTAAGTCTGGACTTCGACCAAACCAGTATCCACGTATTTGGTTCGCGGTGAGCGGAACGACCATTGTTTTTTTGTGCATCTCGACACATATTGATAACTACAACGATAAAGAGATGGACCAATTAGCTCTCTCAAGGGTTACCGATCTATTTTAACCCTTCCTAACGCCCCCTATTGACTTTTGGGGGCCAGATATGCTACACTGTGTTAACCCCTAAACAGGGGTTTTTAAGTAGAAAAAACTATGATGAACCGAATTCAACACACGTTTGTAGCAGGCATGCTTATCCCTTTATTAGGCTTTATGCCGGCCCTAGACGCCCATACCCAGGAGGCCGACGAGGATCCCTCGAGTATGCAGGAGAGATTGGCTTCAGTTCAAACCAATACTCTCCTTCCCGTAAGCTCCCCCATGGGGCCAGAACGGGTAGTAAAAACAATGCGGCTGTATGTAACGGGATATTCTTCTACCCCGGAACAAACAGACGACACGCCGTTTATTACGGCTTCCGGTAAGCACGTGCGAGACGGAATTGTGGCAACAAACCTTCTTCCCATGGGAACAAAAATTAAAATTCCGGAATTGTACGGAAACAAGGTGTTTGTGGTGGAAGACCGCATGAATGCCAGATTGCAAAACCACGTAGATATCTGGTTTGCCGAATACGCGGATGCCAAAAACTTTGGCATCAAACGCGCCAGTATCGTCGTTTTGGAAGGATAAAACAAAACAGCTTTCGAGAAATCGGAGCTGTTTTGTTTTTGTGCGTTTATTTAACCAAATCCGAATCTATATGATGGCTTGCATAAATTCGAGATGTTTAGTTTTTGCTTCCGTGTGGTGTTGGGGATAACTATAGCTTTGATTTTCTATTTCCTTTCCATTATACTAAACACAAGGGAAATAAACCAAACAATCCATTATGTTTACCAAACGTCAAAAAGAAGTTCTGGGCTTCATCAAGCAGTATTCCAAATATAAGGGATACGCCCCCTCTTTGGACGACATAAGGAAACGGTTTAAATTCGCTTCTGTCTCTACTGCCCATTTCCATGTTTCAAAGCTAAAACAAGGCGGTTATTTAGAAAAAACCGAAAACAAGCCGCGCGCAATCAATGTTAATGAAAAACAATCACTGGTTAAAATCCCCCTTTTGGGCACTATTGCCGCCGGGGAACCGATAGAGGCGATACAGGAAAAAGAATTTATTAGCGTGCCTAAATCAAAAATACCGCGCGGAGGCGGATTTTATGCGCTCCGTGTCGCCGGTAATAGCATGGTTGATGAGAATATTGATGACGGAGATTTAGTGATCGTTCGAAATCAACCGACAGCCAACGACGGACAAAAGGTAGTCGCTTTAATCAATAACTCGGAGGTCACCTTAAAGAAAATTTATCGGCAAAACAATAGAATCCGTCTCCAGCCCGCCAATCCCGAACTCAAACCATTTTATGTGCACGCCCGAGATTTAATGATCCAGGGAATTGTCATAGATGTCATAAAAAATATTCAGGTTGAGATTGCAGAAAAAATAAAAATTCCCGATCCCGCCATTTCAAATAACAAAGATTTTATAGAAGAAAATAAAATCGTTTGCGGCGACGCTATTAAACTTCTTGATCGAGTTAAGCCTGATTCAATTCACTTAGTCCTTTCAGATATTCCGTATGGTATTGCGCTTGATCAATGGGATGTCTTGCACGCAAACACAAACTCCGCCCTTCTTGGCAAATCACCAGCGCAGGAAGGAAAGAATGCTTTCAAACGCCGAGGAAAGCCAATCAATGGGTGGTCGAGTGCAGATCGGAATATTCCAAAGGAATATCAGGATTGGTGTTTTTCTTGGGCGAACAAACTTTATCCTCTAGTAAAAGAAGGTGGCAGTTTATTTATCTTCGGCGCGCGGCGAACTTTGCACCGAGCCCTGATCGCTTTTGAGGAAAGCGGCTTTTTAGTTAGAGATATCCTGGCATGGGAAAAACCAAGCGCGCACCACAGAGCGCAAGCATTAAGCGGCGTTATAGCAAAACGCGGTTTAAAAAAAGAAGCGGAAGAATGGGAGGGTTGGAAACTTGGAAATCTAGCCCCAAAATATGAGCCGGTTGCATGGTTATTTAAACCCTATCAACTCACCATTACGGATAATGTTCTAAAAAATAAGGTTGGGGCAATGAATATAGATGCCTGTCTCATTGACGGCAAGTCGCCAGCGAATATATTACGATTTGGATTTGACAAAGATGAGGGTGGACTTCACGAAGCACAAAAACCAGTAGAATTATTGGAATACTTAATAAAACTTGTTACTCGCGAGAATCAGGTCATACTCGATCCATTTATTGGTTCAGGGTCTACGGCTGTTGCCGCAAAAAATCTAAATCGTACATACATCGGGTTTGAAATGTCACAGAAGTATTGCGATGTAACAAAAAAACGGCTTGTCGAAAATCAACAGAAAAGCAAGCGTGGGATAACGACTAAAATAGCCGAACAAGCACCTCTATTTTAGACCCGCTATTTTCTTAATTTGAACTATTTTACTATCTAGTTTTTCACTTTTGATAAGACGAGTGATCGCTTCTTGGTGAGAGAGTTTTTTGATGGACTGTATTTTCTTTTGGAGATAGTCCATTTCCTCTTTTGCTGATTTTTCCAGCGACTTAAATTCCAAGAGTTTCGCTTTTGTTAAATCTTCCTCTGGTTTCTGAAAAATTCTAGCAACAGCCCTATCAATAGCTTTCCAATATGAAGCCGCATCCTTTGCCCCCTTAAGTTTTTTCCCAGCAATCCAGAGGGACTTATAACTAACCTTGTCCGCATTCTTTTGCGAAAGCATGTATATAAGATGGATATAAGACAGAAGTGTTACATTCCGATCAATGGCTTGTCGGTAAATTTGGCTTGTGTTTTTTGGATATTGATAAAGAGGGCAAATCAAACAGGCAAAATCTTTATCTTTCCGCCATTTACTCAACGCCTCAACTTTAAAATCCTTTTGATTTTTTGCGGTTCGGCTCAAGCGAAATGCTTTTGCATCGCCAACTATTGAGTATTCTTTCGTTGCCCCCTCAACATCAGCGGAATCTGCCCGTTGTTTAACGATTTTTGCGTTAATCCCCAGAAAATTAAACGCCTTTACTAAAAGTATGTCGGTATACTTTGAATAGAGTTTTTCCTCTGATGAATCATGCCCAAACGATTCTGGGATAACGCCACATTCAAGCAAACTTTCTTTAACTTCTTCTAGCGTCAGCCCAGTAAGCTCTTTTTCGAGCCGTTGCGCATAGTCATCAAAAGTTAGATTTTCTTTTGCGAGCTTATGTATTAGTGCGATAATTTGCTTGCGATCCATATTATTATTTAATGAAATAGGGAATATCTTTTTTACAAACTTTTGCGAATGGTGCCCGGGGTGGGGCTCGAACCCACAAACCTTTCGGCAGTGCGTTAGTTTACCTTTTCTAAAGATTCAGCTATCTTTATCATTTCATCTTTTGGGATAACAGGTTTGAAATTCTCGCGTGCCTTTAAGGATATGGTAATTTTTACGCCATCTCTGAACAACGATATCTCACTGCCTCCCACATAAGATTCGCCGAACTGAACATAGTATGCTGGATACCCATTTATAGTTAAAGGTTGAAATTGATAGTCTGAGCGATGAGCCGTATTCTCTTGATACTGTTGATAATCTACTTGGAAATATTCCTCATCTGTAATTGTGGCTTGAGGTTTCTCCTGTGTAATTGTAAAGCTGTTTTGCTTTAAGCTATCAAACTCGTAAAGATACTTACGCGTGTACTCTGTATATTCTCCCACGAGTCCCTGACCCCACTCGATAACATACTCGTGTCTTAATCCGATTACTCTTTTAGGCAAATACGTTGGGCTAAAAATTGGGAAGGAGGGATCAGAATAAAGTTGTTGTATTTCCTCCGAAGCGGTTTCACCCTTTTCCTCCAGAACCGCTTTTGTGGGTGCAGTTGCAAAAAACCAAAGAGACGAAATGACGAACAACATTATTACACCGCTAAGCCAGAATTTCTTACTCTTTAATCTACTGCCAGTTTCATGAAAAGAACTGTAGACTAAAAGAGGTATTGCACTTGCAGAGATAATCCACACTAACTCCGCAATCATTATGCTGATCGAAATTCCTATACACCCCAGACCTTCGCATGGTTGCTTTGCAACCCAATTCGCAAAAAAAGCAACGCCTATCGTTGCTATGACCAGCAAGACAAGCAGAATTCGACTAGCCAATACAACTCGCGACACGAAGTGGACAACCAGATAGCTTACTACGAAGACGCCGAGTATCCAAATCCAAAAACCGCTTATAGTTTGCAATGCGTACGCAAAATCAAGCGAAAACCCTGATTGAGGAGTGAATCGCAATTGATTGATAGCAGCTAAATAACTATCTAGCAGACGTAACAACAAAAATGACGCTATAAACCAAATGAGGAAAGGGATGAGTTTCTTTGTATTCATTTTTTCATTATACCCGAACAAGTATCCATGGTCAAAAATGAAAACCGCCCTGAATGGGACGGTTTTCGTTTTAGTGTCGCGGGTGGGACTCGAACCCACATCCCTTTCGGGACACGGTTTTAAGCCGTGCGTGTAAACCATTCCACCACCGCGACTAGATGTAAACTACTTTTTTCTTTCTATTCCTCCCACGATGCGTTGGTTTTAAGCTATGACAATTTGGACAAAGAACTCGAAGGTTTTCTAAGCGATTATCCATTCTGTTCCCATTGATATGGTCTAGCTCTAAAGGCAAATACCCATCAGCGCTTACCTCTGCCCAACCACATTCCTCGCATCTTTTTTCCTTCAGCTCCTCTTTAAACAATCGATTTTTTAGCTTGAAACTTTGGTACGTACTGTTTTCAACAAGTATTCTTTCTATCGGAATTGCAGGTCTCGGTTGAAACTTTAAACCCTTGTTCCATCCCTTCCCGGTGAAATGATTGATGTCAAGGCTAGACTCCTTTATATAATACCGAATCTGCGCATAATTTCCGCCTGCTTCACGCAATCCTAATTTTATAAGGACTTGTCGATAGCTGAAGGAGGAACGTACCGCTTCTTCCAACTGCTCCAATTTCCACGATCTTTTTCTCATTGTTTAAGTGTACAGGAAATAATGGAATACGCGTAGGATGGTTATCCACATACGTATTCCATAAATCTGGAGGCGCGAGTGGGAATCGAACCCACGCATAAGGGTTTTGCAGACCCTTGGCGTACCACTTGCCTATCGCGCCATATCTATATTTTACCTCTGTTTTTTAATTTTATCTAACAATTCTTCTATGTGCTGGGCTTGCGCGGTTGCGGTTTCCCGTATCCAGCGGATTTTCGGCACGGGCCGCATAGCCAACTTTTCGTTCAATTGCTGCTGAATATCAAAAATATTTTGCTGCAAACCCTTTATAACCTCTTTACCCTTTTCATCCGGGACCACACTAATATATACGCGAGCTTGCTGCAAGTTGGGCGCAGCTTCTACTCGTGTTATGGTAACCACAGCTCCCTCCGGCATTTCCATTTCCCGAAACAAGATGTTGCCAAGCTCTTTTTTCATGAGCTCTTGGACCTGCGCAATACGATTTTTCATACTTTATACTCTATTTCGCCTTGGGAGCCCGCTCAATAAAAAAGTGCAGCTCGTCGCCTACCTGTATTCTTTCTGCGGCCTCAAAAGACAATCCGCACTCGCTTCCTTTTTCCACCACAGAAACGTCTTTTTTATCTTTTTGCAGGTTGGTAAGTTTGCCTTTTCCAACCACTTCTCCCCCGCGCGCAATTTCTGTTTTTAACCCTTTTCGAATTTCACCCTCCGCCACTTTTCCGCCAATAACCTGCCTTGTTTTATCAACAAGGAAAATAGCCAAAACGCGCAGTTCTCCAATATCTTCCCGTCCGCCCTGGTCCCGCCTTGATTCTTCCACAATGGTTCTGGCCCTTTCAATAAGTTCATAGATAATGTCAAAGGTTTCCACGCGGATGTTTTCTTTTTCCGCAAGGTCAAGGGCTGACGCGCTTACTTTCGTTTTAAATCCCAGAATGGAAGCTGCCGCAGACCGCGCCAGCTTTACGTCGTTTTCTCCTATTTCACCCACCCCAGACCCCACAATTTCCAGCACGGTTTCTTCCTTTCCAATAGTAGAAAGCGCGGTTTCCAAAGCTTCCAGGGAGCCCGCGACGTCGGCTTTCACAATTACGCCCACCTTGGTCGCGTTTGGGCTGGCGGAAGGACTTTTTGCTTGCCGCTTTTTCGGAGCTGCCGTATCCACAAACTCGCGGGCCGCTTTTTCCGTTTCAAAAACCCGGAACTCTTCCCCAATAAAAGGCGCCTGCAAAAATCCCAGAGCCGCCGCCGGCATAGAAGGCAGCGCTTGCCGCATAGCTTGCCCCTGGAAATCTTCAAGAATCCGCACCTTTCCAAACGTGGATTTTGTGGCAATAAAATCCCCAACCTGCACGGTCCCGTTTTCCACCAATAGCGTTGCCGTTGGCCCTCGTTTGGGGTCAAGATGCGATTCAATAATGGTTCCTTGCCCTGCCCCTGTCTCTTTGGCGCTTACGTTTTCCAATTCCGCAACAAGCAAGATCATTTCCAGCAGCTCTTGTATTCCCTGCCTGGTGGTAGCTGAAGTTTCTATCGCGGGCACGTTTCCCCCAAACGACTCTACCATAACCTCGTGCTGGGCTAATTCCTGCTTCACCCGTTGCGGGTTCGCTTCCGGCTTGTCTATTTTATGTATGGCAACCACCATGGGAATGCCGGCTTTTTTGATTTGCGAGATTGCTTCTATGGTTTGAGGCCTTACGCTTTCGTCGGCCGCCACGACCAGTACCGCAATGTCGGCAACCTTAGCTCCCCGAGAACGCATGGCGGAAAACAACTCATGGCCCGGCGTGTCTATAAACGTAAGGACTTTCCCTTTGTGTTCTGCCATATAGGCTCCAATATGCTGGGTAATGCCGCCTGATTCTTTTGCCGTAATCTTAAAATCTTCCCGAATAGCTTCCAAAAGCGAAGATTTTCCATGGTCAACATGGCCCAAAACCACCACGATGGGAGGTCTTGTGGTCTTTTGTTCGCTTATTTTGTTTTCGACATCTTTGGTAATCATATCGTTTGGCCTATGGCCTGGGCTATTGCTTCTTTTTCTTCTTCCGACAACTCATATTCCGACTTTCCCGCCTGGATTGGCTTGGCATACACGCGGTTTAAATCCCTTCCATAGTAGCTGGTAATAACCACCCCATTGCGTTTTTCGTCAAGCAGCACAACGCAAAAACTTTGATTTCCCCCGATTTCCCCAAACGGATTAAACCTGGTAACCCCGACGGCGCTTATGGCCTGCTTTGATTTTTTTTCAAGCGCCTGCAGTTCTTTGGTTACTTCCTCCAACCTTGCCTCCAGCGCCTGCACCTTTTTGCCGATATTTTTTGGGGTAAGCTCTTGTGGTTTTTCCTGTTTTTTGAATAAAGCCATAATGGTGCTTACTGCGGAGAGGGTGGGATTCGAACCCACGTGCCCTTGCGGGCTAATCGCTTTCGAGACGATCCCGTTATGACCACTTCGGTACCTCTCCGTGTTTACGCCGAGCGAAGTCGGAATGTGGACCCGAGGGGATTTGAACCCCTAACCCTCTGACTGCCAGCCAGATGCTCTGCCGTTGAGCTACAGGCCCATGTAAATCGCTTGTACAATCTGGTCCAACTCATGAAAGATGTCTGCTGAAAAATAATCTATCCGGCATACTCCTTTATAGTCAGGATTCCGTGAAGGACGTCCATTCGTTCTGGGATCGATCCTCGCTTTATAGAATTGCGCTCGTGGGATTTTTGTTGTCCTAGACCAAAACCTTTTTAACTGTTTAGTATTTTGATCAGCTCGACATTGAACAGTACATCGGAACTTAGTCTCGTCGATGTCATAGCAATGCCTCAATAAGCTCAAAAATAACTGAATCACAAACCGGTCTGCATTCCCAAACATTAGAGAGCCTTTTCTGGTTTTCCCACCCTCTCCCAAATACAGCATCGCAAGTGCGATCTTTGCAGTATCTTTCTTGCGCAACTCGTTTGGAAGGTGACTTACTCGATTCCTAACTTCTTGGATATATCTTTCTCTTTTAGCTTTATTAACCAACCAAGCCTTAGTCTGTGCCTTCTGGATATTGGTATGCACCCGTTTATTGATCTGCCCTTGCTGAAACTCGGTGAGATGTATATTGCGAAACCAGTTTGACAGGGTACTCTTTGGAATTGGTTTTCCTAGTAGCCTTTTAATATCTCCATAAGTCTTCCCCGCCCTGCGTAATTCAATCGCTTTTAGTTTGAAAGCATAATACTGTGAGTACATAATTGAATTGTACCACAGAGAATCTCAATGTGCAATCGAACTGGTGTCCCTGGCAGGAGTCGAACCTGCAACCTACCCCTTAGGACGGGATTGCTCTAATCCAATTGAGCTACAGGGACCAAAGACAAACTTACCGCAAATTCTACCACAAAACGGGTATTTCCGCAATGTTTCTTATCACCTTGTGAATAACTTTTGCGGGTCCAGTTGACAACACTCTGTACCTTTTTATAATAGGTTTTGTACGAGAAAAGGTCTAAAAAACACCAATCAATTCTTTTATAAAAATGATACTAGAGAACCTTTCTTCACTTCTTGCCGCGCAAGGCGACGACATAGTGGGAGACGATATGGATGAAGAAGACGTATTGGGAGACGGTGTGGAAGAAGAAGACGACGAAGACGAGGATGATGATGAGGACGACGACATGAACACGGACGACGCGGAAGATGAAGAATAGCCCGAAAAATCAATAGTTTCTATAACGCAAACCCGCCTTGCAGGCGGGTTTTACTTTTCCGGTGTTCATTACTTTACTTCGGGCGTTTCCGCAGCCTCTGGATCCGAAAGACTATCGGTGGTTTATTCGTACATATTTTTTACCATAAGAACTACGCCTGCCAGCAAACATACCGCGACAACAAACACAACGAGAAACATTTTTATCTCGGTTGAAAATTCGTAGAAAAACCCGTTTCGCCGCATCATTCTTATAACCTACCACTCCCCTAACTGGTTTGTAAACAAACCCCGCCTTTCGGCGGTTTTGTTTTTGGGGTGGTCGACGGGGCTCGAACCCGCAAAAAACCTCCGCTGCCACAGAGCGGCGCTCTACCGATTGAGCTACGACCACCATGATCTTTCCTTAAAGGACAGGCTCTGCGTATTTATGTACTAGATAGTGACAATTATAGCACAGCCAGACCAGATTGGAAAGGACATTATTTTTTCTGTTGTGATCAAGATGATGAACTAGCAAAACTCTTTTATCCTCTTTATAACATCTCCTACAAACCGGCTTTTTAGTTTTTCGGGAGAGTATATTCCTGTATTCAACATACTTCCCACTAACCCAGTTTGGGTGTTTTGGACCAGAACGATACCTATTCCAATGTTCAAGCATACAGTTTTTCGAACAGAAGTATGTTTTGGTTTTGGATCTTTTTATCTCTCTTTTCGTCTTCCATGTTTTCTTTCCACAGCGAACACAAAAAATATACGTACCAGTCTTCTGTGCTTGATGAAAACAATCTCTCGAACAGTATTTCCCATAGCCTCTTCTGACCCAGTTGGGCTTGGCATAAAAGGAGGCGCCGCACAACCTACAAACTCTGTTTGTTTTAGGAGTTTGCTGGAATTTCTTCATTGTGAAGATGCACCAAGCGATGACAATTAATACATAACCATACGAGATTTCCTAGCGTATTATCGCTTCTATTTTTATTCCTGTGGTGAGCTTGGAGCACTCTTGTATCAGATTCCTTGCAAATAGCACAGCGTTCGGGTTTGTTGTTAGACCGCAGAGTTTTTCTGTACACCGCAACTCCGCTTTTCCAAAAGGCATGGTTCGACCCCGAATAATACTTGTTCCTCCAGACAGTCTGGCAAGACTTCCCACAGAAAAATTGACCGCTTTTGGACCTTTGTAAGGCTCGTGGGGACTTCCATGCTTTCTTACCGCAGATTGTACAAGCTACAAACCTGCCTGTTTTCTGCCCTTCATTTTTACATGAAATCGTACAGAATCGGGCCCAACCACGATCTATGTGCGATTGTTTGGCAGAAAAATCCTCTCCGCAGATTTTGCATTTTGCCATTGGCATAGTCTTTAGTAACTATACCATGGAAGCGACCAAAAGGGAATACTATCGGATAGTCCACAATCCGATGTAACAACCAAAAAAGGATACATGCGTCCCCGGGAGGACTCGAACCCCCAACCTATTCCTTAGAAGGGAATCGCTCTATCCATTGAGCTACGGGGACTCAATGCTGGTCTATTATAAAGAAAATGAAGCTCGTAGTCAATTACTCGGTTCTTCCTGTACCGGTTGCTGTAATGGGGCGAAAATATTGCGTACGGGCGCTTTTCCCGCCTGCCCGAACCGCGTGTCGCGTTCTTGCCATGTTTCCACAATGTGTTTCAGTGTTTGCTCTTGAAACGTAACCTGGGTCAAATCTGCTTGCACCTGGGCGTTCCGCGTTAAAAACACGTACCGGTAAAATACGGCAGAAGACAGCACAAGCGCCACAAAGAGCAAAAGCAAAAACCCAAAAAACGCGTTTTCGCCCATCCACCGCGGGGCGCTTGCGGCTTTCTTTTGCAATCGCTTTATATTTGGCATTTCAAACGTCATGTTATCGGATAAAAACTTTCGCTGATAAAGAAAATTCAACCGATCCTGGTGCCGGACTTTCTTGCGACTGGCCGGATTCCGTTATGCCAAATGTCTGTATTTCCACAAGGTAGGGAGCGTTTTCTATTTTCTCCACAAACGCCGCGACGTTCGGGTACGACCCTTCTCCCACCAGCCGCACTTCAAAAGAGGGCCATGGGTCTTGCGTAATCTCTTGCACGTTTCCCGGGCTTTTTTCCATGCGAATTCCAAGTCCCAAAGCCGTCTCGTCTAAAAACCGAAAGAAGGGCAAGGGGGTTTCCCTGTCCACAAACAGGGCTTGAAGGCGCACAAACTCGCTCGCGTAGTCTTGCGAGATGCTTTCAAACTCGTGAAAACGTTTTTTGCTTTCCTGTATCTGTAAAAGTTCCTGCTTTTGACGCAACACTGTTTCGTTGTCTTGCAAAATACCCTGAAAAATAGGGTACACCACAAACGCGCTCAAAAGAACCGCGATGCCCGCGAATATTCCTATTGTTGTAATGATTGTTCTTTTGGATCTCATATCTTACCGGGGATTAGCGTACGTCAAAGGAAAGGGAAAAATCGATATTCTGTGATACCACCCAGGTTGAAGGGGGAAGCATAGCGTTTTCAAACACCTCATCTTGCTCTATGGCGTCCCGGAACGCCAGCAAATCTTCCGCGCCAGCCGCAAACCCCACAAGGGAAACGCGCCCGCCGGGCGATGTATAGTTTATAGAAGTAAGGTGTACCCGCGGGGGCATGGCGTTTGCTATGTCGCGCATAACATCGGAAACTTTTACCTGGTTTGCGTAGAATTGGTTAATGCTTCCGATATCTCCGTTTAACGTTCGAATTTTTTGGAAAGGAGACTCTTCTTGCCCCTTTCTTGCGGATTCCACCACAAAGCGCTGAGTTGCAATTTCCCCTCCAACATAAATACGTATGGAAAGCATAAGCAAAGAAAGGCATAGGAAAAACAATATCGAAAGTATCCCTAAAATAAGCGCCAGCCGAAATGTTTCTTCTTGCTTGAGCGCTTCTTTGTTTTCTGGAGGAAGAAGGTTAATCATAGTGTTGCGCGCCGCGTAAAGCCAGTCCCAAAGCGGTTGTGTACCGCAACGAGTCTGCGAACGAAAGCTCCGGGATTTCTCGGGACCGGGAAGAAAGAATGTTTACCCAGGGGTTTCCCACGACCACTTCGGTTTTAAGCTCCTTTGTTAAAAAGTCAGGCAGTCCCCGCAAGTTCGCTCCCCCGCCGCACAACATAATCTTTTTAATCTTTTTTTGCGGTACGCCTAAATGCTGGTGGGGCATATGCGACTCGTGATACTCTAAATACTTTTCAATTTCTTGTGCAAGTTCTCCGAGCGGTTCAGACAACGCATCCCGTACTTGTTTTCCAACGGGATGTCCTTCGTCAAGAACGCCGTGAGCCAGCTTTAATTCTTCTGCTTTTTCTTCGCTTACCCCAAGCGCTCCCTGTATCGCGTTGCTCAACTTATTTGCCGATACGGATAAGGAAGTGGTAAGACGCAGGCTATACCCGGAAAAAATACATACGTTCGTGCCAACCGCGCCCAAATCAATAAGTAACACGGGTACGGGCGAAACCTGTTTTTCCATAAGAGCGCGGCTTAGCGCCAAAGACTCAATTTCCAAAGCAACGGGAATAAGCCCGGCTTGCTCAAATGCGGCAACATACGGATCTACCGCTTCTTTTGGCAAAGAAGCTAACAACACATCTACGTGGTCTACATGATTATGAAACGGCGGAATAATGGCGTAGTCCAGATACATGGTGTCCAAAGGGTAGGGAATGTAATTTTCCGCCTCGAAACGAATCGCCCGCGTTACTTCTTCTTTCTTCATTTTGGGAAGCTGCGCGATTTGTAAAAACGCTTGTTGCTCCGGCAGAGAAGCCACAATATAGTTTGTTTTTACGCCCTTGCGCCGCAAGGCCTGCACCCCTTTTTTTAAGGCGGCAACAAGCTCGTCTTGTTTTTGGATTTGCCCTTCCCGCACAACTCCCTTTGCCAGCGCTGTTTGCGCAAACGCGCCCAGCTTAAATCCGTCCCGCGCGGGTTTGAGCTGCGCCATTTTTACCGAAAGGTCTGAAATATCCACGCCAAACGCTTTTGGCCGCAATGTTAAAAATTCGAGCATTCTTGTATTGTATCTTTTTATTCAATCTCTTTCCAACTCGGCGTTGTGCCGTGGTCAAAAATCACGTCAAATTCTCCAGTTTTACTTTTTCTGAAACCATATCTCTTCCGCTCGAAAATACCACTTCGCGCTCAGGGTTAAAATTTTCGTCTCCCATGCGTATTAACTTGGACTCCCATTTATCAAAATAAACCTCATAATTATGCCTCTGCAAATAATCTTCGATTTTCATCCTGAATAACTTTATATATTTTTTTACCCGTTCTTCGCTTCCTTTTTTTGCTTGCAGCTTCATGATTCTTCTTTCGTATGTATTCTCGATCTGAACATCAAGATCCCCTTCAGCAAAACGGAGAAAATAGTCGCTCAATTCAAAAACAAAATCTATTGGCAACTGATTCGTCCCTCCGGCTGAGAATGTAAATACAAAATACGAACGGGGCAAGCGAATATCGTCTCTCTCAACTGCAATTTCTAAGAGTTCACCCACTCTTTTGAGACTATACCGTTCCTGTTTGAGACGCGAAAAGGTATCGCGGAATGTGCGAGCGAAGTTGTCTACGAATTCTTGACGCTCAAACAAAGGTTTCAAATCTTGCTTCATTCCTTTCTGCACATCTCTCTTGCTGATAAAAACTCCGATCTCGTCAAATACGCTTCCGATCGAATCTTGCACCCCATGAACCCGTAGCATTTTTTCGTTGGGCAGGATTCTCTGGTCCATGTACCATAGAAGATCGTAAAAATCTCGCCCCTTAAAGTCTATCCCCTCTTCTTTCTCGCCAACATGAAAGCCCTTTGCAGAACGATTGAGAATCGCCAAAAGCTTGCCGGCAAACAACGTTGGAAGATCGTAATGCTTTACAACAAAACTTCTCTGGTAGCGTGCTCTGGCAGTAAAATTGCAATGCGATTTGAATTCTTGGAGATAGGATACCGGCTGGACTTCCAATTTTATTCGCAACACAGCCCCTTCATGTGCCGACAAGCCAATCTCGTGAAGTACGGGAAGAGTAAGAAAAAAGCGATGCGTATTTCCTTTTTGGCTGACAGTAGGTTTGACTTTTATTTCAAGTACACCGCCAAAGTATTTCTCGAGCGCCTCCCGCAACTCCTCGGGCTTCCAAGACGCATCCACCTCGAAATCAAGGTCTTCTGACATACGAGGCAGATTATACACGATTCGCAAACAACTTCCACCGTAAAACACGAACTCCTTAAGTGGGGAGTTATAGATAAAATCGAGGACAAAATAATGAAGGTATTCTTTCAAGCGAGTTCGAATAACTTGATCGACAAAACCCTGATCTTTACTCTCACCTACGATCTTTTTCATCTCTGCCTCTATGTTGTTCATACGTATAAAAATAGTTTGGATGCGATTTCTCCGAAAAACTTGTTGCCGGATAGACGGGCGTACTTCTCAAACTCGCTCGCATCCTGTTTTTGTAATAAATCGAGATTCAACCGCTCTCTCTCGATTATGGTGTGAGCCTCGACTTTTCTCTTGCCGTATTTTATATACAGATAGTCAAACAATGCTTTCGCAACACTTGCGACATAAATGGAGTTTTCCTCATAGGAATCAATTTTATAACCAACGTAGAGCTTGGGAGAGATCGAATGGTACACAAACTCACCCAGGCTATTTGAATATGCTCTGGTAGACTTGGTGGTAATAGAGGTTATGGGATAGGTAAGATCGGTTAAAAGATTGTGTTCTGCTAGAACAGAAACTCCAGAGACATACGAAGGAAATCGCAGCACATTAGCAAGATAGGAGAGGTAGTGTTTGTCTGAACCATGTCTTTCCTTATACGTTCGAGACACATAAAAGCCTTTCTTAAGCTCGATAATATCGCCTTTCTCGACCCACCGGCTGATTTTTTGATATAAAGAAGGCTTTTTGAGATGAGGTAAAAAAGACTCGAGGTGCGAGATGCGGAAATAAGGTAAGTTTTCGAGTTTGGCGAGCATGAAATAGTATTTCACAAACTATACAGTATATGTATAGATTGTAGAATACCCTATGCACTCTGTCAATAGTTATTGTTCATACTATTCAACTTCTTTCCAACTTGTTACCGTCCATCCGCCCCCTGGCCCAGAAGTAAATGCAGCAGTTTGAAGACCCGTCTCATATGTGACAACCGCATTATTCGATAATTCAATGCGGTACCCGACGATTTCTCGCGGCTTTGCGTTATTGTCAAGTTTAATAGTGCCTGTATTGGTATATAAAATATCCGACTGCGATCCATTTTTTGCTTCGATTGCTTGGCTTGACGTAGAAGTTGATATGTACATTAAGTAACGTCCTGGCTGGCCACCTGTGGAGACACTCGTATTGTCCAAAAGAACGATATTATCTGAGATGATCATTCCACTCATAGTTCCATATCCAGGAGAAAGCTGCACTATTGCTCCATTTTTAATTGTTACCTTGCCCACTACCCAAAGTGTGCCAGTAAGTTCAAGGGTTGCGTTATTATCAACAATTAATTCTCCCGTTATTTTCTTGGGACCAAGAGAAAGGTCAACGCCAGGGTTTGTATTTGTAACCGTAACATTGCCTAGAGGAGAACCATCGTCTGCCTCATTCTGCCATTGCAGGATTTCACTGTCGGCAATTGGCAAGGGAATGGGATCGATAGGCAACCCCGAAGTCCACGATCCATAATTACAAGAACCAGGAGTATTCGCATGCAAAACTCCCGTAATAGTGGTACCGTTATTTTCACAGATATCAACATATGCGTCCACCTTAACATCAACGTTGTTAAGTTTTTTCCCGACACCCGCTATTTGTACGGTCCCGCTAGCCTGACTCCCATTGCCACCCGTAATATCTCCGTTGGAAAATACGTTGCCGTCCACAATTGCGTTGTTGTCCAAATACATGCCTCCGTCTCCCACCTGTGCCCCATAATGGAACCCCGGCACACTTGAAGAAATCTCATAGACAACCTGTGTTGTTCGTATCCGATTGAGAGAGTCCCCTTCTGCGATAATGGTGCGGCTGCCTGCCACAATATCGGAAACAGTGGTGGTGGCTGAAGCGCCGGCAACCTGCAGGGTATTGGAGCAGGGCGGACTGCCTGGCGGGTCGCACACGTTTTGTCCATTCGCCAACCGAATGAGCGCGTCTTCCACGCCGGACTCGGCGGCCGCGTAGGCTTGCGCGGACTGCACGATGTTCTGGGCAATACGCTGCTGGGCCAGCACGCCAAAACCGATGCTCGCTATGATTCCCAGCATCAATATGAGCACCACGATCGTGAGATACAGCCCCACAAACCCCTTTTCGTGAAGCATTTTTTGTGTTTTAAGTTTCATGTTTCATGGCTTATTCATAATTTCGCAAAGAAACCGTGGTTTGCGCCCGGTGCAAAGCCCCGGCATACTCCGCCTCCGCGACAATGTGTACGGAAGGCGCGGGCCCGGTTTTAACCAGCGTAAACTCCAGGCTTTGCATTGCAATACTCTCTGGCGTAAGGGCTTGAGGCGCCTGGAATTCGCGCTTGACGCACAATCGGGTTCCGCACAGGAAAAAATCAATGTAGGTAGAGGTTTCGCCCGAGGGCGCCTTGTTTCTCGTCTCCAGCGAAAGCTGGGACAAGGCGGTGGTCGGCGTGTACACGCTTTGGGCTTCGCGAATCTCGTTTCCCAGCAAGGCGAGACCATGATCCATACCCGCGACCAGCTCGTTTCTCACATGCACCTGGCTGTTGGCGCGCACCACCCACACCAACAGCGCGACAACCGTGCCTACCACCAGCACAAGCGCGGCCGCGTACATCACCATTTCCACCATAGTGAATCCTCGTGAACTTTTCTCTTTTCTCTTGGCTCTTTTCATTTATTTTATTGCTTCCAATCCGTAAAGTATTCCACTAGCTCGACCTCATGGTTTCTTCCTCGTTCTGTCCAAGAAACGGTAACAACTGCTTTCACTGTATCTGGATCTGCGGGAAAACCGCATGGAGCAATATCGTCGTTGCCATCTCTACATACCTCCTCAAATTGAATTTCTCTTGTAAATTCGCTGATTGCTTCTGAACCCGACACCAATGTCCATGCTGGCGGGGGACCGCCAGATTGAACTGGATGATACGGACCTCCGGGAGTAACTGCATCCAATCCAACAGCCCAACTGGTGCCGTCGCGATAATTTCGCACAATCTCAAGCGCTTCCTGGGCCAAGGCAGCAGCTTGGCTTGTCTGCTGGACAACCTGCGAAGTTGCCAAAAAGAACGCGGCAAGCCCGAGTATGGCGCCAAGAGAACTCATAATAATTCCGGCAACAATAATAATCTCTACCAAAGATCCACCTTTCTGCTTTCTTGTATTATTGAGGAGTAGTACTTGCACTGGTAACATATACAGAAGTGCCCGGAGTTATAACCCCCGCGGCGTCATACGCAATTAACGTTCCGTTGTCTGGGTCCGCTACGGTTCCCGGCACTTTAATGGTAAGCGACTTTGTATTCATGTTCGGCCTTCTGTCGCGATGGATAGAAAACTGCGAATCAAATCCATTGTTTAATTCATGTGTATGTATTTTTATTGTCTGCTCTTCTCCTCCAACATCCACCGTACCTTCCCATACAATTTGCCCTCCGCTCAAATGATCGGCAATCGGAATTGTTTCAATGTGGACTCCTGAATCGAAATCCAAAACAATGTCTTCGACTACCTTGTCAATCATGCGAGTATAATACACATGCATGTGTCTGCTATCTTTTACTCGATCGTTGTCGTTCGGAACTGTGCTGGTATCAATCGTCACCGCGCCCGAGCTTTCCACGTACACGGCCCGCGCGTTCGCCGGATTCGCCTTCTCTCGCAGAACCGCGCTTCCTCCCTGGCTCGTGGTGCCCTGGATGCGGTCGAACACCGCTTCCTCGGGCGTGGCGCCGGTAAAAGAAACAAGGCTGAACTCAACGGTATTGCGCAGAACGCGAATTTCGTCTAATGCGGAATCGCGCGAGGCGTAATCATCCCCTTGAAACAGCGTGTACTCGTGCGGCGTCGCGCTTGTGTCAACATACACGCCGTAGCGCGCCGCTCCCTCCGACGCTATGGTTCTACTGCGCGCCAGCTCGAGCTGGCGCGCGAGCGCCCGAGTTTCGGCCTGCAAATCAGAATCGCCCCGCAAGTTCCCTAAAACCACCGCGGAAGAAACCAGCAAAATGCCGAAAATCGCCAATACGACGAGAACCTCCAGAAGCGTAAACCCCTGCTGTTTCATTGTAAACCGGAAAGTAAAGAATACATTGGTTGTATCATAGAAATGGCAAAAAATCCCACTACGGCTCCAATCACCAGCATAAGCAAGGGTTCGATAACAGAAGTAAGATTTTTGGTAACCGTGGTCACTTCTTCTTCAAAAAAATCCGCCAGCTTTGCCAGAATTTTCCCCGTTTCTCCGGTTTCCTCGCCCACAGAAATCATTTGAATAACAATAATGGGATACACACTGGAATACGCTTGCAAAGAATCTGAAAGCTTGGCCCCTTTCCCCACTTCTTTGGCCGCCGAAGCCAGCGAATCTCTAAAATACACGTTTCCCACCACCCTGGAAGTAATTTCCAAAGAACGCACGATAGGCACGCCCGAAGAAATTAAAGAGCTTAAGGTCCTGGTCATTAACGCCGCGTTTGCTTTTTGGATAACTCCGGATACAATGGGGAGTTTCAAAAAAATGGTGTCGGTCACGCGCTTTCCCGGTTTTGTTTTGGTAAGCTGAAACACTACAAACAAAAACGCAAGAATAGCGGGAAACAGCACATACCATCGTTCCGCCATAAAGGTACCCAGTCCAATAACCAGCCTGGTTGTTAAGGGAAGTTCCACGTCCAAATCTTCAAACACAACAGCTAACTGGGGAACCACGACCACCAGCATTAATATGCCAATACCAATCATGGCGCATACGATAACAGCCGGGTACAGCAAGGCTCCAACAACTTTTGACCGGAGTTCGTGCTGGCGTTCCAACTGAAGGGTAAGCTGGCCCAGCACCTGCTCTAATGTTCCCGATTCTTCCCCCACTTTTACCATGTTAAAAAACAGTTCAGGAAATATTTTCGGGTACTCGCCCAAAGCTTCAGAAAGCGATTTTCCCTGCACGACCTGTTTTTTAACGTCCATCATGGTAGCCTTAAAGCGTTTGTTCTTTGTTTGGGCCGCCAGCACGTCAAGCGATTTTGGCAAAGGAATGCCCGCTTCCACCATAACCTGCAGGTTGCGCGTAAACAGCAGCTTGTCGGTTAAGGAAACTCCTCTGAAGCCCTCGAAAAAAGAGACAGAAGAAATAAACCGCTTTTTTTCTTCACCGCTTTTTATGGTCGTTACAATAAGCCCCTTTTCCCGCAGCAAACGGGCCAATTTGCGCTCGTCTTCCGCGACTTCAGAACCTTTTACCTTTTCTCCTGTTTTCCCAATGGCGGTGTATGAAAAATTTGGCATACAAGTGTAAATTCGAAATTCGAATATCGAAATCCGAAACAATATTGAAATTCAAATAAGAAAACTTACTGTGATTTCCTCATTATAGCACTGACTCTTGACAATTCCATTGGGTTTGCTATACTAAATATACAATTTGGGATTTCCCCACTGATCCCCGTCCGCAAGGGCGGGGTGACTACTTTTCAGAATCATAAAATTCCAGAAATCTCTCTTTTACTTTCCGAAAGTCATTGGCATCTAGCGCGGCGACTCTGTTAGTGAGTCGTTTTTTGTCTAAAACTCTTGCCTGGTTTAACATAATCCAGTTCTTTTCGCCGTGCACGGTAATTCTCACATACCAGCTTCCCTGTTTTTCTTGTTTCGTTAAAGGTAATCCAAGGAATGAATTGGTGGTGAATTTTCGAAACACCAGAACGGGCCGCGTGAACTTCTCTCCCTTGCCAAACATTTCTTCACCAAGATTCATCCCGAGGCTGCACCACCAGATATCTCCCTGTTTGAAAATTACTTTGCTTTCTTTGTTGAACAAACCAACTTTTAGCCTACACCAATCTTGGAGAAACTTTATGTAGTCAACAATCATTTTTTAGTCATTTTGGTTTCGGATTTCGTGCTTCGGATTTTCTCATTATAGCACCCATTATACGTACAGCACTATTGACAATTATTTTTTGCTTGCTATACTATAGATGAATCCACGGCCAGGGGCCTAACTCCACTTCTTCGGCGCAAGCCAGGAGCCAAACTCCACTTTTCGGCGGTGGATTTTGGTTTATTCAAGCGGGAAGCACGACATAAAATATTTTCTCCCGCTTCTGTTATCTTCTTTAACCTGGACATAAAACAGTTCTTTATCCTTCGTCATTCCTAAAAATCGATGCATGATTTCCCCTTTCTTGCGAGGGTTTTCTTCGGATATGGGGTGGTTTTTTGATAAGGAATCATGCTGTTTTGCATTTTGAATTTCTCGCATTTGCCTGCCCCGTACCGAGCTGTGCTCTGGTATTCGGGGTTTCGGATTTCGTGCTTCGGATTTTCTCATTATATCACGAAACTGAAAGGTTGAGAGAATTCCATAGAGGAAGCTATGTTAAGAAGCTCATTTTTTGAAAAACGGCTTCATCGAATTTGCAATCTTTATCAACTCTTCTTTCTCAAGACTACAGCTCCCGGAACACGATATGCCAATATCAAGACCTTCAGCACTCCAAGCCAAAACCTGTTCCAAGTAATTCCCAGTAATATATAGTCCGCTCCCGCTGCCTATAGAAACATTCTCTTGTGTAGCAATACGATTTTTGAGGTCATGGGAGACATAATCTCGAAATACGTAAAACTCTTGCGGTATTTGCGCATCTTGTTTTTCCTGAAAAATGTAAAAGGAATCATTTTTTGCATTTCTGAATTCAAGCGTAATCCCAAGCCCGTGACCTCGCTCACCTTCCTTAATCCAACCACTTGGTAAATACTCTGGATACAAAGACATCTTTTTGAAAGCCTGAAACTCAGCCTCTTGCTGATCCCTTGCTCTCTCTTGTGAATCTTTTTCCCACCCTGTAATAGGCGTTCCGCTCACCAAGCCCAAAATCTCAAAAGCTTCTCCGTACCCCCAACCCACAGAAATTTCTCCGATCGAATCAACTAATACATTATCTATATACAACTGCGCGCCCGCAATGTCTTCTTTGCTTCCTCCTTCAATCTCAACTTTGTACGGTGGAAGAATTAACTTCTCTTTCTGAAAATTTATCGCTTCATCGTTCTCCAGCAACCGCATTGAGTCTTTTTTCAGCCGAATAAACCACAATTTTTTCTCAACGGAATACACTAAAATCTTCTGCGAGAGCGCACCTTCTCCAGATGACATGATCCAGGCGGCAAACTTTCCATCCGAAGATGGATAGAAGTGAAAGTCAACTGCCGGGGATTCAAATGGCGATACCTGGAAAAAAGCTTTCTGTTTTGCAGTAAGTTCCTCGCTTTTCCCCCGCGAACTCACTTTGATAAAGCCATTGATCCGATTTTCTCCCGTGCTTGTCTCAAAGGATTTTAAGTAAATGTTGCCCAGAGAGTCCCAAAACGCTGGCGCAATGGCATCTCCCTCGCTCTCGCGTAATTGCGTCTCGGTATAAAACGGTTTAAGCTCAATAAGGTTTTCTTTTGTAATATCTACAATTAGTAAGTGTTTGCGTACCGTAAGTGCGATTTTTTTCTTATCTGGGGAAAGAATAGCATTCCGCAAACTCATTCCGTGTATACCTCCTTCTGTATATGCTCCAAGCTTTGTACGCTGACCTGTTTCTGTATCTATTTTTTCTACATCTATGTCATAGGGATAAACTCTGTCTTGCGTAACCACAACAGCCTCATTGCATTCCGGGATCAAAAGGATAAAATGAGATATGCCAAGATATTCATTCGAGATTTTTTCCAGCAAGATTTTTCTGCCTGTTCCGTCTTTGTTAGCAACCATTAGGTTGCGCGCTCTTCCAACATCTCCATCCCATGCAGCTTTGGTATAAACAACTTTTTCTACCTTTTGGTCATCTGGTTTTTGGGTCAAAAAATAATAGCCGACAGCTCCGCTTATTCCAATACTCAAGAATAAGAAAACGACAATATATTTCCAGTTTTTCTTGATTGCCTGCTCCATTTTCAACTATTCAAATTAGCTACATTTGTGAATTGCAAATGATGCATCGCTTCTATCTTCTACTACACTATCGCCTTCCAGCGTAACAAGGTGAATTTCATATCCATCTCCAAACGGCTCCCTAAATTTTGAAAGCATATCGTCTTTTATATGCCAAACGTAAACTCCCAAATCGTCCCTCCCTTCTTCATTTATGTTTGCTGGGAAGTGGGCGGCGATGCCCATGCTTACGGTCGATCCATCCTTGTACCTTTTTGTCGCATTGATTGATACGGATTGAATGCCCTTGCTTTCCCATTGAATGGGATAACTTGTTCCCACGCAAAGCGCCTCCCCCCCGTTTGGCTGAAGGATCCTTACGCTCTTTCCCGTTGCCTCGCCGCTTGAAAGATGCGATGGTAAAAAAAGAAGGTGATATCGACTTTTCGCTTCCTGATACGCCCGATCCTCGAGAATATCAACGCGTTCTTGCAATACCGTTTTCTCAAGGGAAAGCTCTTCTGCTTTCTGATTGAGTTTTTCCTCTTCTTGTTCAAGAACTTCCTTTGATACAGACAGCGCAACAGCTATTTCTTGTTGAGACACAATCTTGTCCTTCAGTGAGTAAATTTCCCATCCAAGAAAAAGAGAGGTTACTGCTCCAAGAAGCGCAAATATCCCGCCTATTTTTAGTAATGTATTACTCATGAGTTCTACCCTTTACAAGAGGAGATAAGAAAATCATCGCTCGTGTCGGCGGTAACTACTCCTTCGTCAAAGCTGAACATACGGATTTTATACCATGCTTCAGGCCGCACAAATCCAAAATCAACATCCCCTATCCGCCATTGGTACTTTCCTTCTTCGGAGGAGTGCGTATTTTTTATCGTATATATTCCTGTCCCGCTTTCCATTTTTATGCTCACCTTTTCAATGCCTTTCCAATTCCATTCTATCGTGTAAGGTTCACCAAAACAAAGGGTCTCCTGAGCGCCGGGGCGTATAATCTCGATGAAGCGCTCTTCTGTCCTAAAAAGTGGGAGTTGATATTCTTTTTGTTGCGAACCAGTTAAACGCTCGAGAATATTCTGAAGCCCCTCCTCTATTTGTTGTTGCGCACGAGTCTCTTTCTTCAAGAAAGAAATCTCCTGTTGTGTGTTGACGTGGCGCTCCTCAAGCGCTTTCACGTGCTGTTCTATTGCTTCAACCTCTCTGCTCTTTTCTTCGACCTCCTTCTTCAAACCTTCTCGTTGAGAAATTCCCCAAACCAAAACTCCGCTGGAGATAATAATTACGGCTACAAATACTATACCGAGAAAGAGCCTAATTTCGGGTTTGAAGTCTTGAAGCATGTAATGTAAAAATTGAGCTGCTATTGACAATTACATTGGGTTTGCTATACTGAGAATACGCAATGTAAGCCCCAGCTGAATACCGACCTTATGGCGGGTTTCCTCCGACGTCACGTCGGAGGATAGGCTGTACCCCCTATCACGGGGGCGTTTGCGTTTTTATAGGGCTGTTACAATATCCTTTTCAAGTAGTTTTTTCAATATGTTCTTCGCCCACGGATTATCCTCTTGCGCATCGCGAACCAATCCGCAAAGAGCGTCGGCAAGCCTAATAAATATATCATTTTCTTCTCGTCTCACGCCTTGTAACTTTCGTTTGTGAATACGCAATTCTCGCAATCCTTGCTCGAATCTCTCTAGCTCTTTTTTGTTAAAACCGTCTACAAAGATCGAAGCCTGGTATTTTTCTTCTGCCCTTTTCAAAATTGCTTTTGCAGTAGCATAAGAAGTAAGTTTGATATATTTTTTACTGTCGTAAAAAATTTCATAAAACAGCGACTTATGCAATAAGGAGCTCTGTAGGATTTTCTCGATATACGCTTGCCGATATTGATATGGCGCACCCCGCCATTTCTTGTTGCGTTTTTTCGACTCTAGCTCTATTCTTTCAAGCTCACGAGCAATCGCATCTCGTTCATCCTCCATTATCAAGACGCCAACGACAAATAGCAAACCTTCGGTATCCTGACCCGATTCATCCACGTAGCAGTAGAGCTTCTGCATTCTGAAATTATATCACGGTTACTCCGTAAACCGAAACATGGAGAGGATTTCGTGCTTCGGATTTTATTCTAACTATTCCATAATGACGCGCAAAACTTCTTCTATGGTGGTTAAGCCTTGGGCGGCTTTGACGAGCCCGTCTTCCACCATGGTTGTCATGCCTTCTGACTCGGCCTGCTGTTGTATTTTGTCTGAACTCGCGCGCTGCACGATAAGTTCTTTTATGGTTTCCGTTACCGGCAAGACTTCGTAAATTCCAACGCGGCCCTTATATCCGTCCGCGGATTCCGCGCTTGGCTTTGGCTTGTAAAAAACAGCTTCTCGCAGCGTTTCTTTGGGCTGTAACACTTTTTCTTCCCGCAGCACTTGTTCTACTTTTTCTACGTTGCAGTAAGAACCCAGGTCTCGGATTTGCTTTTCTGAAAGCTGGTATTTCTCTTTCCCCTCGTGAAGGCGCCGCACCAAACGCTGGGCGATAATAACGTTTAGCGTGGAAGAAATTAAAAAAGGTTCTGCCCCCATATCCAAAAGGCGGGGGATGCTTCCGGCGGCGTTGGTGGTGTGCAGCGTGGAAAGAACCAGGTGCCCGGTAAGGGCGGCGTTAATGGCTAACTGCATGGTTTCCGTGTCCCGGATTTCTCCCACCATGAGCACGTCGGGATCCTGGCGCAACAACGAGCGCAGCCCGGAAGCAAAAGTTAACCCGACTTTGGAATTAATCTGCGTTTGGTTCAATCGCGGCATGCGATACTCAATGGGATCCTCTACCGTGGAAATATTTATTTCCGGGGTGTTCAGCAAATCCATGGCCGTGTACAGTGTGGTGGTTTTCCCGGACCCGGTAGGGCCGGTGACTAACATCATGCCTACCGGACGCTTCAGGTTTTTTTGCATAAGCTCTAAGGCGCTTCCGTAAAACCCCAGCTGATCTAAACTTAACGCTTCAGAGCCCTCGGAAAGCAGCCTCATTACCACTTTTTCTCCATCGAACACGGGCAGCACGGACACGCGGGCGGAATATTTGTATTCATCGGTTTCAATTTTAAAACGGCCGTCCTGGGGCAAACGGTGCTCGTCCAGTTTTAAACTCGCCAACACTTTAATGCGGGCCACAATGCCGGAAGCCGCTTGCTTGGGCAGCACCATGGCGTCCCGCAAGACGCCGTCTATACGATACCTGACCACTACTTCTTTTTCCGTAGGCTCAATGTGAATATCCGATGCTCTTTGCAAAATGGCGTGTTTTAACAACGTATCCACAATGCGGATAACCGGCAGTTCTTCTGCAACTCTCTCCAGTTCTTTTTGCGAAGCATCCCCTTGCTCTCCTTCCTGTTGCTCTTGAATAGCCCGAATACCCGTTATGTCCTTTTGAATAATATCCCCAAACTCCGCCTGAAGAGTTTTGGAATACTGCTGCAATACATGCTTAATGCTTTCGGTGGTGGTCAAGCGCGGAAGAATTTTTAAATTTGCCTTTTTTTTAATAAAATCGGTGGTGGCCAGGTCGCTTGGGTCAATCATTGCCACCTCCAGCTCATTTCCTTTTTTGCGAAACGCCACAATATTGTGAGAACGCGCAATGGGCTCTGGAATAATTTTTAAAATTTCCGGTTCAATTTTTTCGTTAACCAAATCCACGAAAGGAATACCCAAAATATAGGCTTCCATTTTAGCCAACTGTTCTTCTGACAATAAACGTTCTTCAAGCAAAACCTCGTCCAGCTTTTTTTTGGATTTTTTTGCCTTTGTTTCCGCGGCTTGTAACTCTTTCTCTGCCACTAAGCCCGCATCAAGAAGAAAAGCCCTAAGTTGCTGTACTTCAACTTGCATACTCTGCGCTCCCCTTTGTTGCTTTTTCAATAATGGCCACGACTTCGTTTAGGTTGTAGTTTGATTTCACCAGATACGTGGTAGCCCCCAGGTCAATTGCTTTTTGGATATCTTCCATTTGCTCTAAGTTTGTTAACACAATTACCGGAATATCCCTGGTGCTTTCCTCTTTTTTCAAGGCTTCCAACACTTCAAATCCGTTCATTTTCGGCATTACTAAATCCAGCAGAATTAAATCCGGATGTTTTTCTTTTGCCATGCGAAGCCCGATTTCCCCGTCCAAAGCGGAAATTATGTCGTATTCTTCCCCCTCAAGCACGTCAGAAAGTGTTTTGTGAATGACAGATTCGTCTTCAATAAACAACAATGTTTTTTTCATTTCTTTGCCCAGCTTAACTGGGTTTTATTGGTAAGGTAAACCAAAACGTCGACCCTTTATTTTCTTCGGATTCAAAGCCGATTTGCCCGCCGGCTCGTTCCAAAAGCGACTTTACAATATACAATCCCAGTCCGGAACCCTCTGTTTGATGCCTGACCGCGTTGCCTGAACGGAAAAACTTTCGAAAAATAAACCGCTGGTCCTGCTGGGGAATGCCCACTCCATTATCCTCCACCTCGCACCGTATTTTGGCTCCCGTTTGAAAATACCGAATAACAATGCGGCTTCTTTCTTTTTTGCGGCCCCGTTCCCCGTCCATTCCGCGCCACGCGTACCTGATGGCGTTATCAACAAGATTGGAAAGCACGTGCCTGACCAGCGACGGGTCGCTCCACAGCTTTGGCGCTTTTTCCGCTTCTATTTTTATCTCCACGTTTGAAGCTACCGCGGAAGAATGAAATTCCAACAACACCGCCTTTATTATCTCTTCCAAAGAAAACTCTTGTTCTTCGAACGGAAGCCGTCCTTGTTCCGCCCGCGAAACCGTTAGCAGGTCGTTTATCATTTCATGCATTCTTCCCACGTTTTCTTTTAAAATTTGAAAATATCCCGCCTCCTCTTTTGTCTGTTGCATTTTGCCCTCGGTCATTAAATAATCCAGCCCCCATTTTAAGTTCGTAAGCGGAGAACGAAGTTGGTGGGACACAATGCTGATAAACTCGGTTTTCATGCGGTTTGCTTCCGCCAACTGCTCAAAACTCCGGGTAATGGTAAAGGCAATGGAAAGAAGGACGCCGGTTAAGGCAAGAATAAAAATAAGGGTAATTTGCGGGTCGCGGATATATCGCTCCCCCAGCACAAAAGAGAAAATAACCGATATAATAATGAGCAGCCCCATAATAACGAATAAAAACTGGGGGCACTGCCACAACGGAGTTCCGTATTTTTTACACTCTTCTCCCAAATGGAATTTTAAAATAAATTCCCGCGCGTTCATTGCGTAAGTATATCACATCTCCTTTTCAAACAAAACAAAGACTGCGCGATTGCTATGCAAAACCGCCTGAAAAAAATTTTGCATATAACTATGAAGCCGGATTGTGGAGAACGTTAGAATCAGGATTCGAGAAACTCCTACGAGAGAATTGACAGGTAAAGAATAAACTCCTCATGCCCGCGGTAATACTCGATGCGCTGTCTATTCAGGTCTTCGGCGTATTGCTTTGCCATTAAATCAAGTGTTGGCGCAATCTTTTGAACAATCTCTTTGTATGGACCCAAGAGTTTCTCATAGGCGTATAACCCACCCTTAATAATACCCTTGCTGAGTCCAAGTTCCTGGAGGTTGTCGCCTTCCTCTAGTTTTGTGCATGCCCAATACTCGTTTAGTTCTGGATGGAAAACACCATAAAAACGCCGCCCCTTAAGAGCTGTAAATTACGAAACTCCTTTTTGACACGGAAACTTGGTACAATACAAACAGCGCCCGGAACGGGCGCTGTTTGTTTAAACCAGAATCAATATGATTCCAGCAATCTACTCAAAACTCAAGTCCATTGTCACACATCTATGTCAAACATTCAAGGTCTTTGGAGAAACGCCAAAGACAGGTCGACCCCAAAAGATACCTCGCGTTGATGCGCTCGCGTTATCGTTGTATCAACATCGCAGCGCCAGAGCAACCAAAAAGTCAGTATACGAGGACTTTGAGAACGTCCTCAAATGCTCCTACAAAACCCTGGTCGTGTCCATGAACAAAGCGGGACTGGCATCATTGAAACTTCTGTTCGTCATCATGAGATTGGGAAAGAAGCATGCCCATCCCGTCAAGTGCACCGACGCCACGGATATCCCCGTATGCTTAAGGAAGAACGCGGACTCCCACAAAACCATGCGGCAGTTCGCGGGCTTCGGGCGAAGCTCCAAAGGCTGGTTCTACGGCCTTAAAATGACCATGACCAGAGATTACGAAGGCAAGGTACTGGCGGTGAGATTCACTGCCCCAGGCGCAAACGACCGTGACATCTTCCGTAAGGTAAACGAGGACATCAACGGCATTATCGTAGCTGATGCCGGATACGTATCGAAACAATGAGAACAAGATATGTACATTGAAGGAAGGCGTTGGATTCTGATCAAACCCTACAAGACCATGAAGAAACTCATGACCAAATGGCAAGAGGAGCTGTACAAGGGCAGGTTCTCCATCGAGTTTGACTTTCGCAACCTGAAACTCTTCCATGGGCTGGTTACTTCCCTGCCCCGTTCCGTGGAAGGATACCTTGCCAATTACATGCACGCGTTAGTATCCTACGTGCTTGCGTAGAAGCACAGAGCCTAACAAGACACAAGCGTTTCACCATATGACAATGGCTAGCAAACAAAAAACCTCACCTACGTGAGCTGTTTTCGGTTTATCCAAACAAATGGGCGTTGGAGAGTTTTGTAATTCAGAGCATTAAGGGCTAATATCACTCCCGCTATAATCAATGTCATTCCGGTACCAAACCCGAAATACAGTCCCAGTCTTGAATCCCCGACCCTTGAATCTACAACTTTTTTCTCCAAGTATTTCCTATGCTCTGCCTGGCTTTCAGCCATGGAAATAATCTTTTGCGCAGCACCAGGACTTATTTGGTCGTAGCGTTCCAATATATTTGGCGGGGGAAGGGGTCCAGAAAAAGTAATTTCTTCACGACGGAAAACTCGTCCCTCATTTATTTGTGGGCTAGTTTGTTGTCCTTCGTTGTTCGTCGGAGGGAATTTAGGCGAAGGCAAGGGTACGTTGTTTTGCTGCCTTTTCTTTTTCTTCTTGCTCATACAAGTCAATGGATACTTTGAGGTCGCGTCCAACCGTATCCCAGTCTGAAGCAATGGAGAGAATGTCAATGTCTTCCCTGTCCAGAGTTCTAACGTAGTCTTTTGACAGGACATTCATGAAATCTACAAGCTGGGCAACCCCTAACAAGAAGGACGGCTTTTTGCCTACAATGCCTCCTCCTTTGAACAGAGGACTCGAATTGTAGCTTAGTGATGTCTGTTTCATACCTTCTTTGTACCATGTTGGTACTGAAAGTCAAACTTGTGATCTGAATTCTACGAAAAATTGAGCTCACATATCAGCTTTTCCTGATATAGTGGAGCGGGTGAAGGGAATCGAACCCTCGTGGTCAGGTTGGAAACCTGATGCACTACCACTGTGCTACACCCGCAATTCTTAAATAATTGGTTTGCCGTACTTTATCAAATTTTCTTTCTTTTCTCTTCGCCACCCTTTAATTTGATGTTCTCTCCCACGCGCTTCTCGCAGCGTCTTGAATGATTCACGATATACCAGTTCGAAGCTTTGTGTTCGCTTAGTAAATTCTGCGCCGTCACCGCTTTGGTGCCGCTTAACCCGCGATACAACGTTTGAGCTTACTCCTACATAAAGGTGGTTCTTTGGACCGCGAAGAATGTATACTTCGTACATAATAATTAATTGCAGCCCTTCGATAAACTCAGGGCCCTTCTCCTGCGCTCAACGTCGCAGACCCTGAGCTTGTCGAAGGGTCGGGATACTCGGATTTGAACCGAGACTAAATCCTCCCAAAGGACTCGTGCTGCCGTTACACTATATCCCGCTTGCGGTATATCCCGCTTCGTAGGGTATGTATACCATTTTTCCTGTCTTTCAGCAACTGTTTTTGTTCGAGAAACTTATACGGCAGCCGCAACAGGTTGGCGTTTGAGCAAAAACGTAAGCACCGGCGGGGTAAGCAGGGTGGTAAGTATAACCATAATGACGATAACCGAGAATACGTTGGGCGAAATTACGCCCAAAGAAGCTCCAATGGTGGCAAAAATTAACCCCACCTCGCCTCTTGGAATCATGCCGAATCCCACAAGCAACCGGTCTCCCTTGACGGCCGCCAAGCCTGCGACGATTTTCCCCAAAAAGGCCGCGGCGGTAATGCCCACGGACGTTGCCGTTAACGCGGCTCCCAAAAACAGGTAGGCGTTTTGGCTTAATCCCGGCAAAAGCCACGGCCCCACCACGTACGTTCCCAGCGTAAACGGCGCGACAACGCCAATGGTAGCAACCAAAAACGCGCGCGCGCCCACTTTTTTCATTTTTGAGATATTAGACTCTAAACCTATCTGGAATAACAGTATAACCACCCCCAATTCCGCCAAAAACGTAATAATAGAATCGTGCTGTATGGGTTCTAAAACCGTAATGCCCACCAACGCCAGGTTCCCAAGAATAACGCCCATAACCAGCTCGCCAAGAACCGAAGGCTGGCCAAATTTTTCTACCAGACTCGCCAGCTTTGCCGCCAGCAAAATAACGGCAATCCATAAAAAAGTGGAGACATCCGCTCCATGAGATATTGTTTCTTCCATATCGAACAAAATTCTAGCACAACAAAAAACTCCCCGCAAGGGGAAGTTTTTTCACAGCCTAGCGGGCATACTCTATA
>Ga0214471_10000360_pt1 | contig 40132 bp, 38 predicted proteins | sample RVTome_5_FD_207665 | JGI IMG/M metagenome (GOLD analysis project Ga0214471, IMG submission 207665) | Soil microbial communities from uranium-contaminated site in the Upper Colorado River Basin, Wyoming, United States - RVT142D155 | ecosystem: Environmental > Terrestrial > Soil > Contaminated >... | reverse complement strand
ACCCTGCCGTAGTTCAGCAGGGTGTCCTGAGGGGGGCTGGGCCGCTCGTGTGACCAGCGCGACCTGCGTGAATGCCGAAACCGAAGATCCTGATCATCGATGACGAGCCGCGCGTGCGAGAGGTCCTGCGGCGGGCGCTGGAAGACGCCTACGAGGTGCTCGAGGCCGGCGACGGCCGCGAGGGGCTCGCGCGGGCCAGGGAGGCGCTCCCGCACCTCGTCCTGCTCGACATCCGGATGCCCGCGCTCGACGGCATGACGGTGCTGGTGCGCCTGAAGCTCGATGCGCGGACGAACGCGATTCCCGTCGTGGTGGTGAGCGTCGAGGGCGACGTGGACGCGCTGCTTGAGGGCCAGCAGGCGGGCGCGTCGGATCACCTCATCAAACCCTTCAAGCTGGACGACCTGCGCGCCGTCATCCGCCGCAACCTGCTCGTCAGCGAGGGCTAGCTGTTGATGTCAACTCATGCCCCGTGCAGCAACAAGCAACATGCGACAAGCGACAAGGAGGTCTGTGGGCGAGAGGAAGATCTGGGGCGTGGTGCAAGGTTCCACCTTGTCGCTTGTTGCCCACCGGCGTTGGCAACGCGTTAAAGCTCCTGCCAGCTCAGCATCGTGACGCCCCAGAATCCAGTCAGGACGCCGCCTTCCAGGACGCTCCGGTCGAACGTGATGTGGGAGTGCTCCGACACGGTAACGGAGCTCCCCGCGCTGACGATGGCGCCGCGCACCGTCGAACGCTCCCCAAGCACGATGGGCCCGTTCGCCCAGATCAGGCCGTTGATGCAGGCGGTTTCCTCGAAGGTGATGCCGCCGCTCAACGAGATCACGTTGACCGGCACCATGCTGGTGCAATTGCCGTCCGCATCGAACGTCCCGATCTTTTCCCTGAACCGGATCTCGTTGGCGTCGAACATGACGATCGTCGACGGCCCCGGCGTCACAACGGTTCCAGGTTCGATGCTCGCGCCGATTCGGTAGCCGACGATCTCATTGGCGGCGAGACTGATCGTGCCGCTGTGCGGCGGATTCCACCGGTCCACGGCCGCCTCGATCGCCTCCGCGTTCGGAAACATGAACCGGATGCGAGGATCGCCGCCGATCAGGTCGCCATACGTGTAGTTGAGCGTGCCGCCGATGAGGTTGAAATCGCCCGTGGCGGTTGCCTGGGCGTTGCCGAACAAGGTGCCGGTCTCGTAGACGTTGATGTCGCGGTTCGCATGGATGTTGCCCATGGCCGAGCTCTCGTGCAGGTGGATGTCGATGTCCGCCGCGATCGCGTGATTGAAGAGCGCCCAGACGAAGACTTCGACGCGCTGCGTCACGCCCTGGACCGTGCCCGCGGAGACCACGCGCAGCACGCCGTCCACGTCTGCCATCGGGTCGCTGGGCGCGGGACTGACTTCATCGAAGTTGTCGTTGACGCGGACGTCGTACGAGCCCGGCGCATGTCCGACGTTCTGGCCGAAGCTCAGCGTGCCGTCATCGGCTGTGCCGCCCATGCCGTCCGGACCGCGCAGCTCATCGTCCCACTGCAGGCTGCTCACGTTGAGTACGCTGAGGGCATGGTCCATGCCGGCTTCCGAGAGCTCGAACGCCTGCTGCTGCCACAGGGCCCGCTCGCTGGCGCGCAGATCCACGGCGCTGCGCCCGGCGGTCGTGCTGAAGAGGGTGGTCATGGCGACGAGCAGCGCCAGGCTGGCCAGCAAAAAGAATCCCCCTTCTCGCGTGCGGCGTGCGTGAGTGTCGGTCATCGCGTCCTCCTTGAGGCAAACAAAAGCCCGAGTCACCGTGCGTGGGGACTCGGGAACACAGGCTGACCGGGCCGGCCGGCCCGGGGCCGTGCTTCCTTCGGGAGCCCGGCTATCCTTCGGCTCTCCCTCGACTCGGCCTCTCGGCCTCGCTCGGGATCGCTCAGGACCCGTGGCTTTGCGTCCCCACGTTACCGTGGGTTTGCCGTTATCGGGAAGCTCCTCAGATTGTCGGCCCATCGCCGGGCCTCACTCCTAGTATGCCTGGCTTCGCTGCAGGAATGCAAATGGGGGGCGGGGGGCGCGGGGCGGCGTGGGATCCCCATGAGAAGATAGAAGGTAGAAGATGGAGGATAGAAGATAAATGGAAATGATGGAAACCCAGCAGGTTGTTCTACCTTCTACCTTCCATCTTCCACCTTCTCATGGTAATCCCCACGACGTGCCCCTCGCCCCGTGCCCCATCCTGAGTGGCTGGTCTCCGGTTGCTGGTTGCTTGTGCAGCCAATACGGGCTGTGGTAAGCTACTGCCCGACTCCCCGCCCCGACGGACCATACGGTGGTGTCGAACAATGGCACGACCAGGTCTCAAATGATGTGGACGGATCGGGAGCGGTACATCCTCCTGAACATGGTGCCGGGTATCGGCCCGGCGCAAGTCAAGCGCCTGCTCGAGGCCTGCGGCGGGTTAGCCGCCGCGTGCGGCGCGGACGCGTCGGCGCTGCGCCGGCTCGGCGTGCCGCCTCGGCTGGCTGAGCGGATCTCGGCGGGATGCCGCGACCGGCGTCTGCTGAATGACGAGCGCGAACGAGCCGGGCGAGCCGGCGCCGCGATCATCACGCCCGCGGACGAGGGATACCCGGAGCGGCTGCGCCAGATCCACGATCCGCCGCTTGCGCTCTACGTGCGCGGAACGCTGCCGGGGCCCGGAGTCCCGGCGGTCGCCATCGTCGGCACGCGCCGGGCGTCCGCGTACGGATTGCAGGCGGCGGAGCGGTTGGCGCAGGATCTGGCGCTGCGGGGGATCTGGGTCGTCTCGGGGCTCGCCCGGGGGATTGACGGAGCGGCGCACCGGGGGGCGCTCCGGGGCGCATGCGCCGGCGGAGGAACGGTCGGCGTGCTCGGACACGGCTTTGGGCGGATGTATCCTCCCGAACATGCGGATCTTGCGCAGGCGGTTGCGGATCGCGGCGCCGTCTGCGCGGAATATCCGATGGGGATGCCGCCGAGGCCAGAGTATTTTCCCAGGCGCAACCGCATCATCAGCGGGCTGTCGCTCGGCGTCGTGGTCGTGGAAGCCGCGGCGAGGAGCGGGGCGATCATCACCGCGGATTGCGCGCTGGAGCAGGGACGGGAGGTCTTTGCCGTGCCCGGGCCGATGGCGGCCGTGACGTCCCAGGGTCCGCATGCGCTCCTGAAGCAGGGCGCGGCGCTGGTGACCGGAGCCGAGGACATTCTGGACGCGCTCGGGCTGGCCCCGGGGCCCGCGGCCGGAAGCGCGGCGGGCCTGACGGATGAGGAGCGGCGGATGCTCTCCGCGCTCGATGTGGGCGAGGCCAGGCACCCGGATCATATCGCCGCGTTGTGCGGTGCGGCCCCGGCGGCGGCCGCGGCGGCGCTGACGTTGCTTGCCGTGCGCGGGGCGGCCCTCGCGCGGCCCGGCGGGCGGTTCGTGAGGAACGCGGAATGGACATCACGGTGAATGGCGACGTCCGGAACGTGCCGGAGGGGATCAGCGCGGCCGGCCTGCTCGAGCTGCTGGAGATCCCCCGGGAGCGGGTTGTCGTGGAAGTGAACGTGACGATTCTGAAGCGGGCCCAGCACCCGGAAACGGTGCTCCAGCCCGGCGACCGGGTGGAGATCGTCCACTTCGTCGGCGGCGGGAACTGATGAGTGCCATGCCAAATTCGGAATGCGGAATTGGGAATTCGGAATCGTCGCTGTTCGCCGTTCATTCCGAATTCCACATTCCGAATTCCGAATTACGCTCAAGATATCGGTGAATTGATCATGGCGAAGGCGAAGAATCTGGTCATTGTGGAGTCGCCGGCCAAAGCCAGGACCATCAATAAGATCCTGGGGGCCGAGTTCGACGTCACCTCCTCGATGGGCCACCTGCGCGATTTGCCGAAGAGCCAGCTCGGGATCGACATCGAGCACGGCTTCGCCCCGCGCTACATCGTGATCCAGGCCCGCCGGAAGCTCGCGAAGCAGCTGCAGGCATCGGCGCGCGGGCGGCGGACGATCTACCTGGCGCCGGATCCGGACCGAGAGGGCGAGGCCATCAGCTGGCACATCGCCAAACTGATCGAAGAGGACCATCACGCGCAAGCCAAGAAGAAACGGCGCGGCGCGGCCTCCAAGAACGCCTCGCCGCCGGCCGCGGCGGATGGACGGAAGCTCTACCGGATCGTGTTCCACGAGATCACGCCGCAGGCGGTGAAGTCCGCCATTCAGCACCCCGCCGAGATCGACGGCCAAAAGGTGGAAGCCCAGCAGGCCCGGCGGGTGCTGGACCGGCTCGTCGGCTACTCGCTCTCGCCCCTGTTGTGGAAAAAGATCGGGCGGGGCCTGTCGGCCGGCCGGGTCCAATCCGTGGCGCTGCGCATCATCGTGGACCGGGAGCACGAGATCGAGCAGTTCGTCCCCCAGGAGTACTGGACCGTCGAAGCGGAGCTTCGGACGCTGCCGGACGGGCCCGTGTTGACCGCCCAGCTTGAGAAAATCGGAGATGAAAAAGCCGACATCGCCAACGAGGCGGACGCCGGCCGGATCGTCGAGGAGCTGAAGCGGGAGCAGCCGGTCGTGAGCGCCCTCGAAGAGCGCGAACAGAAGCGCTACCCGAAGCCGCCCTTCACGACCAGCACGCTGCAGCAGCAGGGCTTCCATAAGCTCCGGTACGGGTCGTCCAAGACGATGCGGATCGCGCAGCAGCTGTACGAAGGGCTGGAACTCGGCGAAGGCAACCCCGTCGGACTCATCACGTACATGCGCACCGATGGGGTCCGCGTCGCCAAGGAGGCGCTCGATGGGGTCCGGGCCTTCGTGCGCGACGCGTACGGTCCCGAGTTCCTCCCGGATTCGCCCCGGGTGTACAAGGCCCGCAAGAGCGCGCAGGAAGCGCACGAAGCCATCCGCCCCACGGATGTCACCCGCACGCCGGAGAGCGTGAAGCCGTACCTGACGGAGGACCAGCTCGCGCTCTATCAGCTGATCTGGCAGCGGTTCGTGGCGAGCCAGATGCCCGATGCGGTGGACCGCCTCGTCACGGCCCGGATCGCGGCCGGTCGGTTCCAGCTGCGCGCGAGCGGCCGGACCAATGTGTTCGCCGGCTGGACGAAAGCGTACCAGGAGGACGAGGAGGACTCATCCGAAGAGCGCGAGGACAAACTGCCTGAGGGGGTCCTCCCGCCGCTGGCGAAGGACGACCCGCTCGGCCTCCTCGGGTGCGCGCCCACCCAGCACTTCACGAAGCCGCCGCGTCGCTACTCGGACGCGTCGCTCGTCAAGATGCTGGAGGAACAGGGCATCGGGAGGCCGAGCACCTACGCGCCGATCATCCAGACGCTGGTGTTCCGCGATTACGTGCGGCGCCAGGGCGGGAGCTTCGTGCCGACGGCGCTCGGCAAGATCGTGACGCAGATGCTGGTGGAGCACTTTCCGGAAGTCATGGACCTCAAGTTCACGGCGGAAATGGAGGAAGAGCTCGATCAGATCGAGGAGGGGCGCCAGGAGTGGGTCAAGGTCGTGCGGGACTTCTACGTGCCTTTTTCCGCCCGGCTCTCGACCGCGCAGGAAGAGATGCGGGAGGTCAAGCGGGAGGTGGTCCCGACCGACCAGACGTGCGACAAATGCGGCAAGCCGATGGTCATCCGCTGGGGCCGGTTCGGGCAGTTCATGAGCTGCTCGGGCTTCCCGGAGTGCAAAAACGCGCGGCCCGTACCCACGGGGGCGACGTGCCCCGAGCCCGGCTGCGGCGGCGACCTCGTTGAGCGGCGCTCGCGCGGCCGGCTCTTCTACGGGTGCATGAATTACCCCACGTGCCGCTACACGACGCGCCGCCTGCCGACTCAAGACGCAGACGGCGAGCCGGCCTCGGACGACTGACGCCGCCGGCGCCCAGATGAGGAGGGTTCGACCACGTCCGACTGCGCGGCCGCGACCCGGTTCTTGACCTACCTGACCGACGAACGCAACGCCTCGCGCCATACCCGGATCAATTACGGGCAGGACCTGAGGCAATTCTTCGCGTTCCTGGGCCACCAGCGGATCGCCGCGGTGTCCGCTCCCGACGTCCGCCGGTTCGTCGCGCACCTCAGCACGCTCGGCGCCGCCCGTCGCACCATCGCGCGAAAGCTCTCCACGCTGCGCAGCTTTTTTCGGTACTGCTGCCGGGAAGAGACGCTGGAGCACAACCCCGCCGCGGCCGTGCCGACGCCGCGCCTGGACAAGCGGCTGCCCTCGTTCCTCGACGAACACCAGATCGGGCGCCTGCTGGCGGCTCCGCCCGAGCGCAAGTGGCAGGGCCTGCGGGACCGGGCCATCCTGGAGACGCTCTACTCCACAGGCATCCGCGTCAGCGAGCTCGCGGGCCTGAGCCTGGAAGATCTGGATGAGTTCTCCGGCACCGTCGTCATCCGCGGCAAGGGCCGCAAGGAGCGGCTGTGCCCCATCGGCGGGACGGCCCTGCGGGCGATCCGGAGGTATCTCGAGCGCCGTCCCTCCAAGCTTCGGAAGCCGTACGTGCTGTTCGTGAGCCAGAAGGACACGCGGCTGACCGTCAGGCAGATCGACCGCCTCCTGATGAAATACGTCCGTCAGGCTGACCTGGATCCTTCGATCCACGCGCACAGCCTGAGGCATTCATTCGCCACCCACCTGCTGGACCGCGGCGCGGACCTGCGCAGCGTCCAGGAGCTGCTGGGCCACGCCAGCCTTTCCACCACGCAGATCTACACGCACATCACTCCGCAGCGGCTCAGGAAGGTGTATGACCGGACGCACCCGCGGGCGTAAGCTGCTCTATCTCGCCTCGCGCTCTCCGCGCCGCCGCCGGCTCATCCGCTCACTCGGCCGGCCGTACCGCATCGTCAGCTCGGACTACCGGGAGACGGGCGCTCGGCGCGGGACGATCGCCCTTTCCGCGCGGCCGCGCTCCAAGGATCCCTTCCGGCTGCGCCTGCAGGGACTCCCTCCCCCGCGCTCGCTTCGCTCGCGCGGAGTCGGTCGCTTCCTTCACTCGCATGTGGTGCCGGGCTCGGTCGCCTCAATCGTGATGCGGCACGCGGCGGGGAAGGCGCGGCTTGCGCGGCTGCCGCGGCGGGCGCGGGGCCTCGTGATCGGCGCCGACACCGTGGTGTACCGGTCCGGCCGCCTGCTGGGCAAGCCCAGGACGTTGTCGCAGGCCAGGCGGATGCTGCGCTGGCTGAGCGGACGGCCCCACTGGGTGTACACCGGCCTCTGCGTGCGGGACATCGAAACGGGCCGCGAAACGCGCGGCTACGCCAAGACGCGGGTCACGTTCCGGTCCCTCGATCTGCCCGCGATCGAGGCTTTGATGGCCGCGATGCGGCCGCTGGACAAAGCGGGCGCGTACGCGCTCCAGCACGACGGGGAAGGCCGGCTCATCTCGCGCATCGACGGCTCCAGAAGCAACGTGATCGGATTGCCGCTTGAGCTCCTCCGGCGCCGGCTCAGACGTCTTGAGGGCGCCCCGCGGAAGGCCAGGCGATGCTGACGCTGGTCGAGGCGGCAGTGGAGGCGTACCTGGCCGGGCGGGCTGCGCATGACGATCCGGTGCTGACGGCGATGGAGCGGCAGGCGGCCGAAGAGGACTTTCCGATCGTCGGGCCGCAGGTGGGACGTTTGCTCATGGTCCTGGCGGGCGCGCTGGGCGCCCGGCGGGTGGCCGAGCTCGGCTCGGGCTTCGGCTATTCCGCGCTCTGGTTCGCGAAGGCGCTCCCGGATGACGGCCAGGTCTGGCTGACCGACACGTCGGCCGCGCGCCTGAAGCAGGCCGCCGGCTATGCCCGCCGGGCGGGCTCAGCCGGTAAGATCCGGATGAGGCGCGGCGACGCGCTGGCGCTCATCCGGCGCATGGAAGGCCCGTTCGATATCATCTTCCTCGATGCCGACAAAGCCCGCTATGCCGAGGCGCTCGAAGCGGCGCTGCCGAAGCTCCGCCCGGGCGGGTTGTTCATCGCGGACAACGTGCTCTGGTCCGGCAAGGTGGCGAGCCCGGATCCGAACGACGATGACACGCGCGGGATTCTGGCGTTCACGGACAGGCTGCTGGCGCATCCGCACCTGAAGACCGCGATCGTGCCGGTGCGTGACGGTGTTTCCATTTCATTGAACCTCCAACCGCGTTAGGATCGTGGCCGGGAGCGCGGCGAGCTATTGCAAAATTCGGAATTCGGTCGGATGCTGGACGCGAGAAGCTGGAGTACGGATTTCGCTGATTTCATTATTCCAGCTTCCAGCCTCTCGCTTCCAGCATCAGACCTGTTCAGCACGCTATCCCGTGTTGCCGGTCTCTGGTCCCCGGTTCCTCGTGAGAAGGAATTGTTGTTGACACGACGTACGGTTTGCTATACTACCAACGTTAAGGCGCACGAACGTGGAGGAGATGCCGCTGTCCGAGTTCGACAACGCATTCGCACGCCAGGGCCGACCCCGACGGAGGACTGTCGGGGTGTCTGTTTTTTTGGCGCGGACGGACAAGGCTGATCGGCCTCACAGGAGGGAACGGAATGCCGCAAGTGTGTGAAAGGCCCCTTGCCGCGGGGTCCGCGGGGTCCGTGAGGGCCGCGAAGCCCGCGCCGTTCGGGTTTCAGCTTTTGCTGGACCTCTACGGGTGCAAGCAGGGGGCCTGCGACGATCTGGAATTGTGCTACCGGCTCTTGGAGGAGCTTGTCAGGGTCCTCAAGGTCGAGGCGCAGTCGCCGCCGTTCATCTTCCGCACGGACGGCTCACGCTACCCGGATAAAGCCGGCTTGAGCGGCTGGATCCCCTTGGTCGAGAGCGGGATCCAGCTTCACACGCTGACGCCCAAGGATTTCATTTCGATCGACGTCTACAGCTGCCGCCAATTCGATCCGGAGCCGGTCCAGGCGTTCGTGCGGAGCTTCTTCTCTCCGAAACGGATCGACGCGCAGTTTCTGGAGCGCGGCCTCGACTATAACCGCTAACATACCTTCTTGATTACACGGATTTCCAAGCGCGATTACACGGATTGAACGGATTCAATCCGTGTAATCCCTTTTGAAACCGTGTCATCACTCGTTCCCGAGGGCCGCCCGAAGAGTAGTGTCTCAATTTCATCTTCAACACCACAGAGACACAGAGGAACAGCTCCACAGAGGCACAGAGAACAGTTGGAATCGGCTCTCTCTGTGCCTCTGCCTGCCCTGCGAAGCGCAGGGCGCGAAACAGGGTGAATGTTCAGTGGCATCTGTGGTGTCAAACTGAGACACCACCGCCCGAAAGGCCGACAGCCCGAAGGGCTGCGCTGGACAGATCTCCGGGGCCGGTGTTATACTGTCGCTTCAAATCGCTCGCGCCAGGGCGCCCCGGCCGCAAAGGCGGGGAAGAGCGGCGCGGGTTTGGCGAGTTCCGGTACGTTGCCACCTGCCGCACATCGGTTCGGACCCATGGATACGCAGAGACGGTCAATTCCTAACGTGTGCCGCCTTCGATGATCGAATACGGGGCGATCTTGCTCCTGGGCGCGATGGCGGCGGCTGTGGGCGCGTTCATGCTCTTCGCCAACAGCTGGTGGGGCCCCAGGCGCCCGAATCCTTCCAAGTCGCTGCCGTTCGAATGCGGCCGTGACCCCATCGCGATGCCGGCCGGACGCCTCCCCGTGCACTTCTATGTGATCGCCATGCTCTTCGTCGTCCTTGACGTCGAGATCGTGTTCCTGTTCCCCTGGGCGGTGCTGGCGCGGGAGCTGGGCTGGCTGGGTCTCGTCGAGATCGGCCTGTTCATGCTTATCGTGATCGCCGGGTTCGCGTATGCCTGGCGTGAGGGAGCGCTGGACCTCCTCCGGCGCCGGCCCGGGAGCCGCCCGTCATGAAGGAGCCCGGTCCGGCCGACGTCGCGAAGCTGAGCTGGATGACCAGCCGGGTCGACGCCGCGCTCGGGTGGGCGCGCAAGTACTCGCTGTTCCAGTATCCGTTCGTCACGGCCTGCTGCGGCATGGAGTTTATGTCCACGGCGACCTCCCATTACGACATGGATCGTTTCGGCGCGGGGTTCCCCAGGTTCTCTCCGCGCCAGGCGGACGTGCTGTTCGTCGTCGGGACGGTCAGCCACAAGATCGCGCCCGTGCTCCGGCGCATCTACGACCAGATGGCCGATCCGAAGTGGGTGGTGTCGTTCGGGGTGTGCACCTGCACGGGCGGCTTCTACGATAACTACGCGACCGTGCGCGGGATCGACACGATCATCCCGGTCGATGTGTATATTCCGGGCTGTCCGCCCCGCCCGGAAAACGTGCTCGACGGTTTGATGAAGCTCCAGGATAAAATCGCCCGCGGCGAGCGGGCCAGGGAAGCCGGGGCGCGGCCGGCGGAGCTCGCCGCGCCGCATCGGCCCGAGGCGCATCTGTGATGGGCGGCGGCGCCGAGACCCGGCCGCTGATCGCCGCCCTTCGCGGGCGGTTCCCCCGGCACGTCCTCGCCTCGCACGCGTACCTGGGCCAGGACACCGTGGTGATCCGCCGGGAGGGGCTCGTCGAGGCGGCCGCGCATCTCAAGCAGGACCCGGCGCTGGCGTTCGATTTCCTGATGGACCTGAGCTGCGTGGACTACAAGAAGTTCGGCCGCGCGCGCCGTACGGCGCCGACGATGGCGACGCCGTCCCCCCTGCCGTATTTCATGCGCGCCGAGCGCCTCTCCGAAACCTGGGAGCGCGGGGTCTCCGACGAGGAGTTCCGCTTCGATGTCGTCTATCACCTCTACTCTTCGCCGCACAACCACCGCCTCCGCCTCCGCGTGCCCGTGACGGAGAGCGACCCGTCCGTGCCGACGCTGTGCGGCCTCTGGGACGTCGCGAACTGGTTCGAGCGCGAGGCGTGGGACATGTTCGGCGTGACGTTCAGCGGGCACCCCGACTTGCGGCGGCTGCTCATGTACGACGAGTTCCAGGGGCATCCCCTTCGCAAGGATTACCCCATTCGGAAGCGGCAGCCCCTGATCGGGCCGGTCAATTGATGAGTCCCGCCGCGCCGCCCGTGTCGCCTCCCCGCCTCGGCTCCCGCGAGGGCACCGAAGTCCGCCACATGTTCCTCAACGTCGGACCGGCCCATCCGGCGATGCACGGCATCATCCAGATCGTGGTCGAGCTCGACGGCGAATACATCGTGGACGCGGACGTCACGATCGGCTACCTCCACCGCTGTTTCGAGAAGGAATCGGAACGGGGGCCGTACAACAACGTGATCCCCTATACGGACCGGCTGAATTACGTCTCGCCGCTCATCAACAACTTCGGTTTCTGCCTCGCCGTCGAGCGCCTGCTGGGCATCGAGGCGACGGAGCGGTGCCAGTACATCCGGGTGGCGATGAGCGAGCTCTCCCGGATCACCGACCACCTGACGTGCGTCGGCGCCTCCGCGATGGAAGTCGGCGCGTTCACGGTGTTCCTCTACATGATGAAGGCCAGGGAGTGGCTCTACGAGCTCATCGAAGCGGTCACCGGGGCACGCCTGACGATCTCGTACGGGCGCGTCGGGGGGGTGAAGGCGGACCTGCCGTCCGGGTTCGCCGAACGGACCCGTCCGGTGCTGCGGCACGTGCGCGAGGTGCTCCTGGAGTGCGACACGCTGCTGACGCGCAACCGGATCTTCATGGACCGGATGCAGGACGTGGGCGTGATCTCGAAAGAGAAGGCGATCGGCTACAGCATCACCGGGCCGTTCCTCCGCGGCAGCGGCGTGCCCCTCGACGTCCGCAAGGCCAACCCGTATTTCGTCTACGACCGGATGCGCTTCGACGTGCCGACGGGCCGGCGCGGGGACAACTACGACCGCTATCTCGTCCGCATGGAGGAGATGGAGCAGAGCATGCGGATCGTCGAGCAGGCGCTCGCGGACATGCCCGGCGGGCCGCTCAACGTCGATGCCGAAGGCAAGGTCCTGCCGGCGGACGTGATGGTCGACGAAGCCAAGATGGGCCGGGTCGCCGGGTTCCAGAGCGTGCGGACGGTGCCGGACCCCACCCTCTGGGGCGCCGGACGGCCGTTCCACCGCATGGTGAACGCGCCGTCGAAGCGGGCGGTCCTCCCGCCGAAAGAGGATACCTACGGCAACATCGAAGGGCTGATGCAGCACTTCAAGCTCATTATGCTCGGCCACGGGATCGCGCCCCAGCGCGGGGAGTTCTACAGCGCGGTCGAGGGAGCCAACGGCGAGCTCGGCTTCTACGTGGTGAGCGACGGGACCGACCGGCCGTTCCGGGTGCGCGTGCGCCCGCCATGCTTCACGATCATGAGCGCGCTGCGCGAGCTGATCGTCGGCGACATGGTGGCGGATCTCGTGCCGACCTTCGGATCCGTCAACATGATCGGCGGGGAACTCGACCGATGAGGATCATCAGAGCAATGCGGAATTCCGCATTCCGAATTCCCAATTCCGAATTGTGCGACGATGAATCAGTTTGACGCGCTCAAGAAGGACGCCGACACCGTCATCGCGCGCTATGAGCAGAAGCGGGCGGCCATGCTGCCCGTGCTGCGCCTCGTGCAGGAGCGCGTCGGCGCCATCACCCCCGAGGCCGAGGCCTGGGTCGGCGCGCTCCTCGGCGTCTCTGTCGCCCACGTCCGGGAAGTGGTCACCTTCTACACGCTCTTGCTTCGGAAACCCGTCGGCACCTACCACGTCCAGGTCTGCAACAACATGTCCTGCCGGCTGCGGGGGGCTGAAGCGCGCCTCGAGGAGATCTCGGCGCGGCTCGGCGTCGCGCCGGGCGGCACGCGGCGGGACGGCAGGTATACGCTTTCGACGGTCGAATGCCTCTGCGCCTGCGAGGCCGCGCCGATGATGCAGGTCAACGACACTTATGTCGGGCCGATCACGCCCGAGGTGATCGAGACGCTGGCCGAAGCGCCCGAGCAGCTCGAGCCCATGCCGCTGGCGTTCCGGGGGACGCCGGGGCTCGTGGAGCCGGTGCTCAGTAAACGGTTTTCGATCAAGGACTCGCACGCCATCGAAACGTACGTGCGGGACGACGGCTACCAGCGGGCGCGCCGGGTGATCACCGAGATGACCCCGGACGAGGTGATCGGCACAGTGACGAAGTCGAACCTCCGGGGGCTGGGCGGCGCCGGCTTTTTCACGGGAAAGAAATGGAGCTTCATCCCGAAGGACTCCGCGAAGCCGAAGTACCTGGTCGTCAACGCGGACGAGGGCGAGCCGGGCACCCTGAAGGACCGATACATCATCGAGAAGGACCCGCATCGGCTCCTCGAGGGCATGCTGATCGCGGCGTTCGCCACCGGCTGCCGCAAGGCGTTCATCTATATCCGCGGCGAGTACGCGCGTCCGGCGGCGATCCTCCAGCGGGCGGTCGATGACGCGGTCCAGTACGGGTTCCTCGGGCCCTCGGTGTTCGGGAGCGGGTTTTCCCTGGAGGTCGTCGTCCATCGAGGCGCGGGGGCCTATATCTGCGGGGAAGAAAGCGCGCTCCTGGAGTCCCTGGAGGGGAAGAAGGGCTTTCCGCGCCTCCGGCCCCCGTATCCCGCCGTCGCGGGGCTCTTCGGATGTCCGACCGTTATCAATAACGTCGAAACGCTAGCGTGCCTCCCGACCATCATCGCGAAGGGGCCGGAGTGGTTCGCGAAGCTGGGGCACGGCAGGACCGGCGGAACCCGGCTGTTCTCGGTGAGCGGGCACGTCGAGCGGCCGGGTGTGTACGAAGCCTCGCACGGGATCACGCTCCGGGAGCTGATCGAGGCGGCGGGCGGCGTGTGGCGCAATCGCCGGCTCAAGGCGGTGATCCCCGGGGGTCTCTCCGCGAAGATGTTGCGCGCGGATGAGATCGACGTGCATATGGATTTTGATTCGCTGATCGCGGCGGGCTCGATGGCCGGCTCCGCCGGCGTGATGGTCATGGATGAGACGACGTGCATGGTGCAGGCGCTGTGGTGCGCGGCGGAGTTTTTCGCCCACGAGTCCTGCGGACAGTGCTCGCCCTGCCGGGAGGGCACCGGCTGGATCTTCAAGATCGTCGACCGGATCATGCAGGGTCGCGGCCGCCCTCAGGATCTGGACGTCCTCCTGGGCGTCGCCTCCGCCATGGAAGGCCGGACGATCTGCGTCTTCGCGGACGCGGCGGCCTGGCCGGTCCAGAGCTACATCGAGAAGTTCCGAAGCGAGTTCGAACATCACATCCGCACGGGCTCCTGCGAACTGGACGCCCGCGCGGAGCCGTCGCAGACCGCGGCCGCGGCGGCCTGACGCCGACACCGGGAGCTCCCACGATGGCCCAATCGAAGACGGCCCCAACGACCGAGACGGTCACGCTGACGATCGACGACAAGCCGGTGACCGTGCCGAAGGGTCTGACCGTGCTCCAGGCCTGCGAGCGGGCCGGAAGCCCGGTGCCGTTCTACTGCTACCATCCTGGCCTCTCGATCGCCGGCAACTGCCGCATCTGCCTCGTCGAGATCGAAGGCAGCCCCAAGCTGCAGATCGCCTGCAACACGCCCACCGCGGACGGCATGAAGGTCTCCACCACGTCCGACAAGACCCTCGAAGGCCGCCGCGCCGTCTTGGAATTTCTGCTGATCAACCACCCGCTTGACTGCCCGGTCTGCGATCAGGCGGGGGAGTGCTGGCTCCAGGACTACTACATGGAGCACGGGCTCTACGACCCGAAGATGAACGAGGATAAGATCAAGAAACCCAAGGCGGTGCCCATCGGCCCCACGGTGATGCTGGACGCGGAGCGGTGCATCCTCTGCTCGCGCTGCGTCAGGTTCACGGATGAAATCACCAAGACGGGCGAGTTCGGGATCTTCAACCGGGGGGACCGCGCCGAGGTCGGCGTCCTGCCGGGCAGGGTTCTGGACAACAAGTACGCCGGCAACGTCGTGGACATCTGCCCGGTGGGCGCGCTGACTGACCGGGATTTCCGGTTCAAGTGCCGGGTTTGGTACCTGGGGGCGGCCAAGTCGGTCTGCCCGGGCTGCTCGCGCGGCTGCGCGATCGAGATCCATTACAACCGGGAGCGCGATTGGCGCAAGCACATCGCCGCGGGCGCGAGGGTAATGCGCCTCAAGCCCCGCCACAACCCTTACGTCAATCAATGGTGGATGTGCGATGAGGGGCGCTACGGGTACACAGGCATCGATACCGGCCGGCTGAGCACGCCGCAGCTGGCGCGAGCCGGCGCCCTGGCGCCTGCGACGTGGGATGAAGCGCTCGAGCGGCTCAGCGGAGCGCTGCGCGCTCTCAAGGACGCCGGCTCGCTGGACCAGGCGGGCGTCGTGCTCTCGAGCCAGCTGACGAACGAAGACCTCTACGCCGCGAAGCGGCTGTTCGGCGAGCTGGGGCTTCGCAAGCTCGTGTTCCAGCGGCCGCCGGCGGGTTCGGGGGATGAGTTCCTCATCCGGCCGGACAAATCGCCGAACGCCAGGGGCGCGCAGGCGATGGGACTGGTGGAAGGGGCGCAGGCGCTGTTTGAAGACGCGCGCGCGAAGCGCCTGCGCGTGCTCATTGTGTTCACGCAGGACCTGGCGGTCGTGGTCGGCGAAGCGGCGCTCAAGGAGCTGGCCGGGGCGCTTGAGCTCCTGGCGTACGTGGGCACGAACGACACGCCGACGGCCCGCGCCGCGCATCTGGTGCTGCCGAGCGCGGTGTATGCGGAAAAGGACGGGACGTTCACCAACGCCGACGGCAGGGTCCAGCGCATCGAGGCGGCCTTTGCGTGCGCCGGCGAGTCCCGCCCGGAGCGGGAGATCCTCGGCGCGTTGGCGGAGGCGCTGGGCCTGGCGAAGGTGGAGCCGGAAGCGCAGGCGGTCTTCGCCGAGCTCGTCAGGCGCGAACCGGCCTTCCGGGGGCTGTCGTGGGCGGCGCTCGGCGAACACGGGGCGATGCTGGCGGCATGATCGAGGCGCTTGTCATCAAGTTCGCCGTGTGCGCCCTCGTGCTGGGCGGCGTCCTGAACTTCGCGGGCGCGCAGACGTGGCTTGAGCGCAAACAGAGCGCCGTGATGCAGGACCGCGTGGGCGCCAACCGGGCGTATTTCACCCTGCCGTGGCGCTGGGCGGCGCCGGTGAATTTCCTGTTGCGCAAGCTCGGGGGCCTCGGCATCCTGCATGCGCTGGCGGATGTCGTCAAGCTGCTCACGAAGGAGGACTTCACTCCGGCAACGGGCAGCCGGGCGCTCCACACGCTGGCGCCCTGGGTCTCGGTCGTGTTCGCGCTCGTGGCGTTCGCCGCGATCCCGATCGGACCGACCGTCCATCTCTTCGGCCGTGACATCCCGCTGCAAGTGGCCGATGTCAATGCCGGGCTCATCTTCGTGCTGGCACTGGCGTCGATCGGAATCTACGGGGTCATCCTGGCCGGGATGGTCTCGGGCACGAACCTCAGCACGCTCGGGGGCCTGCGGGCGAGCTCGCAGATGCTCGCGTATGAGATTGCGCTGGGCGTGTCGCTGATGGGGGCGGTGATCTGGTACGGGACCCTGGACCTCCAGGCGATCGTGCAGGCGCAGGGTGCGCATTGGTTCGGCGGCTGGATCCCCGCCTGGGGGGTCCTGGTGCAGCCGCTGGGGTGCCTGATCTTCATGACCGCGGGCCTGGCGGAAACCAAGCGCGTCCCGTTCGACCTGCCGGAGGCCGAATCGGAGATCGTCGGCTATTTCACCGAGTACAGCGGGATGAAGTTCGGCCTGTTCTTCCTGACGGACTTCGTGGAGGTCGTGCTCATCTCCGCGCTGACCACGACTTTATTCTTCGGGGGCTGGCAGGTGCCGTACCTGACGCCGTCGGGATTCGAATTCCCCTGGGGGGCATCGCTCGGCGTGTCGCACGGGTGGTACGTCGTGCTGGGCCTCATGTCGTTCACCGTCAAAGTGTCGGGCTTCATCTGGCTCTTCATGCTCATCCGCTGGACCCTCCCGCGGTTCCGCTACGACCAGCTGCTGCATTTGGGATGGAAGATGCTGTTTCCGCTCGCGCTCGCGAACATTGTGGCGACCGCCGTCGTCGCCATCGCGCTCTCATGACGCCGGGCGCCGGAGGTCTCCCGCGGGCGCATGCCGTCCGGGACGACTCCTCCGCACTCGGCGAGGAGCTGCTGCGCCGCATCCGGCGCGCGGGGATGCGCCGGCCGCTGAGCTGGGCGGAGCGCATCTATGTGCCGGCCGTCGTCCAGGGGCTGCGAATCACCGCGCGGCACTTCTGGCGCAACCTGTTCCTCCACATCGCGCACCGGCTGGGGCTCTTCCGGGGCGTGCCGGCGTCAGTGACCATCCAGTATCCGGACCAGATGCGCGCCACCGCCCCGCGGCTCAGGACCCGCCATCGCCTCACCAAGCGCGCGGACGGCACCCCGCGATGCGTCGCCTGCATGATGTGCGAGACCGTCTGTCCCGCGCGGTGCATTTACATCGTGGCCGGCGAGCATCCCGATCCGAACGTGGAGAAGGTCCCCAGGAGCTTCGACATCGATCTGGGCTTGTGCGTGTACTGCGGCTACTGCGTCGAGGCCTGCCCCGAGGACGCGATCAGGATGGACACGCAGCGGCACGACATCGCGGCCTATTCGCGTGACGGCATGTGGCTGGACATCCGGGAGCTGCTCAATCCGGGCACGCGGGCGTTCGATGAGCCGCCGGAGAAGTTCGTCCAGATCGACGTGGAGGGCTTCAAGCGGCTGCGGGCCACTCCGCCCCCGCCTCCCGTCCGTGAATCATAGCTCCTTCCCCACCCACCGCCCAATGGTCGGGGCATGGGGAACGGGGCAGGGGGCACGTCGTGCGATCATTGAACTGGTAGAGGACAGAAGGTGGAAGGTAGAAGCTGGAAGATAGAAGGTGGAACGAAATCGTCGTGCTTTATCTACCTTCTACCTTCTACCTTCTTCCTTCTATCTTCTCATGGATATCTTCACGCCTCGCCCCTCGCCCCAGATTAGGTGGCGCGGCTGAACGCCGAGGTCCAGTCAGACCCCTTTTTCTCCGGCGGCCGCTTCCCGGGCGTGGCTCCGCGCGGCTGCTCCATCCCCATGAACGGGGCGAACAGCTCCTTCTGCTTCGCATAGGTATAGGCGTCGGCGGGAGAAATCTTGCCGTCCTCGAGCAGGGTCATGAGCGACATGTCCATCGTCTGCATGCCTTCCTTGCGGCCCGTCTGGATGTTGGAAAGGATCTGGTGGGACTTGCCCTCGCGGATCAGGTTGGCGATCGCGGGGGTGCAGACCATGAGCTCCGTGGCCACGGCCCGCCCCGCCACGTCCACGCGGCGCAGCAGGTTCTGCGCGACCACGCCGATCATGACGTTCGACGTGACCTGCCGGACCTGCTGCTGCTGGGCTTCAGGGAACACGTTGATGATCCGGTCCACGGTGTCGGCGGTGCTGTTCGTGTGGAGGGTGGACAGCACCAGGTGCCCGGTCTCCGCGGCGGTCAGCGCGAGCTCGATGGTCTCCAGGTCGCGCAACTCGCCGACCAGGATGATATCGGGGTCCTCGCGGAGCGCGGCCCGGAGGGCGACGGCGAAGGAGTTCGTGTGCGGCCCGACCTCGCGCTGGCTGACGAGGCATTTCTTGTTCTCGTGCACGAATTCGATGGGGTCCTCGATCGTGATGATGTGCTCGCGGCGCGTCTGATTGATGTGGTCGATCAGTGTGGAGAGCGTGGTGCTCTTGCCGCTGCCCGTGGCTCCGGTGACGAGGAACATCCCCTTCTTGTAGTCCGCGAAGTTCATGATCTGCCTGGGCAGACCGAGATCCTCGAGCGTCTTGATCTCGTAGGGGATGTGGCGGAATACGACCGCGGGGCCGACGCGCGTCATGAAGGCGTTCACGCGGAACCGGGCGGTCCCCGTGATCTCGTACGAGAAGTCGATGTCGTGGTCGACATTCCACCGGGACCGGTAATCGGCCAGCATGACCTGCTCCACGTAAGCCTGGATCAGCTCGGCCGTCAGCGGTTCGGTCAGGCCGTCGATTTGCTGCAGCTCGCCGTGCACGCGGATCATGGGGGGCGCGCCCACCCGCAGGTGCAGGTCGCTCGCGTTGCTCTCGACCACCATCTGCAGCAATGCATTGATTTCCGGTGCCGGCATTCTCACCTCCGCGTGTCGGTGCGCTCTGTCCGTTCTTCAAGCATACCATACCTGTTCCGTCTCTTCCGTCAATTCCGTCTATTCTGTCAATGACGTCTGTCCGTCACACGAGCGGCGAGAAGCTGGACGCTGGAAGCTAGAAGCTGGAACAGGAGCTGTTGCTAACCGATTGTTCCAGTCTCCAGGTTCTGCCCTCCAGCTTCAGACGGGAATCTGGTGTCCCACGTTACGCGTTTCGCGACCTGGACGATCCCTGATAATTCCAGCTTCCAGCCTCCAACCTCCCGCCAACCCTCAGGCTTTTGAATCCGAAATCCGCAATCCGAAATCCGCAATTCACACACTCCACACTCCGCACTTGGCACGCCCCCGCCCCGTGCTGGTTGCTGGTTGCCGGGACGATGGACAGGCGGTGGACCGTGGTCAGTGGACTGTGGACTGAACTAGCGGGAGAAGGAGAGCGCGATGTGCCTGAGGAACGGCTCCTGGAACACCCCGATGGCCAGGATGCCGAGAAACAGGAACGCCAAGGTCATCCGGCTCAACGGGCCGAGCGGGATCGGCGCGCCTAATCCCGGGTCGCCCAGGTACATGCGCTTGACGACGAGCAGGTAATAATAGAGCGACACGGCGACGTTGACGGCGCCGACGGCCACCAGCCAGAGCAGGCCGCCCTCCACGGCGGCGAGAAAGACGAACAGCTTGCCCGCGAAACCCGCCAGCGGGGGGACGCCCGCGAGGGAAAGGAGCCCGACGAACATGGCGGCCGCCAGGAACGGCGCGCGCCGCGCCAGACCGTCGTACCGCTCCAGGGCGTCGCCGCCCACCGCCCGGGACGTCTCGACCACGGCGAGGAATACGGCCAGGTTACTAAAGAGGTAGGCCAGCAGGTAAAACCCGACCGCGTGCATGCCGGCCGCGCCTCCGACCGCGACCCCCATCAGGAGGTAGCCGGCGTGGCCGATCGAGGAATAGCCAAGCAGGCGCTTGATGTTCGTCTGGGGGAGCGCGCCCAGGTTGCCGTAGAGCATGGTCGCCGCCGCCAGCGCCGCCAGGACCGGCGCCCACAGCGCGGCGGCCGGCTCGAAGGCGCCGAAGAGCACCCGCATCATGGCCACGAACCCGGCCATCTTCGAACCCGCCGACAGGAGCGCGACGACCGGCGTCGGCGCGCCTTCGTAGACATCCGGCACCCACAGATGGAACGGCACCGCGCCGACTTTGAAGCCGAGGCCCGCCAGCACGAACAGCATGCCGATCGACGCCGTGGCCGGCGCGCCCGGCTCCGAGAGCATGAAGCGGATGGCGGAGAACGCCGTGCTCCCGGCGGCGCCGTACAGGAGCGCCATGCCGTAGACGAAGATGCCGGAGGAGACGGAGCCGAGGATCAGGTACTTCATGCCGGCTTCGACCGCGCGGGGGTCCGTCTTGAGGTAGGCCGCCATGATGTACAGCGAGAAGGTGAGCAGCTCGAGGCCGATGAACAACAACAGCAGGTCGTGGGCGCTGGCCAGCACCAGCATGCCCAGGAGCGCCGTGTACATGAGCAGGTAGAAGACGCCGGCGTTGCCTCCGAACTGGTCATGGAACCGCCGGGCCATGACGAGCACAATGGCGACCGTCAGGAGGAACAGCCCCTTGAAATACGCGGCGAACCCGTCCGCGAGGTACATGCCCTGGAAGGTCTGTCCGGTCCAGCCTGGGGCGGACACGAGCAGCACCCCCGAGGCGATGAGCACGCCCGCGAGGGCGGCGCTCCAGAGCACGGCGGGCCTGCTCGTCCGCCCCAGGAGCATGTCCAAACCGAGCATGAACAGGATCCACGCGCCGACCGTCAGTTCGACGGACAACAGCGAGAGCCCGCTCATCAGCGTCCTCCGGTCCGCGCGACGACGGCGGGTTCGGCGGCGGGGCGCACCCGCTCGATGAGGGCGCGGGTGCTCGTGTCCATGACGCGAAGCAGCGGAGACGGCCAGCATCCCACGAAGAGGAGGACCGCGATCAGGGTGACATAGGGAAGTTTGGCGAACGCCCCCCCGGCGTCGCCCACGCGGGCGAACGCCGGCTTGGCCGGCCCGAAGAACGTGCCCCGGACGAGGCGGAGCATGTACACCGATGTGATGACGACCCCCAGCACGCCGCAGACGACCTGCGCCGGATACCGGTCCCACGCGCCGAGGAACACGAGGAGCTCGGAGACGAAGTTGGCGAACCCCGGTAGGCCGCTTGAGGCCATGGCCGCGATCACGCCGCATCCGGCGATGAACGGCGCCTGATGCGCCAGGCCGCCCAGGTCGGGGAGGTAGCGGGTGTGCGTCTGGTCATACACGTGTCCGACGAGCGCGAAGGCCAGGGCGGTCATCAGGCCGTGCGCGAACATGAGCAGCACCGCCCCGTTGAGCGCCAGCGGCGTCAGGCACGCGATGCCCAGCAGCACGTAGCCCATATGGCTCGAGGAGGAGTAGCCGATGATGAGCTTCAGGTCCTTCTGCGCCATCGCCACCAGCCCGCCGTAGAGGATGTTCATGACGCAGAGCGCCGCCACCCAGGGCAGCCACGCGACCGCTCCGTCGGGAAGGAGCCCCACGGCCAGGCGCAGGATGGCGTAGGAGCCCAGCTTCATCAGGACGCCGGCGTGCAGCATGCTGACCGCGGACGGGGCGGCCGCGTGTCCGATCGGCGACCAGCTGTGGAGCGGCCAGAGCGGCGCGATGACGCCGAAGCCCAGCGCCAGGAGCGGAAATATCTTCCGCTGCAGCGAGGCGTCCAGCGGAGTCGTCGTGAGGTGCCGCTGGAGCGTCGGGATGTCGAAGGTCTCAAGGCCCGTGCTCGCGTAGAGCCAGAGGAGGCCCACGAGCGCGACGACGGCGCCGAGCGTGAGGTAGATCGTCAGCTTCATCGTGGCGTATTCCTTAGAGAAGCGGACGCGGCCTTGCTCCTTGACGTCGCTGCCCCAGATCCCGATGAGGGGGTACATCGGGATCACCGCCATTTCGTAGAAGAAGTAGAAGAAGAACACATCCAGCGAGAGAAAGACGCCGAATACGCCGGTGATGAGGAGGAGATAGAAGACGTAGTATTCCTTGATCCGGTCCTTGACGGCATAGGAGATGAGGCACCCGGTGAACGCACACAGCGCGTGCAGGAGCACGAGGACCGCGCTGATGCCGTCCATGCCGATGTGGAATCCGATCCCGAGCGAGTCCACCCAGGGGACGAACAGCGTGTGCTGGTAGCCGCCCGTGGCGCTGTCGTACGTCGCGATCGCGCCGACGGCGGCGGCGAGCGAGAGCGAGGCGGCCCCGACGGCGATGCGGCGCACGAGGCCGTGGCGGGACGCCGGCACGGCCAGCAGGGCGATCGCGCCGACGGCGGGAGCGAACAGGATGAAGGCGGCCCAGGTCATCGGCTCATGGGCGTCCGGAAGCGTAGATCAGCCACACGAGCCCGAACAGGAACACCAGCACGTACGTCTGGACGCGGCCGGTCTGGCAGCGCCGGAGGAGCCGCCCAGCCGCCGCGGTGGCCCAGGCGGTGCCGTTCACGGCCGCGCCGATGATCAGCACGCGCTCGAACCAGGCGCAGCAGCCCGCGATCAGCCGCTGCTGAACGGTCGCGACGTACCAGTCGTACGCGTCATCCAGATAATACCGGCGGCGCAGCAGCGCCGCAGGCGCCGCCAGCGCCGAGACCAGCGAGTCCGACCGCACGGGACGCGGGCCGTAAAGGAGCCACCCGGCGAGCAGGCCGGCCGCCACGACGCCCAGAGAGATCATCGCGACGTTCCAGTGAAAGGGGCCGTGATGCGCGCCCAGGAACTGCGGGATTCCAGCGTAGCCGCCGGCGATCGACAGCAGGCTCAGCAGGGCGAGCGGCCCGAGCATGATCCACGGGGATTCGTGGCCGTGGGCGCGCGAGGATCCTGTGAACGCGACGAACCATGCGCGCGCGATATAGAACGCCGTCAGGCCCGCGGTGATCGTGCCCAGCCAATACGCGCCGAGGTGGCGCTCGTGCGCCAGGACCAGGATCTCGTCCTTGCTGAAAAAGCCGCTCAGGCCGGGGAACCCGCACAGGCTCAAGCCCCCCACGAGGAACGCGAGGCTCGTCAGCGGCATCGAGCGCCGCAGCCCGCCCAGCTTCCAGATGTCCTGCTCGTGCGTGCCATGGATGACGCTGCCGGCGGCGAGGAACAGCAGCGCCTTGAAGAACGCATGCGTGGTCAGATGATACATGCCGGCCACGACGCCGCCCAACCCGAGCGCCATCACCATGTAGCCGAGCTGGCTCAGCGTCGAGTAGGCGAGGATGCGCTTGAGATCGTTCTCCACCAGGGCCAGCAGCGCGGCCAACAACGCCGTCGCGGCGCCGACCCACATCACGGCCCCGAGCGCGGCCGGGCTGAGCGCGATCAGCCAGAATACCCGGCAGAGGAGATAGACGCCCGCGGCGACCATCGTGGCCGCATGGATCAGCGCGGAGACCGGCGTCGGGCCCTCCATCGCGTCCGGGAGCCACACGTGCAGCGGGAACTGCGCGGACTTGCCGATCGGGCCGCAGAAGATGAGCAGGGCGATGGCCGTCAGCACGCCGGGGCCGAGAACGCCCGCCTCGGCCATCTGGGGGATCTGCCGCTCGAGCGTCAGAAAATGCATCGTCCGCTCATGGCCTGCCGCGCCCGAAGCCGCCCACAGCCAGAGGATGCCCAGCAGGAAGCCGAAGTCCGCGACCCGGTTGACGATGAAGGCTTTCTTGCCGGCCTCCGCGGCGGACGGCTTGGCGTACCAGTGTCCGATGAGCATGTAGGAGGAAAAGCCCACGAGCTCCCAGCCCATGAACAGCTGGATCCAGTTGGTCCCCAGCACGACGGTCAGCATGGAGAACGCGAACAGCGACAGCATCCCGAAATAGCGGCTGTAGGCGTGGTCGTCCGCCATGTAGCCGGCCGAATACAGGAAAATCGCGCTCCCCACCCCGGTCACGACCAGCGCCATCAGCAGGGACAGCCGGTCGATGAGGACGCCGAAGGACACCGTCAGGCCCGGAAGCTCGATCCACGTGACGGCCGTTTCGTACGGCAACGGGAGCGCGCCCTGGAGCGACGCCGCGAACAGCCAGCAGACGCCCGCAAAGGACGCGAGCAGCCCCGCGATGGCGACCACGCCGGAGAAGCGCCGGCGCCGGACGCCGAAGAGCTGAACGCACAGCGCCGCCGCGAGCGGCGCCAGGAGCACCGTCCATCCCACGAGCGGCGCCGTCGCGGGGACGGGACCGGAGGCGGCTGCGGGAGCGAGCACGGAGGCTACCATTTGAGCAGCGAGACCTCGTCCACCTGGAGCGTGCGGAGCTGCTTCGAGAGGAGGATGGCGATCGCGAGGCCGACCGTGATTTCAGCCGCGGCGACGGTGACGATGAACACGACGATGATATGCCCGCCGACATCGCCCCAGGCGCGGGCGTAGGCGACGAATGCGAGATTGGCCGCATTGAACATCAGCTCGATCGCGAGCAGGATCATCAGCACGTTTCTGCGGATCAGGATGCCGGCGAGGCCGATGGCGAAGAGGGCGGCGCTGGCGATGAGGTAATGCGTGAGCGTGACCATCAGGCGGGGCGCGGGAGGCTCATGAGGGCGGCGTGTCCTGCCGGGTGAGCGTGACGGCTCCCAGGAGCGCGCCCAGGATCAGGAACGACACCAGCTCGAACGGCAACAGATACCGCCGGAACAGCTCCCGGCCGAGCGGCTCGACCGCGCCCAGCTCCGGGGCGGCCGCCGGATGGGGGGCGCCGGCGAGGAACGCGTGCTGCAGCGCGATGAGCAGCAACCCCGCGGCCACGATGCCCGCGGCGGGCAGCGTGAAGAGGCGCAGCCGCTTCAGCGCGTCCGAAGAGAGATTGAGCAACATGATGACGAACAGGAACAGCACCAGGACCGCGCCGGCGTAGAGCAGAATTTGGATGGCGGCGAGGAAATAGGCCTGGAGCATGACGAACAAGGCCGCCAGGCAGAACATGGAGGCCAGCAGGGACAGGACGCTGGAGATCGGATGGCGGCTCAGCACGACGCCGAGCGCCGCCACGAGCATCAAACCGGCGAACAGATAGAAGAAGATGGTTTCAATCATATGTTGAAGTTCACATCCTGACGGGCGCAAACTGTGATCATGGTTCAATATCCGCGAAGCGGATGTTGAGTGGCGGAGCGGACGGGAGGCAGTCTGATGGAAAACCCCGTGTTCCCAGCGACTGCGAAAGTTGGTCCCAACCTCGTAAATTCGAGGTATTATAACGGCCGGCTTCCGGGCTGTCCACTGGCTTGGCGTGGCGGCCGACCTCGGGTTCTTCTGGTGACGCTTCGTGGGTGTGCCAAATGCGGAATTGGGAATTCGGAATTCGGACTGAACTGCCCGTTTCGCATTCCGCATTCCGCATTCCGCATTCCGCATTTGGCATGCGCGTTCCCGAATAATGCAGACGGCAAAGCTGATCATCGCGGATAGCGAGCGGAGCGCGAACCTGTATTACGGGACGCGCTTCCTGGCTCCGGACCCCTTCATCTTCCTGCAGTGCAACGGACGCCGGATGCTCCTGATGAGCGATCTGGAGGTGGACCGGGCCCGCGCGCAGGCCAAGGTGGATGAGGTGCGGCCCACGAGCGGGGTCGCGGACGCCCTGAAGCGGCAGGGTAAGCAAGAGCCGGGATTCCTGGACATCCTGGATGCCGTCCTCAAGGAGCAGGCCATCTCGAGGCTCGAGGTGCCAGGCGATTTCGGAGTGTCCCATGCCGACGGGCTTCGCGCGAAGGGCTACGCGGTCGAACCGGTGTCCGAGCCGTTCTTTCCCGGCCGGGTCGTGAAGACCGGGGAGGAGATCGCCGCGATTACCGAGACGCTCCGGGTCACCGAAGGGGCGCTCGCCTGCGCCGTCGATCTCATCGCGAACAGCCGGATCGAACCGGATGGGACGCTCGAGCTCGGCGGCAAGCCCTTGACGGCGGAGCTGGTGCGGACGGCCATGCATCTCACCATGATGGAGCGGGGCTGCGTCGCCCAGCATACCATCGTGGCCGGCGGCCTTCAGGCGGTGGACCCCCACCAGGAGGGGGCGGGGCCGCTGCGCGCGAACGAACCCATCGTCATCGACGTGTTCCCGCAGCACGCCCGGACGCGCTATTTCGCGGACCTCACCCGGACGGTGGTGAAGGGGCAGGCGTCCGACAAGGTCCGGCGCATGTTCGACGCCGTCCGGGCCGGCCAGGAGATCGCCTTCCGGATGATCCGGGACGGCGTGGACGGGGCCGACGTGCATCGCGCGATTCTGGATTCGTTCGAGGCGCTCGGATTCCCGACCGGCGAGCTGCACGGGCGCATGCAGGGCTTCTTTCACGGCACCGGCCACGGGGTGGGCCTGGAGATCCACGAGCCGCCCCGGATCGGTCCGCGCGCGGACCGGCTGCGGACGGGCATGGTCGTGACCGTCGAGCCCGGACTCTACTATACGGACGCGGGGGGCATGCGGATCGAGGACATGGTCGTCGTGACCTCCGACGGATGCCGCGTCCTGTCCCAAGCTCCGAAAACCCTGGAAGTCTAAGTGTCGGAGAGAGAGTACCGAGAGGCTGGAAGCTAGAGGCTGGAAGCTGGAACATGGATGGGGCCGGGCGTGAGGATGACCATGAGAAAATAGAGGGAAGAAGATAGAGGGAAGAAGGTAGAAGGTAGAAAATGCAAAACGGCCAGTTCATTCCACCTTCCACCCTCCACCTTCCACCTTCTCACGGTCATTCCCACGGCGTGCCCCTCGCCCCGCGCCCCGTCCCTGGTTGCTGGTTGCTATGGGAATTGAGTTTCGTTAAGATGGAAACACCATCCACGAGCCAATGTCCACGACATCCTCACATTCGGAACTGACGCCGGAGCCCGTGGTCCGTCTGGAGAACTACTTCCGGGAACCCTACAATCTCGCCGTGGCGACCGCGCGGACCTGCTATTCCTCGCGGGTCATCTCGCCGGCCGACGTGGACCGCGACGAGGAGACCCGCCGCCAGCGCGACCGCATCGCGGAGAGCATCTACAAAGCCGGCCACCACACGACGATCCAGCACCCCACGTTCCAGTTCGTCCTGGAACGGGTGTCCCGGCAGTTCATCTGGTCGTTCCTGCACGCGCACCCCTTTTATAATTCGGAGCAGGTGAGCCAGCGATACGTCGAGGTGAAGCCGGGCAACGTGACCACGCCGCCGCTCGCGGAAGGGGCCCGCGACGTCTTCCGGCGCGTCGTCGGTCAGCAAATGGACGCGTATCACCGGCTCTCGGCGCTGCTGGAGCCGACAGTGGTCCGGGAATACCGCGCCCTCTTCCCGGCGAGGGACGTCTCGGAGACGCGCTGGAAGAGCGCCATCAGGAAGCGCTGCCAGGAAGTGGCGCGGTACGTGCTGCCCGTCGCGACGCACGCGCACCTGTATCACACGATCAGCGGGCTGACCCTCCACCGCTATTGGCGAAGCTGCCAGCAGTTCGACGTGCCGCTCGAGCAGCGCCTGGTCGTCGAACGCATGGTCGAAGCGGTCGCCGCGGTGGACCCGGCATTCATGACGCTGGCCGAGGATCCGATTCCGCTGGACCGAACCCTCGAGTACCAGGCCGTGGCCCGGTTCCAGGCGGACCGCGCCCGGCGGCCGGCCGCCGCGTTCTTGGAGGAGTTCGACCGGGACCTGGGGCCCCTGACCTCCAAGCTCGTGGACTACAGCGCCCGCGCCCCCGAGACCATGGCGCAGGCCGTACGGACGGTGCTCGGGCTGCCGCGCGAGGCGCTCCAGGACGCGGAGGCGCTGGCGATGGTGCTGGACCCCGCCCGCAACCGTCTGCTCGGCGACGCGCTGACGCTGACCACGATGAGCAAGCTCTCGCGCACGATGAGCCATCCGCACTTCACGTTCCGGAAGCGGCTCTCCCACACGGCGGACTCCCAGGACCAGCGCCATCGCATGGTCCCGGCGTCGAGACCGGTCCTCTCGTGCCACGTCATGCCCGAGCGTCCGGACTACGTGATTCCGGCGCTGATCAGGGAGACGCCCGAGGCGGAGGCGTTCTACCGGGAAACCATGGCCCGGATCTGGCTGGCCATCGGCGAGCTGCTGGAGCTCGGCGCGTCGGAGGAGTCGGCGGCCTATGCATTGCCGAACGCGTTCCCCATCCGGTTCGAAGAGTCGGGTGATTTGCTGCATTTGCACCACAAGTGGGTGCAGCGGCTCTGCTACACGGCGCAGGAAGAGATCTGGAGCGCGTCGAAAGACGAAGTCCGTCAAGTGGCGCAGCTGTTCCCGGACCTGGCGCAGTTCATTCAGGCGCCGTGCTGGCTCCGGGCGCGCGCGGCGGTGCGTCCCCATTGCCCGGAGGGCGAGCGGTTCTGCGGCGTACCGGTCTGGAAGCTTCCGGTCGAACAGTACAGCCGGGTCATTTAGGCGATGACGCGGCCCGGTTCGTCGGAGCGCGCCAACGTGCCCCCGGATATCCGGGAGCGCGGCGCGCCCGTGCGGGGTGAGCCGCAGACGAGCGCGCGCCGCTTGTTCGTGCAGCTCCAGGTCTTCACCGGCTGCCGCGACGCGGCGCCGCTCGGAGCCGCGCTGGCGGCCGGAGGCGCGGAGGGCGCCGTGTATCTCGACCTGCACGACCCGCGTGGGGTCGGAATCGTCTTGCTGCACGAGGATCCGGCCTGGTTTGTGACGGAGGGCCGGCGGCTGCTGGACTCCGACCCGTTCGCCGGCCTGTCGCGCCGGACGGACTACGCGATGTTCGGGCGCACCTACGCGACGGGGCACGAAGCGGACCTGGAGGACTGGCTGCTGGCCAAACCGCGCCGAAGCGTCTTGAACCCGTCCTGGCCCTGGGCGGTGTGGTATCCCCTGCGGCGAAAGAGCGAATTCGCGCTCGTGAGCCCGGAGGAGCAGAGCCGCATCCTGGCCGAGCACGCGCGCATGGGCATGGCCTACGGCCGGGCCGGCTACGCCGCGGATATCCGGCTCGCCTGCCACGGGCTCGACGCCAGAGACAATGAGTTCGTGCTCGGGCTGGTGGGTCCGGAGCTCGCGCCGCTGTCGCTGCTGGTTCAGGACATGCGCAAGTCCCAGCAGACGGCGAAGTACATCTCAACGATGGGACCGTTCTTCGTGGGCAGGGCGGTGTGGCAGAGTCCGGCCCCGCCGGCCCGCCCATGACGGATGCCGCGGCGGCCTCCGTGCGCGAAGGCGCCGTGGAATTCACCAGCGGGCGGATCGCGGTGCCGGCGGTATTCGCGCGTCCGGAGCCGGCGCCGGGGCGACCCGCGCCCGGGATGCTCGTGCTGCACTCCTGGTGGGGGCTGAACGAGCATGTGCGGGACATCGCCAGGCGCTTCGCGCAGGCGGGCTTCGCGGCGTTCGCGCCGGATCTCTACGCAAGCTCGGGAGGCCGGGCGACCACGGAGCCGGCCGAAGCGGCACGGCTGATGGAGGCGCTGTCGGCGCAAACGGTCCTGCGGGATCTCAACGCCGCGCTGCGGTGCTTCAAGGCCCAGCCGGACGTGGACCATCGCCGGGTGGCGGTGGCGGGCTTCTCGATGGGCGGGACGTTCGCGCTGACGCTGGCCTGCCACAATTCCGATCTCAAGGCGGCGGTCGTGTTCTACGGAAAAGTGCCGCCCGTCGAATCGCTCGAGTACCTGCTGTGTCCCGTCCTCTTTCACCGGGGCGAGCAGGACGACTGGGTCACCCAGGCCGAGGCCGACCGGGTCCGCGACGGCCTGGCCAAGTTCGGCAAGACCGGCGAGGTGGCGGTCTATCCGGATGCCGGGCACGGGTTCTTCGACGACACGCGCCCGGACACCTACCGCGCGGAGGCGGCCAAGCAGGCGTGGGCGCGCACGCTGCGCTTCCTGGCGGTGCGGGTGAGGTGAGCATGGATGCGCAGGTGAAGAAGACGGTGCTTCGCAAGATTCCGCACGGCCTGTTCGTGGTGGGCGTCCGCCACGACGGCCGCGTCAACGCGTTCACGGCGACGTGGGTGACGCAGGCGTCGTTCACGCCGCCGCGGGTGGTGCTGGGGGTGCGCAAGGACTCCGGGTCCTTCGAGATGATCAAAGCCAGCCGGGTCTTCACGGTCAACGTGCTGGGCAAGGACCAGCGGGCGCTGGCGGAGCGCTTCGTCAAACCCGCGCGCGTCGCGGGCGACAAGCTCGAGGGAGTGCCGTCGCGGCCCGGACGGACCGGCGCGCCGATCCTGGAGGACGCCATCGGGCATTTCGAATGCGAGGTCCGTGAAATCGCCAACGAGGACGGCGACCACGCGGTGGTGATCGGCGAGGTGGTGGACGCCGGCTTGCGGGAAGACGCGGCCGCGCTGACGCTGGCGGATACCGGATGGCACTACGGCGGGTGATCCCGTCCGTCTTGGCGTTCCTGCTCGTCTTTGCGGTGTTGGCTCCCGACGCCCACGCGAACATCTTCCGGGGTCTGGGGTACCTCATCGCCGGCATCCTGCAGCTGCCCGTCTCCACGCTGGCGGGCACGCTCGGCGGCCCGCCCGTCATCGGCACGGTGGCCGGCGCGCTGGGCGGGGCCGTGCGGGGGGTCGGGCTCATCGGCCGCGGGGCATTCGAGATCGCGGGGGACGCGGTCGGGCTCGCGATGCGGTACGGCCCGCTGGTGCCGCTGTTCCTCTGACGGTCCATGAGGACGGAGCCGCACGTTCGCGCGTACGCGCGCTTCATCAAGCTTGAGCACACGCTCTTTTCGCTTCCGCTGATCTTTGCCGGCGCGGTCCTGGCGCGTCGCGGGTGGCCGCTCCCGGCGCTGGCCGCGCTCATCCTGGCCGCGGCCGCGGGCGGCCGCGTGCTGGCGATGGGGTTGAACCGGATCATCGACGCCGACATCGACCGGCGCAATCCCAGGACGCAGTCGCGCGAGCTGCCTCAAGGGCGCATTCGCCCGGTTGAAGCGTGGGGAATTGTCGCCGCAGCCGGGGCCGTGTATGCCCTGAGCGCGTGGGCCATCGCCCCGGTGTGCCTGTGGCTCTCGCCCGTTCCGGTGGTCCTCTTCGCCGTCTATCCGTACCTGAAGCGCGTGACGGCGCTGGCGCACCTGGGGCTGGGGCTGGCGTGGTCGATGGCTCCCTTGGGCGGATGGCTCGCCGGAGCCCAATCGCTTGCGGGCATCGGAGAAGCGGCGTGGCTGTGGGCGTTCTCCGTGTGCTGGCTGACCGGGTTCGACATCATCTACGCCACGATGGATGAGGCATTCGACCGGGCGGCCGGGCTGCATTCGCTCCCGGCGCGGCTGGGGAGCCGGCGGGCGCTCCTGGCGGCCGCCGCGGTGCATGCCGCGGCCTTCGGTTGCCTGATCATGCTCCGGCGAACGGCGCTCGCGGCCACGCCGGGGACGCTGGCATGCCTGGCGCTGGCGGGTGCGGTGTTTCTCTGGCAGCATGCGGTCGCGGGCCGGAAGCCCGCGTTCGCGTTCTTCGAGCTCAGCGCGGCGCAGGGACTCGTGATCCTCGGCCTCGTCGCCTCCGGCGTGTAGCACCAACCGCGCCGCGTAACGCGAAACGCGTAACGCGTAACGTGGCGGAGAGAGAACCGAGAGGCTGGAGACTGGAACAATCGGTTAGCAACAGCTCCTGTTCCAGCTTCTAGCTTCCAGCGTCTAGCTTCAGACCTGCTCAACAGAGTGTTTCGGGTCTGGTTGCTACATAAGGAGGGTTGAGGATGAGAACGGTGATCGGCATCACGGGCGCCTCGGGCGCGATCTTCGGCGTCGAGTTCGTGCGCCGCTGTCCCGGTGAGAAATATCTCATCCTGACGCGCTGGGGGCGCTATGTCCTCAAGGAAGAGACCGGGCTCACGGAGCCGCATCTGGCGGAGCACGTGAAGCACCGGTTTTCCGATGAGGATCTGGCGGCGCCGTTCGCGTCGGGCTCGACGCCGTTCGACGCGCTGGTGATTTTGCCGTGCTCGGTCTCCACCATGGCGAAGATCGCCTGCGGGCTGGGGGACACCCTGCTCACCCGCGCGGCCCAGGTGGCCCTCAAGGAGCGGCGCACGCTCATCATCGGGCTCCGCGAAACCCCCCTGTCCACGATCGCGCTCGAGCAGGCCCACCGGCTGTCGCTCGCCGGCGCCGTCATCATGCCCGTGGCCCCGCCGTTCTACCACGCGCCCAAGACGCTGGATGAGATGGTCGGGCAGTTCGTCGAGAAGGTGCTGGGCGTCCTCGGCGTGAGCACGGCGCCCGCGTGGAGAGCGGAAGCCCTCGAGTGAGCACCGGAGTGGCGCGCGAGATGCGGAATTCCGCATTTGGCACTATATGCACATGAGTGACTTACAGACATTCCTTTCACTGTTGGAACGCGAAGGCCAGCTCGCGCGCGTGGGGGTCGAGGTCGACCCGCGCCTCGAGATCACGGAGATCACCGGGCGCGTCGTGGAGGAAGCGGGCCCCGCGCTCCTGTTCGAGCGGGTACAGGGATCGCCGTATCCGCTGGCGATCAATATCCTCGGCCATGAACGCCGGATCGAGCTTGCGCTCGGCCGGCATCCGCAACAGGTGGGGGATGAGCTCTCGCGCCTGATCGAAGCGGCGGCGCCTCCCCGGCCGAAGCGGCTCCTGGATGAGTGGCGGACGCTCGGGAGGGTGCTGGCCGCGTCGCCCCGGCGGGTTCGCCGCGCGGCGTCCCAGGAGGTCGTGGAGCCGCCGGACCTCACCCGGCTGCCGGTGATGACGTGCTGGCCCGGAGACGCCGGGCCGTTCCTCACTTGCGGCATGGTGCTGACCCACGATCCGGACACGGACGCGCGGAATCTCGGCATTTACCGGATGCAGATCGTGGGGCCCGACCGGGTGCTGATGCACTGGCAGATCCAGAAGGGCGGGGGCTTCCATTACTGGAAGGCGGAGCGGCAGGGCAAGGCGCTCTCGGTCGCCGTGCTGATCGGGTCGGACCCGATCCTGTATCTGGCCTCCGTGGCGCCGCTTCCGGAAGGGATCGACGAACTGGCGTTCGCCGGATTCCTGGCGGGGCGGCGCGTTCCGCTCGTGATGGGCAAAAGCGGCACGACGGTCGTGCCGGCCGAAGCGGAAATCGTCCTCGAAGGCATCGTGCCCCCCGATGAGCGGATGTCCGAAGGGCCCTTCGGCGATCATTTCGGGCATTACTCGCATCCGAAGCCGTGCCCCGTCCTGTGGATCGAGCACATGACCCGGCGCCGGAACCCCGTGTACCTCTCGGCCGTGGTCGGCAAGCCCCCGCACGAGGACCGTTATATCGGAAACGCCGTGCAGGAGATGATGCTGCCGATGATCCGCATGCTGCATCCGGAACTGCGCGATCTGTGGGCTTATTACGAGGCGGGATTCCACAGCCTCGCGGTCGCCTCGGTCACGCAGCGTTACGCAAAGGAAGGGATGAAGACGGCCCTCGGCCTCCTGGGCACCGGGCAAATGGCGCTGACCAAATGCCTCATCCTGGTGGACGATGATGTGAACGCCAGGGACTTCGGAGCCGTCCTCGGCGCGTTGCGCGAACACTTCGCGCCGGCGGAGGACTTTCTCTTGCTTCCCGGAGTGCCTTTTGATACGCTTGATTTCACCAGTTTCACCCTGAACGTCGGCAGTAAAATGGTGCTCGATGCCACGCGCCGAGTCCCGGGGGACCAGCCGGAGGCGCCTGTCGCACGTCTTGACGCGGCCGCGATTGAATCGGCTCTCCGCCGGCTTCATCCCGGAATCCGCGGCGCGCGGCTGCTCGGCGGCGCGCTCTTGGCGGTCCAGGCGGAAGGAGCGGGGCGGGAGGTGCTGGAGCGGCTCGTCGGCGCGAAGGAGACCGAGCGCGTTCCGATCGTGGCGGTCGTCAGCGGCGACGTGGCGCTGGAGGATCGCGAAAGCCTGCTGTGGGGAATCTTTACCCGGTTCGACCCCGCCAGGGACGTGTTGTTCAGCCGGATGGAGGCGCGCGGCGCCTGGCCCGTCTACCGCGGATGCCTGGGGATCGACGCGACGTTCAAGCCGGGCTATCCCGATCCCATCACGATGGATCCGGCCGTCGCCGCTCAAGTCGAGGCCCGATGGCGGCAGTACTGGCGCGCCTGACCCTGGCCGGGCTGGCCGCCGTGTGGGCGGCCGCGGCGTTCCCGCCGCACGCGCATGGCGCGGGCCCCATCACCGAGCACGAAGCGTGGGCCTTCCACAAGGACTACGGCTTCGCCTCGCAACGATGCGACGTCGCCTGGCACCGGGCCCATGTGCGTTCCGATGCCGTGTTCGTGTACGCGGTCCGAGGCGGCAAGGATCTCATGCTCACGCGGGACGACGCGCTCGGGTTGTTCGAGAAGGCCTGCCGGCAGAACTACACGATCGAAAGCCACGAGAAGTGGGCGCTGACGTACGTGGTCCGTCCGGAGCGCACCCTGGTCCACGCGCGATGGGTCGGCGGCACCTTCGCCCAGACGCAGGATTTTTTCGTGCGGCGGATTCTGCGGCGCCTTGACGCGGCATTGTCGCAGGTCGATGCGCTGGAATCCCAGATCGTCCTGACGCGCGCGCCCAACGGCCAGGTCCAGCTGTTCATGCGGCACGTCACGTTTGACATGGAGCCATGAGCGACACACTCGATCGGGTGGAGCAGAAACTCTCCCGCGCGGAACGGCTGAGTCGAGAGGACGCCGTGGCGATGTTCGCCGCGCGGGACGTGGTCCGGCTCGGCCGGCTCGCCGACGGCGTGAAGCGCGCGCGCTGGGGCGACCGGGCGCATTTCGTGATCAACCGGCAGATCAATCCGACGAACATCTGCGTGCTCGCCTGCCGGTTCTGCGACTTCGCGACGAAGCGGGGCCGGTCCGGCGCGTACGAGATGACGATCCAGGACGTCCTCGAGCGCTGCAGCGAGGAGCTTCGCGAGGTCCACATCGTCGGCGGGCTGCACCCGGACTGGACGTGGGACTATTACCTGGATCTGCACCGGGCGATTCGGGACGCCTACCCTCACATCCAGACCAAGGCGTGGACCGCGGTCGAGATCGACTATTTTTCCAAAAAGTTCCGCCTCAGCGTGGAGGAGGTGCTCAGGCAGCTGCGCGAGGCGGGGCTTGCGGCGCTGCCCGGAGGCGGAGCCGAGGTCTTCTCCGAACGGGTCAGGAAGGCGCTGTATCCGTTCAAGATCGGCGCCCCGCGCTGGCTGGACATCCACCGCACGGCGCATCGCCTCGGCATCCCGACCAACGCGACGTTGCTCTACGGCCACATGGAAACCCACGAGGAGCGCGTCGAGCATCTGCTCAGGCTGCGCGACCTTCAGGATGAGAGCGGCGGATTCATGAGCTTCATTCCCCTGGCGTACCAGCCCGGACGGACGCAGGTCGTCAGCCGCCTGCCGTCGGCCATCGAGGACCTGAAGACCGTGGCGATATCGCGTCTCCTGCTGGACAATGTGCCGCACATCAAGGCGTACTGGGTGACGCTCGGAGAGGAGCTCGCGTCGGTCGCGCTCCATTTCGGGGCCGATGACATCGACGGCACGATCGGGGAGGAGCGGATCATGCACGCCGCGGAGGCGAGCTCGCCGGAGAGCCTGACCCGGGACCGCCTGATTTCGCTCATCGCCGCCTCGGGCTGCGCGCCCGTCGAGCGCGATGCCCTCTACAACACCGTGTGCGTCTACGACGACCATGCGCATCGCGAAACTGCCGTATCTTAACTGCGTGCCGTTCTACGCGAGTCTGGCGCTGCCGCCGGGGCGCGGCATCACGCTGGTGGACTGCGTCCCAAGGGAAGCCGCGGCGAAGCTCTCGGCGGGCGAGCTCGACGCGGGGCCCGTGCCGCTGGCGGATTTCCTGCGCCAGCGCGACGGTCTCGACCGGCTCGGCCGGCTGGGCATCGCGGTGCGCGGCCAGGTGAAGAGCGCCATGCTGTTCTCGAAGCTCCCCATCCGCCAGCTCGACGGCCGCGTCGTCGCGGTGACGGAGCAGTCCTCGATGACCGCCTGCCTGCTGCGCCTCCTGCTTGAGCGGCGCTACGGGATCCGGCCGGCCGAGTACGTGCGCGCGGATGAGGCCGGCGCGGACGCGCAGCTGCTGATCGGCGACGACGCGCTGCGCCTGGGCGAGCGCAATACGCGCTACCCGTACGAAATCGACATCGGCATGGAATGGTGGCTCTGGCAGCACGCGCCCTGCGTGTTCGCCGTCTGGGCCGTGAAGCGCGGCGCGGCCGTTGACGACAAGCGCGGTCTTGAGGCCGCCTTGGCGAAGGCGCTCGCCGGCAATCTCGGGCGTCTCGATGCGCTCGCGCGGGAGCACGCCCCTCCCCGCGGTCTCACCCCCGATCGGGCGCAGGCCTACCTGGCCGCGTTCGTCTACCGCTTCGGCGCGGATGAGGAGCGCTCGATCGACCGGTTCGCGGAGCTGGCGGACGCCACGGGCGTGTTGATAGCCGAGGCGCGCGCGGGAGCAGCCGTTATTGCATGAACCACGACACCGAGTCACATCGCCGTTCGTCTGATCCGTCCGTTCCGTCGACACTCGGGGCGCGGGGCGGGTCCTTCGACTTCGCTCAGGACTCCGCTCACTTCGTTCGCTCCGGGGCACGGCGTGGGGGGACTGGGGAGCGAGTGCAAAATTCGGAATTCGGAATGACTCGTGTGCCATACCTGGAGAGCAGGCTTGTCCCATGGCGCAACATGACGTGTGTGCATGAGTGCAGTGCCTTCGGTGTTGACGTGTCCATCGTGGCACAAACGAGGCCCTGCACAAGATGCACAGACGTCGTCTTCCGTTGCGGCACACACGTCAAGTGTCGTCGTGGCACAAGACCTGAACGTGTCACGTGTCACTTGTGACCTGTCACGCTTTTCTCCGGTTCGGCGATGGACTATGGACTGTGGACTATGGACGACGTCTGTGGATGGTGGTCTGTGGACTGTGGACTTCGTCGGTGGCCGATTGCCGAGTGGCATGCCCCATGCCCCGTGCCCCTTGCCCCCGCGTTGACGGCCAGGACGGAATAGACGGACTTGACGGAAGGGACGGCGTGACGTCTCCGGGAGATCGGTAGGAACGATGAGCGTGCCGTGCGTTGAGGCGATCGAGGAACGCGTGCTCTCCGGGGCGCGTCTGGGACGCGAGGAGGGCCTGTGGCTCTGGCGGCAGGGGGATCTCCTGGAGCTGGCGCGCCTGGCGAACCTGGTCCGGTTCAGGATCAATCCTGAGCCGGTCGTGACGTTCGTGATCGACTCCAATCCGAACTACACGAACGTCTGCGTGACCGACTGCGTCTTCTGCGCGTTCTACCGCAAGCCCGGCCAGGCGGGCGGCTACACGCTCACGCTCGAGCAGGTGATGGAAAAAGTGCGCTGGGCCGTCGAGCAGGGCGCCACCACGATCCTCCTGCAGGGCGGGCACAATCCGGAGCTGCCGCTGGACTATTATGTGTCGCTGGTCCGGGAGACGACACGGCGGTTTCCCCACGTCACCCCTCATTTCTTCACGGCGTCCGAGGTGACGTCGATGGCGCAGACCGCCGGCCTTGCAGTCCGCGAGGTCCTCGCGCGCCTCAAGGATGCCGGCCAGACCACGCTGCCGGGCGGGGGCGCCGAGATCCTGTCCGACCGGATCCGGAGGCGGCTTGCGCCGAAAAAGGGGGGCGCCGACGCATGGCTCTCGGTCCACCGCGAGGCGCATAATCTGGGCTTCACCTCGACGGCGACGATGATGTTCGGCCACATCGAAGAGGATGACGACATCCTGGACCATCTCGAGCTCGTCCGCGCGCTCCAGGATGAGACCGGGGGGTTCACCGCGTTCATTCCCTGGAGCTTCAAGCCCGGCAACACGCCATTGATCAAGCACATCCGCCAGCACGCCGGCCCGACCCAGTACCTGAGGATGCTGGCGGTGTCCCGGCTGTTCCTGGACAACGTGCCGCACATCCAGGCTTCCTGGTTTTCGGAAGGGAAGAAGACCGGGCAAATCGCGCTGCACTTCGGCGCGGACGATTTCGGAGGCACGCTGTTCGAAGAGAACGTGCACGCGGCCGCGGCGTTCATCAACCGCTCCAGCCCCGAGGAAGTCGTCCGGCTCATCGAGGAGGCGGGCTTCCGCGCCGCGCAGCGTACGACGGGCTACGGGATCCTGCGCGTGTTCGAGCCGGTGGCGGCATGACGGCGGCGCTCGATTGGCCCGGGATCGCCGCCCGTTCACTGCGGGGCGAAGGGGTGACCCGGGAGGAAGCCCTCGCCATCCTCCGGCTGCCCGATCCCGCGGTCCTGGAGGCGCTGATGGCCGCCTACGAAGTGCGCCGGGCGCATTTCGGCAATCGCGTGAAAATCTGCGTGCTCCAGAACGCGCGCAGCGGCCTCTGTCCCGAAGATTGCCACTACTGTTCGCAGTCGCGCGTGTCCAAGGCCGACATCGACAAGTACGGGCTCCTGTCCGCCGATACGCTCCTTCAAGGGGCCCGCCGCGCCGAGGAGGCGGGCGCGGTGCGCTACTGCATGGTGACCAGCGGACGCGGTCCGACCGATGCCGACATCGACCGGCTCTGCGAGGTCGCCCGGGCCATCAGCGCGCGGCATCGCCTGGAGCTGTGCGTTTCGCTGGGCATCATGACGGAGGCGCAGGCGCGACGGCTCAAGGACGCCGGAATCGGATGGGTGAATCACAACCTCAACACCAGCGAGCGCTACCATCCCGAAATCTGCACGACGCACTCGTACGAGGACCGCGTCCGGACCGTCGAGAACGTCCGGCGGGCCGGCCTGGCGACCTGCAGCGGCGGCATCATCGGGATGGGAGAAACGGACGAGGACATCGTCGAGCTGGCCTTCGCGGTCCGAAGGATGCGCATGGACTCCATCCCGATCAACTTCCTGCATCCCATCCGCGGCACGCCGCTTGAGGCGTACCGGTTCCTCACGCCGTCGAAGTGCCTGAAGGTGCTCGCGCTCATGCGATTGATGAATCCCGACAGCGAGATCCGGGCCGCGGGGGGGCGGGAAGTGAACCTGCGGAGTCTTCAGCCGCTGGCGCTGTACGCGGCGAATTCGATTTTCGTGGAGGGCTACCTGACCACGCCGGGACAGCAGGCGGAGGAGGCCCGGCGGATGATCGAGGACATGGGATTCGAGGTGGAAGCCGGCACCTCGCAGCCGCACCCCCAGCGTCATTCAGCGCCTCTCGTGCCAAATTCGGAATTGGGAATTCGGAATTCGGAATGAACATCTGCGTTCAAATTCCGCATTCCGCATTTGGCATCAATGCATCGGCATGGTTGACGGAGTCGTGATGCGCAGCAGACGCTGGATTGTGACGGTGACGGGCCGCGACCGGCCCGGGATCGTCGCCGGCGTGACCGGCGCGCTGTATGCGCTCGGGTGCAATCTCGAAGATTCGGCGATGACCCGGCTCGAGGGCGAGTTCGCGGTGATGCTGATCTTCTCCTCGCCGTCCCGTATGACCGAAGCCGTCCTGCGGGGCGCGTTCGCGCCGATTGAGCGGAAGCTGGACCTGACGGTTCACGTCAAGCGGCTGACGCCGAGGGAGAGCCGGGCGCCGCGCGCCAAGGGCCGCGCGCATGTCATTTCGGCCTACGGCTCGGACCGTACCGGTATCGTGTTCCGCGTGTCGGAGGTCCTCGCCCGGGGCGGCGCAAGCATCACGAACCTGGAGACCCGCCGCAGCGCCTCCGGCCGGCGGGCGCTCTATCTGCTTGTGCTGCAGGTGGAGGTGCCTTCCGCGAACGCGGCCGGGGTCTCCCGCGCGCTGGGGCGCCTCGCGCGCGCGATGGGCATCGACATCACCATGCGGGCCGCCGAGGCCGACGTCCTGTAGCGCGCGGCCTCCGGGCCCCGACTCATGCCCTCGCTTCCGGTCCGGACATTTCCAGACCCGATCCTCAAGCAGCCCACCCGGCACGTCCCCAAGCCCGACCAGGAGACCCGACGGTTCATCGAGCGGATGGTCCGGACGATGCGCTCACATGCTCGCTGCGTCGGCCTGGCCGCGCCGCAAGTCGGCTCCCGGCTTCGCATCGCCGTGATGGACGTCACCGGCCACCCGAAGGCCGGC
>Ga0214471_10000358_pt1 | contig 40197 bp, 38 predicted proteins | sample RVTome_5_FD_207665 | JGI IMG/M metagenome (GOLD analysis project Ga0214471, IMG submission 207665) | Soil microbial communities from uranium-contaminated site in the Upper Colorado River Basin, Wyoming, United States - RVT142D155 | ecosystem: Environmental > Terrestrial > Soil > Contaminated >... | reverse complement strand
AACCGCTTCTACACCGCCAAGCTGCGTGCCGCCGGGTTCGAGCCGGGTGACCTGGCCGCCGTCGATGATCTCTCCGGGTTGCCGTTCACCACCAAAGCCGAGCTCCTGGCGGCCCAGACCGAGGGCGAGTTCCTCTCGACGAACTGCACGTTCCCGGAGGAGGCCTACACCCGCATCCACCAGACTTCGGGGACGACGGGCGAGCCGCTGCGCGTCTACGACACCGCCCAGAGCTGGGACTGGTGGGCGCACTGCTGGGCCCACGTGCTGACCGGCGCCGGCCTCACCAGCAAGGACCGCCTGTTCCTGCCATTCTCGTTCGGGCCTTTCATCGGGTTCTGGGCGGCGGTGGGGGGTGGGGAGAAGCTGGGGGCGCTCGTCATCTCCGGGGGCGGCGGCGACTCCCGGCAGCGCCTCGATCTCATCGAACGTTTCGCCCCCACCGCGATGTCCTGTACGCCGACCTATGCCCTCCGCCTCGCCGAGGTCGCCCGCGAGGAAGGCTTCGACCCGACGACGTCGCCGCTGCGGGTCACGGTCCACGCCGGTGAACCAGGGGCGAGCATCCCCGCCACCAAGGCCCGAATCGAGCGGGAGTGGGGAGTGCGCTGCTACGACCACGCCGGAGCCTCCGAGGTGGGGGCTCACAGCTTCGAGTGCGCCCCGCAGCCGGGGAGCATCCACGTCATCGAGAGCGAGTTCGTCGCCGAGGTGCTCGACCCGGACGGGGACCCGGTGACACCAGGTGAACGCGGCGAGCTGGTGCTCACCAACCTCGGCCGTGCCGGCTTTCCGGTGCTCCGCTACCGCACCGGTGACGTGGTCCAGGTAGACCCGGCGCCGTGCCCGTGCGGGCGCACCTTCGTCCGGCTCTCCGGTGGCGTCGTGGGCCGGGTCGACGACATGCTCGTCGTCCGCGGCGTCAACGTGTTCCCCTCGGCGATCGACGAGATCGTGCGCCGCGTCGACGGGGTCGACGAGTACCGCGTCACCGTGACCAGCCGCCGCCAGATGGGCCATCTCGTCATCGAGATCGAGTGCGCCGACGGTATCGACACGGCGGAGACGTCGCGCCGGCTCGTCACCGCCGTGGCGCGGGAGCTGACGTTTCAGCCCGAGGTGGTGGCGGTGGAGCGCGGCCTCCTCCCCCGTTTCGAGCTCAAGGCCCGCCGCTTCTTCGTCAGGCCGTGAGCTCTGCAAGCAGCCGCCGCACGTAGACCGGCACCATCCGCTTGCGGTAACGGGAGGTCAGGTCGATGTTGGACATCGGCCTGACCGCGCCGCCGGCGAGGTCGCCGACCTCTTGGAGCAGCTCCGGCGTGATCGGCTCGGCGACGAGTCGCTCCTCGGCGATCGTGACGCGTAGCGGGGCGGAGGAGACGGCACCGAGCACGATGCGGGCGTCGACACACCGGTCCTCCTCGACTCGCACCGCGCCGGCGACACCGAGGATCGGGAAGTCGATCGAGCCGCGCCTTCGCAGCTTGCGGTAGCCGGTCCTCAGATCATCCGCAGCCGGGACGACGACCTCGGTCACCACGTCGTCGGGACCCTTGACGAGGTGGTCCATGCCGTCGTCGCGGTAGAGGTCGGCAACGGGCATCTCCCATGCCCCATCGGGGCCGACGAGTCGGACCGTGGCATCGAGCGCGATCATCACGGGGGCCAGGTCGGTAGAGGACACCGCCCAGCAGACCTTCTTGGCCGGCGCCACCCAGCACATCTCACCCCCGGTCTTGAGGCACGGCTTGGCCGCCTGACGCCACGTCTCGGGGATGTTCAGCCAGTGGCAGCGGGTGTCGACGCACAGGTTGCCACCGACGGTGCCCCGGTTGCGGATCTGGGGTGTGGCGACGACGCCGGCGGCCTCCCGCACGGCCGTCGGGACCCGGTCGTCTTCGGCCAAGGTCGCCAGCGTGGTGAGGGAACCGATATGGACCGCACCGTCGTCGTCGACCGTGACCCCATGCAGGCCGTCCACCCGGTGCAACGACACGACGATACGCGCCTCCGGGTACTGGCGCCGCTTCAGGTTGGGCACGAGGTCGGTACCGCCGGCGGCGAGCATGGCACCGTCCTCGGCGAGCAGCGCCACCGCCTCACCGATGGTGTCGGGGGCGGCGTGGTCGAGGGGCGGCAGGCGCAACATCAGACCGGCACCCTCTCCGGTGGCGGATCGACCCGCAGCGGGGGGCGGAACTCGTAGGGCGGCAGGTCGGTGGGCCCGAAGCGGGTGGTCCCCTTGCGCTCCAGGTCGGCCATGGCGAGGACGACCTTGTCGGGACGCAGCGGGATCTCGTCGATGTGGATGCCGAGCGCGTCGTAGACGGCGTTGACGACCGCCGGGATGACCGGCAGCAGCGGGCCTTGCCCGACCTCCTTGGCGCCGAAGGGGCCCTCGGGATCGATCGACTCGACGAGGATGGTGTCCACGTCGGGCATCTCGAGCACGGTGGGGATCTTGTAGTCGAGCAGCGACGGGCCGTCGTGGAGGGCCCCCCGGAACGCCTGCTCCTCCATGAGCACCTCGCCGAGGGCCATGTGGACGCTGCCCTCCACCTGGCCCCGGACGAGCAGCTTGTTGATGGCCCTGCCGATGTCGTGGGCGATCCAGACCTTGCGCACCGCCACCACGCCCGTCTCGACGTCGCAGTCCACCTCGGCGACACACGCCGAGTAGGAGTAGGCGGGCGATGGTCCGACTCCGGCGCCCTTGTAGTCGCCCCTGATGTCCTTCGGCGGGGTGTAGGAGCCGGTGGTCACCAGCAGCCCCCACCGGGCTTCGGCGATCCGCACTGCTTCCGGCCACGGGATCTCCCGGTCCCCCGCCAGGACCACACCCTTGCCGATGGAGATGCGGTCGGTGTCGAGCTCGAGATCGTCGGCGACGGCCACCACGATGAGGTCGACCAGTTCCCGGGCGGCCTGCAAGGCGGCGTTGCCGGCCATGAACGTCACCCGCGACGAGTACGAGCCGAGGTCCATCGGCGTGAGGTCGGTGTCCGCCGTGACCACGGCCAGGTCGTTCGGGTCGATGCCCAGGGCCTCACCGACGATGGTGGCGAGCATCGTCGTCGAGCCCTGGCCGCAGTCGGCGGCCATCGAGAAGACCGTGACCCCGCCGCCCCGGTCGACCTTCAACATCACCTCGGATTGCGGCATCTCGTTGAAGTAGATGGGTAGCCCGGCCCCGGACAGGTAGGAGCCGACGGCGACGCCGACGCCCCTGCCCGCCGGCAGCTTGCGATGTTTGTCCTCGAAGCCGGATGCGGACACCACGGCGTCGAGGCACTCGGCGAGGCCGCAACTGGTGATCCGCAGATGGTTCACGGTGAGGCTGAAGGGCTCGACGAGGTTGCGGCGGCGGATGGTGACCGGGTCCAGGCCGAGGTCCTCGGCCGCCTTGTCGAGGTGCACTTCGAGCGCGAACCGCCCCTGGGGGGTGCCGTGCCCCCGCTTCGGGCCACACGCCGGCTTGTTGGTGAAGAACCGCACCCCCTGGAAACGGTAGGCGGGGATGCGGTAGGTGACGGTCTGGAGCTGGCCCGTGTAGAGCACCGACGCCGCCCCGTAGCTCCCGTAGGCGCCGCCGTCGACGTAGCTGCGGAACCACATGGCGGTGATGCGCCCGTCGTCGGTGAACCCGGTCTTGATCCACATCAACACTGGGTGCCTGCCGCGGTGGGTGTAGAACACCTCCTCGCGCGTCAGCGTGAGCTTGACGGGCCGGCCGGTGACGAGCGCCAGCTTGGCGGCGACCAACTCGTGGGAGAACACGTCGGTCTTGCCGCCGAAACCGCCGCCGGTCGGGTTGGCGGTGACCCGGATGCGACCCTCGGGGATCTCGAGGACCTTGGCGGCGATGCGGTGCACGTAGTGGGGCACCTGGGTGGAGGACCAGACGTGGAGCCGGCCGTCGTCCTCGAGGAGGGCGACCGCACCATGGTTCTCCAGGGCGGCGTGGTTGTTGCCCTGGAAGAAGAACACGTCCTCGCGGACATGGTCGGCGATCTCGAACCCCTCGTCGACGTCGCCGAAGTCGAGCGACACCTCGCGGTGACGGTTGTCCCGGGGCCCCTCGCCGTGAATCGGCTCGTCGACCACCTGGCACGCCTCCTCCATGGTGGTGATCGGCGCCAGCGGGTCGTAGACGACCTGGATGAGCTCGATGGCGGCCTGGGCGATGTCGGGATCGTCGGCAGCGACGGCGGCCACCGGGTCGCCGACCTGGCGCACCTTGTCGATGGCGAGGGCGTGCTCGTCCTGGCTCACCGGCAACAGACCGAACGCCACCGGCATGTCGGCGCCGGTGAGGACGGCTCGCACCCCGGGGAGTTGCTCGGCAGCGGAGGTGTCGATCGACACGATCCGGGCGTGCGCCTCCGTGGAGCGGAGGATCTTGCCGTGGAGCATGCCGGGGTAGAGGAGGTCGTCGACGAACCGCGGCCCGCCGGCGGCTTGGGCGAGGGCGTCGGTGCGCGGGGCGACTTGCCCGACGATGCCGAGGTGTGGGTCGAGCATGGTCACGACCCGCCCCCGGCGGCGGCGGCGACGGCGCGCAGGATCGGCAGGTAGCCGGTGCAGCGGCACATGTTGCCGGCGATGGCCTCGGCGATCTCCTCCCGGTCGGGGTTGGGGTTGCGGTCGAGGAGGGCTTTGGCCGTGAGCACCATCGCCGGGGTGCAGTACCCGCACTGGGCGGCGCCGTGCTCGGCGAACGCCCGCTGCAGCCGATCGGGATGGGTCGGCGTGCCGACGCCCTCGATCGTGGTGATGGCGGCGCCGTCGACCTCGACGGTCATGAGGAGGCAGGAGAGGACCGGTGTCCCGTCGACGAGCACGGTGCAGGCGCCGCACTCGCCGAGTTCGCAACCGTGTTTGGTGCCGGTGAGGCCGAGGTCTTCCCGCAGCGTCTCGAGGAGTGTGCGGTGCGGTGCCACGAAGACGTTGCGCGCCGTCCCGTTGACCCGCAACGTCAGCGGCTGGGCGGCTGCGCGAGGGGCATCCGAGCTACTCATCGCCCCAACCGATCGTATCGGGTGATCCCTGCACGGCGCTGGTCTGCATGTAGTGGAAGATACTGCGCAGCCCGCCGAGCTCCTCACCGCCGCCGGCGCGGCCCGGGCCGCCGTGCACCAGGTGAGGCATCGGCGACCCGTGACCGGTGGACGACCTGGCACACCGGCTGTCGACGACCAGCACCCTGCCGTGCTGGGGCGCCAGACCGAGCACGAGGCTCCGCGCCACTTCGGGATCCTCGGCGTACACCGAGGCGACCAGGCTGCCACCGCCCCGCCCTGCGATGGCGACGGCGTCGGCGGTGTCGCCGTAGGGAACCAGCGTCGTCACCGGCCCGAACGCCTCGATCTGGTGGACCGGCTCGAAGTCGCCGTCGGGGGCGACCAGCACCGTGGGGGCGTAGTAGGCCCCGTCGGGGTGGAGCCGGTCCAGCCCGAAGCGGCTCGGGTCGGTGACCAGCTCGCAGCCGGCGCGCAGCGTGCCGACCGCGGCATCCACGTCGCCGACCTGGCGTGTCGACACCAGGGGGCCCAGATCGGTCTCGGGATCCCGGGGATCGCCGACCTTCAGCTCGCCGGTGCGCTCCAACAGCCGCTCGATCACCACCTCCATGGCGGGTTCCGGCACCAGGGCCCGGCGGATGGCGGTGCACCGCTGACCCGACTTGGCCTTGATCTCCTTGACGATCTCGTCGACGAAGAGGTCGATCTCAGGGCTGTCGGTGCCGTTCGACAACGTCAAGATCGCACTGTTGAGCGAGTCGGTCTCAGCCATGAAGCGCACAGAGTTGGATCGCACCGACCCGAGTCCCCGCAGCGTCGCCGCCGTGTCGTGCGACCCGGTGAAACCGACGTAGTCCTGGCCGGTCAGATGTTCGAGAAGGCCGTCGATCGAGCCGGCCACCATCTGCAGCGCCCCCTGAGGGAGCACGCCGGCATCGACGATGGCGGCGACCACCCGCTCGGCGACGAAGGCGGTGGGGGTGGCCGGCTTCATCACCACCGGCACCCCGGCGAGGAAGGCGGGGGCGAATTTCTCCAGCTCTCCCCAGCAGGGGAAGTTGAAGGCGTTGATGTGCACGGCGACGCCCTCGAGGGGGGTCCGGATGTGCCGTCCGACGAACGAGCCGTCGCGGCTGAGCGGCTCGGGGTCGCCGTCGAGGATGAACCGCTCGTTGGGGAGCTGGCGGGTCGCCCGTGACGCATACGAGGCGAGAACCCCCATCCCGCCGTCGATGTCGAGCCAGGCGTCGAACTTGGTGGCACCGGCGTCAGCCGAGAGGTCGTACAACTCGTCCTTGTGCTCGGAGAGGGCCCCGACCAGTTCCTTGAGCATCGCCGCCCGTTCGTGGAACGTGTAGCGGCGCAGATTGGGCCCGCCCACCAACCGGGCGTGGTCGAGCACCGCCTGCAAGTCGATGCCCGCGGACGAGACGCCGGCCACCTCGTGCCCGTCCACCGCGCTGCGCAGCACGGTGGCTGCCGTCGCCGGGGCGTACCACTCGCCGGCTACGTAGCTGGAGATCACCCTCAAATCGGACACCGCGTCGCCACCCCCTCCTTGCCGTTCGGTGGCCGGTCCTCGCCGGGACCGACACGCTCTCCTCATCCTACGCTGACCATTTGGTCAGGGCAATGCTCGGCCGACGACCTAGCCGCTGCGCCATGCAGCGGTGGGCATCGCCGCCTGCGCAGCCACAGTTCTGGTCGGGGCGCCGGAGGGCTACGGTGCTCCACTCCCTTTTTCGCCGGCACTCTGCTGCTCGCCATCTCGGGGGCGACCCAGCTCTTCACCATCACCGGGGTGCGGAGGTCGAGGGCGCCCTTGCGCCCCCGGCGGTCCTCGGCCCGGGACGGCCTCATGTCGTCCCGTCCCGGCCGTGGGATGGGCGTCGCTGGCGATCGTCGTCCCCTCGAAGCTACTGCCGACCCTCGCCGACCGTACTCTGCGGGCATGCCATCTCGCCTCCCCATCCCCGCCCGAGCCAGGGTCGTCGTTGTCGGCGGCGGAGTGATCGGCGCCAGCGTCGCCTACCACCTCGGCGAGGCCGGCTGGTCCGACGTGGTCCTCGTCGAGCGCGACCGCCTGACGTCGGGCACGACGTGGCACGCCGCCGGGCTCATGGTGACGTTCGGCTCGATGTCGGCGACATCGACCGAGCTGCGTCGCTACACCCGCGACCTGTACGCCCGGCTCGAGTCCGAGACCGGCCACGCCACCGGGTTCGCCCCGGTGGGTTTCGTCGAGCTGGCGACGAGCCACGACCGCCTCGAGGAGTACCGCCGGGTCGCCGCCTTCAACCGGCACCTCGGCGTCGAGGTGACAGAGATCGGGCCGGGCGAGGTGGCCGACCTGTTCCCCATCGCCCGCACCAACGACGTGCTCGCCGGCTTCCACGTCGCCGGCGACGGCAGGGTGAACCCGGTGGACGTGACGATGGCGTTGGCGGCCGGCGCCCGCCGCCACGGGGCCCGCGTCACAGAGGGCGTCGCCGTGACCGGGCTGCGGGCCGAGAGCGGCGCGGTCCGCGGCGTCGATACCACGGCCGGTCCGATCGAGGCCGACTACGTCGTGTTGTGCACCGGGATGTGGACCCGGCAGCTGGCGGCAACCTCCGGCATCACGGTGCCGCTCCAGGCCGCCGAGCACTACTACCTGGTGACCGAGCCGATCGCCGGGGTAGAGCGGACGTGGCCGGTGATCGAGGACCCGTCCTCGTTCGGCTACTACCGGGAGGAGGGCGGCGGGCTGCTCATCGGCCTCTTCGAGCCGGAGTGCGCCCCGTGGCACCTCGACCGTGTCCCCGACGCCTTCTCGTTCGGCGAGATCACCCCCGACTGGGACCGCATGGGCCCCTACGTGGAGACGGCGATGCGCCGGGTTCCGGTGACCTTCGACGTCGGGATCCGCAAGTTCTTCTGCGGCCCGGAGAGCTTCACGCCCGACCTGCGACCGGCCGTCGGCGAGACCCCCGAGTTGGCGAACTGCTTCGTCGCCGCCGGCCTCAACTCGATCGGGATCCTCACCGGCGGCGGCATCGGCCGCCTCGTCGCCCGCTGGATCGTCGACGGCCGGCCCGACCTCGATGTCACCGAGATCGACGTCGACCGCCTCCACCCCTACCAGGCCACTCCCGAGTACCGCAGGCTGCGCACCGTCGAGTCGCTGGGCATGGTGTACCAGGCCCACTACCCGACCCGGGCTCCGCAGACGGCCCGCGGCGCCAAACGGTCCCCGCTCCACGAGCGGTTGGCAGCCCGGGGGGCGTCGTTTCGCGAAGTCAGCGGCTGGGAGTCGCCCGACTGGTACGTTCCGGCCGGGGCGTCGACCGATCCGGGCCCGTGGTCGTGGGGCCGCCACCACTGGTTCGAGCACTGGCGGAGCGAGCACGATGCGGTGCGCAACGACGTAGCGGTGATCGACATGTCGTTCATGGCCAAGTTCACCGTCGAAGGACCCGACGCCGGCCGCCTCCTCGAGCGGCTGTCCACCAACCGGGTCGACGGCCGGCCGCAGCGGATCACCTACACCCAATGGCTCAACGAACGGGGCGGTATCGAAGCCGACCTCACGGTCACCAAGATCGCCGAGGAGCGGTTCCTCGTCGTGGCCACCGACACCGCCCACCGTCACGTCGCCACCTGGATGGGCCGCCGCGCCGCCGGCCTGGCGGTGACCATCAACGACGTCAGCGGCACGCTGGCCCAGCTCAACGTGCAGGGACCACGGTCCCGTGACGTGTTGCAGGCGGTCACCAGCGCCGACCTCTCCAACGGGGCGTTCCCGTTCCGCACCGCCCGCACCATCGACGTCGGTTTCGCCGAGGTGCTGTGCGTGCGCATCACCTACGTCGGTGAGCTCGGCTACGAGCTCTACGTCCCGGTGGAGCAGGCGGCCCACGTCCACGAGCATCTCGCCGACCTCCCCCACGCCGGGCTGCGTGCCCTGGGAAGCCTACGCCTGGAGAAGGCCTACCGCGACTACGGCCACGACATCGACAACACCGACAACGTGTTCTCCGGCGGCCTCGACCGCTTCGCCGACCTGACGAAGGAATCGTTCATCGGCCGTGACTGCGTCGCCGCCGGGCCGGCGACCAAACCCCCGTTCCGGGCGCTGGTCCAGGTCCTGCTCTCCGACCCCGAGCCGCTGCTCCACCACGGCGAGGTCGTCCACTGCGACGGCCGTGACGTCGGCTACCTGCGCTCGGCGTCGTACGGGCACACGTTGGGCGGCGCAGTGGGTCTGGCGATGGTCCACGACGACGAGCCGATCAGCCAGGGCCGACTCGACGCCGCCACCTGGGAGGTCGACGTCGCCGGCACCCTCCACCCTGCCAAGGTCTCCCTCGATCCGATGTACGACCCGGCGATGCACCGCATCCGGACCTGACGACCCCGGGCGGGCCTCTCAATTGGCCGGCGGAGCCGGCAGGCGGAGGGGGCAGGTGGATGAGGAACAGAGTGTCAGGGAGCCGATCCGTAGACCTCGATCTCGACGGCGCCGGTGTTGCCGCCGGTCGACTCGACGACGTCGAAGCGAACCACCCGGCTGGTGAGCTCCACCGCCACCGGCTCGGCACCGGCAGGGAACGGTCCGTACACGGTGCCGTCGTCGCCCGTTACCGAGAACGTGGTGGTCACCGCGGTGCCGTCGGACATCTGGCGGGTGCGGAAAACGACAGAGGTGATGACGACCTCGGACCCGAGATCGACGGAGATGAACGCCTCCGAGCCGTCGCCGCGCGACGCCCACTCGCTGGACAGGCTGCCGTCCAAGGCATTGGCCGCCACGAACCCGTCGGAGAACTCGGAGCTGACATCGACCACGGCGCCACCGAGAGCCAGGTTCTCGCCGAGAGACACCGACGGTGCCGCAGGAGTGCGGAACGTGAACACCTCGCTGCGGTAGAGCGCACCGTTGGCGCCCACACCCTGAAGCCGGTAGCGGTATTCGGTGTCCGGCTCCAGGTCGGCGAGGAGCACGCGGTGGCTTCGGTGGCCACCGGCGTCCATGTCGCGGTCGGTGGCGATCCTTCCGGCGGGCTCGTTGGAGCCGAAGGCCACCGCGCAGATGGCGTCGATCGAGGTCTCGACCTCGAGCACCGCCGCCGTGCCCGACGGATCGGCCACCACGTCGGGACCGCTCACCGCGATCGTCTGGAAGTCGAGGACGGCGTCGCCGCCGGAACCGCCGCCGGCACAGGCCGCAGCGAAGAGGAGGACCGGCAGGGTCAGGCCGATCCGGGGGAGCACGATCACCCGCTCAGCGTACGGCAACCCCGAGTCCTCGGAGCCCAGAACGGGCGGGCGTTCCCGAGTCGCAGTCTCTCGCTCCGCTCTGCGGGGCGGCGACTACGGATACATCGCCTCCCACAAGGCGGCATCATGATGCTAAGATGCCGCCATGAAGAAGACGCGAACCACCCTGACCATCGACGAAGAGGTCCTCCGCGCTGTCAAGATACGGGCCGCCCGAAGCGGGAAAGGTGAGAGCGAGGTCATCGAGGAGGCGGTGCGCAGGGACCTCGGACTCGATCTGGTCGACCGACTGTGGACCCGCAACACCATGTCGGAGAGCGAGGCGATGGATCTGGCCGTCGAGGCGCAACGGGCAGCGCGCCGCGGCTCGAGCCGGTGAGAGCGGTCCTCGACCCCAACGTCATCATCTCGGCCCTCCTCTCCCCCGAAGGGTCGCCGGCCCGAGTGCTCCGGCTGTGGCTCGAGGGCGCCTGTGAGCTGGTGTGTTCCCCACTCCTGCTCGACGAGCTGACGAGGGCTCTCGCCTACCCCAAGCTGACGAGCCACATCGACGGTGGCGACGCCGATGAGCTGCTGAGCTTGCTCCGACGAGGAGCCGTCACCATCGACGACCCCGCGGAGCCGCCACCTGTCGCCTCACCCGATCCCGACGACACCTACCTGATCGCCCTGGCGGAGGTATCTCGATCCGTGCTCGTGTCCGGCGACGCCGATCTGCTCGGCCTCACGGGATTGATCCCGGTTTACTCACCCGCTGGATTCCTCCACCTCATCGCCGAGGGCTACTAGGACATCGCCGCTACCGAGGGCCCGACGCTGCTCGCGCCGAGGACAAGCCATGCTGGATACCTTCCGTACTGGAGCGAGCCTGAGCGCTCGACGACTCGCCCTCAGCGGAAATCGGGGTAGCGGTCGGCGAGCGTGCCGGCGAGGACCTCGAGCTCCTCCTTGGTGTGGCCCTCGAAGCGGCGACCGCACACGACGGCGTACTGGTCGCACAACGTGCGGCACGCCGAGCCGGTCACCATGCCGTCGGCCATCTCGAAGAGCACGAAGTCCTCCTTGCCGATGTGGGCGCGCAGCAGATCGAGATAGGCGACGGCGGCGTCGCGCAGAACGGCGGTTGCTGCCACGTCGCCGGCCGCGGCGGCGTCGATCGACTCGGCCATGCGGGCCACGAAGGCGCGGCCCCTGCGGTGATCCTCGAGCATGACCGCGATGGGACCGGCATCCTCTGGCAACCCCCGCTCCACCAGCTCGGGGAACAACAGGTCCTCCTCCTTGCCGTGGTGGCAGGCGTCGGCGAACAGGCGGAAGAACGTGATGCAGTCGCGCAGGGCACGGAAGTCGAGCTGGGTGTGCACCGTCTCCGCGGTGAGGATCCCGTCGAGCGCACCGAGCACGGTGAGGATGAGCTGGTGGTCGCTGCGCAGGTCACCGGTGGCGGTGTCGCCGTCCATCATGTGCCGTCCTCCTCCGTCGCCACCTGCAGGTACCTCATGACGGCTCGTTTGCAGCGCTCCCGGTAGCCGTGGTGGGTGTCGTGCCAATGCGGCTCCTGCAGCCATTGCATGAACAACCCGTCGATGATCGCTCGCATCACCTCGGCTGCCTCCGTCGGATCGTACGCGCTGAATGCCCCGACCGCCGCCCCGCCGGCGATGACCTCTTCGTAGAGGGCGTCGACGATGGAGCGGAACGTGGCGTGGAGCTCACCGAATCGAGGATCGCGGGCGGCGTGGTCGAGCAGATCGAGGTAGACGAGGTAGAAGCGACGGTTCACGTCGGGAGCCGAGAACAGCTCGTCGATCACGGCGAGCAGCCGCCGGCGAGGATCGGTGACGCCGACGATCGCTGCCCGGATCCTCGCCTCGGTGCGCGACAACACCCAACGGGTCGTCTCCAGCAGCAGACGGTCCCGGCTACCGAAGTAGTAAAGGATGACCGCCTTGGACACGCCGGCGCGGTCGGCGATGTCCTGGAGCGACACCCGGTGGGCTCCCCGCTCGCTGATCTCCCGGTAGGCGGCCCGCACCAGGCGCTCCTGTTTGGGGGGCAGGTCCGACTCCAGCCCGACGGCGCCGACCGCGGCGGGGGCCGTCATGGCATCACCAGGCCACCGCCGACACCCAGCGTCTGTCCGGTGACGAACGACGCTCGCTCCGAAGCCATGAACAGCACGGCGTCGGCCACCTCGGCGGGCGTCGCCAGCCGGCGCAGCGGGGTGGCCTTGACGATCGCCTCGATGAGCTTGCCGTGGCCGTCGGCGATCATCGAGTCGAGCAGCGGGGTGTCGGTGAGCCCGGGAGCGACCACGTTCACCCGTATGCCGTAACGCGCCACCTCGCGCGCCAGCGCCTTGGAGAAGGCGATGACGCCTCCTTTCGCCCCCGAGTAGACCGCCTCACCCGACGATCCGGAGCGACCGGCCTCGGAGGCGGTGTTGACCACCACCCCGGAGCCTCGTTCCACCATCGCCGGCACCACCGCATGGCAAGTGGCGAGCACCCCGAGGAAGTTGATCGACAGCACCCGTTGCCAATGCTCCGGGGTGCTGTCGAGGAACGGCATGATGCGGTCCCACCCGGCGACGTTGACGAGCACGTCGATGTGGTCGTAGGCGGTGAGCACCTCGCCGACCGCGGACGCCACGACGGCGGGTTCGGTGACGTCCATCGGCACCGCCAGCCCGTCGAGGGCGGCCGCCACCTGCTGCGCCCCGGCGGCGTCGATGTCCGCCACCGCCACCGTGGCCCCGGCGGCAGCGAACGCCTCGGCTACCGCCCTTCCGATCCCCGAGGCCGCCCCGGTCACCAGTGCCACCTTGCCGTCGAACTCCATGTCCGTGCTCCTATCTCAGCGTGCCAGAGGCGTCGATCCTGCGCAGTGTCGCCAGTTCCTCGGCGGTCGGCTCGGGGGTGGCCCCGGCGCTCGGGTTGGGCGCCAACTCGAATCCGGTCTGGGCCTGCACCTGGCCGGCGTCGACACCGGGGTGCACCGAGTGAAGCCGCATCCGCCTCGTCCTCGGGTCGAAGTCGAGCACCGCCAGCGGGGTGACGACCAGGCTGGGGCCTTCGGTGCCGAAGCGGGCCGAAGCCTCGTGGCCGGGGCCGCTCACGAAATCGACCCGCTCCACCAGCGTACGGGGGTTGTGCACCGCGGCGTACAGCACGGAGCGGCGCACCGCAGGCAGGAAGGGGAGGCCGACCGTTCCCGGGCCCCGCAACGCCGGTCGGTGCCAGTCGCCGACGCAGATCAGGTTGCAGTTGCCGGTGGCGTCGATCTGGAGACCGCCGGCGCAGAACACGTCGAGGGCGTCGCCCCGCCCCTCGAGCAGCACCACCTCGGGCAGCGGCAGCGTCGACGGCGCCGCCGCCGCCAGCGCCGGGTCGCACGACGAGGCGGGCAACGACTCCGGGGTCGGGTTCACCGTGCCCGAGCCGCCGACGATGTACGACAGGTGCGGCGCCCACATCTCCTTGGCGAGTCGCGCCGCCGCCAGCGGCAGCGCCGGCACCGCCCCCATCACCACCACCTCACCGTCGACGAACGAGCGGGCCATGGCGACAGCCATCAACTCGGTGGTGCTGTACCCGGTCACAGCGCGCTCGCCCAGTGCTCGTCGAGGTAGGCGGCGAGGCGGTCCGGGTCCTTGGCGGCGGTGAGATAGGCGCCCAGTGCGGCCACGTCGCGGTCGTAGAAACCCGGCGACCCGGTGGGGGCGCACCCACCCGGCGCCTCGACCACCGCGGCGACGAGGAACGAGGGGATCGTCTCCCCCGCTGCCCGCTCTGCCAGCGCCTCCGCCGGCACCACCCGTTCCACCTGGACGACCAGCGTGCGAGCCGCCAGGGCCAGCAGCCGGTCGGTGAACGGGAACCGCCCGAATGCGACATTGCCCTCCTCGTCGGACTCGGCGCAGGCGAGGAACACCACGTCGGGTCGCAGGGCGGGGACGACCACCACCTCTGTGCCGGTGAACGGATCTGTCGTGGTGCGATACCAGCCGGGGTTCACCGCCGGGATGTCGGTGGCGGCGACCCCGGGAGGGCAAGGGATGAAGCCGAGGCCGCCGGCACCGGCGTAGAGGGCATGGGTCAGCGATCCCTCATCGCACTCCGCCACGGCCAGGCTGCCCTGCTCGACGGCGCGCCGGAACGCCGGGGCCAATCCGAGGTCCTCGAAACCGACGTAGGGGCTGAGGATCTCGGCGACGAGACCGGCGGCGATCGGCAGCTCGGCCTGCAGCGACGCCGAGGGGCTGGTGACGAGCCGGCCGATCGGGAGGCGCCGGCGCACCACCTCGCCGACGAGGGCCATCGGAGCGGCCGTCATGTGCATCCCGCCGACGCCGAGCGTCAGTCCGGGTGCGACGAGCTCGGCGACGGCGCCCACCGCGTCGAGGAACCGCGGCGCCATCAGCCTTCGGCGAGCTCGGTGCCGCACACCCCGCAGAACACCATGGTCGCCGGCAGGCCCTTGGCACCGCACGATCCGCACGTCCGGCGGGGAGGGCCCCATAGGTACTCGGAGGACCCGCCATCGCGGGCCGCCTCGCGCAGGCCCCGGTAGTTCGGGGCGCGCTTCTCGACGAAGGCCGTCATCCCCTCATACGGCTCCAGCGTGGCGAAGTGCAACGCCAGCCAGTCGCCGGCGTGCCCGATCGTGGCGTCCCAGGCAAGGTCTTTCCAGAAGTTGACCTGGGTCTTCGTGTAGCGGATGCACTCGGGGAACTTGTCGATCAGCTTCTGGGCGAACTCGTCGACGGCGGCGTCGAGCTGGTCGCGGGGCACGACCCGGTTGACCAGGCCCCATTCCAGCGCCTGCTGGGCACTGATGGGCTCGGAGAGCAGGAGCATCTCGCGGGCGCGGCGGTCGCCGACCATGATGGGCAGCCACTGGGTGGCGCCTCCGGCGGCGACGCTGCCGACCCGTGTCCCGACCTGACGGATCGTGATGTCGTCGGCAGCGACGGCCAGGTCGCAGGCCATGTTGAACTCGTTGCCTCCGCCGGCGACGATGCCGTTGAGCCGGGCGATGGTCGGCTTGCCGATGTCGCGCAGGGCGTCGTGGCAGTCGGCGAACAGGCTCAGATACTTCCAGTAGTCGCGGGGCCGTTGCGTGTACTGCCCGGCGTACTCCTTGACGTCGCCTCCGGTGCAGAAGGCCTTGTCGCCGGCGCCCGTGAGTACGAGGACGGCCACCCCGTCGTCGAGCGCGGCGTCTCGGAAGGCGTCCCGCAACTCGGCCAGGGTGTCGGTGGAGTAGCAGTTGTAGACCTCGGGCCGGTTGATCGTGACCGTGGCCACCCAATCCTGTTTCTCGTAGACGATGTCGGTGAAGCCGAACTCGTCCGGCTTACGGGGCTCGATGGCCTGGCTGCTCATCGGTGGGTTCCTTTCTGCGGGTTCAGGCGACCTGGGCTGCGGCGAGCTTGCGCACCCGCTGATGGGCGAGCAGTGCGGCGCCGAAGGCTCCGGCGTACACCCCGAGCTCGTCGTCGGGCACGGCGAACGACGAGCCGAGCACCCGCTCCAGCTCGTCGGCCATCAGCCGGATCCGCGTCATGCCGCCCGTCAGGACGAACGGCGGCTCCGGCTTGACGCGCTTGACGAGTTGGGCGGCCCGCCCCGCCAGGGCGATGACGGCGCCGCCGCACACATCGCCGACGGACTGACCGGCGGCGAGGTGATTGATGACCTCGGACTCGGCGAACACGGCGCACACCGACGACACCGCCACCGGGGTCACCACCTCCTCGGTGATGCGGGGGATGTCGGCGGCCACCAACCCCATGTACTTCACCGTCTTCTCGAGGAAGGCGCCCGACCCGGCGGCGCACTTGTCGTTGAGCCTGAAGGCGCGCACCCGACCGTGTTCGTCCACGCGGATCGCCTTCAACGTCTGGCCGCCGGCGTCGAGGACCGTGCGGGCCTCCGGGTACAGGGTGTGGGCGGCGAAGGCGTGGCAGGTGAGCTCGGTGATCGCCAGGTCGCGGATCTCCACCGTGTAGCGGCCGAAGCCGGTGGCGGCGACATAGCGGACGTCGTCGCGATCGATGCCGGCGTTCTCCAGGCACGCGTCGAGGGCGTCGCGTCCCGCCTTGGCGAAGTTGTACCCCGTCGGGCGGACCCACCTGGCGACGATGCCGCCGTCGGGTTCGGTCACCACGACCTTCGTGTAGCTGCCGCCGAGGTCGATGCCTGCGGTGAGACTCATCGCGCCACCTCCGTCAACTCACCCGCCGCCGCCCGGTCGAGGGCGAACAGCGCCGCCCCGATCGCCCCGCAGAACTGGGACTCCTCACCCACGTTTACCGGCGCCCCGGCCAGCTCCTCGATGAGGCTCACCATGGCGGAGTTGCGGGCGACGCCGCCGGTGAACGTGATCTCGGGCTCGAGCCCGGTGCGACGCAGCAGGCTGATGGCCCGGGAGGCGATGGCGGTGTGCACCCCCATGACCACGTCCTCGGTCTTGCGGCCCAATGCCAACCAGCCGAGGATCTCCGACTCGGCGAAGACGGTGCAGGTGGTCGTCATCTTCACCGGGTGATGGGCGGTGAGCGCCAGGGGACCAAGGTCCCCCAGCGGGATCTCGAGCGCCTCGGATGCCGCCCCGAGGAAGCGCCCGGTCCCGGCGGCGCATTTGTCGTTCATGCAGAAGTCGAGCACGTCGCCGTCGGCGCCGACCTTGATGGCCTTGGTGTCCTGGCCGCCGACGTCGAGGACGCTGCGGGTGGCGGGGAACAGGAAGACCGCCCCGCGGGCATGGCACGAGATCTCGGTGACCTGCGTGTCGCCGAACTCGATGCGGAACCGGCCGTAGCCGGTGCCGATCACGGCCGCCACCTCGTCGGCGCTGCGCCCGGCGTCCTCCAGGGCGAGGTGGTAGGCGTTCTCCCCCGCCTCGGAGAGCTTGGCTCCGGTGTCGGTGAGGCCGCGGCCGAGCACGCGCCGGCTCTGGTCCATCACCACGGCTTTCGTCTGGGTGGACCCGACGTCGACTCCCGCTACCAGCATGTCGCTCACCTCCCCGCCTTGATCCGGCGGCTCTCCAGGCCCTCGAAGAAGGCGTCGATCCGGTTCTTCAACTGGGCGTCCGACCACAGCCGGGCGTCGACGAGGTCGGACTGGATGAAGAGCCCGGGGATGTCCTCGTGGCGCATCAGCCACTCCCGGGTGTCGGGCATCCCGGTGGAGACGGTGCGGCACGACTTCACGCCGTGGTAGCAGATGCCGTCGACCGACCAGTCGGCGTAGACGTCGGCCAGCCACTCGTGGGAGTGGAAGATCCCGCTCATCGACTGCTGCGACGAGAACAGGATCTGCTCGGCGAGGCTCTCGATGGGCCGGTCGAGGTCGTAGTGGATGCCGCGGTCGATCCCTCCCCCGGCGTACGACATGTACTCGGAGGCTACGAACACACCGTTCCACTCCTCAAAGAGCTCGACGAAACGGCGGAAGTGGCTATAGCACGCGGTACCCACCAGCAGCAGGCGGAACTTCTCGTCGTAGAGCGCCCCGACTCCCTTCTCCACCCGCTCCTCGAGCTCGGCGAGAGCGAGCTGCATGAAGCGCGTTCCCGCCGGGTCGCCGCGGAAGGCGTTGGCGATCCCCATGTAGTTGATGCCCTCGGTGAGAGCGTTGTACGGGGCGGGCCGCGCCTGGTTCTGGGCGAGCACCTTCGAGTAGAGCGCCGCCAACTCGTTCACCTCACCCATCACCTGGCGCAGCCGGTCGATGTCGAACGCCTTGCCGGTGACCTGCTCGCACAGCGTGATGAGGTCGCGGATCTGGCCCTCGACATAGCGGCGGTCGTTGGCGAAGGAGTCGCTCCCAATGTCGTAGACGTAACCCGTCCCCCTCCATCCGGGGAGGTCGAGGACGAACACGGGGATGCCGTAGAGCCGCTCCCAGATCTCCGACCACTTGATGTAGGTGTTGCACATGTTGGTGGCGACCACCATCTGCGGCTTGGGGAGGCGGCCCTGCGGGTGCTCCCGGCCGGTCAGGTGGAGGCCGACGTCGACCTTGACGTAACCGCAGATGTCCGGCGAGTAGCCGTGGTCCTCGGCGGCGAGCAGGTAGTCCATCGACTTGCCGCGCACGGCGGTCTGCAGGGCGGCGATCTCGGGGAAGCTCATGGCGATGTCGAAGGTGCGCAGCACCTCGGCGAGCGACCCCATCACGAAGACGTTGGCGACCGTGGTCCCGGTCTCCTCGGCGTTCGTCAGCTCGCTCCACCAGCGGTCCATCAGCGTCTTGCTCTCGGTGCGGGTGGCCCCCGCGAGTTGCAGGTGCGGCCTGATGTCGATCGACACGTTCAGCTCCTCACGCAAACTCGAAGAGCAGTGACTCGGCGAAGGTCTCGACCTCCATGCGGGTCTGCTCGAAAACGGTCATCTTCTCCTCGAACTCCATCAGCAGATGGGGGATACCGGCCTCGTCGAGCTTCTCGCTGTACCCGACCTGCTCCTCGAGGCCCGGCTCGCACATCTTGGCGGCGGAGACGATGGCGGCCTCGGCGCCGGAGCGGCGGATGCGCTCGAGCAGCATCTGCTCCTTGGGCTTGCGCGGGTCCCGCTGCACCGGGCTGTACGACGAGGCCTCCAGGTAGGCGACGGCGAGGTTCACGAGCGGGTCGCCCTCGGTGGCGACGGAGTCGAGGAGCCAGCGCAGCCCGATCATGAAGTCGTCGTCGACGATGTAGCAGACGTCCTGGATGACGGTGAGCATGTCGATCGGGGGCTGCTCGCAGAAGCCCCCTTCGAACACCACCCGTACCCGGTCCTGCGGCCTGGCGTCGCGTGCCTCGAGCAGTGGGATCACCTGACGCAGCAGGGCGTTGTGCTCCTCCCGGTCCATCAACCCCGCGCTGCGGGTGAGCAGGTAGGCCTCGACGGCCGACACCAGCCAGGGTGTCTCGCGCTTCAACCGGTAGACCTCGGCGAGCAGCCTCCGGTTCTCGTTGAAGATCTCGATGCTGGCCCGCAGCGCCTCGGCGGTGATCGGCCGCCCGCCGACTTCCTCGATGATGCGGCCGATCCTGCGGTACTCGTCGACCAGGTACGCCGCGGCGTGGGGGGACGCCGCGTTCTGCGGGTAGTAGAGGATCTGGCAGTTCAGCTCCGGGAAGTTCCTGGTCCAGATCCCGGCACAGTGACGGGCGGCGTCACAGATCGGGTGGGTGACGTAGATCGAGAGGAAGTCGAGCCGCCCCGACAGCCGCAGCTCGAGGGAGCTGCGCAGCACCGAGCACACGAAGGCGGCGATCCGGGCGTCTGCCTCACGGATCTGCACCGTCGAGTCGGCTCCCATCACCTTGATCGGCAGCACCCCGGCGGCGTGAGCCAGCTCCTCGGGGAAGTACACCTGGAAGTGGCCGAGCACCTTGCCGTCGGGGTGGCCCTCCAGCCAGCGCCGCGCCCCGGGGAAGTCCGGGTCCTCCACGAGCTGGCGGAGTCCGTCGAAGATGGTGGCGAGGGTGGTGCTCATCGGGTCCTGTTCTTGGGAAGATCCACTGCCTGCCTCCTGACTAACCGGTCAGTCAGGAGCATGATCTCCGAACCCGCTCCCGAGCACAATCCTCCGCAGCCATCAATCTGCTGATGCACTTGCATCAGTCGGGCAGGTAAGCTGAGCACGTCGGGCGGCCCCACCCGTTCGGAGAGGGCCGCTCGGATCCCGACGTCGGGGGGCCGACATGACACAGGCGAACGGCTTGGACCCGGATCAGCTCATCGCGACCCTGGGACGGACCGGCGACGCCATGGTCGCCCTCGACGCCGATCTCCACGTCGTGGGATGGAACGCGGCCGCCGAGCAGCTCCTTGGCTACCCCGCCGCCGAGGCGATGGGCAGGTTGTGCTACGACGTGTTGGGGTGGGAGGACCCGTGCGGCAACACGGTGTGCAGCGGCACGTGTCCCTCGGCCAACCCGGCGTCACCCGACGAGGTGCAGCCGACGCGGGAGGTCATCGGCCGCACCGCGGCGGGCGGCGCCATGTGGATGACGGTTTCCACGATCACACCGCCTCCCGAGCTGCGGGACCGGTGCCGGGTGGTCCACCTCATCCGCGAGGTGGCGTTCCCCCCGGCATTGATGCGGATCCTCGGCTCCCAGACGGCGAGCTCACCCGGCACCGACGACACCTCCGGGCGGCTACTCGACCGTCTCACTGCCCGCGAGCGCGAGGTGCTCGATCTCCTGTGCGAGGGCTGCGACGGCGCCGCCATCGCCGAGCGTCTCTACCTGTCGGGCACCACGGTGCGCAACCACGTCCAGAGGATCCTCGCCAAGCTCGAGGTGCACAGCCGTGTCGAGGCGGTCGCCTTGGCGCTGCGTCAGCGGACGTGATGGCCGGCGTGGGCGGGGTGGTGACTCGTGGCTCCGTCGGCGCCGCAGGTCCCGGCCAGCAGGTGCTCCTCCGATGGCTCGCAGGTGGGGAACTCGAGGACGAACCCCGAATCACCGTCGTCGGCGCGGACGTAGCGGATGGTCCCGGCGGTGGCTTCGGTCAGCCGCTTGACGATCGGTAGCCCCAACCCGTACCCGGTCTGGTCATCGGTGGCTCGCTCGTGGAGCTGGACGTACTCGTCGAAAGCGGACTCGACCTGATCGGCCGGGATGCCTGGCCCGTCGTCCATGACGGCGAGCCGGACGCGGGCGCCGTGCCGCTGCACCGTCACCGTGACGTTGTCGCCGCCGTACTTGCAGGCGTTCTCGACCAAGTTGCGCAGGATCTGGTAGAGGCGATCCCCGTCCGTACACGCCACCAGGTCGTCGGCCTCCACCAGCAGTCGCTTCGGCGGTGCCACCGACACCGACAACTCGATGCGTTGCAGGACCTCAGCGATCCGGGTCGGCTTGATCTCGACGCCGAGTTGGCCGGCGTCGACTCTGAGAACGACCAGCACGTCGTCGACCAGGCGGGCCAGGTGGGCGGCTTGCTGGCGGATGAAGCTGCTGAACTCGGTGATCTCGTCGCCCGAGTAGTACTCGTGGGCGACGAGCAGCTCGGCGAACCCCTGGATGCTGGCGAGCGGGGTGCGCAACTCGTGGCTGACCATCGAGATGAAGCGGCGCCGGGTCTCGGCCACCTCGCGTTGGGTGTCGACGGCGTCGGCCAGTCGGCGGCGGATCTCCCACATGCGGCGACCCAGCATGGTGAGCATCGACCCGCTGGCCACGATCCCGATGACGACCATTCCGATCTCGACGGCCTGGCTGCCGGTCTCGGTGAGGTGAACCGGCGATGGCAGCGGCTGGAGGATGATCGTCGCCAGGATGCCGAGGAGCCCGACACCGCCGATCGTGGCCGCCTCCTTGGGGCGGGCCACCAGGAAGACGGCGCCCAGGTAGGCGCCGACGAAGAGGTGCACGGCCATCGGATCGAAGCCGGCGATGAGTGCCAACAGCGAGGGGGTCAGCACGTCGACGACGCCTCGGCCCACGGTGAGGACCGACCCGTGCTTGAGCTGGCGGCTCGCCCACAGGCCCGAGGCGACCAGGAGGACCAGCACGAGGATCCCCAGGAGCTGCTGCCCGGCGCCTGCGACCACGAGGAGACCGGCCTCCGCCAGGTAGGCGAAAGCCGTCGTGGCATACACCAGCGTGCGGCCACGGAGAGCAGGGCGCAACTCGGGTCGTCTCACCGTCACCTGGTATCGACGTTTGCCCGCCGCTGCTGAAGGGCCGCGACGGATTCTGGGTGGGCCCGCCAGGGCCGAACGGCCCTTCCTCCGCTCAGACCGGCGCGGGCGCCGCTCCTGCTGACGGCGCCGTCCGTAGCGGGCCATGCCCTGCGACCTGTACACGTTTAGGACGAGGACGACGACGAGCACGATCAGCCGCCGACGCAGCACGACCGGGGCGGCAGCGTCAACCTGTCGGATCAACCGGGGGGCGGGGCCGCCACCACCCTCGAGGCCCGGGATCAGGAGCTGCTGGTTGCGGCCTTCAGTGCCCGCCAGTCGATGCGTGCCCGGACGGCGAGGGCCACGGCGATCGCAAACGACAGGGCGGCGAGCGCCCACTCGAGCTCTCCTCCCCCGGCATCAGGCTCGATGGGGAGCACCGACTCGATCCATCGGGGGTTGATGACGGCCAGCGCGGTGACGACCAGGCATATGAGGCTCATCGTCGACTCCGTCCAGAACAGAGCCCGGCGTCCACGTCGCATCTCACCCCCGCGGGTCGATCCCCCGAGGCCCCGACGGGACGGCGGTCGCCGTGCCGGAACCCCCAGTACGGATTAAGCATACCCCCCGGCGACCGCGCCTCCCGGTCCGGCCCCGGTTGCCCGCCGGCGTCGCACACCCAACGCCGGCGGCGACCCCGCGGCGGCCGTCGTTGCGGCCCGTCCCGACGACGCCGCCGTCCCGGCGACTGCTCGCGGTGGCGACGCGGCAACGGTGCGGTGACGCGACGCATGTACACCAGGACCGCGATCGAGGACAGGGAAGAATCGATGTCGCCAGACGGGGATAGCTCGTGATTGTCCGACCAATGATCGGTCGGTGGGAGCCGCCGGCCCTCGAGCGGATCGAGGTCGTCGAGGGCCGGCGGCTGGCGCGACTGCCGGTGCCGGGCCTCATGGGCGACCTGCACCAGGACCTTGGGACCGAGAGCCTCACCGTGGCCATCACCGGCTCGTTGCAGGGCGACGAGCGGCGCTCGACGTTTCTCGAGGAACTCCGCACCGCGTTCCTCGAGGGCGAGCCGGTGCCCTTCGTTGCCGACATCACCGAGACCAGCGATCTCGAGAACGTCCTGATCGTCGGCTTCGAGCTGTCCGAGGCCAACAACTGGGGAGACGAGTTTCGCTACCGCATCGAGCTACGACAGTACGTCGAGCCACCGGAGCCGCCGGGATTCCTCGACGACCTCGGCATCCCCGACCTCGAAGGCCTCGCCCTCTCCCTGCTCGACGGGTTGGGGCTCCCCGACCTCCTCGGCGGTATCCCGGACGTAGCAGACCCGACCGCTCCGTTGGAGCCCGCCCTCGACAAGGTACGTGAGGCGACGGGCGCCGTGCCCGCCCTACTCGGCGATCTGCGAACCGCGTTGGGGCTGGGGCCATGAGCCTCGCCGTCGTCGTCGATACGCTCGCCGGGCGGCTCCAGACCGCCACCGGCGCCTCGGCGTCCGACGTCCGCCCGGCCGATGCCGCCGCCGTCCCTCACGTGACGATCACGCTCGACGACGCCACCCGGTCGATGGCGGGGATCGGTGAGATCCCACGCAGCACCCGGAGCGGCTCGTTGCCCGTCACCTCGGAGATCGATCTCGGCAACCCGACCCTCGAGTTCGGCGACGAGACGGTGCAGCTCGTGTCGCCGGACCGCCTCACGTTCATCATCCCGCACGGCCCGGTCGTCCGCCCCGAGGAGGTGACGGTGAGCGACGACGACGGCGCCTACGCCGTCGTCGACGTCGCTCCGGCCGGCCGCCAGGTACGCGTCGATGTCGATCTCGGCGAGCTCGTATTCGGGCAGGCGCTCCCCGGGAACGGGACGCTGCGTGCCGACTTCTTCATAGGGAGGTGGGACGTCACGAGCGTTCGCTACGGCGGTGACCTGATCCTCGACGTCATCGACTCGGCGCCGGCCGCGGTCGCTGCACTCAGCCGGGCCGTCGCCGATGAGCTGGACCGGCCCGGCCCGGCCTTCGATCGCCTCAACGCCACTGCTTGGGGAGCCGTCACGGCCGTCACAGTCGGCGCCGACGCGGCGCACAGCCAGGTCCTCCGCTACCGGTTCGAGTTCGAGCTGGAGCAGCCGTCGTTGCCGACCGGCGGCGGTGTCCTCCGCACGGTGGCGGTCACGTCGGACACCGACGGAACGACGGAGCAATACGAAGTGACCCACGAAGGGAGCGACGCATGAGCGAAGCCATCGCCGAGATGGTCATACCCGGCACCTACATCGAAGTCAGGGCCGAAGGACTGATCGCCGTGGGCGCCATCGCCACCGGCAACATCGGCATCGTGGGAACGGCCGCCAAGGGCCCTGTCGACGACGCCGTGGCCATCGGCTCCTTCGGCGAGGCCATCGACGCCTTCGGCGCCTACGACCCGATCGGGGACCCGATCGTCGCCGACGCCCCGCTGACGCTGGTGCGGGCCTTGGAGCAGACCTACGCCGGCGGCGCTCGCAACGTCTTCGCCGTCCGCGCCGCAAACGGGGCGCCTGCCCAGGCAACCCTCGAGGTGCAGGCCACCGGGGCTGCGGACGGGTTCACGCTCACCGCCAAGGAGGGCGGCACGTGGGGCAACCTGATCGGCGTCTCCACCGCATCTGAGACGGTCGACGGCACGACGACGTGGCGACTCACCCTCACCTACCGGATCGTGAGGGAGATGTACGAAGGCGCCGACGTCGGCGAGGTCCACGCCAAGCTCGCTGATTCGACCCTCGTCGAGGTGGGCGACGTCGACAACGCCGGCTCGGGGTTCGAGCTGATCGACACAACCCTCGCCGGGGGCACCGACGGCGCCGACGTCAGCACAGCCGACCTGGCACGATCGCTGGCGGTGCTCGCCTCCGAGCCGGTCAACATCCTGCTGGTCGCCGGCGGGGCGGCGGGCGACGTCGCCAATATCGTCCTCGCCCACCTGGAGCAGACGGAGAACGACGCCCGGGAGCGCATCGCCCTGCTCGGCGCCAGCGCCTCGGGGACGGCCTCGGCCGCCGCCGAGATCATCGATAATGACGTTCCGGCGGTCGGCGACGATCGCGTCGTGTTGTGTGCGCCCGGCATGGTGACCACCGACGCGGCGTCGGGAACGAGCGTGACGCTGCCGCCGGCTTACACGGCGGCGATGGTCGCCGGCAAGCTCTCGACGCTGGCGCCGCACATCAGCCTGACCAACAAGGCGGTGCCGATGACGCCGGACGTCCGCTACTCGAGCGCGCTCACCCAGCGCCTGCTCCAGAGCCGGGTCCTGCTCGTCAAGCAGAAGTTCGGCGCCCAGGTGGTCAAGGGCATCACGACGTCGCCGAAGCCGTTCGACCAGATCAGCATCCGTCGCATCGTCGACTACGCCAAGGCCGGGGTCCGGTCGGGTTCGGATCCGTACATCGGCCGGCTGAACAATGCCAGGGTGCGCGCCGCGCTGAAGGCGACGCTCGACGGTTTCCTGTCCCAGATGGTGCTCGACGAGATGCTCATCAGCTACGACCTCGTCGTGTCGGCCACACGCGCCCAGGAGATCCGGGGCATCGCGTCGGTGGTGATGACCCTCCGCCCGACGTTCTCGATCGACTTCATTCGCGTGACCATGAACCTCGAGTAGCCGGGAGGCCACACCATGCCCAACAGCAACGTGTTCACCGGAATGGACGGCGCCATCACGGTCGCCGTCGACGACGTCGAGTCGGTCGAGGGAGCGGCTGCTTCGAGCGTGGCCGACGCGTTCGAGCTGGCACCGATCGGGCGGGCGCTCGACGTCACCGTCGAGGTGACCTCGGCGATGCGCCCTTTCCACGAGATCGGGCAGCGCTACGCCACAGAGCTGCGTCCCGGGAACGTCAACGTCTCCGGGACGATCGGCCGGGCCCACATCAACGGTGCCCTGTTGCAGCTGATGCTGGGAGAGGCGGGTGCCGGGACGCGGCCCCAGGGTGCGTTCGTGAGCCCGACGTTCAACCTGTCACTCCAGCTCGAGAACCCCGGCCAGCCGGGCAAGCGCTCCACGATGACGGTACACGGCGTCAAGCTCGACGGCTGGAGCTACCACATGCCCGAGGACGACTTCGTGCTCGAGTCGTGCTCGTTCTCCGGCCTGTGGATTGCCGTCGAGGACGACGAAGGCGGAGGGTGATCCAGGTGACGCTGCTCAGCGCCGAGGAGCTGCTCGCCGGCTCCGAGCTCACCCACCAGGTGGAGATCCCCGAGCATCTCCTGCCGGACTCCGGGCCCGCTCCGGCCCTGGTCGAGCTTCGCCCCCTCGTGCTCGCCGATGTCGCCCGGCTCGGGCGAGCCGCCGGAGCCGACGGGGAGCTGAGCAGTGCGCTGATGGTGCAGCGGTCGCTCGTTGATCCGGCCCTCACCCTCGAGCAGGTACACCGGCTCCCGGCCGGGCTGGTCGAGTTCCTCCTCGCCGAGATCAACCGCATCAGCGGGTTGAGCCTGCAGGCCGACGACCTGTCCGCGCTCGTCCACGAGCCGCTCACCCGGGCCGTCTTCGTGTTGTCACGCGAGTTCGGATGGGCACCCGACCGGTGTGCCGAGCTGACCGTGGGGCAGGTGATGCTCTACCTGGGCATGCTCGCAAGGGGGGAGCATCCGTGAGGGCGATCCGTCGTGGCATCGGACCGGCGGCGCACCGGCTGGCGGGGTCTCCAGCGGGCCTCGATCGTACGCTCACGCAGCACCGGTCGCTCGGGCACGGCGTCGATGGGCTCAGCCGGCTCGCCGGGGCGCCGGTCGACCTCGGAGCGCTCGAGGCGGTGCTCGCCGGCGTCGACGACGGATCACCGCTCGAGCCGGAGCTCGGCCGCCGGCCTCAGGCATCCCGCTGGGATGCACGCGGGCTGCGGCAGGACGCCGGGGCGGTGCAGCGGAGTGCGACGTCGGGAGCTCCCCCGGTGCGGGCCGCGCCGCACGGCGAACCGCGCCTCCTCGCCGTGGCGCCCCGCCCGCGGGCGGCGACCGGACATTTCGGCGCCTTCTACGACACCCTGGTGACCGACGAGCCGCCGGCATCCTCATCGTATCGAGGGAGCACCCCGGGTACGGTCCGCACGCCGGCCGCGGCCGGCGTGCGCGACACGGCACCCGCCCCGGCCCCCAGTACCGGCATGGCCGAGAACTACGTCGCGCGCCCAGCATCACAGCCGTCCCCGGTAGGCCACGGTTCGTCGGCACCGCCACCGCTGGTGGCCGCCTCCCCGGTGGGCGGACCACCCGCAGCGAGGGCTCCCGGCGCCCTGGCGGACCTGGTCAGTCGCGCCGCCTCCGCGCCGGCTCTCACCAAAGGGAGCACACCCGCAGTGGCACCACCCGAAACGTGGCCGGCGGCTTCCCCGGCCCTCGCCGCGCTCCACCGGGAAGGTCGGCGCCCGATGCCGACGGTCGGTCTCGTCGAAGTGTCGGTCGGCGAGGCACCGGCCGTGCCGGCCCACCCCTACGGTTCCCCCACCGCCCCGACGGGTCTCCCCGGAGGCCCGGTCGTGCATCTCGACATGCTCGAGCTGGCGGTCGACGAGATCATCGCCCGCGAGGCGGAACGCCACGGGCTGAGCGGAGTCGTGTGATGGCACTGCAGCGTCCCAGCGCCACGATCGAGGTTGGCGGCGGCGGTGGCGGCGGGCTCGCCGGTGCGGTGGCGTCCCTCACCGGTGGCGGCACCCTCGGCTTCCCCGAGGCGGCCGTGCTTCGTCTCACCGTCGACCAGTCGGTCGACACCTCGCACGACCGCCTCGTGTTGGAGCTCTCGGCGCTGTCACCGCTCGTCGACACCGAGCCGGGCAGCCGGATCGCCGTCGCGCTCGGGTACGGTGACGAGCTCGACCCGGTCGCCACCGCCGAGGTGCTCCGCGTCGACGCGACGCCGAGCGCCCTGCATGTCGTCGGCTACGCCCCGTCCCGGCGCCTGTCGAACCTCCACGTTGCCCGCAGCTACGTGAGCCGGCAGGTAGGCGACGTAGTCGCCGACCTGCTCGGTGAAGCCGGCGTCGAGCCCGGCCAGGTCGAGGGCTCCCAAGACCTCCCTGCCTACCATCTCGACGGCACCCGCTCGGCATGGGCGGAGATCCATCGCCTCGCCGGGCGCACCGGCAGCCAGGTGACGAGCAGCGCCGACGGAGCCGTCTCCTTCGCTCCGGCACCCGGTTCCACGGCGTCGGGAGGCCTCGGCGCCGCCGTATCGGCGGTGGCGAGCGCTGTCGGCCTCGGATCCGCCACCGAGCTGCGCCGTGGCGCCAGCCTGATCGGCTGGCGCCGCGGGCCCCGCGGAGCGGAACCCGACTGGACGCCCGCCGTCGCCGCGCTGGGAGCAGCGAGCCCTTTCGGCCCGGACCGGTGGCATCACTTCCTGAAGGAGCCTTCGAGCGGTAGCGAGCCGTTCGTCGTCGACCCGGCGCTGCGGAGCAGCTCGGCGGGCGACGCTGCCACCGCGGCGCTCGCCGACGCCGCCCGCCGCCGCACCACGAACGGCCGCTTCGAGGTCCCCGGCGACCCAACGCTGCGCGCCGGCGGCACCGCCACCATCGACGACACCTCCTACCGGCTGCTCCGCGTGCGCCACCTCGTCGATCCGGTCCTCGGCTACCGGTGCCTCCTCACCGTCGAGGGGGCCGGATGAGCGCCGTCGTCCCCCTCATCGAGGCCGTGACCCGCCGGGAGCTGGCAGCGCACCGCACCCTGTCGCTCGGAGTCGTCACCGAGGCCCGCACCAATCAGGGCGGGTCCGGGGATCACCACCTCGACGTCGACGTGCAGCTCCACGGGACGTCGATGGTGTTGCAGCGGATACCGGTGGTTGCCGGCCGCGTCGGGTTCTCGGCGGTGCCCCGCACCGGCGATCTCGTGGTGTTGGGCTTCCTCGACGGTGACGTCAACGGTGCCGTGGTCCTGGGGGTCATCCACGACGCCGACACCCCTTCGCCCGATGCGGCGCCCGACGAAGTCGTCTACGAGGTCCCGGACGCCTCCGGCGGGGCCCGCCGCCTCGAGCTGCAGCTCCCGAACGGCAACACGGTCACCGTCAAGGACTCCGAGGTGCGGATCGTGATGGGCGGAACGTCGATCGTTGTCGAGGGCGACGGCGGCATCGCGCTCGACGCGGCCGCGGACATCACGCTCAAGGCCCAGGGTGCCCTGAATCTCGAGGCGGGGACGACCGCCACCGTGAAGGGCGTGAGCGTCACCGTCGAAGCGAGCGGCACCGCCAAGTTGAAGGGCGCCACCACGACCATCGCCGGCACGACCTCCTTCAGCGCGGGATGAGCATGTCCGGACCACCCGTCTCCATCGGCTGCGCCGTCACCCTCACACCGGGAGCCGCCGGGCCTCCCGACTCGGGTGTGATCGTCGCGATCACGCAGACGTCGGTGCTGGCGGGCGGGATGCCGCTGGCGGTCTCAGGATCATTGTGCAGCATGGTCAACTCGGTCTCCGGTGTCCCGTACACCCTGCCCATCGGCTCGATCGGGGCGTCGACCGGGGTGACGATCCAGGGCCAGGCTCTCGTCCGCATGGGCGACAACATCCCATCAGGCCCCGGCATCCTGACAGTGCTGGGACCGCCGGCCAGCCCGACCGTCGTCGATACGAGCCCGCCATGAGCCGCCGCACCCTGGCCGAGCTCGAGCTGCTGTGGAAGCGTCTCGGACGGGACCTGGAGCTCGGCTGGGCCGGCCCGGCCGGAGCGTTCGACGACGCCGACCTCGTTACCCGGACGGCGTACCGCGGCACCAGCCGGACGACCGACCTCGGCGCCGTCGAGGAGGTGGCCGCCGCCCGCCAGCTCCTGGTCAACCGGCTCAAGACCCGCCGTGGCGAGCTGGCCGCCCTCGGTCATCCGGACTACGGATCTCGCCACCACGAGCTGATCGGCGAACCCAACACCGAGCGAACCCGGAACCTCGTCAAGCTGTACGTGCTCGAGGCGCTCAACAGGGAACCGCGGATCCAGAAGGTGCTGAGCTGTGACGTGACAACACCTGAGCGCCCCCGCGACGTCGTGCGCATCACCCTCGACCTCCGCCTCGTCGACCAGCCGAACCCGCTCAACCTGGTCATCCCTTTCGACCTCGCCGGCGGGTCGACATGAGCTACGCCGCCGAGCCCTATGCGGTGTTCGTCGACGACCTGGTGTCGAACCTGACCGGTGGCGTCACCCGGATCCGGTTCCGCTTCGTTGAGGAGGAACAGCCCTTCCAGCTCTCCGAGCCCGAGGTGATCCGGACCGACTCGGTGCGGGTCCACGGCATCGTCGACGGCGCCTTCCACCGCTTCAGCCCGGAGACCGACTACGCGTTGGCCGACGACGGCACGGTCGTCTGGCGCGAGGACCCGGCGACGCCGGGGGTGGCGGCGGCGACGGCAACTTGGCCGGACTCCGGATCGGACTTCTGGGTCTCGTACGACCCCACGCCGGGCCACGGTGTCCCCCCGGTCCTGACCGATCGCAACCCCGGGAGCATCACCCGGACGCTGGCCGAGTCGTTCGCGATCGAGTTCGCCGTCATCGCCCACCAGCTCGACGCCGTGTACAAGGCCGCTCATCTGGAGACGGCCAAGGGCAAGGACCTCGACCACCTGGTGGCCCTGCTCGGTGTGACGCGGCGCGGCCAGACACACGCCCGCGGCGAGGTGACGTTCCGCCGTTCGACGCCGGCGCCGGCTGATGTCACGGTCCCGGCCGGGACACTGGTTTCCACGGCGGAGCCGCCGCTCGTCACCGTCGAGACCACCGAGGCCGTCACGCTGCGGCGCGCCACCCTGTCGGCCGCCGCCCCCGTCCGGGCGCGCGCCGAAGGCGCCGCCGGTGTGGCACCCGCCCAGTCGCTGCGGGTCATCCACCGGCCGATTCTCGGCGTCGAGGAGGCCACCAACCCGGCGGCCATGTCGTTCGGCGGAGGCGCCGAGTCGGACGTCGAGCTGCGGGCCCGGGCCGAGCGAGCGCTCGCCTCGGGCGGCCGCGCCACCGTGGAGGCGATCCGCAGCGCCCTCGCCTCCCTCGAGGGGATCCGCGAGCAGGACGTCCTCGTGTCAGAGGATCACCTGGCGTTCCCGGGCGTGGTGAAGGTCAAGGTCGCCGCCGAGCTCACCCAGGAGGTGGCCCACGCCGCATCGTTGCTGCTGGAGGAGACCCGGCCGGCGGGAATCCGCGTCGTGCACAACCTGCCGGCACCCACGGTTCCCGTCCCGGCGGTGGGTGGAGAGACCGGCGGCGGCGGTGACGGACCGGCCCCGGGCGGACCGGTCGTGGACGACCTGTGGTTCCCGATCCGGATGGCCGTGACCGTCACGCCCTCCAGCTCCGAGCTGACCGAGACGCAGCGCCAGCGGCTGGGCGTCGACCTCGACACCGCCGTCCGCGGCTTGATCGAGGCTATCGGGATCAGCGAGCCGGTGATCTACAACCGCATCGTCGCTGGGATCATGGCTGTCGAGGGCGTGTACGACACGGTCGTCGACGTCGGTCCGGGGAGCGAGGAGAGCACGCTGGGTCGCACCAATCTGGCGGCCCCTGCGGGGACCCGTCCCCGCCTCGACGCCGGCGCCCTCACCGTGACGCTGCGGGGAGCCCTCGTGGCGCTCGACATCACCGCCCAGGTTGAGCTCTTCGACCTCGCCGCCACCGAGGACCCGGCGAGCGTCCTGGCGGTGATCGCCGACGACGTCGCCGCCCGCCTCACCGCCGAGCTGCAGGTGGCACCGGACGTGGTCACTCCGGAGGTCCTCCTCGGCAAACTGCCCGACACCGCCGACTACTCGGTCGAGGCGCTCTCCTACAAGGCGGAGTTGCTCGAGGAGGGTCTCCGGGTGCAGCGCACCAACGTCACGATCGACCTGGCAGCCGACCAGCAGCCGTGGGTGCGCTCGGTGAGCGCCGTCCAGGAAGGCATCCTGACGTGACGACAGGCCGCACCACCGCCGTCCTCGAGCGCTTCCCGCAGCACATCGGCGCCACCGACCCTGGCAAGCGGTTCGAGGCCGTGGCCGGCTCGCTCGTGGCCGACCTCGACGTGCTGGGCCGCCAGGTCGGCGACGTGCGCCGCGCGCTCCGCCTCGCCGAGGTGCCCACACTGCACGACCTGCTGCGCCTGACGGCTCTGCACGCCGTCGCGGAGCCCGCCTTCGAGCTCACCACCATCCGCCACGACACCCTCGCCGAGACGGCACCCGACGACACCGCCGCCCTCGGCGAGCTTCTGGGCGTCGAACCCGTCCAACTCGAGGCGATCGACCCCGGCGAACTCGGCGAGGCACTCGGACGCGCCGTACGGTTCACGGCACGGCTCGTGGTGCTCCGGGAGTCTGCCGCCAGGATCATCGAGGCCTTCCGGCTCGGCAACGCCACCGCCACCGCCCTGATGCACGCCACTGCGGCCTACCTGGCCTTCGACGTGACCGAGGTGGCCCACACCACCGAACGATGGTGGCACTTGGCCCGCGCCCGCGACCTCGTCGCGGTCGACCGCGGCGATGTCGTCCCCGGAGACGACTTCTTCGCGATCGAGGAGAACCCGTTCATCGACGCCAGCCTCGACCCGATCGCAAGGCGCCACGGCGATCGGTTCCGGGTGGTGCGGGGCGGGCTCGAGGACGTGGTCGCGACCATCGACGTCGTCGGCGTGTTCGAGCGGACGGTCGCCCCGATGGTCGTGAACGTGGACGCCGGCGCCGGCGTCGTCTTCACGGGTTCGGTCCCGGATGGAGCGACGGTGTCGTTCGAGACCTCGGGCCTGGTCCTGCTCGACGGAGGCGACGTCACCGGGTCGGCCTTCCGCTTCGACGGGGCGGTGTTCGCCTCGAGCGCCGAGCCCCACCAGAAGGACTTCGTGTTCGCCGGCGAGGGAGCCCCCGGGAGCACCGATCCGACCCGGTTCGCCGAGTTCGTGGTGACCCAACCGATCGCTGGCGGCTTCGCGCCGGCGGCGGCCCTGCCCCACGCCGGGGCGACGGTGTCGCCGCTGCCGATGCCGCTCGGCGAGTCGCGGTGGGCATATTTCGTGCGCGTCGCCCACTTCGGCTCCGACCCCGACGAAGCCGTGCCGTCCTACGCGGCCGGGCGCTTCGACGGTTCCGTCTACGCGGATGCCGACGGCGCCCTCGACGATCCGTCCGGCGAGGTGGGGTTCCGCTGGGAGGAGCGCGAGCCGTTCGCGTTGCGCGTGCTGCTGCCGCAACGCCTGGCCCGGCTCGACGACAACGGGGGAACCGTGGTGCGCGAGCCGCTGCGGCTCCTACTCGAGCGCCATCGAGCCGCCGGCGTCCACGTGTACGTCGCCTACGCCGACGACCGGTGGGAGCTCGGGTCGGGAATCCTCCGTGACGCCGAAAGCGACGACCCGCTGGGAACCATCGTGAGTGGCACCACGCTCTGGCCCACACCCGAAGAATGACTGGAGGATCCCCATGCTTGTGAAACCCGAGCTCGCCGAGGTCTCGCCCGGTCAGCCCGTGACGGCGCAGGGCTGGAACACCCTGGTCTCCGGCCTGTCCGACCTCTACGACGAGGTCCTCTCGATGGGGAGGGGCGGGATCGAGGTGAACGTCCTCCACGACGGCACACCGGTGCCCGGCGCGCAGGTCGTGGCCGTGCCGATGGGTGACGGCCAACCCGTCGACGCCATCCCCCCGTTCCCGGGCAGGTCCGCGTACACGCTGGCCGGCTTGTCGGACGGCAACTGGCAAGTGCACGTCGAGGCCGACGGGTTCCAGACCCAGACTCTCGAGGTAACGATCCCACGGGACGACCCGCTGCCGGCGAACCTGCTGCTCGACGGCACGGCAATGCCCGACCTGTTCGGGCGAGAGCTGCGGAGCGCCCTCAACCTGCTGGCCGAGGCCGGGATCGGCATCGACCTGATCTTCGACACCACAGGTCGTGAGCTCCCCCGAGCCAGCATCCCCCCCGAGTACGAGAGCGCCCCCATCCTGGTGCACAGCCCGAGCGCCGGCGAGATCGTGAGCGCAGCCGCGGACGCGCGTCTCGTCGTTGCCTCGGCGATCCGCAAGGACCCCGTCGTCGTGATGCCGAGCCTCATCGGCCTCACCTACGACGAGGCCGCCGAAGTCCTGGAACGCCTCGGCCTCCGCGTCGGGACGACCACCGTTCGCAGCTCGACTTGAGGAGGAGCCGCCATGCAACCTTTCATTCTCACGGGTCCCGGCGAGCGCTCCGCCGACCTCCTGAGGGCCGCCGGGTCGGCGGTGTCGTCCCGGGAGTCCATCGTGTACGTCGACGTCGGCAAGAAGTCGATCGAATCCCAGGTCGCCAGGGACGGCATACCCATCAAGGCGCTTCCCATCAACCCCGACCGGTTCGAAGACTTCTTCGCCGGCCGGCCCTCGGTCACCCAGAAGGTGGTGTCGCAGAGCGTGCCCGCCGGGACCCCCGTCCCTCAGGGGACGACCATCAATGTGGTGCTGGCCGAGCCGTCCAACATCCCGATCGGCGTCATCGACGGCGTGATCTTCAACCTCGCCGAGCAGCCGATGGCGGAGGTGTACCAGTCGTTCGTCGCGGACCGACCCGAGATCGCCCGCATCCTGGCGCGGTCGGCGGAGACGCCTTCGCTCACCGCCCAGGATCAGGCCGTCGTCGTCCAGACGTTCGCGGACAACGGTATCGAGCTGACCGGGGAACCCGGCAGTGACGTGCCGTCCGCAATGACCACGCTGCAGGCGGCGTGGGCCTTCGGGCAGTGAGGTGACGGGTGGCGGCGAGCACGACCCAGTACGGCTACCTCCAGGAGGAGTACACGGCGTCCAACCTGTACACCTCCTACTACGGGCAGCTGCTCGACCTCGCCGTCGCCACAGACGTTGCCAGTTCGCGCGTCCTGGAGATCCCGCTCGCACCGGACGCCACCATCGAACACGCCTCCTTCACCGTGCGAGCTGCTGCTCCGGCCGGACTGGTGGCGCTGGCCGACGTCGCCGAGGTGCGAGCGGCGGACGCCGAGTCGTCGGCGACCCGCTACGCGGTCGTCATCGACTTCGGCCGCCTGACCAGCATTGCCGATCTCTCTGTGGGTACCACGCCGTTCCGGTACTACCGGTGGAACGGCACCTCGTGGGAGAGCGAGGGCGATCGGTTCTCGGAGCTCGGCACCGAGCGGCTCCTGGTGGAGTTCGAGGATCTCGTGGCCGTGCAGGATGTTGTCGCCGACGGCACCGTGCGCCTGCCCGCCCGACCCACCGGCCTCGAGCTCCTCGTGGAGGGAACGGTCGTCTGGTCTGAGCAGCAGGGTGGGCCGCCGCCCCAAGGCGGCGTCACGGCGGGTGTGGGCTTTGTCGTCGATCGGACCGTCGAGGTCCAGGAGGCGGTCCGCCGCAAACGGGCGGCAACCGCAGATCCCAAGGCCGACATCTCGGTGCGGGTCGAGTTCCGGACCGCCTACCCCGGCGACTTGGCGCTGGAGCCGGAGGTCCGGGTGCGCCGGTCACACGTTGTTGCCTTCCCCAACGGCCCGACGCGCACCGTCGAGCGAGACGGCGAGGGCTCCCTCGTCTTGGATCTCCCGCTGCCTGACACCAGCGGTTCGTGGCTCGTCGGTCAGGTGGACGTGACGGTGCGCGCCACGGTCGGCGCCGAGCGGGTGCAACCGGCCGAGGGCCCCTCCTTCACCCCGGACGCCAGCCTCTCGCTAACGCCGTCACGGACCGTGATGATCCGGCTGCCGGACGGCCTCGTGGGTCGCTTCGCCACCGTCAACGGGGTGCGGTTGCCCCTCTCCGGCGGCGGCGAGATCGGAGGCCGCCTGCTCGCCTCGACCGCCCCGGCCGGTGAGACCGGTGCGCCCGGAGAGCCGGTGGAAGGAGCGGTGGTGACCCCGATCACCGTGCCGGCGGGTGACGTCGCCGCGTGGACCACCATCCCCTTGGCCGCGCCGATCCCGGCAGCCGGCGGACCCTACTGGCTCGAGCTCGCAGTCTCGTACGGAGACGTCACGCTCCAGCTCACCGAGTCTCCGGCCGACGACGCCGGAGCCCCCGGAGCGGTGGTGCACCGGCGCCTGGCCGGGGGTGGGACCAAGCAGCTCACCGCCATCGCACAGCTCGGTCAGCTCCACGCGGCGGTCCGAATCGTGGGCACCCCCGATGCAAACGCCCCGATCAACGCCCTCAGCCTGAACATCCTGCTCCCCGACGCCGAGACGGGAGGCGGCGTCGACCCGGCGGTCGCCGTCGGGGTGACGCCGACCGCCGACGGAGTCCCGGCCGAGCTCGGTCTGCCGGGCGCGATCACGCCCGTGGCGAACACCCTCACGTTGGTGGGCACGGCGGCCGTCGCCGGGAGCTTCACGTTCGACCGGATCACCGTCGTCTACTACGAACCCGAGGAGTCCACGCCATGACAGATGCTGCCGGGGCTCGCTTCTTCGACGGACTGCGCGTCACGCCTGCCCACCTGAATCACCTGCAGACGGTGATGACGACGTTCGACGCCGACGTCGCCTCCATCTTCGGACCCGGTCGGATCGGACACGGTCTCGTGATCGAGGTCGACGGTGGCGCCGCCACGTTGCTGCCCGGCGTGGCCTTCACCCCGTCGGGCCTGGCCATCCGGCGCACGGAGAGCGCAGTGTTGGAGGTGCCCGACGGGGACGGTCCGTTCAGCGTCGTGTTGCGCGCCATCAACACTGTCGACGAGAACACCATGGTGGGCGAGTCCGCCACCATCGTCTTCCTCCACACCGAGGTCGAAGTCGCGGAGGATCCGGCACTCGACGACGACTCCCTCGTGGTGGGAGCGATCGCCCGCGACGGCAACGAGCTCACCGTGTCGCAGGATCCACTGCTGTGGATGCCGGGCAGCGGGCACCGCCATTCGGGGGCCCTCGTCCAAGGCCCGGGCGGGAGTTGGCGGTTCGACGGCGCCGAGATCGAAGGCGCCATGGGGCCTCCGGGCCCGCAGGGTGAACCCGGAACCCTCGGCGAGACAGGACCACAAGGCGAACCCGGACCACAAGGCGAACCCGGACCAGAAGGCGAACCCGGACCCCAAGGCGAACCCGGGTCTGCGGGCGAACCCGGGTCTGCGGGCGAACCCGGGTCTGCGGGCGAACCCGGGTCTGCGGGCGAACCCGGGTCTGCGGGCGAACCCGGTCCTGCCGGCGACGCAGGACCCCCGGGGGAACCGGGACCTCAAGGGGAGGCGGGGCCCACCGGCGAGACAGGGCCCCAGGGCGAACCCGGAATGCAGGGTGAACCGGGATCCCAGGGTGAACCGGGACCAGCAGGCGAACCCGGGCCACCCGGCGAGGCAGGTCTTCCTGGAGAACCGGGACCTCCGGGAGAACCCGGACCGCAAGGTGAACCCGGACCGCAAGGTGAACTGGGATCTCCAGGGGAGGCGGGACCCACAGGCGAGACAGGACCCCAGGGCGAACCCGGCCCAGCCGGAGAACCGGGACCAGCCGGCGAACCAGGTCCCCGGGGTGAGCCCGGACAACCCGGGGACCCCGGCCCGGCCGGAGAGCCGGGACCGCCCGGCGAACCCGGACCGCAAGGCGAACCCGGGCCTCTGGGACCTGCGGGGGAGCAGGGCCCACAGGGAGAGCGAGGTGTCCCGGGACCGGGCTTCAACCCGGACATCCCCCGAGTGGTCGAGGTCAACTGGGACATCAGCGGCTCGTTCAGCGCCGAACAGGCACTCCAAATCCTGTCCGGGTTCCGGGCCCGGTTCAGCGACAACCTGAACAAGTCAAGGCTCCAACCGGTCGCCGGCAGCGTGATGCTCGTCCGCACCGCTCCCGACAGCCGCTCGGGAGGCCCCATGCGGCGCATCGCCGGAGCATGCGACGTCGACGGCGACACCCTCGTGTTCAAGCCGTTCGGCTTCGACGACCGCATCTTCAGCGAGCTGTCCGAGGTCGGGGGATCGATCGTCATCGACATCGACTGCGACTACCTCATGACGCGGACCGGAGGCCCGGTCTCAGGGAGTGCGTCGGCGCTGATCGGGCTCGACACGGTTCCCCGCCCCGGGGGGCTTCTCCGGCTGAGCATCGTGATCGGCTGATGCTGTCAGTCACTCTCGAGGCGAGCTACACGGACGACGGTGGTTTCGACCTCGCCGCAACGCTCGACGGCGTGACGAGCGGCGTGCTCGACGCAGACCTCGGGGACGTGCACTTCGATGCGTCCGACCTCATCGATTTGGCGGCCGCGATGGCTCCGCCCGACCTCGCAGCCGTGCTCGACGCCGCCGGGTCGATCGCGTCGCTCACCGGATCCACATCCGAGCTGCTCGCCTCACCGGAAGACCTGCTGGCGCCGCTGCGGCGCGTGCTCGACTCGCTGGATCTCGCGACCACGTTGCGCCTCGAGGACGTGGCCGGCTCGCTCCCGGGCGGCCAGGGGCTCGCGGCCCTCGAGGCGCGCATCAGCGCGCTCACCGCAGCCCTCGGCACCGGCCCGATCGCCGACCTGGTGCAGCTCGCCGGCGTCCACCTCCCCGGGATCTCACTGGCCGACACGCTCACCGCGTTCGGTGGCCCGGTCGGTGGTGTGGTGTCGCTCGTCACATTGCTCGCCGGGCTCATGGCCACGGAGGCGATCACCGCCAAGCTGGTGCGCAACGCCTCCCTGCTCGACCAGGTGCTCGACCACGACCTCGCCCAGGCCGCCGGGGTGCGACTCCAGCGCCTCGCCGGCCGCAGCGACCTCCCGACTCGCATCCGCACGATGGATCCCAACGACGCGGTCGCGGTGGAGCTGTTCGCCGGTCCTGTCCTCGACTTCCTCAGAACCGTCCATGAGGTCCGCGACACCTGGAGCCGGAGCCTCGGCTTCGGCGAGGCGACACTCCTCGGGCTCGACGTCGGTGGGTGCGCCATCGGCCTGGAGACGGCCAGGCTCGCTCTCTCCGAGCGAGCGCTGGTTCCCGTTGGGGAGCTGGCGACCTCGACGCGGGCGGCGATCGACCCGATGCTGTCGGCGTTGCCGAGCCCGGCGGCGGCGCTCGGTCTGGCGGTCGAGGAGGGCCTCACCGTGCTGCTCGATTTGGAGGGCTCGGTGAGGAGCTTCGACGCAGCAGGCGCGGTGGGTGTCGTCACCGGTGCGCTCGACTCGATCCTCGAACCCATCGCCGGGATCGCCGATGCGGTCGAGTCCTTCGGGACCGTGGTCGCCTCCGCGATCCGATCCGTGCGCGAGGTGGTCGAAGGGATCGACCTCACGCCGGTCGTAACCGCGCTCGACACGATTCTCGATCCGCTCTCTGCGACCTTGGATGCCATCGAGCAGGCCATCGAAGTGGCTCAGGAGCCTATCGAGACGGTGGCTGGAGCGATCTCCACGGCCCTCGACGAGGTGCGGGGGGCGATCGAAACGGCTGCCGGCGTGATCTCGACGGCGCTGGGGCGGGTCTCGACAGCGCTCGACGCGGTGGACTTCGCCGCGGTGCAAGCGACGATCCAATCCGGGCTCGGCGACGTCACCAACCTGCTTGCCTCCGCCGAGCTGAGCCCCTATTTCGGCGCCTCCGTGGACGCCATCGACACGGTCACGTCGGTCATCGACGCGGTCCCATTCGGCCTGTTGCCGACTGACGTCCAACAGGAGGTCGTCGACGCGGTACGCCCCGTCAAGCAGATCGACTTCGACGCGATCGCCGACGGCCTCCGCGGCGAGCTCACGGCCATCGTCGGCACGCTCGACACCGACGTGCTCGACGAAGTCGACGCCGCGTACCAGGAAGTCGTCGCCTTCCTGGAGTCGATCGACCCGAAACCGGCGATCGAGGAGTTCGAGTCCGGGCCGTTCGAGGAGCTCCGCAGTCGTGTGCTCGAGGTCGATCCCGCCGCGCTCCTCGAACCTGTCGACGCGGTGCTGGCGAACGTGCGCGGCGTACTGAGCGGCGTCGACGCCTCGGCGATCGTCGCCCCGATCCAATCGGTCTTCGACGGCCTACTCGCCGAGCTGGACTCCCTGGATCCGACCGGGCTGCTCGAACCGGTGCGCGCCGAGGTGGACGCCATGCGCACCCAGATCGAGGAGACGCTGCAGATCACGACATGGGTGGACCGCGTGGCTACGGCCCGCGCCACAGTCCTCGAACTCCTGGATCGAGTCGACCCGGCCGCCATGGCATCCGCGTTCTCGACGACGGTCGTCGAAGCTCTGAAGGCGCAGCTCGCCGACGTCGAAGGTCCTGCCGGTGCCCTCATCACGGGTCTGGCCCAGGCCGCCGGCCTGGACGCCGAGGCCGATGCGTGGCGTGCCGTCAAGT
>Ga0214471_10000356_pt1 | contig 40399 bp, 41 predicted proteins | sample RVTome_5_FD_207665 | JGI IMG/M metagenome (GOLD analysis project Ga0214471, IMG submission 207665) | Soil microbial communities from uranium-contaminated site in the Upper Colorado River Basin, Wyoming, United States - RVT142D155 | ecosystem: Environmental > Terrestrial > Soil > Contaminated >... | reverse complement strand
GGGAGTGGACGCAGCAGCAGGCCGACTTCTACGCCGCGGTCTACGGAATATTGCTGCCGCACCAGCGCACGGCCGTCGCGGAGCGCCTGCAGGGCTACATCAACGACTTCACCTACCTCGCGCGGCGCCCGGCGGCGCAGTCCGCCGCCGGGCGATGAGCGCGCTATAGCGCGCTGATAGAATACCGCCTCGCCACCCGCCCGCCGCCATGCCCGCGTTCCCGCGCCCGATCGCGTCCAAGCTGCCCAACGTCGGCACCACGATCTTCACCGTGATGTCGCAGCTCGCGCAGGAGCACAACGCGATCAACCTGTCGCAGGGGTTCCCGGACTTCGACTGCGCGAAGGAACTGCGAGATTTGGTCACCCAGTACTTCAACGCCGGGCTCAACCAGTATCCGCCGATGGCGGGCGTCATGCGGCTGCGCGAGCGCATCGCGGAAAAGGTCGAGGCGCTCTACGGCACGAAATACGATCCCGAGCACGAGGTGACCGTCACGCCGGGAGCGACCTACGGCATCTTCAATGCGGTCGCGACCCTGGTGCGGCCCGGCGACGAGGTGATCCTGTTCGAGCCCGCCTACGACAGCTACGTGCCCTCGATCGAGGTGAACGGTGGCACTCCCGTCTACGTCCAACTGCGCTATCCCGACTACAGCATCGACTGGCAGCTCGTGCAACAGGCGATCACGCCAAAGACGCGCATGATCCTGATCAACACGCCCAACAACCCCACCGCGAGCGTGCTCTCGGGCGAGGACATGCGGATGCTCGAAGGGATGCTGCGCGGAACCGACATCGTGGTGGTGAGCGACGAGGTCTACGAGCACATCGTGTTCGACGGCCACCGGCACCAGAGCGCCGCGCGCTTTCCCGGGCTGGCCGAGCGCAGCTTCGTCGTCTCCTCCTTCGGCAAGACCTACCACGTCACCGGCTGGAAGATGGGCTACGTGCTCGCGCCGAAGGAGCTGATGGCCGAATTCCGCAAGGTGCACCAGTTCAACGTGTTCGTCACCAACGGCCCGCTCCAGTACGCGCTCGCCGAATACATGGAGAACAAGGACGCCTACCTCTCGCTCGCCGCGTTCTACCAGAGGAAGCGCGATTTCTTCCTTCAGGGCGTGCGGGCGTCGCGCTTCAAGCCGCTGCCCTCGCGCGGCACCTTCTTCCAGAACCTCGCGTACGACGCGATCAGCAGCGAGCGCGACGCCGATCTCGCCGTCCGCCTCACCAAGGAGCGGGGTATCGCCTCGATCCCGATCTCGGCGTTCTACCGCAGGCCGCCGGATCACAAAGTGCTGCGCTTCTGCTTCGCGAAGTCGGAAGAGACGCTCGCCCGCGGCGCGGAGATTCTTTGCAGGATTTGAATCAATTGAACCGCCAAGACGCCAAACGGCATTCAACAACAATTAAGGAATGGTTGCGGTGCCTCTAGCGCATCAGGCGGCAGGGCTGAACACGATGCGCCTGATTCCCTGGCGCAGCTGACTCTCGTGAAAATTAATCAGCAGGCCGAGCCGGCATCCGGTGGCCTTCAGGTAGGATAGAACCTGAGCCTGGTGGACGGGGAGCAATCTTTCGGCGGCTTTTAACTCCACGATCAGCGAGTCTTCGACCAGGAAATCCCACCTCCCTTCCCCGATCCGCCACCCCTTGTACGAAACGCTGACCGCCTTCTGCCGCTCGAAGGAAACGCCTCGCAACGCCAGCTCGATTGCCAACGCGTCCTCGTACACACTCTCGAGAAATCCCGGCCCAAGAACGCGGTGCACCTCCAGCGCCGCGCCAATAACCAGGCCGGCAATCTCATCAAGTTCCCTTGAAGGCTCCAACACCAGTCTTTCCTCCTGCCCCAATAACGAAGCACATGGAGGAAAGGTTGACGTTCCCAGGACTTTGAATGCTCTTTGGCGTCTTGGCGGTTCAGTTCCTCTTCAGAGCACACCCGATAGGCCGCCGTCGACGTTGATGCAGCACCCGGTCACGTAGCTCGCGGCGTCGGACGCAAGGAACGCGATCACGTTCGCGACCTCCTCGGCCTCCCCCATCCGGCCGAGCGGCACCGTCTTGCCGACCTTGCCGTAGAAGTCGGCGACGCTCGTCTTGTTGCGCGCCGCGTTGCGCTCCTGCTGCATCGACTTGATCTTGCCGACCGCGACCGCGTTCACCAGAATGTTGAACGGCGCAAGCTCCTTCGACAGCGCCTTGGTGAGCGCGAGCCCCGCCGCGCGCGAAATCGTGGTCGGAAACGATCCCGCGAAAGGCTGCTTGGCGCCGACCATGTTGAGATTGATGATGCGGCCCCCGCCCTGCTTCGTCATGTGCGGAATCGCGGCGCGCGCGGTGCGGATCTGCGCGAACACCTTGATGTCGATGTCGTTCTGCCACGCCTTGTCGTCCACCCCATCGAACGGCCGCTGCCCGGTGCCGCCGGCATTGTTCACGACCGCGTCGATGCGCCCGTAGCGCCGCACCGTCTCCTCGATGAAGCGCGGCATGTCCTCCGGCTGGGCGGCGTCCGCCACCACCGTCATGACCTCGGCTCCCGTCGCCTTGCGGATCGCCTCCGCCGCGCCCTCCATGACGTCGGCGCGCCGCGCGCAAATCGCCACTCGCGCCCCCTCCTGTCCGAAACGCATCGCCGTCGCGCGTCCAATGCCTTCGCTGCCGCCGGTGATCGCCACCACTTTTCCCTTTAATCCAAGCTCCACGGTGCCCTCCCTTGCCGGTCCGGACGCGATTGTGACACAAGATGGGCAGGCGATACGGCTCATCCTTCAGTTTGCTAAACTGCGCCGGTGATCATCTCGATACTGGACGACTACCACGGCGTCATCTCGAATTGCCCATCACGGACATGAAGACCCTGTTCGATCAAGAAACGATTGAAGCACTGCAGCAGTTATGCGATGAAACGTGCGAGGCGATGCAGCTCGCCCGGAAGAGCCCCGAGCTCGACGACCTTTCCGCCTGTCTCGCCGTCGCGCTGCTCAAGATCGGGCTCGCCACCGGCTTCGTCGAGCAGCGCTACCCCGGCTTCGCAAAGGAGATCGAGCTCAAGCGCCAGCGCGTGATTGCGGCGCTCGCCACGGAACAGCAGCAGCAAAAACTCTAAGAGCCGCGACCTGTGACCGATGATGGGTGACCGCGTGACCGACAGGCCTTCCGAATCGAGGACCCTGCCCCGGACGTTCCGGATCGAGCGGCGGTTCTGCGGGCCACCCGATTCGGGCCACGGGGGATACGTCTGCGGCCGGCTCGCGCGTTATGTATCCGGGTCCTCGCTGGTGCGGCTGGAGGTCCCCCCGCCGCTCGACGCCGAGATGCAGGTCACGGAATCGGGATCAAGCTTCGAGCTGGTCCAGGGCGCGACCGTCGTCGCACGGGCGCGGCCCGCCGTGATGTCGCTCGACATTCCCGCGCCGCCGACCTTCGCGGAAGCGGAGGCTGCGTCGCGGTCGTACCGCGGGTTTCGCTCCCATCCATTCCCGGGGTGTTTCGTTTGCGGACCGGAGCGGGCGGCCGGCGACGGGCTGCGCATCTTCGCCGGGCCGCTGCGCAGTGGCATCGTCGCCTGCACGTGGGTCCCCGATGCCTCGCTCGGCGACGGGAAAGGACGCGTGCGCACCGAGTTCGTCTGGTCCGCGCTCGATTGTCCCGGCGCCTTTTCCTTCGACTTCCCGGACAAGACGCCCGTGCTGCTGGGCGAGATGGCGGCGTCGCTGCGCAGCGCGGTCTACGTCGGCGAGCGCTGCATCGTCGTCGGCTGGGAGCTCGCCCGCGACGACCGCCGTCACTTCACGGGCACGGCGCTGTTTTCAGAATCGGGGGATTGCCGCGCCTGCGCGCGGGCAACGTGGTTCGAGACGCCTGCGCCGCTCCAGTCCTGAGCGGCTCATGAGCGCCATCCACAACGAGCTCGGGCAGCCGATCGGCTTCCCCCTGCCGGGCTGGAAAGAACCGCCGCGCCCGCCGCGAACCTCAATGGCGGGCCGCTACTGCCGCATCGAGCCCATCGACCCGGCGCGCCACGCGGAGGCGCTATTCCGCGCGAACTCGCTCGATCCGGGCGGCCGCAATTTCACCTACCTCCTCGCGGGCCCCTTCGCGACGCTCGCGGCCTACCGGCAGTGGCTGGAATCCTCCTGCCTGGGTGAGGATCCGCTGTTTCACGCCATCATCGACGGGGCCACGCACCAGGCGGCCGGCGTCGCGAGCTACATGCGCATCGATACCCGGAACGGCGTGATCGAGGTGGGCCACATCAATTACTCGCCGCTCCTCCAGCACAACCGCGCCGCGACCGAGGCGATGTACCTCATGATGCAGCGCGTCTTCGCGCTCGGCTACCGGCGCTACGAGTGGAAGTGCGATGCGCTGAACGCCGCCTCGCGCGCCGCCGCGCGGCGGCTCGGATTCTCGTTCGAGGGCGTCTTCCGCCAGGCCGTCGTATACAAGGGCCGCAGCCGCGACACGGCGTGGTATGCCGCAATCGACAGCGAATGGCCGGAGCTGGAGCGGGCGTTCCTGCGCTGGCTCGACCCCGGCAATTTCGACGGGGAGGGACGCCAGCGCACGCGCCTCTCCGACCTCACTGCACCCTTGCTCAAGAATCGCGAATGAGCGAGCATGACCCGGTCGCGCGCGCCCCTGCCGCAGCAAGCTGGTGAAGCCGGGAGCGGATTGCTGTAAGCTGATTTCGCAATGTTCACGGACCTGACCAACGCCCCGCTGTTCCCGTTCACCCTCCTTTTCGGGGTGCTGGGCGCCGTCCTGGTATTCGCCGGGATCGTCTCCTTCGTCCAGCTGAGGCTGCCGGAATCGGGTTACCGCGTGGCCGCCGGGCTGCTCTTCCTCGTGCTCGGTACGCTGGCCGGCACGGTTTCGGTGGGCATGATGGGCTATCGCGCGCTGACGCGGGAGGACGTGGCGGCGAATATCGTGGTGAAGCCCGCCGGCAAGCAGCGCTTCATGGCGACCTTCCGCTTCCCCGACGGCCGCGAGGCGACCTACGAGCTCGCCGGGGACGAGATCTACGTGGACGCGCACATTCTGAAATGGCACCCCTACGCGAACATGGTCGGCCTGCATACCGCCTACGAGATCGACCGCGTGGCGGGGCGCTACCAAGCGATCAAGGATGAGCGCGAGGCGGTGCGTACCGTGCACGCGCTCGCCCGCGACAAGCCGGTGGACCTCTACGCGCTGCGCCGGCGCTATACGTTCCTCTCGCCGCTGTTCGACGCCGAGTACGGCTCGGCGACCTTCGTCCCGGTGACGCGCTCCGCCGAGCTCGAGCTGCGCGTTTCCCCGACCGGTCTGCTGATACGGGAAACCAAGGGCAGGAAACCGTGATTCGCGGGTTGCGGCCCGCGGGTAGTGGCGCGGGGACCGGGCAATCCGGCTAGAATAACCGCCCAGACCAACCCCCGGGAGGACCACCATGGCCGTTTCGATGTATCCGATTTCCGTGCCCGTCTTCGTAAAGCACCTGAACGGGCTCACGGGATGCCTCAAGAAGGCGCAGGCGCACTACGCCGAGAAGAAGTACGACGAGGCGACGCTGATCCACTACCGGCTCTATCCCGACATGTTCAGCTTCGCGCGCCAGGTGCAGGCGATGTGCGATCACGCGAAGAACTGCACCGCCCTGCTCGCCGGAATGGAGGCGCCGAAGTACGAGGACAGCGAAAAGAGCATCGCCGAGCTGATCGCGCGCGTCGAGAAGACCATCGCGTTCCTCAACTCGGTCAAGCCCGGCCAGATCGACGGCTCCGAGGAGAAGCCCGTCACCGTGAAGATGCGCGACCGCGAGCTGCACCTCAAGGGGCAGGAGCTGCTGCTCAACCGCTCGCTGCCCAACTTCTACTTCCACGCCACCACGGCCTACGACATCCTGCGGCACAACGGGGTGGAGCTCGGGAAGCGTGACTTCATGGGAACTTAGCGAGACTGGAGGCCAAATGGCAGCACGCTACATGCTGTGCAGCTTCAAGACCTGCCCCTGGGTTCAGCGCGCGGCGATCGTGCTGCGGGCGAAGGAGGTGGCCTACGACATCACCTACATCGACCGCGACAAACGGCCGGACTGGTTCCTGAAGGTCTCGCCGCATTCGAAGGTCCCGGTGCTGGTGATCGACGGCAAGGATGCGCTGTTCGAGTCGAACGCGATCGCCGAGTACCTCGACGAGACCGTAGCGCCCCGGCTGCATCCCGCGGACGCGCTCGCGCGGGCGCGCAACCGCGCGTGGACCGACTACGTGCCGGACTTTGCCGAGGCGATCTCCGGCACGGCCTACTCGAATTCCGAGGAAGAGTTCACCAAGGCGGCGGGCGGAATCGCCAAGCCCTTCGGCAAGCTCGACGAGGCGCTCGCCCAGCGCGGAAACGACGGGCCTTATTTCAACGGCCCGAAGTTCTCGCTGGTGGACGCGGCCTACGCGCCGTTTCTCCAGCGCTACACCTTCCTCGATCATGTGAAGCCGGTCGGAATCATCGAGAAGTTTCCGCGGCTCGCCGCATGGCGCGACGCGCTCCTCGCCAACCCGGCGGTCAAGGCGTCAACCGTCCCGAACATCGAGGCGGTGTGGCAGGAGAACCTGATCCTGCGCAAGCGCTGGATCGGGAAGTTCGTGTCGAAGAGCGTGCTCGGGGCCGCAGCGGCCTAGCCGCGTGACAGTCGATACTGGAGAACGCCATGACACAGGTTGAAACCCAAACCTCTGAAAACACCGCCACCCGGCCGAGCCCGGTCCGCATCAGGAAGCTGGGCCACATCGTCCTCCAGGTGAGCGACATCGAGCGCTCGCGGAGGTTCTACACCGAGGTCCTCAACTTCCGCGTCTCCGACCGCGGCTCCAACGGCTCGGTGTTCCTCACCGCCGTGGGCGACCATCACACGGTCGCCCTCTTCCCCTCCGACGGCGCGGCCGCCGAGAAGCCCGCGGAGGGCGCCGTCCGCCTCCACCACTTCGCGATGCAGGTCGGCTCGCTCGATGAGCTGTTCGAGATCCGCGCCTTCCTCAGGGAGCGCGGCGTCCCGATCGTCTGGGAAGGCCGGCGCGCGATGGGCGGCCACACGAGCGTGGAGTTCCTGGATCCGGACGGCTACCACCTCGAGCTCTACTACGACATGGACCAGATCCCCGCCGGCGGCCGCTCGCGCCCCGCGAGCGCTCGCCATCCGAGCCTGGAGGCCTCGCGCGACAACCCCAAGCCGCCGACCTGGTAGGCCGCGATCGCGCGTGCGGATCGGCCGGCTCGGATAGCCCGGCTGCGCCGCCGCGGCGCCCGAGAGATCGGACCATTCTACTTCTGCAGCGACGCCACGAACTGCCCGAACCCGAGCAGGCCGAAAGGCCAGTCACCAAGCTGCGCGGCCGAACCGATATGTCCCAGGTTGCCGGCGTCGATCAGGGTCGAGCCCCACGCGGCGGCAAAAGCCCGGGCGCGCTCGAAGGAAACGCGGTCGTCGTTGCGGCTCGCCACCACCGCCGAAGGAAAGGGCAGGCGCTTGAGGATCATGCTGCCGAAGCCGCGCACGGGCGAGCCGCCGGGCCGCGCGTCAAACATGTCCCGGTCGGTCGGTGCGACGAGGAACGCCCCCGCCACCTTGCGTGCCAGTGCCGGCAGATCGAACGACCAGCGCATGGTGAGCGATGTGCCCAGGCTGTGCGCGATCAGCACGACCGGGCGATCGCATTGCGTCACCGCTTCCGAGAGGCGCGGGGACCAGTCCGCATAGTCAGGCTTCTCCCAATCGTCCTGCTGCACGCGCCGGAAGGCGGGGAACGCTTTCTCCCAGAACGTCATCCAGTGCTCCGCGCCCGCCCCGTTCAGGCCGGGCAGCACCAGCACCGAGAAATCGTCAATGTCGCGCATCACCTAGTGCCGTTCCAACTATTTCCGAGTAATCGAGTGAGTCCCGTAAATCCAGACGCCACGGGCAGGGAAGCAGCCCGAGCTTGGCGAAACAAGTTGGAACGGCACTAGCCGTCAGATACGGCCCACCCACACCACTGGGACGGGGTCCGCTTTTTCATGAAATGTGAACCCGACCCTGCTTATCAGTCCCAATCGAGGAAACGCGGCAGCCGTCCCTGCCTGGCGAGCGTGCCGACAATGCCGAGCGGGAAGAACATGAGCGCGAGCAGCATGATCACGCCGGTGCCGAGAATATTGAGCTCGCTCGCCCCGAAATAGGCGACGAAGAACTCGTTGAAGGCGATGAGCAGGATCGCGCCGACAATCGGTCCGGTGACCGTTCCCTTGCCGCCCAGAATGCACATCAGCACCATGTTGGCGGCAACGAGGATGATGAGGAAGATGTTGGGCCTGATATAGGTCAGATATTCGCCCCACACCGCCCCCGCCATGCCGACGAAGAAGGCCGAGATTGCGAAGGCGGCGACCTTGTAGAGCTTGGTGTTGATGCCGGCGCTCTCCGCTTTCACCTCGTCCTGCGACAGGGCGCGCAGACCGAGGCCGAACTTCGAGTGCTTGATCCGGTAGGAGGCGGCGATGCTGAGAACGGCGATCACCAGCATGGCGTAGAAATAGGGAAGCTTCGCCCATTCGACCGGCAGCGTCGAGAGCGGTACCGAGAGCCCGTTCGATCCACCGACATAGTCCCAGTTGTCGAACAGGATGCGCGCGATCATGAGGAGCGCGATCGAGGATATGATGAACGAAGGTCCGCGTACCCTCAGGGTCACCAGGCCGACGAGGAATCCGAAAACCGCGGCGACGGCGCCCGCGGCGGGCGCGGTGATCAGGGTCGAGATGCCCGCCGAGGCGAGAATCATGCCCGAGAAATAGCCGCCGATGCCGAAGAACACGTTGTGGCCGAGGGAAATATAGCCCGTGTAACCGCCGACGATGTTCCAGGCCGAAGCCATGGCGATATACATGAACGTGTAGAGCGCCATGTGGAGGACGTAGTTGAAATTGCCGGCGAACTGGAGCAGCGGCAGCGCCGCCAGCACGAGCAGGCAGCCGATCGCGAAGCCCCAGGACCGTCCCTCGCGCCGTGTAGACGCGAGGCGCTGGTTCATCTCGCGGCGCGCCGCGACAACCGCGGCGACGTCGCCGGCCCCTGCCGCGCTTCTGCCCGCCGTCTTCATGTCAGGCGCTCTCGATCGGATCGCCGAACAGGCCTTGCGGCCGGATCAGGAGAACCAGGAACAGGGCGAGAAAAAAGGTTATCGTGGACCAGGTTGCGCCGGCGTAGGTGCCGACGAACGCGGCAACGATGGACAGGGCGAAGGCGCCGACGATCGTGCCCATCAGCTTGCCCATGCCGCCGAGCACGACGAGCGACATCAGGACCGCTATCCATTCCCAGTGCTTGGCCGGGAAGAACGAGAACACGAAACTGACCAGCGCGCCCGCCGCGCCGGCGAGAGCGACGCCGATCGCGAAAGTCACGAGCGAGATGAAGCCGACGTTGACCCCGAGCAGGGCGGCGGCGGTGCGATTCTGCGTCGTCGCCCTGATGGCGTAGCCCATGCGGGTGAACTGCAGGAACACGACGAGCGCTCCGATCAGCGCGATGCTGATCAGTCCGGCATAGAGTTGCGCGGTCGGGATGAACAGATCGCCGATCACGATCGCGTCCGTCGCGTAGGGGGGCGTCGTCACGCGCTGCGTGTTCGAGAACAGCGCGCCCAGGAACCCGTCGAGGACCAGGGCCACGGCAAAGGTCAGCAGCACCGTCATCTCCGAGTATTTCGCGCTAGCGGCTTCCTTGGCGAAGACGAGCTGGTAAAGGACCAGGCCGACGCCGAACATGAAAACGGCCGCCACGGGCATCGCGAGGATCGGATCGACTCGATAGAGATTGAACAGCCAGTAGGCGACGTAGGCCCCGCAGATGATCATGATCGGGTGCGCGAGATTGACGATCCGCATGACGCCGAAGATCAGCGTCAGGCCCGACGCCATCAGCGCATAGACGCCGCCCAGCGTGATTCCGAGAATCAGAATCTGGAGTGCGTCGCTCATGGGGTCCCTCAAGCCGCCCTGGACCTGCGCCCGAGATAGAGATCCTGAATGCGCGGATCGGCGAGTATCTCGGCGGCCGGTCCTTCGAACAGGGTCCGGCCCAGATCGAGAACCACTCCCCAGTCGGCGTGCCTGAGCCCCATCAGCGCGTTCTGCTCCACGAGCAGTACCGTTATCCCCTCGGCACGCAGCATCCCGATGATCTCGAACATTTGCACGACGATCATGGGCGCGAGACCCAGCGACGGCTCGTCGAGCATGACGAGGGTCGGCCGCACGATCAGGGTGCGGGCCATCGACAGCATCTGTTGCTGGCCGCCGGACAACGTGCCGGCGAGCTGGCTTGCGCGCTCGCGCAGGATCGGAAAACGCCCGAGCACGTCGTCGATGCGCCGCTCGAGCTCGCCGCGGTCCTCCAGCACGTAGCCGCCCATGCGCAGGTTCTCGCGCACCGTCATGCGGGGAAACAGTGCCCGCTCCTGCGGCACGAAGCAGATGCCCTTGCGCAGAATCTCATGCGGCTGGAGGCCGTCGATCCGCTCGCCGCGAAACCGGATTTCGCCCTTACGCAGCGGCAGGATCCCGACAATCGCCTTGAGAAGCGTGGATTTGCCGGCGCCGTTGGGGCCAATCATGCACTCGATCTGGCCCTCGCGGACGGTGAGCGCGGCGCCGTCCAGGATCGCCGGCCCCCCGCCATAGCCGGCGACGGCATCACGGACCTCGAGCAGTTCAGGCATGGCCGGCCTCCGTCGCCGGCTCGGCGCCGCCGAGATAGGCCTCGAGAACGGTGGGATCCCGCTGCACCTCCTCCGGCTTTCCCTCGGCGATGATCTGGCCGAACGCCATGACCACGACCTTGTGCGACAGCGACATCACGACATCCATGTTGTGTTCGACGATAAGCACCGTCATGCCGCGCTCGTTCAGGATGCGGATGTGCTCCGTGATGTCGTCGAGCAGCCGGCGGTTGACGCCGCTCGCCGGCTCGTCGAGCAGGATGATGGTGGGCTCCGACATCAACAGCGCGCCGAAATCCATCAGCTTCTTCTGCCCATAGGAGAGATTGCCGGTCACCTCGTGGGCCAGCCGCGTGATGCCGAGGAAGTCGAGGATTTCCATCGCCCGTTCCCGTTCAGAGTCGCTGACCGCCGGGCCGAACAGCGCCTTCAGCCCCCGGATCCGGGACTGGACGGCGAGATTTTCGAGCACCGTCAGGTCTTCGAGGTTCCGGCTGATCTGGAACGTCCGGCTGAGGCCGCGCCGCGCGATCTGATGCGGCATGAGCCGGTCGATGCGCTCACCCTCGAGACGGACCTCGCCCGCGGTGGGGACGAGCGTGCGGCTGATACAGTTGAAAACCGTCGTCTTGCCGGCGCCGTTGGGTCCGATCAGGGCCGTGATCGAGCCGCGCTCGACGCGAAACGAGCAGTCGTCGACGGCGCGAATACCGCCAAAGTACTTGCAGAGCCCGCGCACCTCGAGCACGGCTGCCCCCCGGCTAGCGAGGGCGGAGGCGGCAAGTTGCCTCCGCCTCCAGCCATGCGCGAGCCGTCACCACTTGGGTTTCGGATAGATGATGGGCGATACGCCTTCCATTCCGGCGGCCGGGTAGACGTATTTGATCTTCCGGTTCTGCCATTGAACCAGCAGGAATGGCCGGTCGTGCGGTAAGCCACGCTCGTCCCACGAGAAGTCTCCGAGCACGGTCTTGACGGGGTTGCCGGGTGTGCGCGCTCTCAGCCACGCGATCAGTTTTGCGTTGTCGGTCGTGCCCGTGCCGCGAATGGCTTGCTCGACGCCCTGGCAGACGGCAAACGGGATCGCGGAGTCTTCGTCGGCGTCGCGCCCAAACGCCTTCTTGAAGTCGCGCTGGAAGTCCTGGTTCGCGTAGGGCTTGCCGGACAGGAGGCCCTTGAACGGCACGGCGCCGTCCCAGGAGGAGTGCACGAGCACGCCCGCGCTGTCCGGGCCGAGGCCTTTCTCGAACTCGACCTGGGTGCCCTGGCTCAGATAGAGCGCTTTGGGCTGCGCCTTGACCGTCTTGAGCGCGCGGGTGAGCTGCACGGCCTCTTCCGCCGAGGCGGTCAGTCCGATCACCAGCTCGGCGCCGGAACGCTTGATCGAGTTGGCGAGATTGAGCCAGTCGGAGAAGCCTTCCTCCGGCCAGGTTTCGGTGTAAACGACCTTGATGCCGCTTGCCGCGAGGAAGCCCGGCGCCATGTCGGCGACGATCTTGTCGCTTCCCGGCTGCTTCACTTTCTCGCCGAGGAACCCGGCCCGGATGCCGTTGGCGAAGAAGTCGTCGGCATGGACCAGCGCCGCCGTCTTGGGCATGTTCTTGCCCGTCATTTCCTTGAGCGCCTGGACCAGCGTCTTGCCGGTATACTCGGCGGCGTTCTGCTGGAAGTAGAAAATGTTCTTGTGCCCCTGCGTCCAGATGCGCAACGCGCCGCCGGAGGGCACCGGATGAAGGCGGTTGTTCCTGGCAAGCAGCGACGAGACCGGGAAGGTCAGCTTGCTCGAGAACGTGCCGAAGGTAACGTCGACGTTGTCGAGATTGATGAGCCGCTCATACTGGTTTATCGCGGTCTCGGTGTCGGAACGGTTGTCGCTCACGATCAGAGTCACGGGGCGACCGAGAAGCCCGCCTCTGTCGTTGATCATCTTGATGCAGAGTTCGAAGCCTTCCTTGTGCTTCTGTCCGGTCACCGAGAAACCGCCGGTCAGCGGCAGCGAAGAGCCGATCTTGATCGGTTTCTGCGCGTGCGCCGGCAGCGAAAGCATCACCACAGCGGCCGCCCACGCAGCGGATGTCGAAAGCTTTCTGGCTAACATGCGATTCTCCCTTGGTTCTCACGCAATAAATTGAGCAACAGGAAATTCACCAACGGCGATCCGCGCCGGTCTTGAGCCGGACAAGCGGTCGGCTACCGAGCAATCTACTCTCTCCGCAAGACCGCGGCAACCTCCATCCCGCAAGCCCCGGAGCATGCGGCGCTTTCCTCCAGCTCCGCCACATTCTTGACGCCCGGCACGACCGTGGCGATGTGCGGATTGTCGAGGCAGAAACGTAACGCCGCCTGCGACAGGCTGGCGCAGGCCCCCTTTTTCAAATAGCTGAGTGTCCGGCTCCGGGCAAAGTCACGCGCCACGTCCGAGTCCGGGGCGACTTTCCTGTCCAGCTTGTCCGTGAGCGCCCCGGCTGCGTGGGCGCGGATGCAGATGATTCCGATGTCGTACCGGCGAGCGACTTCGATGGCCCGGCCCTGGTTCACATCGTCGAATCCGCTGGGCGGCGGGGACGCCGCCGTGCGGTTCAGCAAGTTGTAGAGTATCTGGGTGGTGTGAAACACGCCGCTTGCGAGCAGCGGCTCGATGACCTCGGGATGCCCATCCCACGCGGTGATGCCGAGGAAACGTGCCTTGCCTTCCTCGACCACTCGCTGCATGGCGTGGCCGAGCGCCAGGCCCTGCTCCAGTGTCAGCCGATAGGCGTAGCGGGGCGGCGGCCCGGCCGCCGCCAGGTACTGGCCCGCTTCCGGTCCGAGCTGGTGGTGGATTTGCAGCACGTCCACATGGTCCGTGCGCAGGCGCCGCAGGCTCTGCTCCACCGAGCGCCGCACGGCACCCGCCATGTCGGCGAGGTCTTCCGCGGTTTGCAGCCGCACTTTCGTGGCGATGTAGACGCGGTCCCGCAGACCGTCGAGCCCGCGACCCAGGATCTCCTCCGACTTGCCGCGGCCGTACATGGGCGAGGTATCGAAGAAGTTGATGCCCAGCTCCACCGCCCGGTGCACGAGCCGGATGCATTCCGCGTCCGTCGTCGCGCCCCACACTTGCCCGATGCCCGCTCCGCCCACGCCCACTTCGGAGACGGAGAGGCTCGTGCGGCCGAGCAGGCGATACTTCATGGGGCGAGTCTGAGCACTGGCCGCTGGCAGCTGGCGGCTAGACGCGTCCGAAGTCGCGCTCGTACAGCTTATCGAGGCGACTGACGACGTCGGCGGGCAGTGGCCCCATCTTTTCCGCCTCCAGCGCCTCGTCGATGTGATGCAGCTCTGCGCTGCCGATGATCGAGGCCGAGACGTCCGGATTCGACAGCGCGAAGCGCAGCGCGACCTGCGCTCGCGTGCCATGCCCGCTCCCGATCGCGGCGAACACAGCCTTCGTCTTGCGTTCTTCCTCGGGCACGCTCGTGTTCGCGGTAAGCATGCTCTCCCGCCCGTGCCTCTCGTCCGTTGCGATGATCCCGGCGCCGAAAATGCGGATCGCCATCACCGCGACGCCGTGCGCGCGGCAGGCCTCGATAACGCCGCTGAAGTCGTGCCCGGTCCAGGCTTTGGGCATCTTGCGCGCCGCGCTGGGATTGAGGAGGTTGTAGTACACCTGCGCCGAGTCGAACCGCCCGCTCCGGATCACCTCGCAGACCGCCGCGGCCTCGCCGATGGCGGTAATGCCCATGTGACGGATCAGCCCCTTCTCCCGCAACCGCTCCATGCCGTCGGCCACGCCGTTCCTGCCGAGTATCTGCTCGACCGTCATCACACGTCCGCCGGGCTTCGACGCAATCCGGTTGTGAAGCTGCAGCAGGTCGACCGATGAGCGATCGAGCCGGCCGAGGCTCGCCATCAGGCGCTCCTCGATTTGCGCCGGGACGTCCTTCAAATTATCCGCATCGAGATTGAACTTGGTCGAGAGATGGGGTGCCGCGCCGGCTTCGGGCAGCAGCCGGCCGAGCGCCTCTTCCGATTTTCCGTTGCCGTATTGCGCGGCGGTATCGAACCAGTTGATGCCGCCGGCGAGTGCCCGGCGGATCGCCTCCCGCTGCGTCGCGTCGTCCTTGAGGAAGAGGATGCCGCCGACCGTCCCGGCGCCGAAAATGATCTCCGAGACCTTGATGCCGGTGCGGCCGAATAAACGGTGTTTCATGCGTGCTAGGATACCCTCGCGACGAACTCAACAGGAAAAATCGATGAAGGCAGCCTTTTTCATGAAGAACGGCGGACCCGAGGTGATGCAGCACGGGGACGTTCCGGATCCGGTCGCAGGTCCTAGCCAGGTGCTCGTCGACGTGCACGCAGCGAGCGTCAACGGGGCCGACTGGAAAGTGCGCGCCGGCAGCTATGCGCCGATCACCAAGTTTCCGTACGTTGCGGGGCGCGACTTCTCGGGCGTCGTGAGCGCGCTCGGCGACGGCGTGGAGGACTTCAAGGTCGGCGACGCGGTCTTCGGCGTGTGTGAAACCAACCAGGAGGGGGCGTACGCGGAGAGACTCGCCATCAACTCGGCGATCGTCGCGAAAAAACTGGTGAGCCTTTCCCACGTGGAGTGCGTTTCGCTCGCGCTGATCGGCCTCACTGCGCTGGTCTCGATCGAGGATACCCTGAAGCTCAAGCCCGGCGAGACGATCCTGATCCAGGGCGGCGCGGGCGGAGTGGCGAGCTTCGCGATCCAGGTCGCCAAATTCATCGGCGCCCGCGTGATCTCGACCGCCAGCGCGGCGAACCTCGACTACGTGCGCCGGCTCGGCGCCGACCAGGTCATCGACTACAACGCCCAGGACTTCACGAAAGCGGTGTCCGGCTGCGACGCGGTGTTCGACACCGTCGGGGGCGAGGTGGCCAAGCGAGCGTTCGCCGTGCTGCGCCCGGGCGGCCGCGCGGCGTTCATCGGTTCGGGACCCACCGCGCCGGCTTCGCCGCGTCCCGACGCCGCATCGCTGCGTCCCAAGGTCGGGCGCGACCGCGCGCATCTCGATCGCATCTCCGCGCTGGTCGCGGGCGGCGCCGTGCACGTTCCCGAGATCAAGACCTACAAGCTATCGGACGCCGCCGCGGCCCACCGGGTGAGCGAAGGCCGCCACTTCCGCGGCAAGCTGGTCTTCAAGATCCGCTGACACTTCATCACCCTCCCAAATACAAATTCCCTCCCCCTTGACGGGGGAGGAGGCGGACCCGGGTCCACCCCACGCCGTTTGGGCGCACCCCTCCTCGGGCAAGAGGGGAGTTATATATACTGGCTGCAGAGACGGCCTCGACGCCGCTCGATAACGACACAGGAGGAAGACCATGCTAGGAATTTGCAGCAACTCCATCCGGTTCGGTTTGCTAACCGCCGCGCTTCTCGCGGCCACCGCCCTGCCCGTGCACGCGGCGGAGCGCTACCCGATGAGGCCGGTACGCGTGATCGTGCCGTTTCCCCCGGGCGGCAGCACGGATTTCAACGCCCGCGCGATCCAGGACAAGTTTTCGGACCTTCTCGGGGCGCAGGTCGTCGTGGATAACCGCGGCGGCGCTTCGGGCCAGATCGGGACGCGCATCGCGAAGGACAGCGCGCCTGACGGCTACACGCTGCTCCTGCACACGATCGCCTTCGTCTCCAGCCCCGTTCTCTACAAGGACGCCGGCTACGATCCCGTGAAGGATTTCATGCCGATCTCGCTGATCGCCACGGTGCCGACGACGGTCTCGGTGCATCCGTCGGTGCCGGTCAACTCGGTGAAGGAGCTGCTGGCGTTCGCGAAGTCGCGCCCCGGCCAGCTCAACTTTGCCTCCGCGGGCATCGGCACCAACGCGCACATCACCGGGGAGCTCTTCAACCTGATGGGCCAGACCGCCATCCGTGCGATTCACTACAAGGGCGGCGGCCCGGCACTCGCCGCGGTGGTGAGCGGCGAAGTGCAGATCGGGTTCTCCAACATCACGCAGACCGCGCGCCTCGCCGAGGCGGGCCGCCTGCGGATGCTGGCCGTGAGCAGCCTCAAGCGCTCGTCCGCAGCGCCGAACCTCCCGACCGTCGCCGAGTCGGGCCTGCCCGGATTCGAGTTTCAGGCGTGGCACATCATCGTGGCGCCCAAGGGCACACCGGTGGCGCTCGTCGAATTGCTGAGCCAGAAGGTCAAGGCCACCCTGGCGGATCCGGTCGTCCTCCAGCGGTTCGTAAAAGGGGGCATGGATCCCGTCCCCATGACGCCGAAAGAGACCATCGCCTACCTCAGGAATGAGCAGGCGAAGTGGGCGCGGGTGATCAAGGAGCGGAATATCACGGCGAGGTGAGCAGCACCTCCGCGCCGAGGGCGGGCTCGAGCTCGCAGGCGTTTGCGGTCATCGCGAGCAGGCTGTAGTAGCCGATCGTTCCGGTCAGCTCGACCAGCTGGAAGTTGCCGAAGCGCTCCTGTAGCACCTTCATGGCCGCCGCGCCGACGCGATGCTTGCGGATGAGTTCGCGCGTGAAATCCACGATCTGCGAATCCTCGGGCGGGAGGCCGCGCGAGTGCTTCTCGCGGATCGCGGTAATGGTCTCTTCCGCCACGCCCTGCTTGCGGGCCTGGCCGGTCTGGGCGCCCCAGATGTACACCGCGTCGAATTCGCGCGCGACCGTCATCGCCGCGAGGACGCGCACGCGCTTGTCGAGCTCGCCTTCGAAGCGCACGTAGTGGCCCAGGCTCATGACCTGCTCGGCGAGCGGCGGGCAATGGAGCAGCATCGTGAACGGCCCCTGCACCGCGCCGCGGCTCTGAACGATGCGCTCAACGATCGGGTGGTACTCGGCGGCGACCTGGTTCTTGCTGGTGACGGAAGGCAGACGGGCCATGAGGGTCCTTAGCGATGAGGGATGAGGGATGGGCGCGAAAATCAGGCGGCAGCCGGGCGCTTCCAGCCGAGCCAGGCGACGAAGGCAGCGCCCATCACCTGCTCGAGGTCGCGGCCTTTGAGCCACGGCATCTCCTCGGTGAACATCGTCACGCATTGGCGGTAGGTGCATGGCATCCGGGTGATATCGGTGCCCCAGAAACAACGCGCGGGGCCGAAGGCTTCGACGATCCGCCGCAGGTAATCGTGAATGTTCTTGTATGGATAAGGCTGAGTCGACGTGCTCGGCGCACCCGACAACTTGACCGCGACGTTGGGGAGCCGCGCGAGCGCGAGCATGTCGGCGAGGTCGGCATAGGCCGCGTCGTCCTTCAGATCGGCCCGGCCGCCCCCGCGCCCGATGTGATCGATGTGGAGCTTCAGGCCGGGATGCCGCTCGGCGATCTTGCCCAGCACCTTGATGTTCGCCCCGCTCGCGAGCAGCCCCACCGGCAGCCGCGCCTTCTCGCACGACGCCCAGAACCAGTCGAGCGAGCCGTCGGTCCACCACGCCTTCTGATGCGGCTCGTTGAAGGTGTATCGGAACCCGAGCATGCCCGGCCGCTCGCGCCAGCGCGCGACGATCTTCTCGCGGTCGGGGCTCTGCAGGTCGAAATGCCCGAGGATGCGGAACTTGTCCGGGTAACCGCGCACCGCCTCGACCGCAAGCGCATTGGCCGGCTCGCCCATCGCGCCGGGCGGATGGATCACCGCGCAGTCCACGCCGGCCGTGGCCATCTCCTTCAGCGCGTCTTCAGCGGAATAGGTCGGGATCTGGCGATGGTGCGGGCTCATCTTCCCGTTCTTCCAAAGGTGGATCTGCGAGTCGACTATCAGCATGGGTTCCTCCTTTGACCGTGTAGCATAGCGTAATCGACTAGGAGCGAGCGTCCAGATCATGAACAACGCTGCGTTGCGCACGATATTGCCGATCGCGGGCTGGCCGGAGGAGCGCGCGCGGGCGGTCGAGATCACAGGTGGCCCCGATCCGATATTGCGGACGCCGTTTCGTATCGCGGAGGCCAGCACCGCCGCGCTCGCGGCGACCGGCCTTGCCGCCGCTGACCTGTGGGAGCTGCGCACCGGGCGGCGCCAGGAGGTCGCGGTCGATACCCGCCGGGCGGCCGCCTCGCTCCGCAGCGGGCATTTCATGACGTTGAACGGGTCGCCCGTCTCGACCGAGCGCAACACGGTGATGGGCTTCTATCCGGCAAAGGACGGCCGCTGGAGCTACGTCCACGCAAATTTCCCGAACCATCGGGCCGCTGCCTTGGGTGTCCTCGGCGTGCCGGAAGATCGGGAGGCGGTGCGCCGCGCGGTGGCGAAGTGGGACGCCCTCGAGCTCGAGGAAGCGATCATCGCCGCCAAGGGTGCCGGCGGCATGGTGCGCACCATGGCCGAATGGGCGCAGCACCCGCAGGCCGCAGCGGTCGCGTCGCTGCCGCTGATGGAGGTGGTCAAGATCGGCGACAGCCCGCCGGAGAAGCTTCGCGACGGCGACCGGCCCCTGTCGGGCATCCGGGTGCTCGATCTCACGCGTGTTCTCGCCGGGCCGACCTGCGGCCGCACGCTCGCCGAGCACGGTGCCGACGTCCTGAAGATCACCGCGGCGCACCTGCCGAGTCTCGGATACCAGGAGCACGACACCGGCCACGGCAAGCTCTCGGCCTATCTCGATCTGCGCGAGAAGAAGGATGTCGAGGTCCTGCGCGGGCTCGTGCGCGAGGCCGACGTCTTCTCGCAGGGCTACCGGCCGGGCACGCTCGCCAACCGCGGCTTCTCGCCCGAGGCGCTCGCGAAGTTGCGGCCGGGCATTGTTTGCGTGTCGCTCTGCGCCTTCGGCCATGTCGGCCCATGGGCGTCGCGCCGTGGCTTCGATACGGTGGTGCAGTCGGTGAGCGGTATCGCAGACCGCCAGGGGAAGGTCTTTCCCGGCGCGGAGCCGGGCCCGCAGTTTTATCCCATCTCGGCGATCGATTACCTGACCGGCTACCTGATGGCCTTCGGCGCCATGGTGGCGCTTGCCCGCCGCGTGCGCGAGGGCGGCAGCTGGCTCGCGCGCATCTCGCTGGCGCAGACCGGGCGCTGGCTCGCCGGGCGCGGCGAGGTGCCAGAGGCGCAGTTGAAGGACGTCCCGAAGGATTTCACTCCAGCGGAAATCGAGCGCTGGTCGACGACGAGCGAGACGCCCGATGGCCGGCTGCAGCACCTCGCACCGGTCGTGCAACTCTCCGAGACACCGCCGCGCTGGAGCCGGCCTTCCGTGCCGCTCGGCTACCACCCGCCGGTGTGGCCGGGGGCAGTTGCAGGTAAATAGGGCAATCTCCCACCACCCCGGCGCTTCACGCCACCCCTCCTCGGGCAGGAGGGGAGTCACAATGCAGCGACGAACTGCTCGACCAGCGCATTGAATTTCTCCGGGATCTCCGTGGGCGGGAAATGCCCGGCGTCGGGGAGCTTGACGTACTTCGATCCCGGCACTGCCTCGTGGATCTCCTTTTCGTACTCCGGAGGGTTGCCGTGGTCCTTCAGTCCGCGCAGGAGCAGGAGCTTCGGCTTCAAGGTCGCGATACGGTCGCGCACGTCGAAGCTGTCTATCGCCATCAGGTCGTGGTATTGGGACAGCGGGCCCACCTGGCGGTGGCGCTGTAAAAGGCGCTCGCGCAAGCCCGGTTCCACCAGGTACATCGCGGTGCGCTGAAACGCGAGCCACTCGTCGTAGGCCTTCGGGTCCTCCATTGCGCGCAGGCGCATCTCGTAGGTGCCGGGCGGGCGCACCTTGGGCCGCGCCGCGACCGTCATCACGACGAGGCCCTTCACTTCCTCCGGATAATCGAGGCCGTACTGCAGCGCGATCGATGCGCCCAGTGTATAGCCGACCAGGACGAGGTCCTTGTCGAGGCCGCGCGCCCACAGCCAGCCGCGTACCCACTCCGCGTAGCGCGCGACGTCCGGACAGCGGGTGCCCTCCGGGTGCCCGGGCAGGTCGGGCGCGACGCTGTCCGGGAAATGCTTGCGTTGATAGTAATACGCATCGGCGCAGGCACCCGCGCCCGGACCGTGGAGAAACACGAGTTGCGGCATACGCGGTACTGTCAGCCCCCTTTTCCCTTCAGCTCCTCCGCCGGCGTCCCATCCTTCCACGGCAGCGGCACGTCGTAGGGCTTGAGCAGGCAGTCGTCCGGCAGGCACCGGATCGGCGCGAAATCGCGGTGCGCGATATAGCCCGGGCGCTTGAAGCGCCGGATGTGGTTCGACACCGCGCATAGTGAGAGATATACGCTGACGCGATTCCACGGCGAGAGGTTCGAGGTCGAGGCGTGCACCAGGCAGCCGTGGAACAGGATCATGGAGCCCGGCGGGCCTTTCGGCGCCACGATGCCGCCGCGCTCGACCAGCTTGGCGATGGTGTCGTGATTGATCGTCCACAGCGGGTAGCTGGTGGTGGTCATATCGTGCTCGGCGTCGAGCACGCCGAGCCTGTGACTGCCCGGGATGAGCATCAGGGGACCATTGAACTCGTTGACCTCGTCGAGGAAGATCGCCACGTTCATGGCGCGCGCTTCGGGCATCTGGTCGTCGGCGCGCCAAGTGCCGTAATCCTGGTGCCACTGCCAGACGTCGCCGTCGAAGGCCGCCTTGCCGTTGATCTTGAACTGGTGCATGTAGACGTCTTCGCCGAACATCTGCTTGATCGGTTCGACCATGCGCGGATGGCGCGCCAGCTTGGCGAACGGATAGCTGTACAGGTGCGCCGCGAAATTGGTGCGCACGACATCGCCGGTTTTCTCGCGCACGTTCTCGGGGCGGCGCTGCGCGTAGAGCGCGGGCACCTCGTCGAGCAGCGCCTGTATTTCAGCCTTGCTGAACAGGGACGGAAAAAACAGATACCCTTCGCGGCCGAAGCGGTCCAGTTGTTCGGCGGAAAGCTTCATTTGAAGTCCCGTTCTAGCTTACGCGGAATAGCCCGCGCTTCGCCCGATGCAGGCGCTCGAAGCCGGTGCGGGTGACGCGCACGAACTCGCCCACCTGCACCCCTGCCTTGTGGTCGCGGGTGATGACGTTGGGCTGCACCACGACCGTCATGTTCTCCTCCAGCTTCATGTCCGGGAGCGGGCCGGCCATGCGGCTCTTCGAGCCGATGATGGGCTGGAAGTAGCCGCCGCCGAAGCCGTGCATCAGGTCGTCGCACACGGTGAAGCCGTTCTTTTCGATGACGCCCGTGGCATCGAGGATCTCCTGCATCGTCGCGCCGTGCCGGATGACGCCCGTCACGGCGTCGAACGCCGCTTCCGCCGTTTCATATAGGTCGCGATAGAGCGACGTCGGCTCCGCGCCGACCGTGAACGTACGCAGTACCTGGCCCGCATAGTCCCACCAGTAAGCCGACAGCTCGCAGAACACGACGTCGCCCTTCTTCACCTTGCGCAGTGAGTGATGCTGGGGCGGGACGTAGATGTGGGGCTTCGCCATGGAAGTCACGCCGATGTAGTGGATCATCGTCGTGCCGCCGTGCTTGATGTAGGCGCTCTCGACGATGGCGCCGAGCTCGCGCTCGGTGAGTCCGGGCTTCGTGCCGGCGAGGAGCGCGGCAAGCCCCGCGTCGGACAGCGCGGCGCCGATCCGCAGCCAGTCGAGCTCCTCCTCCGACTTGATCTGGCGCAGTCGGATGTATTCCGCGTCCAGCAGCACCATCTGGAATTGGGATTCGAGCTGCCTGTATTTGGCTACGCCCAGGGGGCCCATGATGCCGACGCGCTTCGCGCCGCGGCGCTTCAGCTCATTCACCATCTGTTGCAAGCCATGGTGCGCGCCCCAGTGCACTTCCACGTCGCGGGCGATCTTCCGTGCGAGCGGGAAGTGATTGACCCACTCGACCGCCATCCACATCTTCTCGCCCGGACGGAAGATCACGTAGGCCTCGACGGTGCCCGGCCAGCCGGTGACCCATTGCGGGGCGTTGCCGGCGCGGTGGTCGGTAATGACGAGCAAGTGATCCACCCCCGCTTTCTCCATCACCGCGCCGAGCGCCTTGTGGCGGCGGGCGTACTCGGCGTCGGAGAAGCGCGGATATTCCTGCGCCATTATTGCCTTCAATTTCGGCGCAAGTTTCAATGGTATGTCTCGCGTTTTCATGTCATCACTTCTTCCTGAACTGCTCTTCGAACCAGGGATACGCGTTCGTTTGACTCGCGGAACGCACGGGTTGCGCGGGGCGCACCCAGGAGGGGTTCAGTTGTGCGAGCGAGGTGGCGCCCATCAGGCCCATCGCCGTTCGGATTTCCACGTCCATCAGCTCCAGCATGCGCTTGAGTCCCGGCTCGCCCGCCGCTGCGAGCGCCCAGCCGAGGAGCTTGCCGACGCCGACCGCGCGCGCGCCAAGGCAGAGCGCCTTCACGACGTCGGTGCCGCGCAGCACGCCGCCGTCCCACAGAATTTCGGCCCGGCCGTCCACGGCGGCGACCACTTCCGGCAGCACTTCTATCGTGCCCTGCGCGTGGTCGAGCTGCCGCCCGCCGTGGTTCGAGACGTAGACGACGTCGGCGCCGTGCTCGACGGAGAGCTTCGCGTCCTCTGCGGTGGCGACGCCCTTCACGATCAGCGGCCCCTTCCAGTGCTGCTTCATCCAGACGAGGTCCTTCCAGTTGAGCGCCATCTGGAAGCTGGGATCGCCGAAGCCTTCGCGCACGTTGGCGCGGGCGATGATGTCGCGCTCGCGGCGGCCGTAGTAGTTCCGGTCCACGCATACGCACAGCGCCCGGTAGCCCGCGGCCTTCGCGCGGTCGAGGATGTCCTCCACCCACTTGCGGTCGGCCCGCACGTAGAGCTGGAAGATGAGCGGCTCCTTCACCGCCGCCGCCGCGGCCTCGAGGCTGGGCTTCGCCGCGGTGCTGATGAACGCCGTCGTGCCGTGCGCCACCGCCGCCCGCGCGACGTTGCAGGCGCCTTCCGGATGCGCGAATCCCACGAAGCCGCCGACCGGCGCGAGGAAAACGGGGCTCGCGAGCTTCTGGCCCAGCAGCGTCGTCGTGATATCGATCCTGCGCACGTCCACCAGCACGCGCTGGCGCAGCGCAAGGCCGTCGAGCGTCTGGCGATTGCGCAGGAGCGTCGTCTCGGAATCCGAACCCCCGGAAAGGTGGTCCCACAGGTCCTGCGGCAGGTTGCGCCGCGCCGTTGCCACGATCTCCTGAAGCGAGACGAAATCCGCAGCAGCGCGCTCGTCGATGCGCGGGTATTCCATATCAGATGCCCATGCCTTTCAACAATCTCTCGCTGTAGCGCTTGCCCGCGCCGGCGCCGATCGCGAAGATCTCCCCGAGCCGCGCCACCTTCTCCGGCGAGAGGCGGATGTCGGCGGCGGCCGCATTCAATTCCAGGTTCTTCACGTGATGGGTGCCCGGTATCGGCACGATATCCTCGCCCTGGGCGAGTATCCACGCGAGCGCGAGCTGCGCCGCGGTCACGCCCTGCCCCTGCGCCATCGCCTCCAGCTCCTCCACCAGCTTCACGTTGCGCGCGAGGTTCTCGGGCTGGAAGCGCGGGTGGCTGCGCCTGCGGTCGTTCGCCGGAAGATCGTCCACGCTCCTGATCCTTCCGGTGAGGAGGCCCCGGCCGAGCGGCGCGTAGGCGACGTAGCCGATACCGAGCTCCCGGCACACCGGGATGATGTCGCGCTCGACTTCGCGGAACCACAGCGAGTACTCGGTCTGCAGCGCGCTGATGGGATAGGCATTGTGCGCCCGCCTGAGCGTTTCGGGGCCCGCCTCGCACACGCCAATCCAGCGCACCTTGCCCTGATCGATCAGGCGCGCCATTGCGCCGATGGTCTCCTCGATCGGCACCGCCGGATCGACGCGGTGGAGGTAGAAGACGTCGATCACGTCGAGCGCCATGCGCTTAAGACTCGCCTCGCAGCTCGCCTGCACGTACTCCGGCCGGCCGTTGGTCGCTTTCTTGCCGTCGGGAAGGTCGATGTTGCCGAACTTGCTCGAGATCAGGACCTCGCCGCGGAAGCCCTTGACCGCGCGCCCGAGCAGCACCTCGTGGCGCGCGCCCCAGTAGGCATCCGAGGAGTCGAAGAAGTTGATGCCCAGCTCGTAGGCGCGGCGGATGGTCGCGTTGAAGGCCTCGACCATCGGCGCGTCCTCGAACTTGATGCCCTGGCTGCCGCGGCCCATGCTGATCGCGGAAACCCGCGGGCCGTTCTTGCCCAGCTGGCGGTATTTCATGCTGGCGTCAGCGTGAAGCGCGATCCACGCCGCTCACGCGGTAACTGTGATCAGCGCGCTCGCGGGAAAGCGTCACGTGCCGAGACCGTCGCTCACTTCCACATGCTCGGATTTCAGCTCGACGCCCGAGGCCTTCGCCTGCAGCAGCAGCAAAGCCGCGAAATCCTTGTCAGTATAGCCGTTGCCGATGAGGGTCTGCACGATGTCGCGCGTCACCGAGGCGAGCGGCATCGGCACCCCGAGCTCCCTCCCCGCCGAGAGGCCGAGGTCGATGTCCTTGCGCAGCAGCTCGGGGGTGAACGTCACGTGGAAGTCGAGATTGACCAGCGCCGGGGTCTTGTAGCGGGTGAACATGCAGCCGAAGATGCTGTTGTTCATGAACTCGAGGAACGCGTGGCGCGGCATGCCCGCCTTCTGTGCAAGCATGGTGATCTCGCACAGCGACTGGATGACGACGCTGAGATAGACGTTGTGGCAGATCTTGGCGATACGCGCGAGCTCCCCCTCCCCGACGTAGCTCGATCCCCGCCCCAGGACGTCGAGGTAGGGCCGCGCGGTGTCGTAGGCGGCCTGCGCGCCGGAGACGACGAACATCAGCTTGCCGGCCTTGACCACCTTGTCGTTGCCCGACACCGGCGCCGCCAGCATCTTGACCCCAAGCTCGCCAAGCTTGCCACGGATTTCGGCCGACTCCTCGAGCGAGATCGAGGTCGAGTCGACCACGATCTTCGGCGCTCTTCCCTTCGAAGTGACGCCGTCCGCCCCGAACAACACCTCCTTCACGTCCTTGCCGGTCGAGACCATCGTGAACACGACGTCGCACACCGCGAGATCGGCGAGCGAGTCCGCGATCTTTGCGCCGGACGTCGCCAGCGGCTCGGCTTTCTTGCGGGTGCGGTTCCACACCGTGATGTCGCATCCCGCCTTCGCCAGCCGCTCGGCCATCGCGTAGCCCATGCGTCCGATGCCGATCCAGCCGAGCTTGTGCTGCTTCATATTCGCCATTGTCTGTCCTCGAGAAGGATTACCAACCGCCAACGCGCCAAACTGCGCTGGCTATACCGAGCAACGACCCTCCTCCCCCCTTGAGGGGGAGGATTGAGGTGGGGGGTCGGAAGTATTTCCAACTTAACCCCCCATCCTAGCCTTCCCCCGCAAGTTCTTCAGCGTTCGACGGGAGCGCCGACGAGGTTGCCCCATTCCGTCCACGAGCCGTCGTAGATCTTCACCTTCTTGAATCCGAGCAGTTCGGTCAGCGCAAAGTACAGCACGGTGGCGCGGTGGCTCATCCGGCAGTACGTAATGATGTCCTTTCCCGGGTCGGCACCGCGCGCCGCGACGAGCTGCTGCAGCTCGGCCGCCGGCTTGAACGCCTTGTTGGTATCGAGCAGCTCCTCGAAATAGAGGTGCTTCGCGCCAGGAATACGCCCGTAGCGCAATGCGCCGACGTCGGGGCCCTCAGGCCCGCCGACACGCTCCCCACGGTATTCCTCCGGCGAGCGCCCGTCGAGCAGGAGCGCCGCATTGTCCCGGAGCACCTTGAACAGCTTGTCACGCAGTACGCGCATCCGTTCCACGCGTTTTGCCGGCGCGTAGGTCACCGGCGCTGCCGGTGGCGGCTCCTCGATGGTGAGCGGCCGGCCTTCAGCGGCCCAACGATAGCGGGCCCCGTCGAGCATTTTCACTTTCCTGTGCCCGCAATAGCGAAAGGTCCACCACGCATAGAAGCCGAATTGCACGCCCTCACCGTAAAAGACCACCGTGGTGTCATTGCCGATGCCGGCCTCGCCGCAGCGGCGCGCGAAATCCCCGGGCGACGGGAAATCGCGCCGGAGCGGGTCCCACAGCATCTCCTTCCACTTCCAGCACACCGCGCCCGGCACGTGGCCCGCCTTGTAGGCCTGCATCTCGTCCTGGTTCATGCCCGCGATCTCGATCAGCTTGACCGCGGGATCGTTCCGCCGCCGGTGCAGCCAGGCGGGATCCACCAATGCACTCATTACCGGGTCATCCTTCCGCCTTCATCCTTCATCCTTGCAATTCGCGCTGCCAGTCGCGCGTTTCGAGGATCGTCTTCACCTCGTTGAGGAACGCCGCGGCATAGGCGCCGTCCACCGCGCGGTGGTCGAAGCTCTGCGCCAGCACGCCCACCGGCCGCACGGCAACCTCGTCCTTCCCGCCGCTCTCGACCACCACCGCGCGCTTGCGCACGGCGTCGGTGGAGAGGATCGCGACCTGGGGGGTGTTGATGATGGCCGCGGTGACCAGCGTGCCCCCCGCGCCGTTGTTGGTGATGGTATAGGTGCCCTCGGTCATGTCGTCGGGCTTGAGCCGGTGCTCGCGCGCGCGCACGGCGAGATCGTTGATCGCGCGCGCAAGCTCGACCAGCGATTTCGCCGCCGCGTCCTTCACCACGGGTACCAGCAAGCCCTCGCGCTCGAGATCCACCGCGATGCCGAGATTGATGCGCCGGTGCAGGGCCAGGTGGTCGCCGCCGAAGCTCGCATTCAACCGGGGGTACTTGGCGAGCGCCGCCGTCACGGCGCGGGCGATAAAGGGAAGATAGGTGAGCGCGTATCCCTCGCGCTGCCTCCACTGCTCTGCCGCCGGGCGGCGGGCCCGGTCCACCCCTGAAAAATCGGCTTCCACCGCCTGCATCACGTGCGGCACCGTCGCCCAGGATTTCGCCATGTGCTCGGCGGTGCGCTTGCGGATGCCGGTGAGCGGGACTGATTCCGCGCCGGCGACCGCGTACGGCGCGGGCTCCTGGGTGCGGGCGGCGGGTCGCGCGGTTCCGTGCTGAGCGACATGTGCGAGCACGTCCTCGCGCGTGATGCGCCCGTCGCGGCCGGTGCCGGCAATGGCACGCGCATCCAGGCCGTGCTCTGCGATGAGCCGGCTCACGACCGGAGACAGCCGCGCGCGTCCTTCCGCGGAGGCGGGAGCGGCGGCCGTGGAGGGGCGCGGTGTCGCTGCCGGCGCCGCAACGGCTGCCGCTGGCCGCGCCGCCTGGCCGCCAGCCTCGCGGATCACCGCGAGCCGCGTTCCGACCTTGGCGGTCGCGCCTTCGTGCACCAGGATTTCCGCGACCACGCCGGCGACCGGCGCCGGGATCTCGGTGCTGACCTTGTCGGTCTCGACGTCGAACAGCGCCTCGTCGGCCTTGACCGCGTCGCCGACCTTCTTGTGCCAGCGGGTGACCGTGCCCTCGGCGACCGTCTCGCCCAACTGCGGCATCACAACATCCATCTACCACCCCTTAAATTCAATCAACCGCCAAGACGCCAAAAGGCATTCAGAAAATAGAATCCGGAAACATTATCTCGAATCCATTCTGCAGTTGAATGCTCTTTGGCGGCTTGGCGGTTCAATCTATCTTTTCCCGGATCTCGCGCACGATGCGCTCGACCGACGGGATCGTGTTGTCCTCGAGCAGGTCGGCCGAGGGCAGCGGCACGTGCGGCGTCGTGATCCGCACGATCGGGCCGTCGAGGTCCCAGAAGCACTCGTCGGCGATGATGGATGCGATCTCCGCGCCCCAGCCGCACAGCCGCGGGTTCTCCTCCACCGTCACGAGGCGCCCGGTCCTCGCCACCTCCGCGAGGATGGCCTGAGTGTCGAGCGGCACGAGCGATCGCACGTCCACGACCGTGCACGAAATGCCGTGCTCTTTCTCAAGAATCTCCGCCGCGGCAAGCGCCCGGTGCACCATCAGCGCGAGCGCGACGATGGTGCAGTCCTTCCCCTGGCGCAGCACCTTGGCTTTCCCGAGTTGATCCACGTGCTCACCGTCGGGCACTTCGCCCTTCATCGAATAGAGCGACTTCTGCTCGAACACCAGTACCGGGTCGGGGTCGCGCACGGCGGCTGCAATCAGCCCCTTCACGTCCGCAGGCGTCGCCGGCGCCACAACCTTCAACCCCGGCACCGCCATCGCCCAGTTCTCCACCGCCTGCGAGTGCTGCGCCCCGAAGCGCGAGCCGGCGCCATTGGCGGTGCGGATCACGAGCGGGAGCGCGATCTGGCCGTTCGTCATGTAGCGGGTCTTGGCGATCTCGTTCGCGACCATGTCCCAGCACACGGCGAGGAAGTCCGAGAACATGATCTCGGCAATCGGCCTCAATCCCGTCATCGCGGCGCCCATCGCCGCGCCGATGATCGCCTGCTCCGAGATCGGGCAGTCGCGCACGCGCTTCGGGCCGAATTTCTCGAGGAGGCCGACAGTGGACTTGAACACGCCTCCTGCCGCCGCCACGTCCTCGCCGAGGAACACGACGCGATCGTCGCGCTCCATCTCCTGCGCGATGCCGGCTGCAACCGCGTCGCGGTAGGTCAGTTCCGCCATGCCGAGCCTCCGTTCGCCCACACGTTCTTCCCGATGCCGTCAAGCGACGGCGTGGGTGACGCCTTGGCGGTCGCGGTCGCCTCGTCCACCTTGCGCGTGGCTGCGTCCTCGATGTCCTTCAGCGTCGCCGCGGCGATGCCCAGCTTCAACAGCCGGGCGCGGTAGATCTTCAGCGGATCGCGCTCGAGCCACTTGTCGAGCTCCCCATCCGGGCGATACTTGGCGGGGTCGGCGCGTGAATGACCGCTGTGCCGGTAGGTCATGGCTTCAATCAGCGCCGGACCTCCGCCCTTACGCGCCCGGTTCATGCGCTTGACCGCCGTCAGGTAGACCTCGTCCGCGTCGTTGCCGTCCACCACGATGGACTCGAGACCATACGCGCTCGCGCGGTCCGCCGCCGGGTGCTTCACGGCCGTGACCGATGCGATCGGCGTGTACTCCATGTAGAGGTTGTTCTCGCAGACGAAGATCACCGGCAGCTTCCATACCGCGGCTAAGTTGAGCGCCTCATGGAACGTGCCGATGTTGGCGGTGCCGTCGCCGAAAAAGCACACCGCGACCTGCTCGGTGCCGCGATACTGCGCGCTCCACGCCGCGCCGGCCGCGACCGGCAGGTGCGCGCCGACGATGGCGTAGGAGCCCATCGCGCCCTTCGAGACATCGGTCAAGTGCATCGAGCCGCCCTTGCCGCCGAGCAGCCCGCACTGGCGGCCCATCAGCTCCCCGAGCACACCCGCCATCGATGCGCCACGCGCAAGCGTGTGCGCGTGGCCGCGGTAAGTGCAGAACGTCCAGTCATCGGGGCGCATCGCCACGCCGAACGCCGCGGCGATCGCCTCCTGCCCGAGCGAGAGATGGCTCGTGCCCTTGACCAGGTTCTGCAGGAACAGATCGTAGGCGCGCTTCTCGCAGTAGCGCAGCTCGACCTGCAGCCGGTAGAGCTCGAGCCGCGTCTCGCGCCCGATGTTCTTAGTACTTGTTGGCAATGGGAAGCTCTTGCGCGGGGAAGAGCGTGATGATCTTTGCGCCCTTCGGCGTCAGCACCACTTCCTCCTCGATGCGCGCCGCCGATATGCCGTCGCTCGCCGGGCAGAAAGTCTCGACCGCGAACACCATCCCGGCCTTCAATTCGTACGGGTCCTTGAACGAGTTGAGACGCGAGATCAGCGGCCGCTCGTGGAGCCCCAGGCCAAGCCCGTGGCAGAAATTCAACCCGAACGCAGCCATCTCGCTCTCGAAGCCGATCTCCCCGGCGTCGGGAAACGCCTGCGCGACGCGGTCGGTCGAGATCCCCGGACGCAGCAGGTCGATCGCGCTGTCCATCCATTCCCGCGCCTTGCGGTAGGCGTCGTGCTGTGCTTCCGTCGCCGAGCCCACCGTGAAGGTGCGGTAGTAGCACGTCTTGTAGCCCATGTAGGTCTGGATGATGTCGAAATAGGCCTGGTCGCCGGGCCGGATCATCCGGTCGGTGAAGTTGTGCGGATGCGGGCTGCAGCGCTCGCCGGCGATGGCGTTGATCGCCTCCACGCAATCCGAGCCCATCTCGTAGAGCCGCTTCGTTGCCATCGCGACGATCTCGTTTTCGCGCACGCCGGGCTTCAGCTGCTCGTAAATGTCCTGGTAGACGCCGTCGCCCATCGCCGCGGCCATGTTGAGCAGCGTGATCTCGTCGTGACTCTTGATCTCGCGCGCGTCCAGCATCATCTGCTGGCAATCCCGCACCTCGATGCCGAGCTTCTGCAGCGCGAACAGGAAACCCGGTTCGACGATGTCCACGCCGAGCGGCATCTTTCCCACGCCTTCCTCGTCGAGGATGGCCTTGATCTCCTTCGCCGCATCCTCGAACAGGCCGACCTTGGGGTGGATCGCGCCACGCATGCCGGGATTGCCGGCGCGCCAGTGATTGGTCGGCAGCCACGGGCAATAGAGCCGGTGGTGGCGCGCGGCCGAGCCGAAGTCCCACACGTAGGGATCGCCGTTGCCGGTCAGCAGGCAGTAGCGGATGAGCTTGTCGCGCGCCCATTCGCCGATGACCGTCGAGGAAATGTAGCGGATGTTGTACTGGTCGAAGACGAGCACCGCGCCGAGCCCGGAACCCGCGAGGGCCTTGCGCGTGCGCGCGAGACGGTAGTCGTGCAGCCGCCGGAAATCCACCCGCTCCTCGAAATCCACCTGCATCCGGCCCGGCGCCTGCAGCGGCCGCTCCCAGCGGTGGCCGGGATCGGGGTGGCCGGTCATGGTTTCGGCGAGCGTCTGCCCGCGCCGGCCTTTCTTGCGGTCGATCGCGTCGCTCTTGACGACCGTCGGCTGCGCTCTCTTCTTCGCCATGTCGCTCTCCTCGGCCTCCGCCCGCTCAGGCGGCCTTGCGGTTCGGAAAGATCTGCGGCCGCAGCTTGGGATGGCAGGCCATGTATTTCGGCGCGTAGGGCGCCTCGGCGCCGAGCTCCTCGGCCGCATGCCACGCGAAGCGCGGATTCCACATCGCGCCGCGCGCGAGGCAGACGATATCGGCCTTGCCGGAGGCGACGATCTCCTCGCACTGGCGCGGGCTCGTGATGAGCCCCACCGTGATGGTCGGGATGCCCGCCTCCCTGCGGATGCGCTCCGCGAACGGAACGTTGTATCCCGGCGCGAACGGCACCTGCTGGCGGGGGTCGAGCGCCCCGCTCGAGCAATCCACGTAGTCGCAGCCGAGCTTCTTCAGCTCCCGGGCAAACTCGACGGACTGGTCGGCGTCCCAGCCGCCCTCCACCCAGTCGGTCGACGAGATGCGCACGCCCATCGGCTTCTCGGACGGCCACACCGCGCGCATCGCCGCGAAGGTCTCGAGCGGGAAGCGCATGCGATTTGCCAGGCTGCCGCCGTACTCATCCTTGCGCCGGTTCGAGATCGGCGAGAGGAACTCGTGGCCGAGGTAGCCGTGCCCGGCGTGCATTTCGATGAGATCGTAGCCGATCCGCAGCGCCCGCTTCACGGAATCGGCGAAGGCGTTGCGCACGCGCTCGATGTCGGCTTTCGTCATCGCGCGCGGAACGTGCCAGTCCGGGGCATACGGAACCGCGGAAGGCGCGATCGTCTCCCACGCGCCTTCCTCCGGCTTCAGCGGCTTCCCGCCGGCGGCCGGCGGATGGGTCGAGCCCTTGCGGCCCGCGTGGCCGAGCTGGAGACCGAGCTTGGCGACCCCGTACTTCCGGCAGAAGTCGATGACCCGCTTCATCGCGGCCTCGTTCTCGTCCGAGTACATGCCGGCGCACTTGGGCGAGATGCGCCCTTCCGGCATGACGTGGGTCGATTCCGTCATGACGAGCGCGCCGGCTCCGAGCGAGAACTGGCCCAGGTGCATGAGGTGCCAGTCGTTGGCGCTGCCGTTGTCGGAGTTGTACTGGCACATCGGCGACACCATGATGCGGTTCGCGAGCTCGAGCCCGCGCAGCTTGATCGGTGAAAAGAGAGCGCTTGCCATGGAGATGCAGTCCTCAGTTGTATGTACATCCCCTCCTTTTCAAGGAGGGGTGGATGCGAAGCAGACGGGGTGGTTACGTGGGCGCCGCTTGCTCCCACCACCCCGCCCGCTCACGCGGGCACCCCTCCTCAGGCAGGAGGGGAATTCATTCTGTCTAGGGGATATCCAATATGACGTGGCCGATCTTTTTCCCGGATTCTACCGTTTCGTGGGCGGCGGCGGCTTCGGCGAGCGGAAAGCGCGCGGCGATCGCGAACTGAGGGCGGCCTCCAGCGGTCCAGTGCGCGATATCGGCGATGGCCTTGCGCTTGGCAGCGTCGGGCATGGTGTAGACGAACACCATGCGCACCGTGACGTTGCGGCTCCGCAGGCGCGACGGCAGGACGCTGTCCTGCACGGCCGCGGCCGCGTAAGTCGCGATCACCGCCGCGGGCCGCAGCACCCTCTCGTAAGCCGGCAGGTTGACCGCGAGATCAACATCGATCACGCGGTCCACGCCGTTGCCCCCGGTCAGAGCATCGATGCGCTCGGCGACGTTCTCGGTGCGGTAGTCGATGGTGGCATGCGCGCCGCCCTTTCTGGCATGCGCGGCCTTCTCGGGCGAACTGACGGTAGCGATGACACGCGCGCCGGCCCAGCGCGCGAGCTGCACCGCGTAATGCCCGACCACCCCGGCGCCCCCCGTCACGAGCACGGTCATTCCGCGTATCGGCCCGTCGGCGAACAGGCAACGGTGCGCGGTCATGACCGGAATGCCGAGACACGCGCCCTGCTCATACGACACCTTGCCCGCCAGCGGCAACGCCTGGGCGGCGGGCAGCGCGATGTACTGTGCCGACGTGCCCGAGGGCCGCTGCCATTGACCGTTGTAGACCCAGACGCGCTGGCCCAGCCGCCGCCGCGGGACGCCGGGACCGACGCGGTCGATCTCGCCCGCCCCGTCGCTGTTCGGGATCACCCGTGGGGGAATCACCGGGCGGCTGCCGGCGCGCGCCTTGACGTCCGAGGGGTTGACTGCCGACGCGCGCAGGCGCACGCGCACTTCACCCCTGCCGGGAACCGGGTCGGGCTGCTCTCCGACTCGCAAAACTTCGCGCGCGGCGCCGTGCTTCTCGTACCAGGCGGCGAGCATTCAGCGTTTGGGCGCGCCGAGCTGCGCCGCCATCCAGTCGGCGGTCTGGTCGCGGTAGCAGTACCACAGGTTGTTCACGACGTGATTGCCGCCTTCGACGATCGAGAGCACGCACGGACCCGAAACCTCTGCCGCGAGCTCTTTCGCCGCGTCGGCCGGAGTCAGGCGGTCCTTCGTTCCGGCGACGATGTAGATCGGGCAGGTGATGTTCTTCGCGATGCCCTTCAACGAGACGCGCAGCGCGACCTTGCCGGCCTCTTCCAGGTTCGCGCTCTTGGACCGCACGCGAAACGCCTCGACGTTCATCACCGGGCGCCCCTCGAAGCTCGCCGAGCGCTGGTAGGGGCCGGAGAGCGCGACGCACGCCTTGATGCGCTTGTCGAAGGCCGCCGCGCGCGGCGCGTAGTAGCCGCCGAAGGACACGCCCCAGATGCCGACGCGACCGGAGTCGAGGTCCGTGCGCGTCTCGACGAAATCGATGACCGCCTTGGCCGGCTTCTCGTACTCGGGGCAGATCGCGAAATCGTACTCGGCCTCGCCCTGCCCCGGCCCGTCGAAGGCGAGCGTCGCGAGCCCGCGCTTGAGGAATCGTTTCTCGTAGTCGTCCATCTCCTCCTTGGTCGAGTCGAGCCCCATGCACATGACGACGACCGGCGGCTTCGCCGCGCCGCGCGGCTTGCGCAGGATCCCATAGAGATGCTTTCCTTCGTAGGGAATCGCAACGCGCTCCCCGGGCGGATCGAGCAGCGGCAGCGCCTTGTTGCGGCACTCCACAGCCTTCCGGTGCGCCTGCTTCATCTGCTCGAGGTCGTTCACGAACAGGAACTTGCCGAAGTGGTAGCACAGAGCCGCGCGCGTGTAGTGCTCGCCCGCCGAGAGCTTGAAACCGTCCTTCAGCGCCTGCTCGCCGAGCGCCTCGTGGATCGCCGCGCGCGCGCTCCACGCCGCGCACCAGTCCTCCCAGCGGTCGCAGCCCGCCGTCACCTCCTGGAAATCCGTGAGCGGCACGCCGTTCGCAACGAAGCGCGGCGCCCAGTGCGATATGGCGGCCTCGACGCGCTTGTCTTTGGACTTTCCCGCGGTGGTATCCATTTTTACGGTTACACCGGCGTGACGCTGAGCTGCCGCGCCATCCAGTCCGCGGACTGTGACCGATACCGGTACACCCGGTTGTTGGCGACATGATTGCCGTCCTCGAGAAAACAGCGCACCACCGGCCCGGACGCCGCCGCTGCAAGCCGCTCGCCTTCCTCCCACGGCACGATGCCGTCCTGCTTGCCGGCGACGATGAAGAGCGGGCAGGTGATGTTCTTCGCCACGCTCTTCAGGGTCAGCGTCGCGGCGCGGCTGCGCGCTTCCCCCGGGGTCCGGCTCCGGGAGCGGACTTGGAATGTATTGCGGGTAAGCTCGGGCAGCTTGTCAAAGTATTCCACCCACTCGAACGGCCCCGAGAGCACGATGCACGCCTTGACGCGCTTCTCGAAAGCGGCCGCGCGTGGCGCGTAATAACCGCCCAGCGAGACGCCCCACAGGCCGGTGCGCGTGGCGTCGAGATCGCCGCGGCTCCCGACGTAATCCAGCACGGCATTGATCGCGACCTCGTAATCGCCGCGGATCGCAAAGTCGTATTCCCCTTCGCCCTGCCCGGGCCCGTCGAAAGTGAGGGTCGCGATACCGCGCGCGAGGAAGACGCCCTCGTTGACATCCATTTCCTCCTTCGTCGAGTCGAGGCCCATGCACATGACGAGGACGGGGGGCTTCGCCACGCCGCGCGGCTTGCGGAGGTTGCCGTAGAGCTGCTTGCCCTCGTAGGGAATCGCCACGCGCTCGCCCGGCGGATCGAGCAGCGGCAGCGCGAGATTGCGGCATTCGACGGCCTTGCGGTGCGCGGCCTTCATCTGCTCGTAGTCGATGACGAAAACGAACTTGGAGAAGTGGTAGCACACCGCGGCGCGCGTCAGGTGCTCTCCGGCGGAAAGCCGGTATCCGTCCGCCAGGCTCCTGCGCCCGAGCTCCTCATGGACCGCCGCGCGCGCGCACCAGGCGCGGCACCAGTCCTCCCAGCGCTCGACGCCTGCGGTCACTTCCTCGAAATCGGTCAGCGGCACTCCGTTCGACACGAAGCGCGGCGCCCAGTGCGCGATCGCAGACTGTACCCTGGCGTCCGGCATGGGAAGCGATTGAACGGGGTTACCAAGCAGGAGGAAATCCCGGAGATTCTAGCAATATTCAAAGCGGTTTGCGCATAAACTGTCGCTTTCCGGCGCACCCTTGCGATGGATATCTCGTTCATCTCGGCCCTCGTGATCCTGCTGCTGGTGATGGACCCGGTCGGGAACATCCCGTTGTTCGTCTCGGCGCTGCGGAATGTCGAGCCGGCGCGGCGCGCCCGGGTCATCCTGCGCGAGTGCGCCATCGCCCTGGCCGTGCTGCTGGCATTCGTCTTCTTTGGCGGAACCATCCTTGGCGTTCTCAGCCTCTCCGACGCCTCGCTCACCCTCGCCGGCGGCCTCATCCTGTTCCTGATCGCGCTGCGGATGATCTTCCGGCACCCGGAGGGCGTGTTCGGGGAGGGCGCAGGAGGGGAGCCGTTCATCGTGCCGCTCGCCACGCCCGCGATCGCGGGGCCGGCCGCCATTGCGACCGTGATGCTGCTGGTTACGCGGGCGCCGGAACGCGTGCTCGAATGGTGCGTTGTCGTCACCATTGCATTGCTGGTGTCGGCGGGGGTGCTGACGGCCGGCGAGCGCATCGCCAATCTCGCGGGCGAGCAGGCGCTGCTTGCCTTCGAGCGGCTGATGGGCCTCATCCTCACCGCCATCGCGGTCGAGATGCTGTTAAGCGGCATCGAGGGCTTCATTCGCGGCCTGTGACCACGGGTCGCTAAGGGCGCAGCTCCGGGCAGCGGATTGGAGCGGGTCCTAACGCCCAATTCTGACGGCCCGGGCCGTTACCTGGCCCGGTAGGAAGCCGCGCGGCAGGGATGCCGCAACTCCTTGTATATTCAGGCGCCGGGAATGAATTCCGGTGCTTTGGTCGGGAAGCACTCCCGCGCGTCAGGGAGCGCCTGTAAACAATTCACAATTTTTGTGGATAACGTTGTGGGTAACCGCGGCGGACTGCCGTGCATCCGGCGTAACCACGTGGTCGTGTCTGGTTTGCTCAAAAATTCATCAAAACGGCGAGCGGTAAGCGGTCGCCGGTAAGCGACAGCTTGGTTGCAACTGTGAAAAAGTTCCACGGGTCACTGCTCACCGCTCATTGCGTACCGCTCATCGCTTGAGAATGCGCAACAAGTTGTAGAAATCATCGGTCCAGATCCGGAAATCCGGGCGCGGCGGCAGCGGCTCGGCGACGGACTGGATCGGCTCGGCCGCCAGCAATCGCGCGTTTCGCGTGACGATGATCTGGTCCGTATCCGAGACCCAGTAGTCCGCTCCTTCGTCGCTCTCGGCAACATCCGACACCAGCACCGCGGTCAGGTCGAACGACGCGGCCAGGCGCTCGACCACCGGCGCGATGTCGACGAAGCGGTTGGTCGCCTGGAACACGATCACGCCGTCCGGCTTCAAATGGCGCAGGTATGCCGCCATCGCCTCGCGCGTGATGAGGTGCATCGGAATGGAGTCCCCGGAGAAGGCATCGACGGCGAGAACATCGTAGTTCTGGGGGGGTTCCCGCTCGAGCGAGAGCCGGCCGTCCCCCAGGACGATGTCCACCTGCGCCGGGCTGTCGCGGAGATAGGTGAATTCCGAGACCGCGACGGCGGCGACCTGGGGATCGATCTCGTAGAACCGGAACGCGTCCCCCGCCCGGGCGTAGGCCGCGAGCGCGCCCGCCCCGAGGCCGATCACGCCGACGCGCCGCGGGGCGTCGGGCAGGCTCGCGAAGACGCGGCCGTAGCCGCTGGTCGGAGCGAAGTAGCTGGTGGGCCGGCCGCGCAGCGCGGCCTCGAGCAGCTGCCCGCCGTGATTGATGCCGCCGTGGTACATCGCTCGGAACGCCACCGGCGTCGCGTAGTCGCGCGTGCGCACCACGCCGTAGAAGTTGCGCACGATGACGCGGGTATTCTTCAGGTACTCGGTCACACCCGCCACGGTGAATGCGGCGGTCGCGACGACCACTGCCAGCGTGGCGGCGGCAAGCCACCAGCGGCCGGCCAGCGTGCGGTGGTAAAGGAGCGCCGCGCACGCCGTGAGCGCGATCCCGAGCTCGTAATAGCCGGAGAGCAGGATCGGCGCCGCGACGCCGACCAGCAGCGCGCCGATCGCGCCGCCGATGGATACCATGAGGTAGAACGTCGTCAGGTGGCGCGGCGCGGGCTTGAGCAGGGTGAGCTCGCCGTGGCAGAACATGCAGCACACGAACAGCCCCGCGGCGTAGAGCGGCGCCGCAGTCCACAGCTCGAGCGAGTCGGAATACCACGCCATTACCGGGAGCAGCACCGCCGCGAGCGCGATGAATACCCCCCGGTGGTACCAGCGCGGATGGTCGAAGCACAGGATGAAGGTCAGGAGGTAGATCGAGAGCGGCACCACCCACAGGAAGGGGATCGAGGCGATGTTCTGCGTCAGGTGGTTGGTGACCGCGAGCAGCAGGGACGAGCCCATCGCCGAGAGCGCGATCCAGAGCAGCCGGTCACCGATGGCGGGCGCAGGTTCTCCGGCGCCGCCCGCATGCGCGGCCGGCGCAGAGGCCGGGGCGGGACCCCGCGTGCTCAGTAACGCGGTCGCGCCGCACAGCAGAACGAACACGCAATAAGCGGACGACCACAGCCACGATTGCGCGAGGAGCGGCACGAACGGCTCGATCAGCACCGGGTAGGAGAGCAGGGCCATCAACGACGCGAAGTTCGACAGCGCGAACAGCCGGTACGGCACCGCATGCCGGAAGCGCTGCCAGAACCACGCCTGCACCAGGGGGCTCGTGGTCGAGAGCAGGAAGTACGGCAGGCCGATGGTCGCTCCCAGCAGGCCCAGTATCATCAGGGTGGGCTCGCCGCCCTCTTCGCCCGGTTTCCACTGCGCGCCCGGAATGATGGGCAGGATCAGCAGGCTCAGCGCGAGCAGCGCGATGTGCAGCCACGCCTGCCTGCGCGGGGCGAGGAAGCGCGTCGTCCAGTCGGAATAGGCGTAGCCGAAGAGCAGCGCCGACTGGAAGAAGACCAGGCAGGTCGCCCACACCGCGGCCGCACCGCCGAACCACGGCAGGATCTGCTTGGCAATGACGGGCTGGACCAGGAACAGCAGGAACGCGCTGAGGAAGATCGTCGCGGCGTGAAGCAGCATGGGGCAAATAACGCTCGAAAAGGGCGGAAGTGTACCGCAACAGGTGCCCAGAACGATGAAGCTTCCGCCTTGCGGTCAGGGCGCAGCCCTGGTGGCGCGCCACTTGCGGTCGCCGCGTGGCGCCGAGCCGTCGCCACGCGCGATGCCCTCCATCATGTTTGCGCTCACCCTGCCCTCGAAGCGCACGCGGTGGGCGTAGTCTCCATCGTCGACGAGCGTGAACGCGATGCGGCCGCCCTCGAGCCACGCATCGCGCACGGTCACCGGCCGGTCGAGCCCGCGCGCCGCCGCCTCGATTTCCTGGTACTTCTGCGTGATCTCGATATCGAATGACTCCGCGCCGTGTAGCGCCGGCGCCCGCACCTGCCAGCGCCCGGCGACCCGCGCCGGAACGATCCAGAGGTACACCACGCTGCCCGAGCCGCGCACGTTCACCTGGAGGTCGGCCTGCCAGTCGCCCATGTCAAAATCGTGCGACACCACGCGCGTGCCCGGCTTCAATTCGGCAAGCAGGCGCGGCCGCAGCTCGAGGTTGACCACCGGCAGCAGGTACATCGTCACCACGGTAGCCTCGGCGATCGGGGTGAAGTAGAGGTTCTTCTGGAAAAACTGGACGCGGGCGGAGACGCCGGCGGCCTTCGCATTCTCCGTCCCCTCCTTCACGCGCTCGGGATTGATGTCCACCCCGAAACCGCGCGCGCCGTGCCGCCGCGCCGCCGTGATCAGGATGCGCCCGTCACCGGAGCCGAGATCGATGACGAAATCGTTCGGACCGACGTTCGCCACGCGCAGCATGGCCTCCACGGTCGCCTGCGGGGTGGGCACGAAGGGGACGTCGAGCCGGGGAGGTCTGGGCGACTGGGCGGGCAACGGAGCCGCCACGCACAGGGCCGCGAGCAGGGCCGGCAACCAGCGCGAATGCCGATGGATGGTCAAGCTGTCCTCCGGCCGACATAAAGGCCGGCCAAGAATACCGGCATACGGCGGCCACCGTGCAATAGATCACACGTATGTCCCGCCGGTGTCGAAATCTCGATGGTGGTTGAGCTGCCAGGAGTGACGTTGCTGGGCACACGACGTACCACCGGCACCAAATAATACCGGTCACGCGCCCGGTTATCCGAATCTAATCTAGTACATTCAATTAGTTAGCGGTATAACTCGGGTCTGACGAGCCGATTGGCATGGAACCTGCGTAGCTATGGGCGGAACCCGAACATGGATGTGGAGGATGCAATGGTGATCAACATTAATGAATTCCGTAAGGCCAAGGCGGCGAAGACGACCTCGAGCGCTGCCTCTGC